>Ga0180438_10010611_pt1 | contig 11277 bp, 11 predicted proteins | sample SS_ome_12_FD_132455 | JGI IMG/M metagenome (GOLD analysis project Ga0180438, IMG submission 132455) | Hypersaline lake sediment archaeal communities from the Salton Sea, California, USA - SS_3_D_2 metaG | ecosystem: Environmental > Aquatic > Non-marine Saline and Alkaline > Hypersaline >...
GTCTCAGCTGATTTGTCGCCAGGATTTATATCGGGATGGTATTTGCGAGCCAAACGACGGTAGGCCTGCTTGATTTCCTTTTCCGAAGCATTCCTACTTACACCTAAAATTTCGTAATAGTCCTTACCTGCCATCTTTCTCTCCAATTATAAAATTATTTAAATAAATTGTCAAATATAGTTAAACATATATCCAAATAACTTGACAATATATATCAACTTTTCTATAATAATAACTGAACTGAGAGTGGGGCTCAGTAAAAAATTAAAGAAAGGAGTAATGCAAATGGCGATAGAGAGATGGCATCCACTTACTGACCTTATGACCTTAAGACAGGCAATGGACAGGTTGTTCGATGATAGCTTTGTCCGTCCTTCGCGTAGTTTAGAGACTTTTGGCCAGGTAGTTGCACCGGCCCTTGATGTCTACCAAACAACGAGCGAAATCGTGGTAAAAGCGACTTTGCCGGGAGTGAAACCAGAAGATGTCAACATTGATATTACCGGCGACACATTGACTATCAAGGGAGAGCGCAAAACAGAGCAAGAAGTCAAAAGAGAAGACTACCTGTATCAAGAAAGACGTTACGGCGCTTTTTCCCGAAGCGTCGTACTTCCCAGCGGTCTGAAATCAGACAAGACTGAAGCAACAATGGAAGATGGCGTTCTGACCCTCACCATACCTAAAGCTGAGGAAATAAAGCCCAAAGCGATTAAAGTTAAAGCCAAAGAGAAGAAATGATTACTGAAAAGCCCCACTCTCAGATTTCAACAAACCGATAAACTGTCGTAAAATCCTGGCAGTAGCCCCCCAGATGATATGGCCTTCGTATTCATATGAGTGGGAATCCTGCTTGAAATTAGCTTCATCCATTAAGTATGATAGAGGAACTGAAAATGTCCCCTTGACTTCTCTGCCGTTGGTTTTCAAAGCATGGGGAGTGGATATGAAGGCAACAAAAGGCGAAATAACATAGTCAGTGACAAAGGTAAGCATATCATCAAGCTCCCCCAGAATTTCAATATTCTGAGTCTCTAAACCTATCTCTTCTTGAATCTCCCTGAGGGCAGTCTGGAGTAAACTGGAATCGGATGGTTCCTGTGCTCCTCCCGGGAAGCAAACCTGCCCTTTGTGAAAGTTTACGTCATCGCTTCTTTCGGTAAACAGGACGTGATATTGACCCTGGTTACAGAAAATAGGCATCAGTACCGCCGAAGCTTTAAGGTTCTGACTGGTGATTTTCTTTTTCTCATGATGGCTGAGGATATTTTCAATTTGCTGTTTCACGGCATCATGATTATATCACTTATCAAGATGTCAAATATCTTGTGACTTAATAGCGGAAAGTTGTCAGCACAGTAATTTAAGGGTTATACTTAAAGGTTATGGCGATAAAACAAGATTATTATGAAGTGCTGGGAGTGCCTCGAGACGCCAGTGATGAGGAAATTAAGAGGGCGTTTCGCAAGTTAGCTTTTCAGCATCATCCTGATCGCAACAAAGAGACAGGAGCCGAAGAAAAATTTAAGGAAATAAACGAGGCCTACCAAGTTCTCTCCGACCCTGGGAAAAGAAGTAAATATGACCGCTATGGTCGAGTAGATGTTGCGGAAGGTTTTTCTGATTTTGGCTTTGGTGGATTGGGAGATATTTTTGAATCCTTCTTTGGTGGTTTTGGCACTCCCTTTGAACGGACTGCTCAGCGTGTTCCGCAGAAAGGAGACAGTTTACAAAGTCACCTCACTCTTTCCTTTAATGAGGCGGTGTTTGGCTGTAGTAAAGAGGTTGAAATGCAACGCATTGAGTTTTGCTCTTCGTGTCATGGGGTAGGTAGCGAACCAGGGACTAATCCCGAAACCTGCCCTGATTGTCGAGGTACAGGGCAGGTGAAGAAAGTTCAGCAAAGCATTTTTGGGCGCTTCACTCATATAGCCAATTGCTCTCGCTGCGGAGGTAGTGGCACCACAACAAGTAATCCTTGTTCTCAATGCAAGGGCAAAGGAAGAATAAAGGTTAAGCGCAAAGTAATGGTTAAGATTCCTGCTGGTGTAGATGACGGGCAACGACTACGAGTAGACGGAGAAGGAAGTGCTGGTCTGTATGGAGGCCCATCGGGAGACCTCTACGTTACTTTTTCAGTAAAACCACACAAATTATTTCATAGAGATGGTAGCGACATTCTTTACGAGTTACCCGTAAATTTTGCTCAAGCTGCTTTGGGAGATGAGATAAGGGTGCCCTCTTTAGATGGACGGATAGATTTAAAAATACCGTCAGGAACTCAAAATGGGAAAACGTTTCGCTTTAAAGGCAAGGGAATTCCTTATATTGATGGCAAGGGAAGAGGAGACTTACTCGTAAAAGTGGCTATAACAACTCCACAACATCTGGATAAAAACCAGCGTCACCTTTTTGAAGAATTAGCTAAGGTACTACCTCGAACTGAACCGCCTCCGGATGTATAGTCCAGGGATCACTGATGACTTGCTGATAGTTCCTTGAAGTTGATAGATGCTTGACCAGGGGACAAGCTTTCAAAGAGAATCTCATACATAAGATCGATAATAGGTAATTTGACCCCCTGCTTTTTTGCCAACTGGTGAGCAGCTGCAGTAGTGGCAACTCCCTCGGCGACATTTGGCATAGAGGCAGATATTTCAGATAAAGAGCGGCCCTTGGCTAATTCGTAACCAACATAATGATTTCGGCTTAGAGTGCTTGAGCAAGTAGCTATCAAATCACCTAAACCGGCTAGACCATAGAAAGTGCCAGCCCTGGCTCCCAAGGTTACCCCCAAAGAAACTACCTCAGTCCATCCCCAGGCAATAAAAGCTCCCTTAGCGTTGTCACCCAGGCCCAGTCCATCTATTATGCCTGCACCCAGAGCTATAATATTTTTAAATGCTCCGCTTAATTCGACTCCGGTAACATCATCGCTAGTAGATAGAAAAAATTTGGGCGATTCCATCAGCTTCCGCGCCCTCTCCGCTAAAGATATATCCTTAGCTGCAATCACTGAAGCAGCGGGGAGGTCTTGGCCAATTTCCTTGGCTAGATTGGGTCCAGAGAGAACGCAGATTTGCCCTCTCAGGGAAGGGGTAATCTCCTCTGCCAGCACCTGTGACATCCTCTTGCCACTTTTTACCTCCAATCCTTTGGCAGCGCTCATCAATAGCATTGAATTGGTGAGATAATCCTTGATTTGGTTGACATTTTGTCTCAATCTTTGAGAGGGAACCGCCCAGATTACCAGCTCAGCCGTGTTCAGGGCATCCCCAATGTGGCTGGTAGAGGAATAATTACGCCTTCTTTGATTTAATGATTCTACCTCAGCCTCGCTTCGTGCCCACAGTTTTACTTCTATTCCCTTGTCACTCAGCAAAGCGCTTAAGGTATTACCCCAAGAGGTATTGCCTATAATAGTGACTTTTAGGCATAACCTCCCATGTTTTTTCACCATAATCGGCGTTCTGTGCCTTGTCTTAAGCGTTTTATATTGTCCTGGTGTTGGTAGGCTAGCAGTGCAACAACTACTGAACCATAAGCCAGGTAGATGAGGGGGAAACCGTACAAGATAGTTAAGGGTATCATTAGGCATAAAGCAGCTAAGGCTCCGAGAATAGAACCCATGGACATGTGTCGGCTACGAAGTGCAGCTATAGCTACAACCTCGGCACCAAATATACCCGCCGGAGGAAAAATAGCGAACAGTGTTCCAAAATAAGCAGTTACTCCCCTCCCCCCCTTAAATTTAGCAAATATGGGCCAGTTATGTCCTAGTATTGCAGCCAGGCCAGCTACGACTTGAGCTACCTGGTGCCAATAAACAGACATGCTACCAATTGTGAAGCTACCGCTGCTATGATCTATAATTACTGTAGCCAACATGACCGCTCCAGCAGCTTTAGCCACATCAAGCACCAGGGTTAAAATTCCGAGCTTTGTTCCTATGGTCCTCATAACATTGGTAGCGCCAGTCTTACCGCTTCCATATTCCCTGATATCGACGCCACCTTTCAGTTTGCCTATTATTAACCCAAAGGGAATGGAACCAAGGAGATAAGCAATAACTACTACGGCAATAAACTCAGCTATCATCATGCGCTAGCCTCTATCTTGTTATTGATTTTACGGGGGGCTTTGGTAAAAATCAACTTCAGAGGAACGCCTTGAAAACCGAATTCCTGGCGCAGTTTATTTTCCAGGTAGCGTTGATAAGAAAAATGAACCAATTGGGGATTGTTAACCTTGATAACAAAAGTTGCTGGTTTAGATACATCTTGATAGGCTCGTGAAATTTTTAACCGTCTAGAGCCTGTGCGAGGCGGTGGATGGCTACCAACTGCCTGTTTAACCAACTCATCAACTGTCGCTTGTGGTACTTGTTTCTGTCTTTCCTGCCAGATTTCCCAGGCATGCGGCAGAATCCTCTTTATCCCCTTCCCCAGTTTGGCAGAGATGTAGATGATAGGTATATAGGAAGCAAATCTAAGTCTTTGCTCCACAGCGCGTTTGAATTCCTGTTTTTGTTCCCGGGGAATAAGGTCCCATTTGTTGACTAATAATATTATGCCCTTTCCAACCTCGATAATGTAACCGGCTATATGCATATCCTGAGCAGTAATGAATTCACTGGCATCGATCAATAACAGGGCAACATCGCAGCGGTTGATAGCTTGAAGGGCGCGCAGCAAACTATAATAATCCACTCCAGTGCCGACTCTTCCACGACGTTTAATACCGGCGGTATCGACAAGCAATATCTCCTTATTGTTCCACCGAATTAGAGCATCAAGCGAGTCGCGAGTTGTTCCGGGAGACTCATGGACAATGGCTCTTTCATCTTTTAGCAAGGCATTCAACAAGGTTGACTTGCCTACATTAGGTCGGCCAGCAATGGCCAATTTGGCTTCTCCTGGCTCCGCAATACTTATAGGTTGTCTGGGTAAGGAGGCCAACACAATATCCATCAAATCGTCTATACCCTGATTATGGTGGGCACTAATGGCTATAGGCTCACCTATGCCTATGTGGTAGAAATCGGCCACCTGATTTGCTTGGCTAGGAGTATCTACCTTGTTTACTACCAGTATTGTAGGTCTATTGCTGGCGCGAAGCACATCAGCAATTTCCTCGTCGGTAGCAATAGCTCCGTCTTTGGCATCTACGAGGAAGATAACGGCATCTGCCTCGGAAATAGCTGCTTCGACCTGCTGCTTAATTTTTTGCTCCAAAGGTGTAGTTGGTTTTGTTTGCCATCCACCTGTGTCAACCACGGTCAACTCTCTTCCCTGCCAGGAGACAAAAGCAAAAACGCGGTCCCTAGTAGTCCCCGGCAAATCAGCAACTACAGCTATCCTTCTGCTCGCTAAGCGATTAAGCAAGGTTGATTTGCCGACGTTGGGCCTGCCCACGATGGCTACAATGGGCCTGGTCATTTGATTGATACCTTTTGATTTGACAACAGCTTCACCAGTAATGCCTTTTGTAGATGAAGCCTGTTTTCTGCCTGGTCAAATACTACTGAACGGGGATCCGCTAGCAGGCCGGCAGAAATTTCCTCTCCATGATGGGCGGGCAGTGGATGCATAAATAGGACATTCCCTTTAGCCGAGCTTAGTAATCTACTATCAACCTGATAACCTGAAAAGGCAAGACGACGTTTCTCTTTTTCAGCCTCCTGCCCCATGCTCGTCCATACATCAGTATATATAGTATCAGCGTCCTTGGCTGCTTCGTAAGGGTCATTGGTTATCAAGACTTGGCTGCCACTAGGAGTAGCGAATTTTTTCCCTTGATTTAATATCTCTTCCTTAATGCCATAGCCTGGTGGAGAGGCGAGGTGGAAATTCATGCCGACCAGGCAGGCTGATAGTAGTAAGCTATTGGCCACATTATTGCCATCGCCAATGAAAGCTAGAGTCAAGCCGGGAAGCTTCCCTTTCTTTTCATAGATGGTGAAAAGGTCAGCAAGAGCCTGGCAGGGGTGTTCGAGGTCAGAAAGGGCATTAATTACAGGTACTGAAGAATAGCCGGCGAGAATGTTCAGGGTCTCCTGGGAAAATGTACGGGCAACAATGCCATCAACATAGCGGCTGAGCACTCGAGCCACGTCGGCTACTGACTCTCGTTTGCCCAATCCTACCTCTTCTGGTGATAGATAGATGCCGTGTCCGCCTAACTGATATATAGCTATCTCGAAACTGACTTTAGTTCGCAAGGAAGGTTTTTCAAAGAGGAAAGCTAAGGTTTTCCCTGAAAGGAGAGGCGGCGCACCCTCTTTTTTCATACGCCCGGCTTGCTCAAGGAGATGTATAATTTCCTTACGGTCAAGGTTAGTTATTGAGAGCAGATCTTGTTTCATCTTTCCTCTATATTGATACTACTTCAGCCTATCACGTTTGTCAATTTTGCAGCAGGCTCCAGAATTGTTACTGATGATGCTGAACCAGTTAAACAGTATTATAATTACCCGGCTGATCACCAATCTGTCGTTGATTTAAATCTCACGGTATGGCAAGGCGAAATATAGAAATAAAAGTAAAATGCTATTCAGGCTATATCTATACCGATGAACCACGGTCTTTCATCTGGCACGTAAAGGAACTTAGAATAAGTTTAGTAGAAAAAGCCTGGCAGGAACCAGGCAGCAGGATATTCAGAGTTGTTACCGAGAATGGCAAACTATTTGAACTGTGTTACAATGAACGAACTGATAGGTGGTCTGCTGTTGAATCTATGCTTTAAGGAGAAATCATGAAAGAGATTTTGGAGATTCTAGAACAGAACGCCCGGGCGACTCCAGCAGAGATTGCTACCATGGTGGGTAAACCTGTTAAGGAAGTGCAGAAGATAATTAGGCAGGCTGAGAAAGACGGGGTCATTCTTAAATATAAGGCTGTAATAAACTGGCCTAAATTCGGAGAGGGGGATATATGGGCTCTAATCGAAGTAAGGATAACACCACAACGCGGTGTTGGATTCGACGCCATTTCTGAGCGAATTTATCAATTTTCGGAAGTATATTCTGCTTATCTGGTCTCAGGTACTTATGACCTTTCTATCCTTGTAAGAGGCAAGAATATGCAGGAAATTTCCAGCTTTGTCGCGGAGAAGTTGGCTCCTCTAGAACAGGTGCAAAGTGTCATCACTCATTTTCTCCTCAAACGATATAAGGAGTACGGGGAGAACTTCCATATTCCCAGGGAAACAAATAGACGTCTACCAATAACACCATAATATGCCAAACAAAAAATCAGCTGCAACGGGAACCCGGGGTAACCTGATTGCACAAAAGGTGGCTATGCTTCCGCCTTCAGGTATCAGAAAATTCTTCGATCTGCTTGCCTGCATGGAAGATGTAATCTCGCTGGGTATAGGTGAGCCTGATTTCGTGACCCCCTGGCATATCAGAGAAGCAGGCATATATTCTCTGGAAAAAGGCTATACCATGTATACCTCGAACTCCGGCATACCGGAACTACGCCAGGAATTGGCGAGATATTTGGAAAATCATTACGGAGTAAACTATCATCCTGAGCAGGAAATTCTCATCACTACGGGAAGTAGTGAAGGACTAGACCTCATTCTGAGAGCAATTATCAATCTCGGCGATGAAGTCATAATTCCCAATCCCTGTTATGGGGCTTATCCTGCCGATATCATTCTAGCTGGCGGCCTGCCCGTCGTTATACCCACAGATGAAGAGAACAACTTCATCATCAGGGCTGTTGATATTGAAGCTAAAATCACGCAGAGAACCAAGGCTATTTTAATAGGTTACCCGTCTAATCCTACCGGCGCAGTCATGTCGAAAAGAGAGGCTGATGCCATCGCCCAACTGGCTAAGAAACATGACTTACTTTTAATATCTGACGAGATATATGCTCGTTTGGTCTATGGAGCGCAACATATCTGCTTTCCCAGCCTACCTGGTATGAAAAAACGTACTATTCTAGTTAGTGGTTTCTCCAAATCTCATGCTATGACCGGTTGGCGTATTGGCTATGTTGCAGCCGATCGTCATTTCATCCAGGCCCTGACAAAAATCCACCAATACACCATGCTATCTGCCCCAACGATGACTCAGATGGCGGCTATCGAAGCACTGCGAAACGGGGAGACTAATGTTGAAAAAATGGTTCAAGAATACAACAGACGCCGTCGCTTTATGGTCAAGAGATTGAATGAGATTGGCTTGTACTGTTTTGAGCCCAAAGGTGCTTTCTTTGCTTTTCCCTGCATAAAAGTCACTGGAATGAATTCGGAAGAATTTGCCGAAAAGTTGCTGTTGAAGGAAAAAGTTGCTGTTGTCCCGGGCACTGCTTTCGGACCGTGCGGTGAAGGTTTTGTTCGTTGCTGCTATGCTACTTCGTTACCCGATATTGAGGAAGCACTGAGAAGGATAGACAGATTTGTAAGAAAAAATAGGCTAGCTACACCATAGGTAGCGCATTAGAGGTAAGTTCAAGTTCTATCCATATTTATTAGGACAATTCAAAAAAGGGTTTGGTAACAATTAACAGCAGGATGTGTCACTTCTTAGTGTTGATTCATCTTAAAACTACAAGAATAGGACGTGAATTTTCTCGGGAGGCAAATTAGTTATGGTCGTAGAAAAGAAAAGGACGATAAACCGACTGAAATCAATGTACCCGCTCAGGGCCAAGGTAAACGAGACATATCTTAAAAGTATTGAAGCTATACAAGCGGGCAAGCCTGCTGTCTGGGGTATGCTCAACTTCTACTATGGCGATCCCATCCTGAAAGCCATGGATATAGAGGTGGTTTATCCCGAGAATTATGGAGCTATTGCCGCCGCTACAGGGGTTGCCCAGCAATACCTTGACCGTGCTGATGCCGAGGGCTTTCCCACTCACCTTTGCGGTTACAGCCTGACCACACTTGGCTATGCATCCAGGATGATGAAAGAGTTGAATGGAGAGATACCTCCAGAAGCACCCTTCGGAGGAATGCCCAAGCCCCTATTTCTGATGTCCTCGGCTGCTATCTGCGATGCAAGATACAAATGGTTCCAGGCATTGGGGCGTTACATGGATGTCACGGTATGGCCGCTGGAAGCCCCCCTCCCCGGCATTAAGGAATTTTCCATCGAAGACTATTACGACGAAATGGTGAAACTGGGAGTCAAGCACCTGAGGGATTTTGTTACTTTCGTAGAAGATATGGTTGGTAAGAAAATGGACTGGGACAGACTGGATAAGACAACAGGTCTCATGATAGAGGTTAATCGTGTTTGGCATGAAGTCAACGAACTACGCAAGGCAAGACCATGCCCCATGCACAGCCGCGACTTCTGGAGTGCCATGCCCGCTGCCCTTTTCCTGGCTGGCGACCTCGAGGACTCACTTAGACTATACCAGGATATGTACAAGGAAGTTAAAGATAGAGTCGGTAACCATGTAAGCGCCATCCCCGATGAGAAATACCGGCTGGTATTTGCTGAGCTTCCTCCCTGGCACAGCCTGGCGTTCTTTGATAAGTTGGCTGAGAGGGGATGGAACTTCGTTATCGAGAGCGTCGGTTACCATCCACCTATACCCCTCGACCTCAGCAGGGTTAGTGACCCACTGGAGCGCATCACCAAGTTTAGTCTCCAGTTCCTTGTTGGTTATTACGAAGATGCCCGGAAACAGAATGTGCTCGGAGGCACCACTGCGTATCCTTATTTGAAGTATGCTAGGGAATGGAAGTGCGATGGAGCGCTCCTTCATCCCCTTATTACCTGCCGAAGTGCCTCTACTCATCTTCCATATGTCGCAGACATGCTCATAGAGAAAATGAATGTGCCCTCACTGAGCATTGAAGGCGATATCGTAGACCTCCGCCTGTTCAATCCAGAAGATGCTCTGGCCAAGGCAGAACCATTCGAGGAAACCATGGAACACTATAAAAAAATGAGGAGACAGGAAGGATTTGACTGGTGAATTAAACCAGGGGCTCAACCTAACAAGGAGGCAGAGATGTTAGACAAAAACAAAGGTCTCAGCAAAGCCCGGGAAATCTATTTAAATCGTTTACAGAGGGTAAAAGAACTTAAAGCAGCAGGCAAGACAATAATAGGCTATCCCTGTATCTATGTCCCTGTAGAGATGCTTACTGCCCTTGACCTTATTCCCTACCAGACATGCGGCGATATAAAGGAACCAGTCACTGAAGCAGACAGGGCTTTGCCCAGTTCATTTTGCCCTGTTATGCGCAACTGCCTTGATTGTGCTCTCAAGAATAAGAACGATTTCCTTGATGGTATGGTTACCATTCACTCCTGTGACCCTCAGGAAAAAACAGCTCGCGTATGGGAGTCTTATACCAGCTACCCCTACTTCCACTTCATAGACATGCCCATTACCGTTCGTCCCGAAGCCCTAGAATACTTTAAAAGCCAGCTAAATGATTTCAAAAAGACTCTGGAAACCTTTACCGGGAGGAAATTGTCTAAAGACAAGCTTGAGTCAGCCATTAAATTCCATAACCGACAACGGGCTCTGGTGAGAGAACTTTACGAGCTGACAAAGCCGTCTCCACCCTGCATCTCGGGAACGGAAATCATTCAGGTATTAAAAGCTCTGACGGGCCTGCCTGTAGTCGAAGGAAATGATCTGCTCACTGAGGTTATAAACGAAGTCAAAAGCCGCACCGGCGGGTTGGAAAAGAAGCCAGCCCGTCTCCTCATATGGAGCAGCATCCTTGACGATACCGATATCATGCAAGTTTTCGAAGCTAAGGCAAATGTAGTAATGAGCGAAAGCTGTGGTGTAATCCGGGCTTACAGAGGTGAGGTAAAATTCACTGCTAATCCGCTGGAAGGGCTTGCTGATTATTATCTCAATGAAATCACCTGTGCCCGCACATTCAGGCAGGCCACTATTGGCGAGACCAGAAAGGACTACACCAGAGACCTGCAAAGTCGGTTCGGTTATCTTAAAGGCATCGTTGAAGAATGGAAAATCAACGGCGCTATAATGCTTCTTGTCAGGTATTGTGACCCCTTTGCCTTTGAAATGCCATCGCTCAAAGACTATTTCGACAGTATCGGAGTTCCCAGTACCTACATAGAATACGATTACACTGTAGGAGCACTGGCCCCATTGAGGACCAGAATCGAAGCTTTCCTTGAGACAATAAATCAGTAACGAACCATCAGGAGGTTTATTTGTACTTTACCGGTGTTGATATAGGCTCGACCATGACCAAGGTCGTACTCATAGACGAGAGCGACAATCTGCTTTCGACGATCAAGGGCCCAACCGGGCCGGA
>Ga0180438_10010612_pt1 | contig 11277 bp, 9 predicted proteins | sample SS_ome_12_FD_132455 | JGI IMG/M metagenome (GOLD analysis project Ga0180438, IMG submission 132455) | Hypersaline lake sediment archaeal communities from the Salton Sea, California, USA - SS_3_D_2 metaG | ecosystem: Environmental > Aquatic > Non-marine Saline and Alkaline > Hypersaline >...
AGCGGTCAGGATCATCGCTCTCATTTTGCTGTTTCCTGATTTAGCTGCTTGGCGAAGACCTCGTAGGCATCCTGCCCGAACAGGCAAAAGACGACTCTCTGCAAGCCGGTTTTTTCTTTGAGGTAATCAATGGTTGTGCTGAGCATAATTTCGGCGCATCTGGTGAGCGGAAAGCCGAAGACGCCGGTGCTGACAGCGGGCAAGGCTATGCTCTTGATGTTATGCTCATCGGCGAGCTTGAGGGAGTTGAGAGTAGCGTTTTTCAGTTTTTGGTCTTCATTGCCCTCGCCCATCCGCGGTCCGACGGTGTGAATCACATGTTTGGCTTTCAGATTGCCGGCGGCGGTTATCACTGCCCCGCCGACGAAGGTACCTCCGATTTGGTCACACTCCTGCTGAATTGTTGGGCCGCCCTTTTTTCTGATGGCGCCGGCCACACCGCCGCCGAGGATTAGGCGGGCATTCGCGGCGTTCACGATTGCGTCGGTATCCATTTCGGTGATGTCGCCCTGCACCAGCTCCAGGCTCGAATTGCCGATTTCCACCTTCATTTTCGCCTCCATAAACTTGAGGATAGTCTATCGTTTTTTGTAGTGAGCGAAAACAGAAATTTTCTCTGCGCAGGATTCAAGGTGCTGGTTGCCTTATGGAGGACATAATGCGGGCCTCGCAAGTGCTTGTTTTACAAAGGCTTGCGCAATCGATGGCATGGGTGCTTATGCACAGGGGCTGTATCGGGTTACTTCCTGTTATTTGTTCGCGGGATGCCGCGGGTCGCGTGAAAAAAAAGAAGGTTTTTTACTGGCCGGCGCGTTGAAATGTGGTATAATAAACTGACGGGCCGGGAAAGGACGACCAACCGTACCGGAGAGGGGAGAGTAGGAGGAGTGGTGAAACTCAGCAATACGGTAAGTGAGTGGTCGTTAATCTCGGCCCGCTTCGTTTGAGATTCTTCCAAAGATGGGCCGCGGCAGAAAGATTCCTTGTTCGCAACTTCCTCTCAGTATTCCTCAATTTGCTTTTTGGGATATATCGAAGATCTTACTGAGCTGTGTTATCTCGAAAATCTTGTAGAGGTTCGGGTCCACGTTGCAGAGCTGAAGACGGCCTTTCCGTTCACACATCTTCTTGTGGATTTTTACCAGCAAACCCAGAAAACTTGAGGACATAAATCTTACGTGGCAAAAATCCAAAATCATATCCAGCCGTCTGGCCTGCTCGACGACAACCATTATGGAGTCCTCAATTTCTTTGATTTGTTCATCTTCGAGGATTTTTTCATCGTTCAGCGTTACAATAGTAGTGTCGGCGGTGTGCTCGACAAATATCTTCGACCTGGTTGGGTCCATCGCACTCTGCCCTGAATAGAAAAGCGGTTGTCCTTTATTGGTCGGTACGCTCGAACTCCACAACTTATGCTGTTTTGCGTGCCGGCGCCCTTATTTCATAAAACAGCAGATAATATTATCCGGGCGGTTGTCTGGTGTCAACTGCGCAAAAAGGCAGGAATGCTCGGAATATCCTCAGCCGTGATTTTTGAGACTGCACGTCCGGCAACTTTTCTTTTTCAACTTGCTCTTTGGTGTTAGTGTCTCTCTCTGTCGCTGGTTGTGGACCGGCTTAGCAGTTTTAGCCTGGTGAATAAGTTGCAGTCAGGTTGGCCGCAGGTTTGCGCCTTTCGGCCTTCTTTGTTGTAAGGGCTTCATGAGATGCTGTGACAGCAAAAACTTGAAGCTACAGTAGCTGAAAAGAACACACGGTTCGAAAGCGACACGTCATCTGTGAAAGCTCTCCGAAATGTATCTGCGCAGCGGACACCTGCAAAAGCGTTTCGAAAGCGCAGAAAAGGAAAGTCCGCAACAGCGTGCCCCTTCACTGTTGCATTCGATAGTGTCGAAGGCATCGATGCCTTTTATCTTGCAGAGTCTCTCAAGACCGGACTTGTAGCAATCGAAATTGTTCAAACATTGAATCCCGCCGGCCTGCATCTCGGCAATGATGTTCTTCATTTGCTCCTGGTGTTCGGTAGCAATTTCCATTATCGCCTCCTTTTTAAGAGCCTGTAATGCTCTGTTGAAACCCTTAAAGTTATTTGAATAAGCGGGACGATTTATGGTATATGAAAACAAAAAGAACACAAAGGCATATCCCTGTCGGCCTTCATCTGCCACGGACTACCGCCATTGTACATTATTGACGTGCTGATAATCAAGGAAAGACCGCGGTTTTTCGCCGTCTTCCTCCCACCATCAGCGCGCCCAGGCCCAGCCGCAATAGCGTGGCCCGCTTTTTCATCCTATCTAAAGGCTCTGCTGTTTCTTGCGAAGCAACCATTATCATGGGGTCGACCGTATCGTCTTGCCGTCGGCGTCGCGCAACTCCATCCACGGCCCATCTTTGTACACGCCCAGTCCGGCTCGCTCTCTGCCGTGCTCGCCGCAAAGGTCCAGCACCGGGCCGTATTGGCCCACTTGCAGCTTGGCGTCGCCCGCCTCGTTGCTCAGAGTCAGCGCTGGGCCATCTTTGTAAAACTCCCGCCCGTCGTACATACGGCCGCGCACCCACAACACCGCTCTTGCACCACCGTCCTCGTCGCTAAGGCACAGGACCGGCCCTTGATTGTGCACGGACAAAGCCGCTCGGTCTTCGCCGTTCTCGTCGTGCAAACTCAGCCACGGCCCATCCTTGATTACACCTATTATTACGCGGTCTTTGTTCTTATTGTCGCGCAGGCACAGACGCGGTCCGTACTTGCTCACGCTCAGCGCAGCGCGGGATTCCCCATTGGCGTCCACAAGAATGAAATTACGAGCGCGGATTTCATAGGGAACGCTTTTGGCCCCTTCGGCTATGCCGCTCGGCGCGGCATCGAACAACGTCCGGTGCAGGGCGAACCCCACAATAATTAGCAACAATACACTGAGCCACCATCGATTGTGCCGTTTTGTGGTTTGCAGTTCACGCTCCAGCTTTTGCAATCGTTCTTCGGTCGTCACGGTCAATATCCTTCCAGGAGAAACTGATTGTCATTTATTGTTTTTCAGCATCGCCGCCCTCAGGCCACTGGGCGGCAAACCGCGCGAAATCATCAAGGTTGACAACGCCGTCACAGCTTATATCCCCCCTACTGCCTGCGGGATGGCCCGACCACAACCAGTCATCGACTACTGCATCCAGGTCCAGCCAGTCAACATCGCCGTCGCCGCGCCAAAGCTGAGCAATGAGGGCTTGGTCATCTACTCGGGTACACAAGCTGGGTCTCCCGGCGTCTGGTCACAATCGATTAACCAGTTGGCAGCCATCACTGCAAAGTCGAAAAAGTCGACCCTGCAATCATCGTCCATATCACCGGCAAGTACGTATCCGCAATAAGCATATGCGTACTTCAGGTCTTCGTTGGTATAATCATAGTAGCTGATGTGGGGGTAGCCATCTGAATCCAGGGCGATGGATGTATAGCCGCCCACATTCCCTGCGCTGTCGATGGTGTTGACGTCCCAGGTCGAGCCGTTAAAAGCCGCGTACTTCAACGTGTGGTTGGTCCAATCCTGGTAGCTGATGAGAGGGTAGCCGTCTGCATCCAGGACAATGGATGTGTCGAGGCCCACGTCCCCTGTGCTGTCGACAGTCTCGATATCCCAGGTCGGGCCGTTGAGGGCCGCGTACTTCAACGCGACGTTGGTCCGATCCCGGTAGCTGATGTGTGGGTGGCTGTCTGCATCCACGGCAAGAGATGTCCAGAGGCCCACGTTGCCTGTGCTGTCGACAGTCTCGATGTCCCAGGTCGAGCCGTTGAAGGCCGCGTACTTCAACGCGTAGTTGGTCCAATCCCAGTAGCTGATGTGGGGGTATCCGTTTGCATCCAGGGCAATGGATGTCTCGCCGCCCACGTCCCCTGTGCTGTCGACAGTCTCGATATCCCAGGTCGAGCCGTTAAAGGCCGCGTACTTCAACTCGCCGTTGGTCCGATCCTGGTAGCTCGTGTGGGGGTAGCTGTCCGCATCGAGGGCAATAGATGTGTCGATGCCCACGTTGCCTGTGCTGTCGACAGTCTCGATCTCCCAAATCGAGCCGTTAAAGGCCGCGTACTTCAGGTCCTCGTTGGTATAATCATAGTAGCTGATGTGGGGGTAGGCGTCTGCATCCAGGGCGATAGATGTGTGGCGGCCCCCTGTGCCATCAACGGTCTCGATATCCCAGGTCGAGCCGTTGAAGGCCGCGTACTTCAACGCGACGTTGGTCGAATCAGAGTAGCTGATGCGTGGGTAGCCGTCTCCATCCAGGGCAATAGATGTGTAGATGCCCACATCCCCATTGCTGTCGACAGTTTGTATATTCCAAGTCAAGCCGAAAGCCGGCCCGGCCAACCAGAGACCAGCCAACAGGAAAACCGCTATACAGGCTTGAAAGAGAAATCGCCCATTCATCTCACTAGTTACTCACCAAACTCAGTTCACAAAAAAACTCAGCCCAGACCACCCCTCTTTATGTCTCTGGAACTGAGTGCACTGACGCCTTCGTAGCATTCATCACCATTCCTATGCTCCTGAATGAGCACAAATATGCTAACAATAATATCTGGATTTGTCAAGTCTCTTTTTCGCGGAGTGAAGCCGTCCACCCCACCTTAAACCTCAAACGTGCATTATACTCTGGTCCGAGTGAAAAGCAAGCATAATTTGTCACAATCATTGCCTTTTGTGGCCAAAGCAGCTTTATCGAAGCCTGTATCAGTTTCAGGCCCTTGAGGTTCTTTGATGACAAGACGTATGGTGGTCAATCCGCATGAGAGGCTGTTAGATAAAGAGTCGTCTCAGCGCCGCTATCCCCTCCATGGTCGCTTCCTCTGTATTTTCGCTAATTCCGCCAAAATCTGCTTTGCAATGCTCGCATCTTCCTGAACCTGGAAATCAAACATTCCTGCGACGACAAAATCAGCACCGTTTTCAAAAGCAAACCTAAAACCCTCTGCGGGATCAATAGCCCCTGCCGCCAGGACCTTGTAGGCAAGCCACGGCCTGGTAACTTCTTCCATAAATCGAATGGTCTGTTCCGGGGTCATGGACCAGTAGTTGTCTGCTGAGTTGCTGACGACATCTTGGTGCTGTTCGGGTCGCCTGGCGGACCAATAGTTCCCACTATGCAGGGTTTTCATGAAAAAGTCGGTCTCTATACCGGCAGTATCAACCGCTATGGGTACATCTATAGAGTGACCGCCGACGCCGGCTGCTATTCCCTTTCCTTTGATAAACTCGACAACTTTGCCGATAAGCCCGACGTGACCATTCTTAACAAACGTGTCTGCCACACCTCCTTGTATATAGACTGCCTTGGCGCCGTTATCAATAGCTCTTTTTGCGTCCGTGGTGAGGTCTTTTTGTTTAGGGCTAACTTGTGCGATCCACTGGAGCTTTCCGCCCGTCTGGTTCCAATACTTGTTGAGGATTCTTATACAGTGGTTGTCGAGTCTTAATACTGCGCTATTTATCCCATTTTCCTCGCATATCCGAAACGTCTCCATCACCTTGTCGTCCGTGAAATAGTGCCTTAACAGAGAAGATACATAGATCAAATCACGACTATGGGCATAGCCGCTAATCAAATTTCCCCCGCAGATCAGCCTGCTAATCTTCAAGTTGCCGATCTTGCCCGCCGGCATATCCTTAGCTGAAGCTAAAGGCGCCTTTTCTGATTTTTCTGCCTGTTGAGCCAATAGTGCCTTCTCTTCAAGGCTCAGACCCAGAATAGCGCCGGCGGAAGCTGCGGCAGAGGTCTTCACGAATTCGCGACGGTTGAAGTTATCCGACATAATCCGAATCCTTCCATAATTCACAAGGTCTTCGTGACAATCGCTCAATGATCCGGAATTCTCATATAGGGCGTTTCGCCCCGTTCCTTAAACAACCTGACAGACTATAGTATCAGATTTGCCCTGAGATTCCCGTTTTTTTTTGCTTTGACCGTAGGTCCAATGGGGGGTGGCTTGAAGCTCCGGAGCCTGCCAAACAGCGACCGACGACGGAGCAAAGGTCCTTTTTGCGCTTCGTTTTGGGGCTGGGCGGGGGACGCCGGGACAGGCCTGAGAGAATACCGGAGAAAAGACCGAAAAAGCCTTGACTTCTGTGCTCGCGGCCTGTAGCCTTCCGGGTTGATGGAGAAAGGTGATATTCTCCCCGGCAGACCAGGGATAGGTCTTCCGACCGAATCAGATCAAAGTGACTTCAGCAGAAGATGGGGTGTGTTCGCGAGTGCGAGCGAGGCATGTCACATGGGGTGTGTAGCGGTCAATCGGTTGGGGGATCGTGCGAGGGTCTCCGGCAAGAGCCACGATAATTGATGACAATTCGTTGTGACACGAAGCGACAGACGTAGGAGGTGGTGCCTATGATCCAATTCTCAGTTTTTCACCCGGATGAAGCATCTGCATTGAGATTTGACCAGCAAATGAGGTTGCTCGCCTGTTCGAAAGAAATGATAACTATTGTAGAGGAGGTATGAGAAAAAATGAAGACTCTAAAAGAAAAAATGAGGACTGAAAGAGAAAGTGGTAAGCCTGCGGCAGTGATCGTCGCAACTCTTTGGACGTTGATCCTTGCCTTTGTGGGGCCCGCAGCGGGCCTTGCTGAGGTTCCGCCGGGGTGCTTTATGTCGGGCCTGAACGATACGTTGGCGCCTTCCGGGCAGACGTATTCCGATGGTGATGTAGTGGAGTACGAAATCGCAATCTCGGTCCCACTGTTTGGCTGCGATGCCTCTAACGTGGAGGTGCTTTTCTTCGCTCCGGACAATCCCCCGGATGCCGGTAACCCTTGCGCGGCAACAAATGGGATCTTGGTCGCCTCGGGATTATACATTGCGCAGGGTGACTCCATAATTCTTACCAGTGTCGACCATCCAGGCTTGGCTTATGTTGTAGACCACGCCGACGAAGACCCCGCGGGTCAAATACATGCCTCTCTTTGTGTCAAATACGTCTCGGAAATGGACCCGCCGGTGCCGAGTGAAGACTACAGTTATGTCACGAACTTTGTTACTCACCCTGCTACATACGATCTGACGGTGGAAACGGTCGGCTGCGGCACACTCAACCTGCGTGAGAACGGTTTGCCAATTATTACAGTCATTGGTTGTGACATAGGTCCGATTTTTCTCTCTGATCTCGATGGCACAATAATGCTGTCAGCAGAGCCCGATCCAGGCTACCGGCTCAAAAAATGGATGGGCACCGATGACGACTCATCCACGGCAGTGACTAACACCGTTACAATGGACTCTGACAAGACTGTCGTCGCCGAGTTTGAGGTTGTCCCTATTCTTTATGTTGATGCCACAGCAGACGGCAAAGACGATGGTACAAGCTGGGAGGATGCTTTCAACCACCTGCAGGATGCGCTGGATGTTGCTACTCCGGGCTGTGAAATCCAGGTGGCGCAGGGAACGTACTATCCGGATGCCAACTCTGACGACCCCAACGGCAGCGGGGACCGGACAGCCACCTTCCAGCTCAAGAACGGCGTCACCATCAGGGGCGGTTACATTGGCAAGACAAAGGACAGCACCTGCTGTCTCGAGGTCGATCCCGACAAATGGGAGCTGGACCGCAACTGCTGCTGTGAATGCCCGGAAGAGGACCCCAACGCCGACGACTGCGCGTGCTGCCGGCCCAAGTGCGCCGGTAAGACCATCCTTTCCGGTGAAATTGGCGATCCCAACACTACCGCTGACAACAGCTATCATGTGGTCACCGGCAGCGGGACCGACCCGACTGCGGTGCTGGAGAACGTCACGGTTACCGCGGGCAATGCCGACGGGAACAATCCGCACAATAACGGCGGCGGAATGCTTAACGAAGAGGGTAATCCTACGGTGAGGTACTGCTGTTTCGTCGACAACGAGGCAGCCGATGCCGGCGGTGGGATGTACAACTTCAGAAGCAGTCCTACACTGCTGAGCAACAGCTTCTGCGACAACATCGCAACGTGGGGAGGGGGATTGGGCAACTTCGCTCTCAGCAGTCCTGTGCTGACTAACTGTGTCTTTAGAAATAACGTAGCGGCCCAGGCCGGCGGCGGGATGAGCAACACGGTTATTTCCGACCCGGAGATTGTCAACTGCACGTTCTATCAAAACCGAGCGACTTACTTTGGCGGCGGAATCTACGCCAATGGCAGTGACCCGGACGTCTACAATAGCATTCTTTGGGCCAATAGTGCCAAGCAAGGTCCCCAGATTGCTTTGGTAGCCAACAATAGACGTACGCACATTGGTTACTGTGACCTGGAAGGCGGTAAGACTGCCGTTTACCGGGATAATGCCACGGTAGTCTGGAACGGGCCCATCATGGACCTTGACCCGATGTTCGTTGACCCGTGGCAGTGCAGTCTTCGGCTGCGGACCACCTCGCCTTGTCTGGATGCCTCCCACAACGGGCTTATCGGCTCTGACATAAGCAGAGACCGCGATGCGATGCCTCGGTTTGTCGAGGTGCCAGCGGCTAATCCTCCCGCTGGTTTTGGCGTCAATCCTAACAACAGGGGGATTGCGGACTTGGGTGCCTACGAGCGGCCTTCTGTGATTTATGTCAGCAGTTCAGCTACGGGCGAGCCCAACGGCACGAGCTGGCAAAATGCCTACAAGTTCCTGCAGGACGCCCTGGCGGCGGCCGAGCCTGGCGACCAGATATGGGTGGCTGCCAATAATTACACGCCGGACCGTTTTACGGCTTTTCCGAACCTGCAATATCACCCTGAGCAGACATTCGAGCTTAAGAACGGTGTGGCCCTCTATGGGGGCTTCGCGGGCACGGAGACCGATTTTGCTGACAGAGACTGCGACCCGTACATCAACGCCAGCGTTCTCAGCGGAGACCTTTTCGGCAATGACGACTACATGAACCCGTTCAACTTCACGTTCTTTGAGAACAGTTGGAACGTGGTTACGGCCGGGCCTAACACTGATGGCACTGCTGTTCTGGACGGCTTTATCATCAGGGGCGGCTATGCCAACGGTACGAGTCCTGATACCCCCTGGAACAAGGGCGGCGGTATGCACTGCCTGGGCAGCCCCACGATAAAGTGCTGCGTGTTCGAGCACAACTGGGCGTATGACCAGGGCGGCGCGATGTACAACGAGGGCGGCCCCACGCTGACAAGCTGTCAGTTCAAGCACAACTTCACGCGTCAGCAAGGGGCCGGTATTTGCAATATAACCGGCAGTCCGACGCTTATCTGCTGCGACTTTGAGTCCAACAGTGGCTCCAAGCAGGGCGGCGGCATGTACAACGGGGACGCCAGCGCGACCCTGGTAAAATGCACGTTCACGCTGAACGGTTCGGTCCATGAAGACGGCGGCGGGATGGCGAGTATGGCCAGCAACTTACTGCTGTGTGACTGTGCATTTACAACGAATACTGCGGACCAGGATGGCGGCGCGATGTACAGCGAGAATTGTCCGTACATGAGGTTGTTCCAGTGTAAATTCGAGGACAATGGAGCAGCAGATGACGGAGGTGCGATGTATAGTCAGAACTGTGACCGCCTGCTCTTGGCCAACTGTGCGTTCCTCGGTAACGTGGCGGTTGCCGGCTGGGGCGGCGGCATCCACAATGACGGCTGCAACCAGCCTGAACTGGTCAACTGTACGTTCACAAGAAACACTTCGCAAGAGGGCGGTGCTATCTACAATGGTTTCGATACGGGCCTGACGATAAGCAATTCGATTCTGTGGGGTGATGGTGCTCCTGACGGTCCGGAAATCTCCCTTGAAGAGTGCGAGTTGTTCATCAATGACACCATACTTCAAGGTGGTGAGCCGGATATATTCGTCTGGGGCAACGTTTCCATCCACGAGAACAATCTGTGGACGGTTGACCCGCTTATAGATGCCCAGGGCCGGCCTTCTCCCAACTCACCTGCTATTGACATGGGTGACGACAGTGCGGTCCCCGCTTGTGTAAGGACAGATCTTGATGGCAATCCTCGGTTCTCGGGTGAGGCCGTGGACCTCGGTGCGTATGAAGATCCTTCCGGCGGCTCTCATTCAAGCGCGGCCACATGCTGGGACATGAGCGAATGTGCGGGACAGTCCCTGGGCGATGCGACGTGTGACGGAGCCATAGACTTTTCTGACCTGCTCGCCATGAAGGCCAGTTTCTCCCTGACCAAAGGACAGAGCGGCTATAACTGCTGCGCCGACCTCAATCATGACGACACAGTGAACTTTGTTGACTTAGCCATTCTAAAGACCAACTTTGCCAGTGGCGGTCATACCCCGGCTACGGGCCAGCAAACCTGTCCACCATAGCCTCAAAGTCCCAATCACATTTACATATAAACACAAGGAGGCAAGTCTTCCGGGCTTGCCTCTTTTTCTTTCGAACCTGCTCGACTTGAAAGCCAAGGAAACGCCGGTCAGGGGAGGTTATTAGCCTCACACTGCCAAGCAGCAGGGACAGAGGGGCAAGCCGGGGTCTGACTTGCGAAAAGCAGGAGGCTCCAAACACAGGATAGAGGCCATTTCAAGATTGTGGACTTGGATAATAGATAATGCGCAGGAAAAAGGGGACTCGCTCCCATTCTTCACACTCCCGGCGGCAATCAGGGACCTTCTACCTTTAGCTGGACAAGGTGTCCCTCTGTAAGCACAAAAGTCATTCGTAGTTGACCATACCACAGCTTCTCTAAGAGAACTTCGGACTCCACTCTTTCCGGGTCTCCGCGTAGGCGGACAATCTCCTCATCCACTGTTTCCGGCTCTCCGTACGCGGCGACAATCTCCTCGCGGCTCGCCCCCATCCCTATTCCCTTTTCGGTCTTTCCGGAAAAAGTAACCATGCCGGGCGATGGTCTGGGGTGCTGAGCCGACCAGCATTCTATGGACCGCACCCCGCGTCTCAGGTCAATTGAGATACGGACTCCCCTGGACGTAAGATAGTAAATCGCCCTGCCGCGGCCCGCCGTTCTCTCGGGCTGGCCAAGAACCTCCAAGACCTGCCCTCTTGACATGCCGAACTTCACCGGCCCAACGCCGACCAGCGGGACGACCTGCATTTCGTCCTCGACCGTCCGGGGCGCAGTGGGCGCTGTGTCCGGCGGCACAACCGTTCCAGAAGTCTCAGGCGCCTCCGTTGGGGCCGGCTCCGCCACGGTTGGCTCGGTCGGGGCCGCCTCCACAGGCGGAGCCGCAGGCTTCTTCCTGCAGCCAACCACCGCCAAGAGCAGTGCAGCTCCACAGGCAAACGTAATCAGTATTCCTGCATACTTTCGTCTGGACATAATG
>Ga0180438_10010613_pt1 | contig 11276 bp, 9 predicted proteins | sample SS_ome_12_FD_132455 | JGI IMG/M metagenome (GOLD analysis project Ga0180438, IMG submission 132455) | Hypersaline lake sediment archaeal communities from the Salton Sea, California, USA - SS_3_D_2 metaG | ecosystem: Environmental > Aquatic > Non-marine Saline and Alkaline > Hypersaline >...
CGAGCGAAGGATCCCATTTACCAAAGCGATAGTCAGCTCAAGTCACGAAGTGCCAAAAGCGCAAAAACGAAGTTTTTTGCGCCTAAATGCCACTACCTAAGAGGGGATTTTTTCAACAACACCAGAATTATATCTAGATTGGACACCCAGTCAAGATAAAGTTCGCCAAGACTTCACTTAAAAAATAAATTGATTCCTTGACAACTAAAAGATTCTTTGACAATTAGGAAGAAAAAGCCCTAGTTTTATTCCCATTGCGGTAGGAGAATATCTATTTTGGCAGCAAGGTATCTCGCATTTTAGGCTAATGCGATCTGTAGTCAAAATCAATTCTTTCTTCTTCATGTGTATAATTCTCTAGGGAAACCCTTAGATTATTTAGGAGGAAATAGGGATGGATATGGCAATCAAACTCGCAAGAGTTTTTGGCCCGTTCATGGGAATCATCGGTCTATGGATGCTTCTCTACGGTGAGAATGTGGTCAAAATTATGACGTCAATGAAAAATAACCCTGCAGGAAGCTATGTAACTTCAGGTATCAATCTTTTGGTTGGTTTGTTCATTATTGCTACATACAACGTTTGGGTCTGGGATATCTTTTTCTTCGTGACTCTACTTGGATGGTGGTTTTTCCTTCGCGGAGTGTTCGGGCTATTTATGCCTCAACTCGTCGTAAAAGCAATGATGACTCGTGGATCTTGGATGAAAACAATGGGAATCATCCCATTTGTTTGGGGGCTTATCCTTACTTGGGCCGGCTTCTACATGTAAGCTTATTTTAGAGTGGCCTCGAAAGAGGTCACTCGCCTTTTTTTTCTCATTCAATTATCCTCAAGTTTGTTAGAATTATCATGAGGATAGTCATGCGTTTACTCACCATTTTCTTAGCCCTAGTTTCCTTTAGCCTAAGCGGGTTTGCTTCTGAGCCAGCAGGTCCATCTGCGCTCAAGCAAAGACAGCCTCATTGGAGGCCCAAAGTTGTCGAACATTTTGAGCAGGGGATGCCCAAAAGAGTCCTCTTCTATGAGCAGATCGATCAAGAAAATCTATCTCCCATCAAGCAATTGACCTACTACCAAAACGGCCAGATGAGAAGCGAAATGGATTTGACCAGGGTGGATGAGGGATCACCAGGGTATGAAGAGTGGAAAAATACCGTCGTCCCTCATGGGGCCTCTATCTCTTTCTTCGCAGGAGGACAGGTGGAGAAAATCGCATCCTACGATGAAGGGGTCCTTCATGGAGATGTGAAGGTGTTCTATCCAGAAGGGAACTTGCGAGCCTCAGCTTCGTTTAACCATGGAGTTCGAGACGGGAAGGCAACGACCTATCATAAGGATGGAAAAAAAGCTGAAGAAGTCTCGTATGTAAACGGGCAGATTGTGGGAGAGCTTGTGCGCTTTTTCCCAAGTGAAGAGCGAGCCGCCGTGGTCCCTTACTCTGAAGGAGTTCCTCATGGAGCAGCTCTTGAGTGGTATGAAAGCGGGATGCTTAAGTCGTCACGGCGTTTTCAAAATGGAGTGCTTAGCGGTGATGGAAAAAGCCCTGCAGTTGTGATCTACGATGAGAGTCGCAACATCATTGAAGTTCAAGATTTTCAGGCGGGACAGCCGGTCGGGCTTCATATTCAATACTATTCAAATAGCAAGGAGAAGTACCGCCTTCCCTACCGAGAAGGAAATAAGCACGGCAGCGAGCAGTTTTTTGCTGAGACAGGAGAGTTGATTGGAGAGGGGCAGTTTGACATGGGAACCCCCAAAGGGACCCACTGGCGAAAGTTTTTAAGCGGGCAGCAAAGCTATCTTGCCAAATACTCGGATGAAGGAACACTTTTAGAGCCGATTGTCCATTTCAATGAAAAAGGGCAAAAGATGGCCGAGTATCGCCTAGTTGATGGAGCTCGCGACGGACAAAGTCAAGAATGGTATGAAAATGGTCAGCTCAAAACGGATTATAAGCATGCAAACGGCCAATTTGAAGGGGTGCAGACTGAGTATTTCGAAAACGGCCAGAAGAAAATGACAGCTACATACAAAGATGGCAAGAGAGATGGAGCGTATAACGAGTGGTATGAAAACGGTCAGCTTGCTGTAAAACAGACATTTGAAATGGGTGAAAAGGCAGGCGAGGCGCTCCGCTTCTTTCAAGATGGAAAGCCCAGTTTTGCTGAAAAATTCATTGCAGGGGAGCATAATGGATTGCAACAGCAGTGGTATGAAAATGGTCAGCTTAAGTTTCGAGGAAGCTATACGATGGGCAAGAAAGAGGGGCTTCATCAGCAGTTTGATGAAGAAGGAGCCTTGCTCTTTGCGGCTAAGTATGTCCAAGACCTCCCCGATGGGAAAGTAGAGATTTACTACTCTGGGAACAAAATGCGTGAATCTCTCCAGTTCAAGAAAGGGAAACGAGAGGGGCTTTGCAAAGAGTTCCATGAAAATGGCCAGCTAAAAACAAAAGCAAACTATCTAGACGATCAGGTCAATGGAGAGGTGAAGGGGTGGTATCCCGATGGAGCTGTTCAGTTTGTCAAATTCTTTGATAAGGGGACACCCATCAAAGAGCATAAGGAGTTTTACCCTGCCAAAGGCGGTGAATCTTCAGGGCAGCTCGCTCGAGTTTTCTTCTACGATGAGAAAGGACAGCTCGAAGGGGAGCAGCAGACTTTTTTCCCCGATGGAGCCACCCAAACGGTGATCAACTACAAAGAGGGGCAGCTTCAGGGAAGAAAAGCGCTTTGGGATGAGTCTCGCCAACTTGTTGAAGAGGCGTGGTACGAAGAAGGAAAGCTCAATGGTCGTTTCTTTGAGACGAAAAAAGATGGCAGAGAGGTTGTGACTCATTACAAAAACAATCTCAAGTATGGCCCTCACGAAATCTACTATCCGCCGAATGATTTTTTTGGAAAAGTCAAGGCGTTTGAGGTGAACTTTGTCAATAATCAGCCCGAAGGGGAAGCGGTTGAGTACAATGAAGGGGGATCGAAAGTCTCAAGTACTTTCTATGTCAATGGGATGAAAGAAGGTATAAGCACGGTATTGAACCCTCAAGGCAAAGTGTACATGACCGTTGAATACCGCAAGGATAAGAGAGAAGGGCCTGCCATTCAGTACTTCCCAAACGGGAAGGTGTTTCGCGAGGCTGTCTTTGTCAACGACCTGAAAGAGGGAGAAGAGAAAACCTACTTTGATATTGGCAAGCTTGCAGCGGTAGCTCATTACAAAAAAGGGAAAAAAGAGGGTCTTTACCAAGAGTGGAATGGCGATGGAGTACTGATCTTTGAGGGAGAGTATAAAGAGGATATGCGCCATGGCAAGTTCAATAAGTACTACAACGATGGAAGCCCTAAAATCCTTCAGACCTTTGTTGAAGACAAGCTCAACGGCGTGAAGCGCTCATATGATGAGAAGGGCAATTGCAGAGAAGCTCGCTACAACATGGGTGAGCGGATTTAATGCGTACTACCCTTGATTGTTACCAAGGGCGCCATGCTGCAAGTCGAGAGAATAGGCCGGGTTTAGCTCTGTTTGTTTCTCTTTTAGGCCCTTTTTTCCAAAGGGGATCAAACGGTTAGACTCTATAGGGAGTGGAGAGGTTAAAACATCTTTCGGTAATGGATTGGGGGGTCCAATCTCTATTTTCTAACTGGGTGCTACATTGGTTGCATATAGCTGATCCATGAGTTGTGCTTCAGAGGCTGGGGTCACGATTTATATCCTTTTTTGGAAGGTTTATACCAAAACATCAAATTTTTATGTATGTTTAAAAACTAAGAACGCGATTGCTTTGATAGGTGGACAAGGATGGGAAAGATTTCACTTTGACTGTAGCCTAAATTATACAATCGACAGATTACTTTATCAGCTTTTATCCGCACTCGCTCTTCTTTATCATTCAGTAGCTCGAGCGCGCAGTTATATGCTGGCAAATATCCTGTTTTGCTTTCAACAATAGCCAAAAAAAGCTCAAGAGCTTCTGCCCGTAAGATGGGGTCTTGGAAATCGACGGCTCGGGCCGCAGCTTCCATGGCCCACACTAGATCGGTTCCCTTGGTTTCACCCGATTTAATTTTTTTTGAAAGCTCAATGAGAAGAGCATGGCTGATGAAAGAATTGTCTTGGGGCATCAACTGAGTTTGGATCCATTTTTCGGTGTTCTCAAGTCTAGGTGTTTTGAAAAAATTTGTCACAATGCGCGAGACGGCAAGGCAAAGATACATAAATGTAACATGAGTTTGATGAGAAAAGGCGATTACATTCTTTGTGCTAACAACGCCTATAGAGCAGTAGAGATTGGCTAATGCTAAAAGAGGACCTTCAATAGCTAATTCGATAACAGCAGCTATTGAAAGGACAAAATTAGATACAGCCCCCATGGTGCACTTGGCAAATGTGCAGAGTCCGGTGTCTTGTTCTTGCGCCTTTGTATAAGGTTCAAGTCTTTGGATGGCCCATCCAGTGTAGGAGGGGTTATATTGAGAAATGAGGAACTCATAGAAGATCATGATTACTTAACTCTCTTTTTAAGCTTTGAAAAAAACCGTTTCGCGATAGGGTCTTACACGCTGTTTAAGGTTGGGCCAAGTTTTCGTTTCCCCCCAACGTAGGCGGTCAAAAGGCTTTCCTCTCCCTTGGTGGAAAGAATTTGATGGTATGGCTTTCCATTGTACCACTTGGATCCAATGCTCATGGCTTTGGATCTCGTAAGGCCAATCATAAAGGCCCACAATCCCCTCATCTACGTAGGGCTTGAGAACTTTCATGTACTTATCTTCACTGAGGTGGTTGAAGAGCTAGAAATGCTCTACCCCTATCATTCGATAAAACTCAATCCACTCTTTCAAAAAACGATCTTCATTACAAAAGATTGCGCAAATAGAAAGATAGTATTTCGGAGCGGCAGAAAGAGATAAGTATGCGATGCAAAATAGAATGAAGCAAGCTCGCCTAAGCGAGCCCATATTAAGCTTCGACAGTGCGAACATTGAGGGCAATCGGCCCTTTTTGTCCTTCGCCTATTTCAAACTCTACGCGTTGTCCTTTATCTAGGATGCCTGCCATGTCTTCGACGTTAGAAATGTGAACGAAATATTCGCTTTTTCCATCGTCTGCAACGATAAAGCCAAATTTCTTTTCTGCGTCAAACCACTTTACTGTTCCACGTTCCATTGTATTATTTCTCCTGTTGGATACGGTTATGCAATTTTTTTTCGACCATTTCTGGAAGAAAACTCTTTAGGGGTGCCCCATGAGAGGCTAGCTCTTTGATGAGGGTGGAGCTGATGGCCTTTTGATCGGAAGGGATAAAGAGAGTTTCAATCCCCGTAATCGCACGATTTGCCCATGCCATCTGCTGCTCGTTTTCTAAATCAGAACTTGAGCGTACGCCCCTAATTAAAACATTGACTCCTTCCCCTTTGGCAAACTCTGTAACAAGTCCTGAAATGATCTTCACTTCAATATGGGGGGAGTGATTTGTTAATTCCTGCAAGGCTGCTTTTCTCTCATCTTCACTCAAAATAAAAGTATTTTTTGCAGTATTTTTTGCAATTCCGACCACGAGGGCATCGAAGAGCCGGCTGGCTCTAAGGATGATATCTAAATGTCCTAATGTAGGGGGGTCAAATGTTCCGGCAAAAAGGGCCTTTCGCATTGCTGTTTAGCAATCTCCGAGTGATAAGTAATAGACTTAGCTTAGAGCACAAAACGATTTAAAGCAATTTAATTTGGAAGAGTGAAGAAAAAGAGGACAGTATCGCCAAAATGGCGTTCTTCAAGGAGAGATAGCTTAATTGGAGTGAGCTGGCTATCTTTTCCTTGCTCAACGATGAGGATGCCCTCTTTTTCTAGAAGGCAAGAAACTTCTTCAAGAAGGGGGGCAATATCAAGCAAGTAGGGTGGGTCGATGTAGATGATATCAAAAGGAGCTTCTTTTTCTAGTTTGGAAAAGGCTTTTTTTACATCGGTTTGAAGGAGGGTGGCGTTTTGATTAAGGCCAAGATCGGCGAGGTTTTCTCGCAAAGCCTTTGCTGCAGATCGGTCTTTTTCTACGAAGGTGGCTTTTTTTGCTCCCCGAGACAGCGCTTCGATTCCCATGGCGCCGCTTCCAGCAAAGAGATCGAGGAAACGAGCTCCTTCGGTCTGGTTTTGCAGTATGTTAAATACACTACCCCTCACTTTTCCTGATGTGGGGCGCGTTGTCTTCCCTTTCGGGGTTTTGAGCGTCCTATTTTTCAGCTCTCCGGCGATGATTCTCATTCCATTGCAATTACCCCGTTATACGGGGAGACGATTTCTTTAGCTTCTTTGAGGTGGGTGCTCTTCCCATTTTGGAGGAAGTGCTCATAGCATATTTTAGATTGGACATGGGCCCAAAGTTTTTCTAAAGAGCGACCTCCAATATCCGCGTTGCGAAAAGAGATGTCTTTGCGCACGTTGATCCATCGGTCGTGGTTTTGCCCTTGCAGATAGAGAGTTAGATCGCACATCTCATCCATTGTTCCCACGATTTCATACGACTTTCCTGCAAACATGGGAGGGAGTTTTTGTGTTTGTGGTTGGAGGATGACCTGTGCACTGGTATCTTTGGCTGCAATCTCAACGGTGAGGTTTTTGGCAATCGGGTTATGGAGTTCTTTGATGAGCCGCACCAACTTTCTAGGGAGACCAGCATTGGTGTCAGAGTAGAGAAGCTTTCCTCCTGTGATGTAGCCAAGCATGTCGAGCATCACAAGATTGTTGCCTTTGCCTGCAGCGGCTGTGTAAAAGTTGAATTGGTGCTGATGTTTGTTTGCCCATTTAGAAAGTTCTTTTTTCTGTTTTGCCCCTTTCAGTAGGGTGTTCCCATCTGTGATCAAGATCACCGAGTGCATCTCATCGGGGCGTCTGTTTGTTGGAAGAATCGTTTCAAGAGAGTCGAACAGATCGTTTGCAGAAAACCGAGTCTTGGATTTTTCGCTATCTAAAAAGTCGGTCGCTCTTTGGAGGGTCCGTTCGGTTACGGGCAGTGGCTCATCTGAGAGCTTGACCACCTTTTTATCGAAAATGCAGATGTTGAATTTGTCATCGTCGCGAAGGGCAGCTAAGGATCGCTGAACAGCTCGCTTAAATCGAGCGAATTTATGTGGCTCAATTGAATTGGACCGGTCGATGAGAAAGTAAAAGTTTTGACCAATCACTTCACACTCCGACTCGAAATCGGGGTGAATCGTCAGAGAAAAGATGTAACGATTCGTTTCGGGGTCGTTCATGATTTTTACGTCGACCCCCACTTCATCGTGAAAAGAGAGGTGATGAGAGATCTCATCGATCCCATAGTCTTCGATGGAGGGAAGTTTTTGCTCAGCTAAGCTTCGCTTGATCCATTGGTTGCGCAGGTAATCAACGGCGCTAGGGAGGATGAGTCTTGAGGTGGCAGTTTCTGTAGGTGTATTGAAGGCGATCGCGCTTTGGGGAAGGGTTTTTTCCTCGGCAGTGAGTTTTTTTAATTGTTTGAGAGAGGCGAAAAAATGGTGGGACAGTTTCTCAGCATCAGAGGTGGGTAGCGCACTAGGAGCGAACTGGTCATCGGTGAGGGTGTAGTCATCACGGATAAGCGCAAGAGCAGGGCTTTGCTCACTTATCACAAGCTGGTCGACCGTCACACTTGCTTGGTGCTTTGTTTCGAAGGCAAGGGGGATTTCATCTCTTTCACTGTCGAGGGCAAACTCGCTAAAGAAAGCCTCCATTTCCGGATCAAAAAGAGGAGGGAGCGTAGCTGCAAAAGCGGTCTCTTCCCCTTCAAAATCACAAAGCTCATCTTCTTGCACTTGGGGCAAAGAGATCCACGACTTTCTCGGTTTTTCTACAGAAGAGACTTTGTCGATCTCTTGGGAGCTTTCTTCCTCTTGTGCGATGTCACTATGTGGGTTTAGTTGATGTGCTAGAGCGACAACTTCATTGAGCGATTGTTCAAGGGCGCTTTCCATTTTTTCCACGAGCATTACTTCGGGATCTTTCGGAATAAGTCTGGGAGCAGGGGGAGCGTTTAAGGCAAGCACCTCTTTGGCTTCTTCCACTTTCAGCGGGTTGGCATAGAGCAGCCAGATCCCTCCGACATGAAGGGCAGCCGATGCTAAAAAGCAAAAGAAAAATAGGGACTTGCGTGTTTTCGCAAAATTCATGAACCTATCCGGTTACCAAGCAGTCTCTGCTCCTTTTTCACCCGATCGTATAGATAGGGCTTTAATGATGTCTCTTCGTGGAGAAGCTCTTCAAAAGCAATGGCAGCCTCTGCGATGAGGCGGGTTTCTTTTTCGAGATCTCCTTCTTTTTTTGCAATCAACGCTTGATGTTTGAGCATCACAGCGTCGACATAGCGCATATAAGCAACGAAGATGTTATTTTTTTCAGGGTTTTCTCGCCGCAGACTGGTATAGGCCTCTCCAATGGGGTCTTCCTGTGAGAGAAAGTCGCTCTGTAGGCGGCGGTAGAAAAAGAGGGCGTTTTTGTTTTGACTCTCTTCATTCGAAAGCTGGGTCCTGATCTCAGCATACGTAAGGGCAGCTTCTAGGTGGATCGGTTCAGCGGGAAGCTTCTTTTGGATCTGAAGGTCTTTCAGCCTATGCAAGACGGCAACGATTTCTTTATTGTCTTTTTTCCTCTCCTGCGAGGGGATTTGTTTGAAATTGAGCTTTGCTAAGTGGAGCTGGGCAGTTGCAGCCACTACTGAAGAGAGGTGGGTCTCATTTGAGTGGAGAAGGAAGTTATATGAGTTGGTTGCATGCTCATTTTGACCCGAAGATTCGTACGCCTTGGCTAGCTCGAGTAGCGCGCGCCTTCGGTGCTTCCACGCATACTCGGGGTGCTCCTCTTGCTGATGGATGAGCTTTTCAAGGAGAAGAACGCGAGCAGATGACTTTTGATGGATTTCAAGCAGCTGTGCAAATTTAAGGACTTCTGGCTCGATGTAGAGATTTTCTGGGGTGATATTTAGAGCTCCTTTCCCCCCTTGTTTTAGGCCTGCAAGATCATAAAAGAGGATGCGGGCTTTTTCAAACGTCTCTTTTTCTCCGCTTTTTGCTCTTTGTGAGTAGTGGTTTAGCATCCAAAGATGATTTTGAAGCTTCGTTTCCCGTTTTTTCCAAGCGTTTGAAGCAAAGAGGTGCTCTGCAGCAAAGTGGAAGTAGTGGTCTGTGTTATCGGAATATTCAGCGTCTAGCCCTTCCGATAAATAAGCATTATAGAGTTCGAGATGAAGACCCTCACTCTCATTAAGGTTTGGATTGAACGAGAGCGCTTTTTCCGCATTTTGGATAAAGTAGCTCACATCACTGCCTACTTTTTGGTGGCAAATAGCGAGCAAAAGATAGGCTTCGGCAAGAGATGTAGGTTCAACCTCACCTGCCAAATAAGCAGTCAGCATCGGAATAGCTTCGCCATAGCGATCGAGTTCGCAAAGCGACTTGATTCTTACCATCTCATAGCTAGCCTTCTCTTTTTCGCTTAGGACCTCATCTAACTGTAACGCCTGGTCTAGAACCGAGATAAAGGTAGACTTGGCCTCTAGCTTTGCGCCGCCGGCTGTGTGCTTCACCTCTTCGATGCAGGTGTTGAGAAGGTGGCGCCAAGCAGAAACAGTCCGCTCGCTATTTGGAAACTGCTCGAGAAAACGGGTAAAACCTACGCGGGCCCTTTCCCATTTTTGGGTCTGAAAACAGATAAGAGCATGATCGTAGGCCACCACATCGCTCTGTTCATATTCTGGAAAGTTTTCAGAGAGGCTTTCAAGATCTTCAAGTGCTTTTTCCATTTGGCCGCTTTCTTTGCACATCTGCGCGTGGACCATCAGCACGCTGGGAAGCTCACTTTCTTTTGGGAACGTTTTTTTAAATCCATTGAGCGTTCCATCGAGAAGGGTGAGGTTTTTGAGATATCTAGAGCAGTTAAACAATAGTAAGAAGGCCGACTTTCTCTCCTTTGTTCTTCCCTCTGTTGCCTCGAGAAAATTCTCGAGGGGCAAAATCGCCTGTTCGTAGTTGCCCAAAAAGTACTGAGATCTTCCCTCATAAAATTGAAGAAGCGGCACCTTTTCTTGGGGCATGAGGGCAATCGCCTTTGCATAGACACCAAGATACTCTTCATACCGCTCATTTTGGTAGAGAAGAATCATCTGGTTGAAAGCGGCAAGGCGTGAGCGCTTGCCTCCAAGCTCGTGCACCTTGGCAAAGTTTTTGACAGCCTCATCTGCATTTTCCTTGATCTGCAGAACAGCGGCTTGAAAGAGAAACCGCTCGCGGTGTTCTGGGTATTTTTGCGCCAAATTCAGATAAAGAGACGCAGCCCTTGCATCTTCTCTTAGAAGGCGATGGATTTCAGCGAGTGGGAAGAGAACTCGGTCGCTATACTTAGTTTGGGTGAGCACCTTGTAGTGGGGCTTAGCGAGCTTCAAATAGTGGAGCTTATCGTCCATCTCCTTGCATTTAAGAGCTTGGCGAAAGCACGACTCTGCAAGCAAATAGCGCACCTTGATGAGCTGCTGATTATCCACTCCTCGATCACGATGGAGTCTGCCTTCAGCTTCTTCAATGACCAGCAAATAGTCACGCAATTCGAAAAGAGCTTGAAGCCGGTTGAATGAAGTCTTGACTTGGATCTCGTAGTTTTCAATTCTGTTGTAGATATTGAGCGCCTCTTGGAAATTGCGCTCTTGGAAGTAGAGATCACCTAGCATAGCGCTAAGGTGATCACAAAGATCGGAGTCGGGATTTTGCTCAAGAAAATGGGTGATCTGCCGCTTGACCGTTTGATAGTCGCCATCTTTCCAATATTCGGTGATTCTGCGCAGAGCCAGCGCTTCTTTGGGCGTAGCCCCTTGCACCTGGGCCTTGCACAAAGGTGTGCTGCAGATTAAAGCGAAAAATGTGCACAGGAAAAAACGCGCTCGCATCCTGGTCCCTCCAAGAAAAATGAGTTTTTTTTCATTATACTAAGGAGGGCTTATAACACTAGTTCTTAAGTACAAAAGTTCTCGCGGAATTTTTTCACCAAAAAAAAGCCCAGCTTCAAACGAAGCTGGGCTTTATCAGAAAAATAGTTTTTGTATTTTTCATTATTGTTTTTTAGGCCCATTTGGTGTTGTTGAAAAAATCCCCTCTTAGGTAGTGGCATTTAGGCGGAAAAAACTTCGTTTTTGCGCTTTTGGCACTTCGTGACTTGAGCTGACTATCGCTTTGGTAAATGGGATCCTTCGCTCGGCGACCCGTGCGCAGCACTGTGCGCCCCTGGCACGGACCCATTTC
>Ga0180438_10010615_pt1 | contig 11275 bp, 6 predicted proteins | sample SS_ome_12_FD_132455 | JGI IMG/M metagenome (GOLD analysis project Ga0180438, IMG submission 132455) | Hypersaline lake sediment archaeal communities from the Salton Sea, California, USA - SS_3_D_2 metaG | ecosystem: Environmental > Aquatic > Non-marine Saline and Alkaline > Hypersaline >...
AGCGGCCGCTTCGACGAACTCTGGCGTGCGGTCTACAACTCGCCCCCAAACTGAAATACACCCCATCCATTTTTAACAAGTGAACCAGGGACAGCTTGACACCACCAATGCAAGCGAGTACAATGACCGTGAGGCAGAAAACGTGAACTGCATTACCTGAGCATCCTCGCAGCCAATGCGACTCCGCCAGGTGACGTAACACGTCTCGCTTCTTGCTGTCCACCTTGTTCGACTCAAGGTAAGAACATCCTCTGGAGGCAACCATGTCTGTGCACGACGATTTCCTCTTTCGCGGCGACCTGGCAGCGCTCGACCCCGCCGTCGCGCAGTTGATCGACCTGGAGAAAGAAAGACAGGCCCGCAAGCTGATCATGATCCCCTCGGAGAGCAGCGCACCATGGGCGGTACGGGAGGCGGTCGGTTCGGTGCTGACCAACCTCTACGCGGAGGGCTATCCCAACCCAGAGACCCGTTGGCTGACCGAGGAGGAGATCCTGGACTACGAGCACCACCTGGCCCACTACCGGCGTTACGGCGACCGGCGCTACTACCGGGGCGTCGAGTATGCCGACGTGATCGAATCCCTCGCCCGCCGCCGCGGCGCCGAGGCCTTCGCAACCAACGAGATCCCTGCCGATCGGATATACGTCAACGTCCAGCCCCTCTCCGGTGCACCAGCCAACGTCTCCGTCCAGCAGGCACTGCTGAAACCGGGCGACACGATCATGGGTATGGCGCTGGCCCACGGTGGCCACCTGACCCACGGCAGCCCGGTCAATATGTCGGGCAAGCTCTACAACGCCATCTCCTATCAGGTGAACCCGAAGACCGAGCTGTTGGACTACGACGCGATCGAGGAACTGGCGCTGGAACACCGGCCCAAGCTGATCATCGCCGGCTTCACCGCCTATCCGCGCCTGCCCAACTGGGCCAAGTTTCGGCAGATCGCCGATCGGGTAGGGGCCTACCTCCTGGCCGACATCGCTCACGTGGCCGGGATGGTCATCGCAGGCGCCTTCCCCACCCCCTTAGGCTACGCTGACGTCATCACGTTCAGCACGCACAAGACGCTCGGCGGCCCGAGGGGGGGCTGTACCCTGACCACGGACCCCGGACTGGCCTGGAGGATCGATCGCGCTGTGTTCCCGGGCATCCAGGGCGGCCCGCACGTCAACAAATTCGCCGCCCTGGCTGTCGCGTTCCGGCTGGCGCGGACTGAGACGTTCCGTCAGCTCCAACACCAGATCGTGGCCAACGCCAAGGCGCTGGCCCAAGCACTGGTGGCGCACGACATGCGCGTCCCTTGCGGCGGCACCGACACCCACCTGCTCCTGCTCGACTGCAAGACGATCCAGGGACGGGACGACACGCCGCTGATGGGCGGCACCACGGCGTCGATCCTGGACCTGGTGGGCATCGTGGTCAACAAGAACACCATCCCCGGCGATAAGAGCGCCGCCTACCCCAGCGGCATCCGCCTGGGCACCCCATGGGTCACCCAACGGGGATTCCGCGAGCCGGAGATGAGGCAGATCGCCGATATCATCGCCCGGGCGATGAAAGCGACCGAGCCGCTGATCTACAAGCGCGTGCGCGGCCGGGCCTATCGCGGCAAGATCGACTTCGACGTGCTGGAGGCACTGCGCTTCGAAACGGCCGAATTGGCCGATCGCGCCGGTATCGATTTCGAACTTCCGTGCAGCGGTTACCCGCACCACTGCCTGGTGCCGGAGCTGCGCCAGCGGGAGGAGGAACTCCAATTGATCGAGATCGAGGGGAACCTGGCTGCCGCCTTTGTCGAGCAGATCACGCCGATGGACGTCGCGGACCTGGCCCAGGGGGAATGGCGGACGATCTCACTGCTGGAGCGAGATGGCAAGCTGATGAGCCCAGCGATCGTCCTACGTCCTGACTTCGGCTACCATAGATACCAACTCGCTGTACCCACCGACCGATCCAAGCGGGTCACCGCCTGGCTCCGTCACCTATCGGACGGGTATGTGCGCTTCGACGATGCCGACCTGTGGGCCAAGCTGCCGGGGCCGGTCGTGATACGGGACCTGGGACCGGCGGATGATTCCATACCCCCAGCAGGCACGTCACCGGAGCCGGAGTTCACGCCCCCGGTCTCCCACAAACCGTACTTCATCGGGCTCTCTGCCCCCGACTACGCCGGCCCCGCCGGAGAGCCGTTGCCCACCTTCGAATGGAAGGAGCCCGAGCAACCGCTGCGCCGGACCCCGCTCTACGAATGGCACGTCGAGCACGGGGCGAAGATGGCTCCCTTCGCCGGATGGGAGATGCCGCTGTGGTACGCCTCGATCGGCGACGAGCATCGGGCCGTGCGAGGCGCGGCCGGTCTGTTCGACGTCTCCCACATGGGAATGCTGGAGGTCAGCGGCCCGCACGCGGCCTACTTCCTCAACACCGTGATGACGAACAACGTCGACGCGCTCCGGCCCGGCCAGTCCCAGTACGGGTACCTGCTGCAGCCCGACGGTCGGATTGTCGACGACATCATGGTCTATATGGTCAGCCCCGCCCGCTACCTGATCGTCGTCAACGCAGCCAACGCGGAGAAGGACTGGGCCTGGCTGAACGCAGTGAACAACCGGGAGGTGCGGATCGACGACGTACGCCCATGGGCGCGGACCAGTTTCCAGGCCGATCTGAGCAACCTGCACGACCCCGATGCGAGCTACGCATGGCTGGCCGACGTGGCACTCCAAGGCCCCCGTTCCCGGGACATCCTGCTCGCGCTCCTGGACGCCGCCCCCGACCCCAGTGCCGCCGGCGAGATCCGGGGGCGAATGCTGACGCTGAAGCGTACCGAGGTGATGGAGGCCCAGATCCCTTCGAGCCGGGCTCCGGGCGGGGTGTTCGACCTGATCATCGCCCGCACCGGGTACACCGGCGAGCAGGTGGCTTTCGAGATATTCCTCCATCCCGACGTGATGGGCGCGTTTTGGGAGCGCCTGCTGGAGATCGGCGGGCCGTTTGGGCTTCAGCCCATCGGGCTAGGGGCACGCGACAGCCTGCGCATCGAGGCCGGGCTGCCGCTCTATGGCCACGAGTTAGCGGGGTCGCTGGACCTACGCCCCGACGACGCGGGCTTCTCCGGCTACGTCAAGCTGCACAAACCGTTCTTCGTCGGACGACGGGCCTACATCGAGCACGCCCAGAGACGGGATATGCGGGTCGTCCGCTTCCGCATCGAGGAGAAGGGCGTACGCGTCCCCAAACCACACGACGTGGTGACCGAGAGCCACGGGCGGGTCATCGGCCAGGTGACCTCGTGCGCGATGGATACGGAAGGCTACCTGGTCGGTCAGGCCTACATCAGTGAGCGCCACGCCAAGAAGGGAACACCGATCAACATCTTCCCCCATCCCACCCGCGAGTCCTGGGAGAAGCCATACGAGGAGATCGAAGTCGGCGACCGGCTGGTCATGCACGCCGAGGCGACGGTGGTGAGCCGGTTCATGCGCCGAAGCTAGGAATATCCAACCTGACGCCATACCGCTGCGACAGATCGCATCGTTCTCAGCGACCGGCCCGGAGAGCACTTCCGGGCCGGTTTCTCTTGCCAACTGAAAATCATCCTGTTGATCCTGTTAATCCCGTCCATTGAATATCAATGCGATTGCTCTGAAACAAGCGGCTGAATGTCTTGACAAACCGACAAGTCTGCGTTATAATATGGCAAACAGAACAAATGTTCTACAGACGAGTGGATTAGACACGACAGATGACCAAGATAGAGACTAAAGGACGCATCACCATATTGCTGGGCAGACGCCAGGCCAGCACCGGCGAACGGATGTCGCTCCGTCGCCTGGCACAGGCCGCTGGCGTGCCCAAAGACCTGGTCTACCGGTTGGATGCTGGAGAGGCGCGCTACGTGGACCTGGAGGCCCTGGCACGCCTGTGCGAGGTGCTCCAGTGCCGCGCCGACGACGTTCTCGTCTGGGACGAAAGGGGAGACGATGGCCGCTGTGGCGAACCCGTTTGACGTCCTGCCGGGCAACCTGTTCAACGTCCTGGGCACGCAGAGCGGCTTGCAGCGCCACTACGTGGCCATCCTGCTGCGCATCTACGAACTCGCCGAGTTCAACCGCTTCGGGCTGACCCGCGAGATGGTGGTCGCCGAGATCGTGGACTATCTGTCCAGCGAGGACGCCGAGGGCGTGGGCGGGCTGACCGATGAAGCCACGGCAGTTCGACCGGCGCAGGAAGACGAGGACGCTGAGCGGGGTGGCGATGGAGATGAGGCCGACGCCCCGCTCACCGACGACGTGCACGACTACGCCAGTTGGGTCCTGCGCCGCCTGGTCGAAGCGGGGTGGCTGGAGCGGGAGCAGCAGGCGGACTATACCGAATTGATCATCCTGCCCGACTACGCCTTCACGCTGCTGGAGGCGTTTCGGACCATCCAGGAGCAGAAGCCCCGCGAGTACACCGGCCAGTTGTACACCGCCCACCAGCTCCTGACCAACGAGAGCGACGACTTCTCCCCGGCGCTGGCCCTGACCCAGGCCTACGAGAACGTGCGCCAGGTCGTGCGCGGCCTCAACGAGCTGAACCAGAACATCCGGCGCTACACCGACCGGGTCACCCGCGACCGGCCGGTGGCGGAACTGCTGCGGCTGCAATACGACGACTACGCCCAGGCGCTGGGCCCGACCTACCACGCGCTGAAGACCTCCGACCACGTCTCGCGCTACCGGCGCGACATCGTGGCCCGGATGCAGGAGTGGCAGCTCGACGACGACTGGCTCGACCGCACCGCTGCGGACCTGACCACCCAGGGGCGGCTCTCACCCGCCCAGGCGGCCAGCGAGATCAACCACTACCTGCGCTTCATCGTCAACCAACTGGAGAGCCTGGACCCGCTCCTGGAGGAGATCGACCGGCGCCACGCCCAATACCTGCGCACGTCGCTGCGCCAGATCCGGTATCAACTGGTCGGCGCCGATGGGGGATTCAAGGCCCGGCTGGCCCGGTTGGCCCGCGGCATAGCGGTCCTTCAGGCCGGCGGGAAGAAATGGCTGCCCGATGAGATGCCGGTCTTCCAGGCTGCTCCAATCCGCCAGCCGGACGCCGATAGCCTGTACACTTTGCCCCGGCGGCGGGCTCCCTTCACGCCAGCGCCGGTCGTCGCCCCCGTACTCGACCCCGCGGACGTGCGGGCGCTGCGCGCCGTCACCTTGCAGGAGCTAGGCCAGGCGATCACACCGGCCAAGATCCAACGCTTCGTTGGTCAGTTCTTCAACGGCCACCGGGCCATCCACGTGCGCGACCTTCCCCCGGACGCCTTTGGGGACGAAGAAGACCTGCCCTGGCTCATCTACACCATCGCCTACGGCAACCACCCCGAGGTGAACTACGCGATCGAGGCGGTCGAGGGGGACACGGTGGAGTTGGGGGTAGTGAGAGTGAGGCCGTTTCGGTTGGTGAAACGTGAGACGTGAAACGTGATGCGTGTTGCATGTTGCGTGCAGTGGCAACATCACGGAACACGCAACACGGAATACGCAACACGCATCAACAGACTTGCGCGAGGAAGGTACTATGCCATTCGACGCCAATACAATCCTGAAGGCGACTGATCTGCCGGAGAAGGCGCGGCGGGAGATCCCGCGGGTGATGAACCGGCTGCTGGGGCAGACGTTCCTCTACCAGGACGACGAGGGCGACAAGGAGGACTATTACTTCGTCCACCGTCACCGGGCCGTGTGCGCTGCACTGCTGGCCGTGTCCGGCTTCACACTGCTGCACGACGACTACCACCGCGTGTTTCAGGTCGTCTCGGACTTCGGCTATTGCCGCCGGCGCTACAAGCTCGACGAATCGCTCATCATCGTCGTCCTACGCAAGCTTTACGAGGAACAGTCCGAGCAGCTCAGCCTGGCGAAAGACCCGGTCGTCACCGTCGGCGAGATCCGCGAGGAGTACCGCACCATCACCGGCAAGGAGCGCACGCTGGGGATCGGCCAGTACGATGCCATCCTCCGGCGCCTGCGCCGCCTGGGCCTTATCGAGACGCTCGACGGACGCTCGCTCGACGTGCGCGACAGCGAGGCCCGCCTGCGCCTGCGCGGTTCGGTCAAGATGATCCTGCCCGTGCAGACGGCGGAGGAGATGGAGGCGTGGCTGAGGAAGTACAAAGTGAAACGTGATGCGTGAAACGTGATGCGTGTTCCGTGCTACGCATTACGAATTACGAATTACGTTTCACGTTTCAGGAGGTCCGCATGAAACGTTTGACCCGCATCCGCTTGATCAACTGGCATTTGTTCGAAAACACGACCATCACCTGCCACGGCACGACCTACTTCATCGGCGTCAACGGTGTGGGGAAGTCCACCATCCTCGACGCTATCCAGTTCGCGCTGGTCGGCGGGCAACGGGACGTGCGGTTCAACCGGGCAGCGATGAGCGGCAGCCGGCGCACGCTCGCCGGCTACGTCCGGGGCGAGCTGGGAACCGAGGGCCAGCGCTTCCTGCGCGGCGACGCCACCGCCGTCGTGGCGCTGGAGTTCCGCAACCCGGACGGCAGCGACTTCGTCCACGGGGCCGTGATCGACGCGTACGAAGAGGGTCGCTCGCCGGACGTCGCTTACTTCATTGTCCACAACACCCCGCTCAACGACAACTGGTTCTTCCGCAAGCAGGGACAGCTCTTCGACAGCCGTGCCTTTCGCCGCCACATGGAGCACTTCGCCCTGCCCCCCGGCGGGCGCGCCCAGATCTTCACCCGGCTAGAGGACTACCGCTTCCACCTGCTGAACCGCCTGGGCCAGCTCAAGGAGACCTTCCCGGCCAAGATCGTCAAGGGGGTGGCCTTCAGCCCGCTCACCAACATCCGGGACTTCGTCCACGACTACCTGCTGGACGAGAACCTGGTCGACGTGCGGGCGCTGCGCGAGCAGTTGGAGACGATGCGCCACTTCGAGACGCTGGCCGCCGACGTGCGCCAGCGCATCGCCGCGCTCGACCGCATCGAGGAGCTGGACCAAGAGCGATCCAACCAGCGCCGCCTGCGGCTGACCAACGGCTACATCCGGCGGCACGCCCAGGGCGACGCCTATCTGGCCGAGCTCAAGGGATACCGGCTCGAACTCGACCAGAAGCGGGTGGACCTCAGCCGGCTGGAACTCCGGCGCGACGGCCTGGCGGAGCGGCTGGCCCACGCTCGCCAGGCACTGATCGACGCCGAGGTGGCCCTGCACACCGACGCCACCGCCGCCCGCGAGAAGTCGCTGCGGGAGGAGATCGCCCACGTTGAGGGCGAACTGGCCGACCTGCGCCAGCGCGAGGACCAACTGCGCCGCACCCTGGCCCACGAGGTCCACGACGCCCAACGCCTCCAGACCATCCTCACGGAAGACAACCTGGACATCCCCCCATCCCTGCCTGCCTTCATCGCAGCATACGCACCACGCACCACGTCTCACGTTTCAAGTCTCACCGAACTTCAGCTTGATCTCGAATCCCTCGGCCACGACTACGCCGAACGCCACGCCCTGCTCAAGAACCAGGCCGAGCGGTTGCGCGCGGAGGCCGATCAGCTCCAACGGGAGATCCACCAACTGCGCACCGGCGACCGGGACGTCAGCTACGAGGCCGCCGCGCCCCAGGCCGCCCGCCTGCGCCGCCTGCTGCGGGCCGAGCTGGGCCTGTCGGCCGACTCCGTGATCTACCTCTGCACCGCGCTCCACATCCCCGACGAATCGTGGCAGGACGCCGTCGAAGGTGTCCTGGGCCGCAGCCGCTTCGACCTGCTGGTGCCGCCGGAGCACTACGACGCCGCCATGCGGCTCTATCGCCAGCGCCGCCACAAGGACGGCCTGCACGGCGTAGGCCTGCCCGACACCGAGCGCATCCTGGGCCGTCTGGGAAAAGCCCACCCACGGGCTGGGGGGACGAAGAAGAACAGCCTGGCAGCCGAGGTGCAGACTGACCATCCCGCCGCCCGCGCGCTGGTGGACCTGCTGCTCGGTGGCTACGCCAAGTGCGACGCGCTGGAGGATCTGCGCGACCACCGGACTGCCGTCACCCGTGACTGCTTCGTGCGCCGCAACTACACCAGCCGCCACCTGAACCCGCGCCACTACCGGCGCTGGTTCATCGGCGACCGGGCGATCCCCCGCCAGATCGAGCAGCGGGAGGAGCGGCTGGAAGCGATCCGCCGGGAGTTGCTGGAACTGCAAGGCCAGGACAGCGCACTGCGCGAGCGGCTGGCGCTCACCCGCGACAAGGTCCGCGTCTACGTCGAGCTGGAGCGCGACCTGCCCATCCTGAGCCGCCGGCCCGAGCTGGAGACGCGGCTGGCGGCCCTGCGGGAGGAACTGGCCGCGCTCGACGTCCAATCAATCGATGCACTGCGGGCGCAGGTGGAGGACCACCGGGCACGCGTGAAGGCGCTGGAGAAAGAGATGGGCGAACTGAGCGAGACGGTCGGCCGCCTCCAGGCGCGCATCGAGACGCTCGACGACGAGACCATGCCCAACCTGGAGCGCCAGGCCGACCAGGCGCTGGAGGGCGCCCGCCAGTTCCTGCAGGACGAGGGCGCCGGCGAACTGCTGGAGGAGGCACAGCAGGAATACGAGCGCCGCCGCCAGCGCCAGCCGATCGAGACGGTGGTGTCCAACGGGACCCGCTACGAGGGGGACTACCACGCCGCCGAGAACCGCAGCCGCGACCGGCTGCGCGAGGCCAAGCAGACCTACAGCCTGACCTACCAGTTCGGCTACGACGACGCGGAGGACGCCGCCCGTTACGCCCGCGAGCGGGACCGGTACGTCGAGTCGGAGCTGCCGGAGTACGAGGCCCGCATCGCCGAGCAGCGCCAGTTGGCCGAACAGGAGTTGGTCGAGAACTTCATCCACCGGCTGCGCGAGCAGATCGAGGACGCGCGCCACCAACTGGCCTACCTCAACGCCACGCTGTCGGGGCTGCGCTTCGGGGGCGAGCGATTCGAGTTCATCGCCCGGCGCGAGCCCGCGCTGCGCCAGGTCTACGACATGATCATGGACAGCCAGACCGTCCTGGGCGAGTCACTGTTCGAGTCCGACTTTCGCCAGCGCCACCAGGAGGGGTGGGACCTGCTCTTCGAACGACTCACCGCCGCGCCCGACGAGGAGATGGTCCCCGAACTGCGCGAGCTGCAGGACTACCGCAACTACCTGCGCTACGACATCCGCATCCACTATCCCAACGGCGACCAGGCCCTGCTGAGCAAGATCAAGGCCAAGAAGTCGGGCGGCGAGACGACCACTCCCTTCTACGTGGCCATGGCCGCCTCGTTCGCCCAGGCCTACCGGCTCAACCAGCCGCGCCCCTCGGACACGATCCGGCTGGCCCTGTTCGACGAGGCCTTCGGCAAGATGGATACCGCGCGCACCGCCAGCGCGCTCCAGTTCATGGTTGGCTGCCAGCTCCAGGTCCTGCTGGCGACCCCGCCCGACAAGGCCGCCGGGCTGCTGCCCTACGTCGATTCGGTGCGCACGGTCGTGCGCAAGAACAACCACGCCTTCGTGATTGAGATCGACAGGAATGAGATGATGAGGGAGTTGGAGGGGGAGGGAGTACATTGAGGGCGAAGGGGTAGAGGAGTTGATCGAAATATGGAGCGTGTTCCGTGTTGCGTGTTTCGTGGTTCGTGCGGCGCAACGGAACACGCAACACGGAACACGAAATACGTGAGGACTTAGACACAGAACAGATGGTCTAATCCACCTCAGCACTTTAACAAGCAAGTAGAAGTGAGAAGGTCATTGTGGTAAACTAAGGTCACACAAACCAATACCACAGGAGGACCTTCTCATGAAGAATCATATCCCACAAGAGAGCAAATATCAAGTGACCGTGGAGGCGACGGATGCCGCTCCTCCACAAACGCAGTATGCAGGCGTGCTCACCCTTGAAAAAGTGTGGCACCGCTTCGGGGTACCCCGCCTGTTGGAAAGGGCAGACATTCAGTATGGGAACACCCCAGAAGCAGCAGCGGAGATGAGCTTCATGTTGACTGCCCAGCCGTGGGTCGATGCGACTTCCGTCCGCAAGGTAGCCCAGCGTTTCGGGGACGAGCCGGCGAAGGCCGATCTGGAAGCTGACCCGTTGCTATCTCGGGTGTTGACAAGGAGGTACGGCCAACGAACGCTCAGTCGATTCGTCAACACGACCCGCTATGACTGGCCCGCTTTCAACAAAGAACGAGTGTACGAACTGCAAAGCCTGCCTGGCTTCACTCCGCACCGCAAAGGGGTGACCATCTTGGACGACTTTCCCTTACCCAAGCCATACGCGGCGGAGATGGAGTATCTTACGCCGATCTGGGACAACAACCTCAAGCGTCCAGTAACCGGCTATGCCGTGGTGCACTTGTACTACTACCATCCCCACCGTCCGGGCTACTCCCTGTACGTTGAGCCGTGGCTGAAGACATCCAGCACCGGGGAGACAAAGCCCAAGCCGGGACGTCGAGCCGCACGCGAGGGAGAAGAGCGCAGCAAGATGGATATTGCGCTGGATGGCGTGAAGCAGATGCTTCCGCAAGTGAAGGCCGCTGAAGCGCTGATCTTCGATAGCTGGTACAGTGCCCGCTGGTTCTATCACGAGCTAACGCAATTGGACGTGGCCTGGATCGGAGAAGGCCGGGCCAATCAGGAGTTTCAGATTGGCGCTCACAAACTGACCATGTCCGAGATCTTCCATCACTTTCGCACGCGCCAGCAGCGCGTCAAGGGCTTCAAGCGGGGTGTCCGTGCCGTTGCCATCACAGCCACGATCCAGCCCGATCGGTACACCAAGCAGGCGCAAACCGTGAAACTGGTACTCGTCACCGGCTTGACCAAGAAACGGGACCGTGACAAGGGCTACAAGCTGATCGTAACCAATCAGCTCACTTGGACGATCCGTCACATCGTGCGCCTGTTCAGCTATCGCCCGGCCATTGAGCGCATCCATCGCGAAGGCAAACAGGAAGCCGGTTGGAACGATTTCCATACGCGCAGTTTGGCAGCTCTACAATGCCACTTATCTCTGTGCTTGCTACGCAGTATGTTGCTTTCGCTCTTACGGCGTTGGATCCCGCCCTGGAACCATTACTCACTACGTGAGATCATCGACCATTGCATCGGTCTTCCGGGTCTCTTGGTACTCAACGAGGCGCGCCACAGGATACGGGTCCTCGTTCGGCCCACACGACCAGCGCTTGCTTGCTGTTCTGCACTCGCCGTTGGCGGTGGGTGATTCTTCGTTTGCTTGTTAA
>Ga0180438_10010616_pt1 | contig 11275 bp, 12 predicted proteins | sample SS_ome_12_FD_132455 | JGI IMG/M metagenome (GOLD analysis project Ga0180438, IMG submission 132455) | Hypersaline lake sediment archaeal communities from the Salton Sea, California, USA - SS_3_D_2 metaG | ecosystem: Environmental > Aquatic > Non-marine Saline and Alkaline > Hypersaline >...
AGTCACAAGGCGCTCAAAGGAGCTACTGGAGACAATGGGGCTTATGGAAAGGGCAAAAGACCAGGTGCGGAAGTTTTCCGGAGGGATGAAAAGGAGGCTCAGCATCGCCATGGCTCTTGTTTCCGATCCCCAGGTATTATTTCTGGATGAACCCACCCTGGGCCTCGACCCCCAGGCAAGAAGAACCATCTGGGAATATATAGCCGGGCTTAAGGGAAAGAAGACGATTCTTCTTACTACTCATTATATGGAGGAAGCGGATTTTCTATCCGACCGAATCGGGATTATTGACGAAGGAAAGGTTGTAGCTCTGGGCACGTCCCAAGAACTAAAGACTAATATCTTTGAGATGCGCTGCATGGTCGTCTCAACAGAAAACATCACCGCTGAGGTGATGGCGGACTTACAGAGCAAATACTCCAGGTTGGAGATATCCAAGGGCAGGCTTAAGATTTACCATAAGGACTTAGACTTCAAAGGAATCGTGGACTATCTACATTCTCGAGGAGTCACGGTTTATTCCGCTGCCTTAGAGCAGCCAACCCTGGAGGACGTCTTCATCCAGATAACGGGAAAGAAGCTCAGAGAGTAGAAGGGGGTGAAGGAAATGAAGTTTTGGGAAATCGGCAAGAGGAATCTGAAGGAGATTTATAGAAATCCCGTACTCTTAGGCTTTCTCCTGGGAATGCCTGTTGCCTTCATGCTGGTATTTATCGCCGCCGCTGGCGGGGCACAGGCCAGCCCCATCGGGATAAGCGTAGTGGATGAAGATCAATCCCAAAACTCAACTGCCTTCATACAATATATTGGAGGCGTAGATGCTATTGAGTTGAACGAACCTATATATAGTAACGAATCTCAGGCTGAAGAGGACCTGAAAGAAGGGAAAATCGCCTTCTATTTATTGATCCCATCAGGATTCCAAACGGCGCAGCAAACGGAACAAACCATCAACTTAGAGTTAATCTACAAATTAGCAGACCCGATTACAGGTCCACAACTAAAGGCCATAATAGAAGCTGTCGGCTCTGGGTTCCTGGGGGTGTCCCCTCCTTTAAACGTTGAGCTAAAAGGAACGGAAAGCATAATAAAAAATCCAGCTGTTAATTTCTACTTTCCCGGTATAGCCGTTTACGGATTCATGATATTGATTTCCACGGCAGCTGGGATAATTGCCGGTGACAGAGAGAAAGGCTTTCTGTCTCGAATGTTTACTACTCCAACGAGGCCCTCAGACTTCATTCTGGGTTATTCCTTGCCCTTTATCCCGGTACTCATCATTTCCGCGCTGGTTTATCTAGGTGTGGGGATGGCACTTGGCTTGACTATTGTCGGCAATCTGGGGCATGTCTTTCTTATTTTCTTCCTTATCGGGCTTTGTGCTATCGGGATAGGTATGATAGTAGGCAGCCTGGTTAAAAGCGAGTCTCAAACGGGTGTTTCCTGGATTTTCATCGTTCCCATGGCCATGATCTCTGGGGCCTGGTTCACCGTGGATCGTATGCCTTCGGCTGTAAGAAGCGTTGCCGAAGCACTGCCCTTCATCCATGCTATAGACGGTTCCCGGGCTGTTCTCAACGGCTCCTCTTTCTCAGCTATCGTTCTCGATATTTACTGGCTCGTTGGTTGGGCGGTTGCCCTATTTGCTGCCGGGATTTTATTATTTAGAAGGACGATGGTGAGTTAGGCCTAACTATGATATCACCTGTGCCCGATTATGCCTCCAACTGCGCCAGGTCAAATTTCAAGCCATCCCTGGCGGCGATAATCTGGATTCCGGTCTCTTCACTGAGCTCTCTAGCCAGCTCCCATGGTTTAGCCCGCCACATAGTCATGCCAAAATGAGTGAGTATGACTATCCTGGGCTTTAGTTCCTCGATGATATCCTTGGTTTCGGAAAGAGATAAATGATCCAGAGAAGCTCCTGGCTTCAATCGGACCACATTGATGACCAACAAATTGCCTTTATAGTGACAGGCTAGATTTTCAAAGTATCTGGTATCAGTAATCCAGGAGAAAGTGTGCCGCGGCGTTTGGAAGATAAATCCATATGTTTCAACAGGATGTTTATGTCTGACGGGGGTCCTGAAAGAAACATCGTTTATCGTGTAAGACCCGCCTTCAGTCAAGACCAGTATGTTCTGGGGATAGGCACGCAAATAAGACAAGATAACAGGGTCTTGATCCAGTGCATCGGAGGGAGCGAAGACCGTGCCACGCTGTTTTGTACCACCTTCGGTCATAGCTTCAATCATGATGTTAATATCCCCACTGTGGTCGAGGTGCTTATGAGACAGAATAATGGCGTCCAGTTTAACAGGGTCAAGTTTTCTTTTGGTTGCCTGGACCAGGGAACCAGGCCCAGGGTCCAGGAGTATTTGGGTGTTACCGAGAGTAAGCCAGGCACCTCCAGAAGCTAGAAACTGGCGAGTCACTACAAACCGGGCACCGGCAGTACCTAAAAACGTAATCGTGTCGCTTAACTTAGTCATTACTGAATTATAGCAAGGAGACATGTTAAAATTAACAGATAATGGCAGGACTGGAAGCGGAAATCGCCCGGCTAATAAAACAATACCAGGCCGCGACCGGAAAGTCCTTGACCATCGGCACTGTCGAATCAGCTACTGGCGGCAGGATAGCTGACAGGATAACCAATGTCCCCGGTAGCTCGGACTACTTCAGGGGCTCGGTGGTAGCTTACAGCAACGAGGCAAAGACTGCCCTGCTGGGGGTAAAGAAAGCGACTCTCGAAAAATATGGCGCCGTGAGCGAGCAAACAGCTCTGGAGATGGCTCGAGGTGGCCGGAAGTTCCTGAATGTGGATATATGCCTCTCCACTACCGGGATTGCCGGTCCTTCAGGTGGTACGTCCGAGAAGCCGGTGGGATTTTTCTACATGGGCCTGGTAGCCGAACAAACAAGCTTCAGTCAAACACATACCTTTCCGGGAAATCGAGAGGGAAACAAGCGAGATGCTGCTGAAGCGGCGCTGAATATGCTGAACCAATATTTGGTACAATGTATTAGCACCACGGGTCGTAGACAAGGGCATAAAGATTGATAATGCAAGGAGGCTAAAGAAAATGGCAACAGAGAAGTTCACTGTAGATGGAAGTCAAGTCGTCGACAAAGTCAAGGAGTTAATACACCAAGGAAATATCAGAAGAGTCCGTTTAATACATAAAGGTCGTCCCCTGATAGACATCCCACTGACAGCAGGCGTTGGTGTGGCTGCAGTAACGGTCCTGGCAGCCCCGGTATTGGCGGCGCTCGGTGCAGTTGCCGCACTGGTCACAGAATGCACTCTCGAGGTGGAGAGGACAGAAGATACCCAGGGAGAGAAGGGCAAAAAAGCATAAAAGTCTGGCTATTCTTCCCATAATGCTGCGGGTGCCGAAAGGATCCCCTGCTGAATAACCAGCATCCTATCCTAGCCTTAGCCAACTACCTGAAAGAGCAAGCCCTAGACGTAGTCAAGTATTTCTTACCCTGAAAATTCTAAATGATTAAACTCCGGCCCTCAAAACAGTGCCCAATCGTACGAAAAAGAGATTAAGGGTATGATATAGATGATGCTATCACTTTGAATGATGATATGCTAACCTCCAGCCTAGTCCTTTTTTTCAGTGTCCTCTTCGATAAGAGTCGTGAGGTCACGCGGCAAAGGACGACGGCGGGTCGGCTTTCCGCGAAGTAATCCATAAAAACTGGAAAAGTTAGCCGCTATCCGTGATGGAGCAAGCTCCCTGGGGTTAAAAAGAAAAATGAGCCGGAAGCCCACTTGAGCAACCCAAAACAGGCTTCGAAATGAGAACTGTCGGAGGTACACTGCCCAGTAGATGCCCCCGACTAATAGACTCCCACCGATAATATTGCCCAAGGTGACCGGGATCAAGTTCTTAACAATGAAACCGGCCACGGTTAAGTTGCCCAGCATTATGGACTGTCCTGCCATACCCTGGGCAGCAGCCAAAACATCAGCTTGCCCCTTTAATACCAATCCCAGAGGTACGAAGTACATGTTTGCTACGCAATGTTCAAAACCAGATGCTACGAATGCCGTAATGGGGAAAATGACCGCCACAATCTTATCGATTGTGCTGCGACCACTGAAAGCAAGCCAGATTGCTAGACAGACCAGGACATTACAGAGAATACCTCTCATAAATGCTTCAAGGAAGCTTATATTGACCTTGGCATTAGCGATTAGTAGAGCCTTCCCCCCAACCATGGCACCGTGAAAACCCCACTGATCCGTATAATACATAAGCAATACCATTGCCAGTGACCCTACCAGATTGCCGAGATATACTATGCTCCAACCTTTTAGAAGTTGCCGCGCGCTGACTTTTCGCTCAATAAAACCCATGACGATAAGGGTATTGCCGGTAAATAGTTCTGCCCCAGCAATTACAACTAAAATGAGCCCAAGACAAAAAACCAGCCCACCAATCAGACTGTTCAAACCGAAGGCGAGTCCGCTATCATGCACTACTAGAGTATAGAACTCAGCGCCAAGGGCAATGAAAACACCTGCCAGTATGGCTAGTACAAACATCCTGAAGAAGTCGAGGCCTGACTTCTTTTCGGCAACTGCGGCAATCCTTTTGGCGATTTCGGGAGGGGAATATGCGTCTACCCGTAGTTCTTCCATGACCAAGACCCCCGAGTTATTCCCACAGGACGCTTGCCACTAACATCAAATCTGTCCTGCGCAGCCGCTCGGCTAGTAGTTGAGCCAGATTCTTCATAATGATATAGCCAAGATGAGTATCTCGCTCGAAAAGCTCATCAAGCTTATCTCTATTAATAGTGATTATCTCGCAGTCATTCTCACAGACCACAGTTGCAGAACGGCTTCTCTTATCGACCAACGCCAACTCACCAAAAATCTGTCCAACACTCAATCGCTGTATTGTAGCTGTGTTAGGCTTGCCTTTGAGCCCCAACTCTATGCACACCTTGCCTTTTTTAATGATGTACACTTCATCACCTGTGCTACGCTCAGTAAACACCGTCTCGCCTCCACGATACTTCTTTTCCTCTGAAATCTGCGCTAGGGATTCAAGTTGAGTTAAGCTCAATCCACGAAACATTTCGACCTTCTTTAAAACCTTTGTACTGTCCATGGCAACCTCCCGAGCAAATGACTTTTGTAGTACACGCGCTACTTTGTGTATAAATCCATTGTAATAACCTTCAATTTAAACTGTCAAGAGGATAATGATTTTCCCCCGAAGACCACATAGGTAACGCACTTCAAAACTAATTTCCTTCGGTGAACTAGCTGGGTTTGGTTTTGGCATCTCGGAGTCAGCTTGAATTATTAAAATGTGTCATTGGCATTTTAATATCTGGCACGGCAGAGTTTAACGTTCTGGCTACTAGTAATTGCAGTGTTATTTATGCAATAGATAGCGGGGTTAACGAAAAAGAACTGATGCTAAGAGAGAGATGAAAAAACCAGACTGAATTGCTTTTCACTCGGTAGAAGAAAGTTGTGTCTTTAGGATATACTTTACGATACGATGGGCTTCGATTTAGATAGTATAAAGGCACAGGCGAAAAACAATTTTATCGATGCCTGGAAAGCTACGGCCGAGCTTATCCCAACCGGCACTGAAATCTCCCTGGCGAAGAAAGGCAAACCCAACCTCGTACGGGAATTAATTCAAAAATCCCGCCAGATTCTACTGAACCTAGGCTTTGACGAGGTCGAGAACCTCACTTTGCTTCCTGAAAGCGATGTGATAAAGCAGTATGGGCCGGAATCCCGAGTTATCCTCGACAGGGCCTTCTACTTAGCTGAAATGCCTCGCCCTGATATAGGGTTGAGTGAAAACAGAATAGCCCAAATAAAGAAAATAGCAAAGGAAATTGACATTGAGAAATTACAGACTATTCTGAGAAATTATAAGAAGGGCGAAATCGAGGCGGATAATCTTATTGAAGAGCTCATTACTGGACTGGGCGTATCTGATTATCAGGCTACGGAGCTTTTAGACAAGGTTCTCCCTGAGATGAAAGAACTCCGGCCCGTACCCTCCAACAAGACTCTAAGGAGTCACATGACGGCTACCTGGTTTCATACCATAGCAGCATTACAGGACCGGGTCAGCTTTCCGGTTGCTTTATTCTCCGTGGGCCCGAGATATCGCAACGAACAGAGAGAAGATGCCCTTCATTTGCGAGTCCACCATTCGGCATCCGTGGTAGTGATGGACCCGGAGATGTCTTTGGATGCGGGAGAGGCGGTTACTAGGGACATCATGCAACAATATGGCTTCTCCGATATAAAATTTGAAACCAAGGTAGCAACATCGAAGTACTATGCCCCCGGGCAAGAACAGGAGGTCTTCGTTAATCATAAGGGCACCTGGCTCGAGATAGCTGACATTGGGATGTATTCGCCTGTGGCCCTGGCCAATTTCAACATCAGATACCCTGTTTTCAATGCAGGATTTGGAATTGAGCGGTTGGGGATGCTTATTTATGAAATAAACGACGTGAGGAAGCTGGCATATCCCCAGTTTTCCATAATAGAATATTCTGACGAAGAGATAGCCACATCCATCACCTATATATCCAACCCTCAGACAGCCAGGGGACAGGAAATAGCCCGGGCAATTGAAGGCACCGCCCGAAGACACAAAGATGATATTGCCCCATGTGAGTTCTTGGCCTGGAAAGATGAGTTTATTGAAGTGAAAGTTGTTGAAAAAGAGGCCGGCAAGAGGCTGGTTGGTCCCGCTGGTTTCAATGAGATTTGCGTTGCCGATGGCAGTATTTATAGTGATGTTGTGCCTTCAGGCATACACACGGGGATAAACTATATGCGTGCTATAGCCATGGGTGCCGCAACAGCAATAGAAAGTGGCAACGGTAACTTAACTTATCAGGTGAAGGGAATACGGCATCTTTCTGACCTTAATCTTCAAATTCCCGAAGTTATCCGAGAACATATTGAAGGGCAGCAAAAGAAGATAAGGGTCGTTGGTGCTGTATTTGTAACCATAGAGTCAAAGTCTGCGGGAGGAAAAAGTGACCAATCAAGCGGAAAATAAGACACTGCAAAAACTCGCTAATCTCCAAAGATTGCATAAAGGGCTTATTAATCTCATGCCTCTACAGACCGGTGGTCTTCTTACCGATTCTGCCAGGAAAGCCTTAATAGAATTTGGAGATGGATATTCTGTATGTGATTTTTGTGAGGGAATTTTATGTAATGTAACCAATCCCCCTATCCGAGACTTCGTCAAGGAGATCCTACCTCAATTCCTGGGATGTGAAGTTGCCACCATAACCCATGGAGCCCGAGAGGCTAAATTCATGGTCATGCATTCCCTGGCTAAGTCGGGGGACTCCATTATTGTTGATGCTAGCAAGCATTACACAACAGTGGTCGCTGCTGAAAGGGCTGGGCTAAATATAATAGAGGTGCCCAACTCCGGGCATCCGGAATTCATAGTCGACGTTAACAAATACGAACCACTTATAAAAAAACATGCCCCTAAGTTAATTCTATCAACTTATCCGGAAGGTAATTATGGGAATCTTCCTGATGCCCGTAGGTTGGGAGAAATCGCCCAAGAATACAACATTCCCTATATACTTAACGGAGCATATGCTGTAGGCAGAATGCCTGTAAGTATGGGCGAGATAGGTGCTGATTTCATCATTGGCAGTGCGCATAAAAGCATGGCTTCCGCGGGTCCTGCCGGCGTACTTGGAATGAAGAAGAAATGGGAAGAGTCTGTGTTGAGAAAATCGGGTAAATATGGCAAAAAAGAAATCGAACTTCTCGGCTGCACGATAAGGGGGGTTCCTTTGATTACACTAATGGCTTCTTTCCCCTATGTGAAAGAGAGAGTTCAGCACTGGGATGAACAGGTATCTAAAGCACAATGGTTTTCTACTGAACTGGAGAAATTGGGGTTTGAGCAGCTAGGGGAAAAACCACACAGGCATGACTTACTACACTTTGATGCTCCTGCTCTCTACGAAATCTCCAAACGACTGCGAGAGAGAGGATTTTTCCTGTATAAAGCACTAAAGGAAAGAGGCATCTGGGGACCGCAACCAGGTTTAGCCAAGTCTTTCAAACTCTCTACCTTTGCTGCTGATAGGCAGCAGCTAGAGTTCGTCGTAGATTCCTTCAAGGCTATCTTGAATAAATATAGTTAACGGACCTTAGTAAGAATATCCCCGTGTTGTTGGGCATAGGCTTTTTCCAAATCTTGCAGAGATGCTTGAAATGAAAGGGAGCTAATATTGTCCGTGCTCATGATTATGGCGTCTTCTCCATCGCTTGAATAATATTTCGGGCGCCTCCCTATTACTCGAAAGCCATACTTTTTATAAAGGCTCTGTGCTGTTTCATTAGAAGCCCGCACTTCCAAAGTGACCACATAGGCATTCACCATTTGGGCTAGTTCAATGGTTGCGATAAGCAAACCTTCACCTATACCAAGCCTGCGATAACCATCTCTCACACCAATGGCAATGATATGTGCTTCCTTCATCATCATCCAGAAACCCGAAAAGCCAACTATGTTTTCCGGTAAGTTGATATGACGCTCAGTACTGAAAAGTCGTTTGAACCAAGGCTGTTTCTGCACCACTTGTGCCTCAGGTTCTGGCACATCTCCTATATTACAAGCTACTATATAGCGGACGGCTGGATTATTAAGATCTTGCTTATATGCTGACTGAGAGCGAAACACCCACTCACCGGGGAAAGCCTCTCTATCGATTCGGGCTACCTGAGAGATATCCTCATACTGCATAGGACGAATGACAAAATATGTATCTGACATCAATTGAAATTTTAGCATAGTATCGTTTTTTTTCGATGCTGTGTAGTCGATTCAAAATATTGCGCTGGTCGGAAGAGCTTGCTAGAATAGCTTAATAATTATCACTGAGAAAAGAGGTTTTCCGGGATGAACTTAATAGTGAGGTTGTAGTTGTGATAGATTATCCCGTTTTAGTGCTTAATCAGAGTTATGAACCCCTCAATTTATGTCGCACTCGTCGAGCTATAGTACTCGTTTTTCGGGGCAAAGCCGAGGTATTGGAAAATAACAGAGGTGAACTTCACTCTGCTAACCTCATATTTCAGATACCTTCAGTAATCCGACTCGTATACATGGTTAAGCGTCCCCGTCATCAGAAAAAATTAAGTAGACTCGAGGTATTCAATCGTGACCATTACATCTGCCAGTATTGTGGTCAACAAACTAAAGAGCTTACCCTAGACCATGTTATTCCACGGCGGCGGGGTGGGAAGCATACCTGGGACAATGTGGTCAGTGCCTGCATTCCTTGCAACAGACACAAGGGCGGACGTACGCCGGATGAAGCAAGGATGAAACTGCTGCGTAAGCCCTGTCCTCCTCGCAATGATGGCTTTTATATTCCTTATCACCTCATCAACAATCATGGTGAATGGCAAAAATATCTACCCTTTTTAAATTAACTTAAGCCCAAAAGCCTAGCAACTTTTCAGAGACTCCAAATTTACTCCACATCTAATACTGTTTCTAAAATAACTACGATTTCTCACCCGGATGAATTAATTCGTTCAGAGCTACCTCTTTAATCGTCCCATCATCTAATTGTATCGTTACTGTTTCCTTCAACAGGTTAGTACCAATCACCTTGCCTTTACCCCAAGATGTTGATACCTCCTGCTTCATTTGAGGCATCTGCTTTCTCACATCTGCATATTCTTTGTTTTCATATGACAGGCAGCAAAGTAACCTTCCACAAATGCCGGATATCTTCATAGGATTCAAAGCCAAGTTTTGTTCCTTAGCCATTTTAATGGATACCGAGGCAAAGCTGGTGAGAGAATTCTGGCAGCACAAAGGATAGCCGCACTTACCTATACCACCTAACAACTTAGCCTCGTCTCTTGACCCTACCTGCCTTAACTCTATCCGTCTTTCCAGGGCATGGCTCAATTTCCGAACTAAGTCTCGGAAGTCCACTCTCTCCTCGGCGCTGAAGAATATGGTCATTCGCTCACTCTGAGAATCATAGCGAGCCGCTAGTGGCTTCATTTTTAGACCAAGTTGGTCTGCCATTTCATTACACTTACTTAAAGCTTCTTTTTCCAAGTTGCGTCTAGCTTCCTCTAAATCCTCAGCTGCAGCCTGGCGCACCACCATTAATTGCTCGCTTGGCTGATACTGAGGTTCAAGAGTAACGACCTTAGCCACTTCAAGACCATGCCCGGTATCTACTACTACGTAGTCATTCACTTGTAGTGACATCTCACCTGCATCACAGTGGACTAATTTACTTTTGGGGCGGAATTTGACTCCAATTATGTTGGTCATTGCAATATATTATAACTCCGTGATGATATTCTCGTTCATGACTTCACACTATTTTTTCGGGGTAAATTGAGCATCAACCATTCCAATACCAAACGCGGATTAACATTCCTGGATATTTCCTCCTGTAGCAAGCAAAGATCAGTAAGAAACCCGTTAATCTCGCTCAAGCTTAATCCCCTGGCTTGTTCTTCGAGAGCTGTCTGATAATCTACATTAACAATTTTCTCCTGGCAACTGCCCTTAATGAGCATCAAATCACGCCACCAGTCGAGCCAATCCTCCATTATTTCTGCCCCGGTTCTCCGGTTCTGACTAAATTGGCTTGCTAGCTCCTGGGCATAGGCAAACCGTTGACTCAAGCTGGCAGTTAATAAGGAGACCATCCTGTCTATCCTCTGGGATCGCTGCTCCAATATATCATCATTTGCTAAAGCGGATAATGCCCAGCCAAGTCGACCACGGCACAATTGAGCTAACAGCTTTGCTCTATTAGTTTCAACGTTATATGAGTTAACGAGAGCCTCTTGCACTTGCTCTGATGGTACAGGCTTCAACTCCAGCCGCTGACACCGTGAAATAATTGTCGGCAAGAGGTGCCCATCCTCAGCAGCCAATAAAAGCCAGACTACGTTTTGTGGTGGTTCTTCTAATATCTTGAGCAGGGAATTAGCCGCCTCAGTAGATAAATATTCAGCGCCATCAATGATGAACACTTTGTATTTACCTTCATACGGTGGCAGGTTGGCTATGCGCTGCAGATATCGAATATCATCGATACCAATCTCTGTCTTAGAATCCAGTCCGACAGGAGTGACATCAGCATGCTTACGCTCCAGGATTCGCTGGCAAGAACGACATTGACCGCAAGGTAGTTCGGGGCCATCGCAATTCAGGGCTTGAGCCAGATTGAAGGCTAAAGTCCCTTTGCC
>Ga0180438_10010617_pt1 | contig 11274 bp, 10 predicted proteins | sample SS_ome_12_FD_132455 | JGI IMG/M metagenome (GOLD analysis project Ga0180438, IMG submission 132455) | Hypersaline lake sediment archaeal communities from the Salton Sea, California, USA - SS_3_D_2 metaG | ecosystem: Environmental > Aquatic > Non-marine Saline and Alkaline > Hypersaline >...
CCGGTCACCGGCATTTTGGCGTCTGCGCGGGCCAGGACAACCACGGTGCTGTTAAGCGTCCTGCCGTCCCAGATCGTCTGCTCAATCTGGGGGTAGACGACGGTCGGCAAACCGGTCGCCTCCAGGTAAAGGTTTGCGCCCATCCCGGCCGTCAGATCCAGCACCTTCCCTATAAAATCCTCTTTGATCGGGTTGATGGCGTAATCGGCGCCCATCTCCAGACCCAACGCGGCTCTCGCCTCCTCAGGTTCCGACAGGATAACTACCGAGGCACCGTGCCGCTTGAGAATGGCACAGGCTGCCATGCCTACCGGGCCACCGCCACAGACAACCGCCTTATCCCCAGGCCTGATGCCTCCTCCGCGTTCAACCAAAGCGTTATAGGCGACGCTGGTGGGTTCCACCAGACTGCCGGCCAGAAAGACGTCATCCCCATCATACGCACCATCCAGAGGTTCCAGACTCCACAGCAACCTGGCGGGCACGGCGAGGTACTGCGCAAATCCACCGTCGATGTTGATGCCAATCTCGTCGAGTCGTTCGCAGTGATTGGGATAGCCGTCGGCACATGGCCGACACTCCCCGCACCACACCATCTCTTCCGTACACACCCGCTCACCGCCCTTGAACGGTCTATTGGTTACCTTGTCGTAGGCTTCGCTGCCGGCATCCACCACGATCCCTGAGATTTCGTGACCAAGGATACTTGGGAATCCGGTTAGCCCAGGATAGAACATGTAGCCGTCGTCATCCGGCTGAGCAATGTGAACATCACTACCGCAGATTCCACAGGCCTTTACCTGCAACAGAACTTCATTTGGCCCAGGGGTTGGAATATCATAATCGACGATTTCCATTCTGGGGTTTCGCCATACTTTGCTGCCCAGGTACGTCTGGCGCCCTTCGATGTCCTTGGGCCCCAACTTGAATTCCGGTTTTGGGTCCCAATCCGCATACAGTGTTACGCCTTGCATTTTGCCCTGCATTTCGTTTTTCCTCCATAGTGTTATGTGATGCGTAATCGTCAGTTTTTCAGGGTTTGACGACCACCTTTATCGCGCCGCCGAGACGCTTTTCCGCAGTCTCGAACGCAGCGTGGATTTGGTCAAGTGGAAACGTGTGCGTGATGAGTTGCGAAAGGTCAAGGGTCTGCCGGCCGAGCAGCGCCAAGGCTTGTGCCAAAGACCGTTCGCCCTCAGCCTTAGAACCAGCAAGCGTGATATTCCATTGCACAATCTTGTTCACGTTTAATGGCGCAGGCTCTTTATAGATGCCCACCAGCGCAACGCGACCGTTCTTTTTGCTGAACTCAACGGCGTCAACCGCCGCCTGCGTTGTGCCCGCACATTCGAGCACAGCGTCTGCGCCGACACTCCCCGTTAACGCCACGATGCGCTCAACGACACTCTCCTCCCGGACGTTGACAGTGAGGTCCGCGCCCAGGCCGAGCCCTACTTCCAGACGTTCTGGGCGAGTGCCGGTGAGCACAATCGTGCCCGCGCCCAACAGACGAGCCATTGCCACCCCCATCAGGCCAATTGCGCCGGGCCCCGAAACGACGACAGTTTCGCCAGCCTGAATTCCTCCAATCCGGCGAATGCCATAGAGGGAGGTCGCTGCGGTGGTGATGAGCGTTGCTTCATCCAGCGGCATATCATCCGGGATTTTGTACACTGAGTTGACGTGGTTACAGACATACTGGGCGTAACCACCATTGGTGCTAAACCCATAATGGCGATGCCCCTTTTCGTGATTTCCATAGTTCAGGCAGGTGTTATACAGCCCATCGCGACAGTTATTGCAGACGCCGCAGCCTTTGTGAGGTTCTATGGCCACCCGGTCACCGACGGCGAATTCGGTGACACCCTCGCCCAGGGCGACAATCTCACCTGTGTATTCATGCCCAAAAATGAACTGGCCATAGGGAGGGTGATTGGGCCAGCCGTGGGCCAAGATCTTGGGGTCCGAGCCACAGATCGCACAAGCTTTCACCTGGATAAGCACTTCACCAGGACCAGGTTGGGGCACGGGGTAATCATCAACCAACCGCATGTCACCTTCGCCGTATAACACGGCCGCCCGCATCGTCTTCGGAAGTCGCACCTTCTACCTCCTCGCTAAAAATGGATCAACACCTTCATCGCGTTGCGGCGGTCCAACGCCGACTCGAAGGCTTGATCATATTCCCGAAATGAAAACCGGTGGCTGACGAGCTGTCCGGCCAGGGCAGGATGTTTCAAAGCAAAAGCCAGCACACGTTCAAATTCACCCGTTCCGCCCATGCTGCCCATAATACGGGCTGCTTTGAGCGTAATCTGTTTCATGCTGAACTCGACAGCCGGGATAAAGCCAAGAGCCATAATGGTGCCCAGGGGCCGTACCAGGTTGACGGCGCGGCCAAAGGCGGCCGGCGCACCAGATGTCTCAAAGACAGCATCATAGCCAGCCCCTGAATAGAGACCAGTGTAGCTTTCAGCCCCGCCTACGGTCGTTACCACATCGGTCGGTTCCATTGCGCCCATTTCAAGCGCTCGACTCACCCGTGAGTCGAGGACGTCGTAAAGCTCAACTTGCTCACAGTCTTCGATGTACTTAAGCGCAAGAAAGCAGGAGAGACCAATCGTCCCGCCGCCGAGCACCAGGATTTTTTGGTGCTTTAGATTGGGATGCACCTCCCGTACTCGGCGAACGGCGTGCGCCCCCACTGCCAGGGGTTCGCTGAGGGCAACCAGATCCAAATCCGCGCTGGGATGCGCCCGATAAATGTACTTCTCATCTTGCAGGAATAGTTGGCGTGACGCGCCGTTGATGGTGATGCCAAACTTCTCAATGCGCTGGCACAGGTTCCTATCCCCAGCAGACGTGCAAAACTCACACTCACCGCAAAAGATAGAACAATCCCCGGTCACCTTATCGCCCGGTTTGATCTTGGTCACATGCGGTCCGACAGACTCGACCGTGCCCGACCATTCGTGCCCAAAATAGAGCGGATAGTTCTTGGGTCCCTCATAAGTCCCGTGATACAAGCCCACATCGGAACCGCAAAGCCCGACCGCGTGGGTTTTGATGCGCACCTGCGTGCCGTTTGGAACGCCCACATCTCGTGCGACGATCTCGGCCTGTCTTTCACCTTTCAGCACGACGCCCTTTGACAACATAGATAATGCCTCTATGAATACTCCACGAGCTCCACCGGCCGGGCTTCATAATAGGACTGTCTCGCGGCCAGGCCAATGACCAGGGCTGCCCGCGCGTCGTAAGCATCAACCGCCGGTTCCCTGTCGTTGAGCACCCGTTCCACAAAGTCTCGGGTCTGAGCCAGATAAGCATCGCCAAAACGCTCAATGATGTACGGCACCATGTCGTGGCTGATGCCCCTGGTCGTCATAATCAGCAACGGGGTTTGTTGATAGTAGCCGATGTTCAAGCCGCCCTCGGTGCCCAAGATCTCGGTACGGATGTCATAGCCGTAGAGCGCGTTGCGGCTGACCTCCACATTGCCGAGCGCCCCACCCTCAAAGAGCATATTGACGACCGCATTATCAATGTCACCCACCGTGTTGAGTTGGGGAAAGGCCAGGGTTCCGCCCTCGGTGTAGACACGCTTGACCTCATCAGCCACCAGCCAACGCCCAAGGTCAAAGTCGTGAATGGCCATATCCAAAATCAAGCCGCCGCTCACGTTGAGATCGGCGTACCCCAAATCGGGACAAAACGGGTCTCGGCCAATGGATTTGAAGGTAACGGGCTCACCGATGGCCCCGGCTTCGATTTGCCCCTTGGCCGCGACGTAGCCACTATCAAAACGCCGCATAAACCCAGCCTGAAACATCACGCCGTTTCCTTCGATGGCAGCAATCATCTGATCGGTATCTTCGAGGGTCAAGGCAATCGGCTTCTCACAGAAAATCGCCATCCCTGCCTGGGCCGCCGCCATCACAACCTCTCGGTGCGTACTGGTAGATGAAGTCACGAAAACTGCCTTGATCGCCTTGTTCTCCAAGACGTCCCGGTAATCGGTGGACCAGGACTCCACGCCAAGTTCGGCCGCAGTCGCTTGCGCCCGGCCCTCAATAAGGTCAGAGATACAAACAATTTGGGATTTGGAATGCCGCGCCAAGTGCCCGGCGTAAATTGTTCCCATGCGCCCCAAGCCAATAACGCCCACCGGCAATACTGAGTTCATGATACTTCTCTTTCCTTCCTAGCAACTTGTCGGAGAAAGACTTCGGAAGTTTCCAAAGACAACTTTGCAAGCATAGTTGCCAGTATTATTCAGCCAATTTGGCAGCAAATTCATCTTCTTAAACTTCAAAAGTCTAGCAAAATCACTCTCTCCGACAGACTACTAGGGAATCAGCAGAATCTTAGCGCTGTCTGTCGCTCTTTTCCCCAGCTCGAAGGCCTCCAAGATATCGGTTAATGGGAACTGGTGGGTGATGACCGCAGATAGGTCTACCAGACGGCGCGACATAAAGGTCAAAGTTTTGGGGAAGAAGTTAGGACTACCACTTGATCCAACAATTTTCACGCCCTGAAAGATCGTTTTGCCGATTTCAATCGGGATCTTGCGCCCCGCACTCTGGCCGATTAAAACAATGCGCCCTCCTTTGGCCGCGACGTCTATGGTGGTCTCAAGCGCCCCATTGCTACCGGAGCACTCCAAGACCAGAGTCGCTCCCCGGTCGCCGGTGTGGTCCAACACCTGCTCCACCACATCGCCTGCCGTTGGGTCGATTACCTCGTCGGCCCCCAGGTCCCGCGCCATCTGCCCCCGAACCGGCCCCGGCTCAACCACAACGACTGGTGCGCCCGATGCCTTGCAGGCCAGCAGGGCAAACAACCCGATTGGGCCAGCGCCAAAGACAACTACCCGGTCGTGGGGGGCCGCACCGCCACCCGGGCCCCACACGCCGTGATACGCAACTGAAAGAGGCTCCACTAAGGCCGCCTCTTCGTCGCTCACGTTGTCGGGGATCTTGAACAACCGCTCCTCTTTCGAGACGGTGTACTCGGCCATGCCGCCCGGGTATTCCCATGAGAAGCCATAGAGCTCGAAGTCAGAGCACATGTTGGGATCCAGGCCATCTTTGCAATCGGGACATACACGGCACTTGATAGGCACCTCGGCGACGACCCGATCACCTACTGACAGAGTCTTAACGTCCTTACCCAGCTCCACCACCTCCCCTGCCCACTCGTGGCCAGGGATGAAGGGAAAAGTACCTTCGGTATTGGTGCCCTCCCACATGTGCACATCCGTGCCACATATGCCAGCAGCTTTAACGCGGATGAGCACCTCATTATGCGCCGGCTGGGGGTCTGGAAGTTCTTCCAGTCTCAGGTCGTGGACACCTCGCAATACCGCGGCTTTCATCGCTCGGATACCTCCTCAGGATTTGGCGTAGACCTCATTCCTCCGAAAAGCAGTCAAAAAAGGAAGAAGAGGCGCTCTGCCACGTCCAGAATGAACGCAGCGAGATGCGCCTCATCTTACCTGGCGTTTCCACTCAAATTACCGAACAACAAGACACGATGTTCTGGAGATATTGGTCAGTTTTCGTGCGACGCCGCCCAATAAAGGTCCCGGAGTACTCAACCCACTGTGCCCAATTACGATCAGGTCAACATCCTTCTTTTCCGCATAATCAGCAATGTTGGGTGCTGGCTCACCAGTGATGTACTCAGTCGTTACATCTGAGAGGCCTGCCTCATCGAATCTTTCTTTGGCATTGCCCAGGATGATATCGGCCGAGTTTTCCAGGATCTCTCTTCGCGATTCAGTGACCTCCCCGGCCTTTATCATTTCCATGATCTCTTTAGGAAGCGCGAAATCGCGAATCACGTGCAGCAGAAGAACAGAAGAACCGTGACACTTGGCCAAGTCAATCGCAACATCAACAGCATGGGTCGAGTGCTTTGAGCCATCGACAGGGACAAGGATTCTCTTAAACATTGTTGCCAGCCTCCTTTGGTTCAAACCGACTAATACAAAGGTCAATCACCAGCCGCCCACGCCTCGATAGCGTGAATCGCCTCCTGAGTGACACGCACTTTGGTCGGGATCTGTCGCCGGCCGAGCACGAGATCAACCGTCGCTTCGGCATACTGCTCCGAGGGTATATCCGGCCAGACACTAACGGGGGTGTTGGCTGGCGTGCTATCAGGCCGCCACGGCATATCTTGTGGCAGACCCTGCGCTGCAAGGAAAGCACCGCGCAACTCGTCATGCTCGTCACATTGGAACTCAATGTGGTGCGCCCATTCGTGAACCAACGCACTTTGGAGCATCGCACGGGTCCCCGGGACGCGGACCGTGACGGTGGCCGTTTCTGGATCGTACGCCCCCCGGCTATCGAGAGTGTGGGCAGCGCGCAGGCGAACATCGCCAAAACAGTGACTCCTGGCCTGGAATACCCTAAGAAACTCGGCCCAGGTCTCCTCCGCTAGTGATTGAAAATCGCTCGCCACCGACTCATCAATCATGAGTTCAGGTAAGTCTTGAGGCTGCCAGCAACCCACTAGCGCCACAACCATTAGCACGGCCATAACGACCGTGACCCCGACATGTCCAGTCGGGACTCGCGAGCAGCGAATAGTGTGGTAAAGGACATTTGCGTACGTCAAAAAATATCGCATTGTGTCCTTACTAAGACCGATTGTTCGGTGGTAGGCGCTGGTCGCCCGCCTCCAGATTGCGAGCGAGTCGAGCGCCTACCTCACCAGTGTAGAGAACGCAAGCCTTACGATCAAGTCACTCAGTGCACATCTTCGCCGAGAGGTATATCTTGTGCAGCACCCCCGCGGGAGACTCTGTCGAGCTCGTGCGTCAAGGCTTCCAGTTCGTCGGCTCCAGACATACTGCGGATCATATCTTCGCGTGTTATTTCATCCTGGTTCCAGATGCCAAGGGTTTTGCCACGTTTGAGGATGATGAATCTATCGCCCACAGTGTAAGCGTGATGCGGGTTGTGGGTAATAAAGATCACTCCCAGGTTGCGGGCGGCAGCCTGAGCAATATAACGCAACACCGTGCCTGCCTGCTTCACACCCAGGGCAGCCGTCGGCTCGTCAAGGATCAGGACTTTGGCGCCGAAGTACACCGCCCGGGCAATAGCTACCGACTGGCGCTCGCCACCAGACATAGTCCCTACTGGCTGATCAGGATCACGGATGTCGATCCCCATTTTGCCCAGCTCGTCGCGGACGGTGCGTTTAGCGAAGTCAATATTGTAGTTCTTGAACGGTCCCCAGCCCTTCTCCGGCTCGGACCCGAGGAAAAAGTTGCGCCAGATGGGCATCAGGGGAATCATGGCCAAGTCCTGGTATACCGTCGCAATACCGCGAGAGAGGGCCTCGCGCGGGGAGTTGAACTGCACCTTCTCACCCTCGAAGAAGTAATCCCCCTCAGTCTGTTGGTGCACGCCCGCAAGGATTTTGATCAGCGTAGACTTTCCAGCGCCATTGTCTCCCAGGAGGCAGGTGACCTCTCCAGGATAAACTTCGGCCGACACATCGCTCAAGGCAATCACACTGCCGAACAACTTGGTAATGCTGCGGACTTCAAGTATGGGCTCAGTCATGACGTTGCCTCCTCCCCCTCCGTACGGGCCTTGGCAGCAGCCACAGTCACCGCTTCTGCCCTGCTGCGCGTGAAGTTGTTCACCAGGACCGCGACAAGCAGCATAACACCCAGGAAGGCAAAGAACCAGTCAGTATCCCAGCCGGCAAAGGTAATTCCCACGCGCACCATCCCGAAGATAAGTGCACCAACCGCGGCGCCGAAGGCTGATCCGTAACCGCCGGTTAGCAGACAGCCACCAATCACAGCCGCGATGATAAAGACAAATTCCAGACCGATGCCCTGGCTGGCTACCGCAGAGCGCAGGCGCAGGTCGCTCATCATACCCACCAACCACGCAGCAGAAGCCGTCGTCATAAATAACGCAATCTTGACACGTTGTGCGGGCACACCCTGGCTTCGGGCTGAATTTGCATCACCGCCGGTGGCAAATATCCAGTTGCCATACTTGGTCCGGAGCAGAACCCAGCTTGCCACAATGGTGATCACGATCCACCAGATGGTCACCGTTCTGAACTCAGTACCGAGCAGCGCAATTTCCGAATTGAAGATGGTGCGGGCAGCAAGAAAGCCCGGCGCCGCGTCAATGCCGGCGACCCGGACCTGATTGACCACTAAACGTGTCACACCAACGTTGGCTCCTCTCAAAATAAAGAAGGTAGCCAGGGTCACGATGAAACTGGGCAGCCCGGTCTTGATCACCAGCAAGCCATTGAAGTAGCCCACAGCCACGGCAAAGACCAGGGCCACCAGCATAGCCAGCCAGATGTTCCAGCCGAGCTGGGTGGCGAGTAGCCCCGCGATCAACCCCGTCGTGCCCGTCATGACGCCGGCGGAGAGATCAAACTCGCCGCCGATCATGAGCAAGGCCACTGCGACCGCCATAATACCCAAGGTAGAAGACGAGTCAAGGATACGGGCCACTCCAGTAATTGAGAGCCAAATCTCCGGCGCCATCACCGCGAAGAACAACCAGACAACGGCCGCCCCGATGACGGCCCCGACTTCGGGTTGCCGCAGAAGTCGTCTGAACAAGCCGACTTCTGCGAGACGTTCATCTCTCTGAACGGCGCCCACCGCCCCAGTTGCCATAAAAAAACCTCCTTTGATTGGGCTCCGCCGTAGACTCAGATCCTTGAGTCAAGTGCAGAGCGTCAGGTCTTTCTCAGCAGTTACTACTCAGCCGCTCCCAATGGACGACAGTCCAGAGGTCCTGAACAGGGCTTCATAGGCGTCAAGCTTGGGATTGTCATCCCTTGTCAGCATTGGGCCGAGCAGTAACGATTGCGGGATGGGAGCTTCCCATCCCGCAATCGTGTGCCTCAGTGGGTATCGCGTTATCGGGTCCCGGCGGCGGCGAGATCCTTTACGGCAGCCGCATTGCTGGCATCAACAATGCCAGGCCCGGTGAGGACCGGCAGACCACCGCCCACGGTGTTCAAGTTTGTGCTGTACAGGTACAGAAAGACGACTGGGAGATAGCCCTGGAGATACTGCTGCTGGTCGATGGCGAACATCATCTTGCCGGCCTCAATAGCCTCGAGGACGTCCGGGCTGAGGTCAAACGTTGCCAGCTTCACATCCGTACCAGCAGCCTCGATGGCCTGCATAGCGGCATCGGCGATGTTCGGATTGAGCGTCAGGATGGCGTCAATGCTGGAGTCAGATACCAGCTTGTCCTGGATACTGGCCAGGGTGCCGGCAATGTCCCGGACGCCGGTGGTGGCCACGTTGAAGCGCTCGACCTCACCACCGAACGTATCGGAAAGGCCATCGCAGCGCTCCTCGAGGCCGATGTTGCCCTCCTCGTGGATGACGCACAGCACCTTAGTCGCACCCGCGGCGTTGAATTGCTCACCAGCTCCCTGACCCGCCACAAACTCGGTCTGGCCGATGTGGGTGAGGGCGCCCAATTCCTTGTAAACGTCAACACCCGAGTTGATGGTGATCACCGGGATGCCCGCGTCGACCGCTTTGCTGACTGAGTCCTTCATCGCGTCGGGGTTGGCCAGGGAGACGATGATCCCATCCACACCGTCGGCAATGTAGGTTTCGACCAATTGCGCTTGCTCTGCCGGATCAAGGCTTCCGCCGGACTTCAACTCCACGCCCATTGCGGCCGCCGCATCCTTAGCACCCGTTTCCACCACGCCCCAGAACGAAGACTCGGCAGGGTTCTCATGGACAGCCAGGCCGATAACGACACCTGCCTGCATGACCTGAGGTTCCTCAGCTTCTTCTTCAACTGCCTCGGTGACGGCTTCTTCTGCCGCCTCTTCGACCTCCTCAACGGCTGTTGGTGCAGGTGCTGCTACCTGGCAGGCGGCCAGGGCAAGCAATACCACGAACAACACGACTGTCATTTTTCTGATGCTTAACATCTCTTGTCCTCCTTAGAGTTTTGAATAGGGATGGACCAACCTAACCAAAATACGGGTTATCGCGCCGACTTGCACCTCCTTTCTCTTCTGAGACCTCTCGGTTAATGCGGTTCGTACATGGGCATGCTCACTCCGCAATATGGGTTGAGGGAGCGAGGAAGTTGGTCAACTGCGCTAGAATCGAAACAACAGGTTTAGGAATTGGTAAAAGCTGAGTAGCTATCTGCAAAGCCTAAGCCAGGCAGATCATCTGCGCTGGCATCGCCGGTCTATGGTCAATTGACTTCTGACAAGTGATGATAAGATTAAGCGTCGTGCCGAGGTGATAGCTAGAAATGCTGGGGAATAAGCTGTAAGTAGTAACATAAGCATCGCCTTTGGTGCTATTCAACATCTGGGATACGCTTGACGTCTCCCTGTTTTCGCGACATCGGTACAATAATAACCGGCTGAACTGATCTTGACGCCGGGGATAGCGCGGAGTAAGGGTTTAATGCACACGTGTGCAAGAAGTATACCACAAACACCAAAATAAGTCAAGAGGTTTTGAGCAAATTCCCCACATGTATGCAGGAAACAGACCACCAATGACTCAAGCATTATGATCTGAGCATTGATCGAACTCGCTCCCACCACAACCGAAACAGGAAACGGGGATTCAGGCGCTGGGTACACGACGCTATCTCCTGATTCCCCGATTCTCTGATCCGCGGGTCAATCAGTTGGGGAACACCATAATCTTGCCATCAGCACGCTCGGTGGACTTCTTGATGGCCTCCACCGTGTCCTCCAGGCCATATCGAGCCGTGACAATGGGGCTCAGATCCAGCCGCCCAGAGGCGACCAGGCGGATCACGTTGGGGAAATTTTCGTGGCCGGAGTGTCCCTGGGCACCAAAGGCCTGCGCGCGCCGGACCTGGAAGCTCTCCAGGTACATCGGCACCCGCTGCGCCGCGCGACCGATCTGGACCACCTTGCTGTTGATGGCCAGAGCTTTCTCCATCTCAGGGACGGTCAATTCGGGTACGCCAGCCGCCTCCACGTGAAAGTCGAATCCCTCGCCCTTGCTGAGTTCCATCATCACCTCGCTGGGCGTCACCTTGCGCGGATCATAGGCGTATTCGGCGCCAACTTGCTTGGCCAACTCAAGCCGCTGCGGAGAAACCTCGAAGGCGACAATCAGGCCTGCGCCAGCCGCCTTGGCCAGACCAATGGCCGCCAGGCCGATGGAGCCCGCGCCGAAGACACTCACAAAATGCCCCGGCTTGAAGCCACCCGCTCGCGTGAACATGGCATTGTAGGCGACACAGG
>Ga0180438_10010618_pt1 | contig 11273 bp, 23 predicted proteins | sample SS_ome_12_FD_132455 | JGI IMG/M metagenome (GOLD analysis project Ga0180438, IMG submission 132455) | Hypersaline lake sediment archaeal communities from the Salton Sea, California, USA - SS_3_D_2 metaG | ecosystem: Environmental > Aquatic > Non-marine Saline and Alkaline > Hypersaline >...
AGACCAAGCACAGCTTGGATAAGGTCTATACCTGTTCCTCTACATTCTTTACAAACATAGTCATGGGTGTAGGTCAGACCCCCCGTAATATTTGTGCTAAGGGTTCGGTGAGGTATGCAATTCTCAGGGTAGTCTTTGCCCCCATTACAAGCCTTACATGGATATTTTCTACTTAGACTATATTTTGGGTCTTCCATGTTTTATACCATTTACCACTGGCCCTTTGAATAGCAATCACCGCAAACCCACTTAAATTCTTTTGAAGTCCATCCTTGCTTCTCAAATGCCTTAACTGCTTCGTCAAAATAATCGGCGTCATAAGCCTGAACTTTCGAACAAGCTGTGCACCGAACCTTTACTGTAACCACTGTTTTATCTTTATGGGGATATATCACTATCATTTCAGTTCTTTCATAATTTACCTCCATTAAGACTCTAAGACGTGATTTATACTGTCAAATGGTAGGCAAACTCGTAAAACTATGACATTTCGAATGGAATTTCAAAATTTTCAGTCAAGAACTTCAAGTTATTGTGGATTAAAACTCAGGCCATTCAAATAAAAGGTGCTTTGTCGTTTTTCTCTCCAGTGAAAAACAAAAGTAATCCTCTCAATCCAACCTGCTTCATAACCCGATTTTACCATTTCAGTTTTTCAAAATTTTTCAGGACACCTTTCAATTTTCAAAAAATCAAAATCAGCGTCTACATATGCACTGTCCGAGACAGGGTAGTTGCATCTGCACAGGGGTCAATTCTAATGACCTCCACGAAATTTCAACTTTACTAAATTTCTTAGAAATATATCTGCACACCAAAATTTCTGCGCAGAACATATGGCGGTTCATAATAGGCAGGATGCCGTTCAGAACCCCCACGGGGGTCTAGTCCTCTGTAGGCCTCGTTAGCGGGCCAGATACGCTATCATCGTTAGCGCGAGAACTAGGGCTAGTGTCAGTAGCGTTGTCATAGATCCTCAGCCCATAGCAATTCTAGATAGTTTGAGTCAAATCTTGGATACCTCATGGTTTTTCCTCCTATTTGGGTATCGAATAATTCGAACAGGATTAAACTTTCTTTGGATATTTCTACAAGAAAATGCGGGCGGTCTCTCGACTGCCCGCATCCTCAGAAGGATCTTTCTCTGTCTCTTACTCAACGATTTCGGGGCCTACTCCGAACCTATGATAGTCACGCTTGACGTCGAACCCAACCTGGTGCTCAAGAGCGAGGTCCCTGCAGCGACGCTTGGCCTTTTCGTAATTCGCTGGGACGGTCTCGATTACTGCGTCACCCTTGCGAATTTCGTAGTCCCACTTCCCGCGTCCCTCGCGGTCGCTCTCGACCTGGTGCAGTTCAATGGTGCCGTTCTCTCTCAGAGCGTTGGCCTTGCGACCTGGGAAACGTCCTGTCTTTGTGCGAGTCAAGGTCTCGGGTTCCTTAACCTCTTCCTCGTCGGCGGGGGCAGCGTCCTCGGCCTTGTCGTCGGCCTCGATCAGTTCGATCAGGGTCGCCTTGTTGTCCTTGGACCCGTACTTCTTGCCCTGTGCATCGAGCATTGCTTTGAGTTCGTCATTTGTTTTGGTGTCGAGGTCTGTCATTTTTCTCTCCCTGTGGTTTGGAAAACTTTGTCTTTGTTGTTTTGTTATTGGAGTATCGAAGCGGGCACCAGATACTGTACGAAATATCGATTTTTTTAACCGAAGCAGAACAGTTCGTTCAACCAGGCACCGATATAGATCGCGTCACTCCAGGCGATGTCGTGGATGTCATTCACGCCCTGCAACCCTTGATACTTGGACGCTACGTCCGGATGCGTCATGTTCGATTCGAGGGCACTCATCGCTTCCCTCAACATGACGTCCGCACCCCAGTCAGCGTCCTTCAGGCGCCATTGTGAGAACGACCCGAGTTCACCGGGCACTTCCCATGTCGCCTTGAACCCCCTCAGGATTGCGGCGACAACTTCCTCGTGAAGGTCATTCGCTTTCGCGCACTCTTGAATTTCACTCTTCTTAATCATCGGGTCCTCCTTTGTGGTTACAAGGATATCGATATGCGGTCGAGGTACTGTACGAAATGTCGAGAATATTTCGGGGGGCCCTCTCTTCAGACCACTCAGACCCCCGCGGTTGTCGACGCTTCGGGGTCATTTCTTGACCAATTTCGGAAGATATTTCAACGAGGGATCATCGTCGGAGACCATCAGACACATACAGAATCTGCTGTAAACACACAGCAGATTCATCAAAAACACATGTGACTTTTACTTTACGGTCTCGGTATATTATATCGAGTATGGTTCTTTGGCGCAGCCATCATTCTCTCTGCGTTTTGCAGTACTCGAGTGTATTCAATCAGTGTGGTGCTGCAAATTTGTGGTATATCGCTCCTTGAGAGAACAACGCTGTTTCCATCGTCTAAGAGCCATCCAACTACGACGGGATCATTGATTGGTTCTTTACTTTGCTTCATTGGTAGCCATCACTTTCTCGGTTATTTTCTGGACTTTACCACGCATGTCAACTTCCTGAGGATTAAGAATCGTCTTGTAGACTACGTAGATTTTCTTGGTAACCTTTTTCATGATTCCTCCTATACCCTTGTGGTTTTGTGGTATAGAAGTATCGAAAGTCGGGCACCAGATTTAACAAATCGGATAAATATCCCACAAAGTATCCATCAACTCATCTATGGATTTCTTTCCAGTTGGTCTATTTACTGAGGGAAGCTTCTGCTTCTTGACAACTCTGACTCCCACCCGAGCCAAGTCTTCTGCCATCTGATCAAACTCTTGCTGAGTGTCTTATGAAAGTTCAGATAAAGCGTCTTGCCCTTCTTCAACTTTTTAATGGAGATGGCAGGATCTATCTTGGGCCAGAAAGCCTTCAAGATGTTAGTAACAATCTCTTCGTTAAAGAGGCGGCTCTTTCTTCAAAGTTCGAATGAATGCTGGCTTCTTTTGGCTTAGCATTTTCTACTCGTTGCCCAATCTCGTAGTCATAGTCCATCGGATTTCCATTGGCATCCACGAAATATGCGTCGTAGTGTCCAGAGGCAATTATCTTTCCATCCCTAACTCCAGCAATTGCTTCGGTGTCCCGGAATGAAAAGATATTTATTCCCTCTTCCATCTCTTCAACTGGTGAACCCATTCCAATCTTGAGATCACGTCCCCCTCTTCGAGACCCCAAATCGTTCCATCTATGTCTGTAAAATCCATACTAAATCATCTTATTGAGGACCTGTGTGACTTTTTCCTTGTCAACAAAAGATATCATGAGCCTGGAATCTTCGGCTACAATCACTACGAGACCGCCTCCATCCTTCACCTGAGAGATTATTCCTTCCTCCTCGGTCTCAGTCATGTCTCCGTTCTCATGCTTAACAGTCTTTTTGAACCTGATTCGATACCCTGGCTCAAAGGTAACTTCCTCTGTCTCTTTCTGTACTAGAAGTGGCATTTTCTACTCCCTTTGGCAGTATGTGTACGAGCACGTTCCATCAGTATTTTGGTGGACATCTTGAACTATGATTGCGCTCATGTCATTGATCTCGATGTACCTCTGGGCCTCTTCCTTTTCCTGGAAAAGGACCACTCCACCCTCGAGCCTCTCAGCCAATGCTGTGGTTGAAAAGCTCCCGCTCTTAGTGATTATCCTCTTATTGAAATCTAGAATACCAAACATTGTTCCTCCTTGTGGTTATAAGAGTATCGAATGTCGGGCACTAGATTTTACTATTCTGACAAATAAAGACCTGCTTCTCAGCAGGTCTTTTCCACCTGGACCCCTAACTCAAAACCTCTTTGATCTGCCTGCGATAAATTGTCTCTCCATTGTCGAGGAATACAGACGCTATCTTTACAGCAGTTGCTACAGGTGGTTCAGGCACCACAGGCGCAAAGCTCGCGTGGGGAGGCGGAAAGGTCTCAACGTAAGGGTTACCGTAATCTGGTATCCGAGCGTATCTTACTTTCTTGCCTGTGATATCCTCGCCGCCATCCTTGACACAATCGCTCCAGATAAAATTATCTTTTGGCTCCGCTTTCATTGACTCTCCTTGTGACTGTGGTTTGTTGTTATGGGAGTATCGAGAGTCGGGCACTAGATTTTACTATTCTTGATGTATTCGTACTTCGGATACCTTGTCTTCGAATAATTCGGATATATATCCTTCTTTTTTGGCGCAGGCTTCTCAGAGTGCCCTGATAATGCAATCAGTGTGAATACTATCATACAGTCAAAGTTAGTCATTGTTATCTCCTAGCCAGATATGCATTACTATTACCAGAGATATACAGAATATCACAAACAAAGTCACGTAAAGTAGTACCATTAGTCACTCCGTCCGAGTTGATTCAACGATACAGATTCTTCAAGATAGTCCCCGGCTTCTTTTTTCAAATGCGTCATCATTTGTGCGCTACATCCCGCACACACATGGGGAATTGCATAATTTGTGATTTCAATACTTGTGGATGTGATTGCAAATTTAAACAACGAGTCTTTGTCAAAGACTTCCATACAAATGTCACATTTATAAATTTCTTCTTTCATATCTTCCTCCACAAGGATATCGAAAGTCAGAAGGATAAATTTTACGCTTTTTTGAGAATGACTGCTCTTAGAGATACAACGTCCCGATCTCCCCTCACCTCTCTCTTAGCTTTTTCGATTTCCTCGGAACTATGCTCGTCCTTATCTACATACAAGCGGAACATTCCACCTTCACAACACAAGTCGTATTCAAAGTAAATTCCATTGGATGTCTTGTCATATTCCCACAAACTAGCCGCATATACATCATGCCACTCTGCGCCCTTGGTATGAGAGTAATTTTCCTTCCAATTACCATCAAAGGACTCGTCTTCTCTCTCGACCTGCTTGTAAGTCTTTTTCTTTGTATTGATGATCCAGTACATTGTAACTCCATCTACTTTAACGAGTTCTAATTTTTTCCAACATGTAATCTTCGACTGGCAAAGCTGCTACTGGACAAGTATAAATCTCCCCCTTGTCATCCTTAACCTCTGCCTCCACCTGTAACTTGCTGATGGATTGCTTCGAGAAGTTCCAGAGTTGCACGAATCGGTACTCTTCATGGTCTCTTCCTAGTAAGCTGCTCCCCAAGCACTGCTATTGCCATATCCAAGCTGCCTTCCCTCGACAATAAAGACCACAGACTTTTTCTTCTCAGGATTACAGTCTGGGCAGTCTTCCTCCTCGCAACCGCACTCATCTAATTCTGAAGCCAGGTCTCGAGTCTCACAAAGTCCTGTGATGGAGTTCTCGAAAGGGTAATTCTCCTGAGTCATCAATCGAACTTCCATGTCATCGTCAAACTGCTCTAATCTATCTTTGAGTTCTTGGACGGTCATTTTTGTATCTCCATCTACTTTAACGAATTATGAATTTTCCCGTATATGGTTATCGAGAAACGGGCACTGGATTTTACCCGTAGTAGATCTTCTCATTGGCCTGAATGGCCTTATGAGCGAGGTCCATGAGCTGATTCCATCTGTGAGTCCAGTACCCCTCATCTGCTCCACAGTGGATGATCTTTGGCCCTTCCGCCACGCCTTCCTCATCAATCAATACTGAGGTCTCGACTCTCGTCTCCCGGACCAAGGCTGCAGGCTCTGAAATGGAGAGCGTTAGCAAAACCTCTCGGGGGTCAAGGGCTCCGTAAAGCTCCTCTGTATCCTTACCAAGATGCCTCAGCATCTCCGCAGCGTTTCCATTGGCAAGATTAACCTCGACCGGGCCATGCTCCTCTTCCCACGCAGCGTAAGCAGCCTCGTATTTCTTCCACTGCTCATGAGCAGCTTCCATATCCTCCATCTCCTGCTGGTGCGTCGGGAACAACTCCCTGATTTCAGCTGGTACTTCGACTCCCGGAATGTGGAAAGTTACTGACATCTTTGGCTCCTTGTGGCTGTGGTTTATTGTTGTTACAAGGATATCGAGAGACGAGCACTGGATTTAACTAACCCTAACAATCTTCGTTAGCTCAGGCTTCAATTCTTTGATACTATTCCTAAGACCTTTTAATTCACTTCCAAGATCTCCACTGGTATTTGCCAAGTCTTGTGCCCAAAGCATTAACTCTTCAGTCTCTTCCTCGTCGTGGTATCCCATTTGATCCAACTCTTTGAAGATCTCATCCATTGCATGAAGATCTTCCTCTATACGCTGCGCGGCAGCCCTACAACTCTCAGCCTTCTTATGAAGCTCCGACCTTAATGAATGCCGTTTAAACTCTCGTCTTACTTCTGGTGGAAAATCGTCTTTAGACATCTTTCAATCTTTCCCTTCTTTCCTCTTTGAACCTCATGTATTCCTCATGAGACATCTCATTGATGCGTTTCTCGTGGTATTCAAAAGCTGCTCTTAATAACTTTAGCTTGGCTTTCTTATCCTCAAGAATATGCTTCCAGGTATACATTGGTCCTCCTTGTGGTTTGTGTATTGTTGTTACAAGGATATCGAGAGTCAGGCACTAGATTTTACTGGCCATGTAAATCATCTCGTACATATTTGCCTCGAATGATCTGCCCTTGTGGCCACAGTGCAGACATCTGTGTTTCTTTTGTCTGCGGCTGTACATCATTCCCCGCCTGAAGCACATTGGACATTTCTCGTCTGTTTTATGTGGTTTTCTTGCCATGGTTATCTTCAATCCTGAACAATAGTCAAGTGCTCTCGTTCTTTCATCTCGTACAAAATCGGCCAGTCACTCCACTTCGGGAACTCCAGCATCAAAGTCACTGTGCGTCTGTGCGTCTGGACGATCCATTTCTCCACAACACCTGTCTCTGTCTCGTATGTTTCTACCTTTTCTGCAGGAACATCGTCACCATAGACCTTGGAGAAAATGCCTCGTCTCCGTGCATTTCGCTCAAACTCTTTCTTCTTCCAGTCCATCGCTTTACCCTTCCCTATTATGAAATTACTAGAATGCGCCTTATTGCCTATGCTTCCTCAGCTGACTGGACTTCGTCACAGCCTTCCTGCAGTCCCGTGTCCTCGAAGTCGTAGTCTGACACCTGTCCAAGCGCCAGGTCTTCAGCTTCGGACTCGGTTTCTGCCTCTACTTCGATCACTGCCTCGGAGATATTCAATCTGCGGATTGTTACTCGGTACTCCATTTTGTTCCTTTCGCCACTGTTTCAATCTCTATTCGTTTAAGAGGGCACCACGTTCATCGTCCAGGTCTTTGAGAGTTATCCCACGCCTCTTAACTTCGGCTATATCCTCAACTGAGAATCGAACCTGATCCACATCGTCGAGACTCTCGTGGATAGCTTGTGCAACCCAATCCTCACGCTCTGTGAACCCAATTCCTGCCACCTGGAAGATTTTCCCATCCTTGGCTGTCACCATCACGTCTCCAACAGAAGTGGAACGAAGTTCTCTCCTGACTGCGATAACTCTGGCGTTCTCCGTCCAAAGACTCTCAATCGTGTTCGTGAGCATCCAAGCTTCCTCTAACTCTTCCGTGTCGACTACTGCCACCTTCTGATCCTCCTGATCACGAAGTGCTTGTTTCTTCTTAGCGGCACGAGTTCTCAATCTCTTCTTTCTCTTATCCTGGTGAGTTCCCGTTCCCGAGATGTGCTTCTGGTGGCCTGCTTTGCCAACCAGCGGCGCCTTCACCTTGATACTCTTCTTTGCCTTCTTCCGTGCCATGATTTTTCCTCCTATTAGAGTATCGAGAAACGGGCACCAAGTTTAACTTCCAACGAGAAAAGAGGCGAGATTTCTCTCGCCCCTCCCCAGCGTCAAAGGCTATGCCCGGAAATAGTCCTGCTTCACATCAAAGGCCTTCTGGGTCTCAAGAGCGAGGTCCCTGCAGCGACGCTTTGCAGCCTCATAGTTGGCCTCAATCGTCTCCCTATGGTTCCCGTCGACCTTGATCTGGTAGTCCCACTTCGCCCTACCTTCACGTCCGCTGTCGACCTGATGAAGTGTGATCTTCCCGTTCGCCCTCAGGGACTCTGCCTTACGGCCTGGGAAACGCCCGGTCTTCGTCCTCTTGAGAACCTCCGGCTCCTTAACCTCTTCCTCGGCGGCTGGTTCCATTTCGGCGACTGGCTCGGAATCTGCTTCCAGAAGCGCGATCAGCGTGTCCTTCGTGTCCTTGGCCTTGTACTCGGTACCCTTTGCATCGAGCATAGCCTTGAGTTCGTCATTGGTCTTGGTGGCGAGTTCTGTCATTTTTTGTCTCCCTTGTGGTATGTGGAAAGTTCCTTGCTACAACAGGATATCGACGCGGGAGCAGTAGATCTTACTAAAAGTGAATATTTCTGACTCAAGGACCAGTTTTTTGTTATATAAGGAAACTTCGGACTTTTTACCAAAACTCGACTCTTCATCTTCTTTCTTTTCCGTGACTTCGTCTTCAAACTGGAGTAGGCTTCGTCTTCGGAGGCAACGTCAAAAACAGCTTCGAACACATACACGATTTCACAAACAAGGTCAAATACGTCTCAAACACACAAACGAATCGGGCGACCTAAGTCACCCGATTCAAAGTACCTTTAGCTCTGCGTCCCGGAAGGCAACAAAACCCGTACTAGAATAGAAAACCAAAACAAACGAAGAAACGTAAGGCGGTTTAACACTCCAGCATTATTACGTCTTCTTCTTCAAGAAAACTGTAAACCTCATTGAAAAAACAGGCTGGGATCGAACCTGCCTGTTTTTTCTTTGCCATGGTACCGAGCAGAGCATTGCTTGTTCCATGGACTTTATAGTATGATGTCTCTCTGGCTAAGTTGCCACATCGCGATGTAAGAGGCATCGGATGTAATACGTTAGCTCAGCAAGAAATTAAAGAAAACCTTTATGATGCTGTTCCCATTCACTACGCCTCTTTAGTATATTCCTCAAGCATAATCCGGCACTCATCACGAACCACAGGATGCCAGACTTCGTTAATCTCATCCTTCTTGGGAGTGAAATTCTCCCTTGCCCACTCTCTAAACTCTTTCTCTTCTTCTGGACTAAGATCTCTAAACATCCGTATCTCCTGTAAATTTGGAAATTATCTGTAATCATCAGCGTTTGCAAAGTCTTCGGCTACCAGCTTATCTCTGAACTTTCTGAGCATTGAGATGGCTTCATCCACAGACTTAATAGAGTGATCTACGAGAACCTGCCCAATTGCTGTGTCCACCTCTTTTTCGCTAATAGAAAGTGCCTTCCTTGCACTTGCCATTACCATCGGGTACTCATCAGGCTCACAGATTGCTGTTTCTAGCTGCTTTCTCCACGCGTCAGTGTACTGTTTGATAATCTCATAAGCAGCACCAAGAAGCTGTTTATTATCCTCAAGGAGATCTTCAATCTTACCCAAGTGGTCAAGAGCGTTGTCAAGGTACTGAACTCCGTAAGAAATGCTCCCAGACATCTCATCATGAAAGAGATGCTCAATGTGATCCATAAGCTCTGCGCGTTCAGCATTCTTCCTAAAGTCTGCTTCCTGTTCCAAGAGCTGGAATGTGCCTTCTATTTCGTGTGCTTTCATGTTTATTCTTTCTAACTTGCTGCCCATCCAATAAAGAGCCAGCCGTCTGTTGTGCGAATTGCACCTGCTGCTTCCCATTTTTCGACCTCATCATTGTCAAAGGCCTGTCTTGCGCGTTTCTTCACTTCTTCGCGACTAAGGGATTTCGAGCTAAGAATCTTAAAACCACTCGTCGTGCTTATCGTCCCATTATAGGAATCATGCCCATACTCATAGATTGCGTCTTCAACAGCTATGTTATAGGCTTCTTCTGCTGTGATATCACCATCAATATGAACTGAAAAAGTGTGCGCTCCCATTTCTTCCCTCTCCTATTCCTTCTTATCTTTTTCTATTGAAATCCAACCCTCGCCAATTCCGCGTCGAACTTCGTAGATGTTCATTGACATAGCACTTATGGCAGATAAAGTACCGTAGAGCTTCTGTCCTCTGGAACTCGACAAGATCTTAACAAAGACCCCGTTCTCAGTCACCATACTGTCCATCTGATTCAAGATCTCTTCAACTGCTTTGCAGTGAGATACAAAGATAGATTCGTCAGTACCACGATCCTTCAAGAGATAATCCAAAGAATTGGCTGCTTCAGAGCACTGTTCAACAGCCTTATCGTCAAGCTTAATCTCTGGATCTAAAAGAACTACATTCAATGCATCCTGAGCCATCTTCATAGCCTTTGTCGGTGAAAGATCCTTCTTGAGTCTTCTTATCTCCTCTTCCTGTTCCTCAATAGTACTCTCTAAAGAGGCTATCTCGGCTTTCTGTTCGTCTGTCATTTTCTCTCCCTTGTGTTATGGTTTTTTGGCCACAAAGAAATATCGACGTGGCAAAGAGTCAATATACTGTAATTTAGGGTTTCTCTAGACAAAGAATCAGGCGGACTAGGAAAGGCACTAATCCACCTGTCTTCGAATCAGGTGGTGTGTGTGTTTTTTGCAGTGCTTTACATCCTGATTCTGTTCCAGCGTGACAGGTCCCTTTTATTATATACTCAAGGAATCATATCACAAGACTATATCGACAGGGCAAGGAATCATTTTACCGTAATCCAATTTTCTCCCTAGTGGAAAACAAAAACTTTACGCTCTGCGGGGGCATATTTCGACATCTGGCAGTCGGGAATCTTTCGGGCAACTTCAGTATCACCTGCTGGTTCGCCTTCAACACACATATGGATCGCGTGGTTCGACTTCAGCTGTGGTGGTGGTTCATAGTTCAACTTCAGGCTAGTGGTTCAAATTTCGGCTCAGATAGCGGTTCAAAGTTCATCTTCGCGTCTCTCCCCCATCGCTGTCATGCATTCACGTGCTCGGTTGATGCAAAGAAACGTCCTCCTCAAAATCTTAATCAGACACACACGCTACTATTTAAGCTCTATTCAGGACGTTCTGCATACGTTAAAATTTTAAGGTATAACACCCTACAGAGACACTTATTTCAGGGGCAAACTCTTCATTCAAAGGAATATCTAATTACATTACTATTCAAACTATAAAATTCTATTATTCATCCTAGTAGAATCTTTTGCCTTTAATATCTTCACTCTCCCAAATTCTTACATTTTCGGGTACTCTTGGATCATCTACTATCCATGCTTTATCTATATAGTCATATCTATAACCATGAGATTCATTCTTCCACCAATAGTCAGTCACAAACCTCCAATTAGAATTCTCTTTTATTAACACATATATCGTCGATACGTAGCATTTCTTTCTAAGTCTTGTGGGCAACTGCACCCTAAT
>Ga0180438_10010619_pt1 | contig 11272 bp, 9 predicted proteins | sample SS_ome_12_FD_132455 | JGI IMG/M metagenome (GOLD analysis project Ga0180438, IMG submission 132455) | Hypersaline lake sediment archaeal communities from the Salton Sea, California, USA - SS_3_D_2 metaG | ecosystem: Environmental > Aquatic > Non-marine Saline and Alkaline > Hypersaline >...
ATCGTGTTTTATGGCATTGAAGTACTTTCCAAGATTTTTCCTGTGATATTCAATACGTTCTCCCGGATAAAGCGTCCAATTAAATTTTAAAAAGGGATTTCTCCATTTCTGTACAATCGAATTATTCGCTTTTGAAGTATAAATCGATATAAGTCGTTTCCCTTTCTTTTCTCCCAATACATTTATAATCAGGTCGTTATAATTACCGGATGCAAGTTCATCCACTCCCAAAACTTCTTTTCCTTCAGAGGAGTAATAACATATATTCGCATCCGGGGAATGCCACCTTCCATCATAGAAAAACTCGGGTACCACATGACCGGAAAGGGGTATTACTCGTGCATCATTTTGAGGTAGTAAGTTGAGATAATCAACAACGAAACCTTCCATCATATGGGAATAATCGTCACATATGCCATATCCAAAAATGTTCAGGTTGAATACCGGATCGTGAATGCTCCAGTTTGCGATGGGGGGTTTGGAAACATACATGTTTTTTCTGAGAAAAGCCCAAAAGGTCATTATTTTTTCATGTATTGTGTCGGGATTGGAGTGGAGTGATAATACCGATGAAGTTAAAGATTCCTTTGAACTCCAGTCCTTTCCATTTACAGAAACCCAAATATTTGAAACTTTTTCCGATGTATTATTTTCTATTGTTAATTTCTCAAATATCGGACGATGGCCTTCCGGGATAATAAATTTCCTGGATGATTGTTGGTGAAATATAAAAGATTCTTCTCTTCCAAAAACAGAGCACCCGAACATTAAAAAATATATAATGCAGGGGAAATTCGCAAAATAACGTCTTATCATTTTAGTCTTTTCCTTATTAACCCTGTGGTCATTTTGATATTAATAAATCCTATTTCAAGTATAAAATGAAGGTTTTTCGGATAAAGGGGAAGTAGGGGGTCGGACGCCCTAAACCGTTCAACAAAATTCTAGCCGTTTATATGATTTATTTGAATCAGTTTTTGATTTTTTCTCTTTTTACGATATCTGCCAATCCTGCAACGGCGGCGTGGGAAAGGTCAAAACCAAAACCAAAGGCAAAAATGTAACCATCACTTATGAATACGATATCATCTCAAAATGAACTTCGTGAAGAATCAGGGAAATATCCGTTCTTTCCAAGGTTTGTGCTTGATTTCTTCAGTCCGGTTCTATAAGTGGCTTTAGTACCATATTATATAAAAGCATAGGAGGGTTAAATATGACCTTAACTTTAAGAAGCTTTGGTATGTTCGGAATTTTTATCCTGGCGGCGCACCTATTTTTCTGCGCTGCGGCACACGGAGGAGAACCCGCAGTTAAGCCGGGAATTGAGACGCTTTTTGAAGAGGAAAACTTAAAACTCATAAAGGGAAAGAAAGTGGGGCTTATAACCAATCCCACAGGGGTTGACAGCAATCTGAAGTCAACCATAGATATTCTTGCGGAATCGAACGATTGCGAGCTGGTGGCGCTGTTCGGTCCGGAGCACGGGATCCGGGGGGATTTTTTCGGTGGCGCCAAGGTGCAAAACTCTGTGGATAAAAACACGGGGGTTTCCATTTACAGCCTTTACGGATCCGGGTCCCACGCCCCTTCCCAGGAAACGCTCAAGAAACTCGACGTTCTCATGTACGATATCCAGGATATCGGGGTTCGCCCCTATACCTATATCTCCACTATGATGGCTTCCATGGAGGCGGCGAAAAAAGCGGGTGTTACGTTTATTGTCCTGGATCGCCCAGACCCCATGGGAGGGGATGTGATCGGGGGACCTGTTCTGGACCTTAAATTCAAGTCGTTCATCGGTTATTGGACTATTCCGTATACGTACGGACTTACTCCCGGAGAGTTGGCAAGGTTCTACAACGAGGAGGAAAAGCTGGGAGCAGAGCTTCATGTAGTAAAAATGAAGGGATGGAAACGTGGCATGCTTTATCCTGATACAGGGCTTCCCTGGGTGCCCCCTTCCACGCATATCTGCCGATGGGATACCTCGATATACTGCGCCATCACAGGAGGCATGGGAGAGCTTCACACGGTAAACGAAGGCGTGGGATACACGCTGCCTTTCGAGTTGGCTGGAACTCCCTTTATTGACGGAACTGCGCTCGCCAAGGAACTCAACAGCCGCAATTTGCCGGGTATGAAATTCCGCCCTGTATCATACGAGCCTAAATATTACGGATTCAAGGATAAACGCTGCAGCGGGGTTCATATCTATATTACGGATTTCAAAAAAGTGGACCCCTTTCTCACAGGGCTTAATATCATGGATGCCATTAACCGGATGTATCCGGATGAGAAGATATTCGATGCGGGAGGACGTATCAGCTCCTTTAACAAAGCCATGGGAACCGATCAGATCAGAAAGATGTTGATGGAGCAAAAACCGATCGATGAAATTATTGCCAGCTACAAAGCCGGCTTGATCGATTATATGAATAAAAGAAAGCAATACCTGTTATACGAATAACAAATATTACAACAGGTGTTTATAAACCTGCACGAATTTGCGAAACGAGCGATCGTACGTTGCTTCCACTTCCTTGGGAAAACAACATGCGGGAAGCTCCTGTATCCTGAGGTGATATTGCAGGCATTCGCAGCACACCCCCTTTTTGGAACAGGGATAAGTGCAATTACACTTTGAGGTGTTGGCGGACTGATTGGGGCACGTTGCCATATCAAAAACCATCCTTTACAAAATTTTCACGGTTACTATACTATTCAAAAGTAAAACAGGTTATAGTTGATGGGAGAAGAAAAAGGGGAATGTCAAATCAAAATTTCCAGCGCGATTACTGGGCTTCCAACCTGGATACGAAAAACCTGGGGAAATCCACTCCGGGAAAGGGCTTTGACCTGGATGAGGAATTACTTTTTTATTTCAGCCCTGAACAGCAGTACGCCGTAAAAAAATTGTGGGGTGACTTCGGGCTCAAAGGGAAGCGCATCCTGGAGATCGGATGCGGGCTGGGGGTGTTTGCCCTGTTCCTGGCGCGCCAGGAGGCTGAGGTTTATGTTGTTGATTTGGCATTGGAGAGATTATCGTTATTGAAAAAGCAAGCCGTTGAGCTGGGCTTGGAGGATCGGGTACACATTATTTGCGGAGTTGCGGAAGCGCTCCCTTTTAAGGATGGTTTTTTTGATGCGGCTTATACGAAATCCGTGCTGATCCATACCCGCCTGGAAGGTGCGGCGCGCGAAATCAGGAGGGTGATTAAAAAAGGCGGGGTCGGTGTTTTTGTAGAGCCGCTCCGATCCAATCCTTTTGCTGCTATATACAGGAGATTTTTCGGACCCCGGCAGTGGCGCTCCATTACAACGTACTTTGATAAAAAAAGGATTCACACCTTAGCCCGACCTTTTAAAAAAGCGGGGGTGCGATACTTTTTCCTGTTTGGTTTCCTGGCGTTTTTCTGGCAGTTCGGTTGGCGAAAAATTGGGTTATTCAAATTTTTTCTGGCTTTGCTTTGTCGCTTTGACAATATGCTTTTCAGGGTATTTCCTTCATTAAAACATTTTGCCTGGTTCGCCGTGATCAGTGTTGAAAAGTAGAAGATGGATTTTATAAGTTTTGCAAAACCTTTTCAGGAGAGGACAAAATGGCGCGTACAAAAATTGTAGCCACTCTGGGACCATCGACAAAAGATGTCCGCACAATCAAAGAGCTAATTCGTCTTGGTGTGGATGTGTTTCGCATCAATTTTTCGCATGGGAACAGGAAGAATCTTGAAGAGCTAATCCAAAATGCGCGCAAGGCGGCGGGAAACACCCCTATTGCCCTTATGGGGGACCTTACAGGACCCAAGCTAAGGTGCGGAACAATTCCCGGGGAACCGATTTTTTTGAAAAAGGGGGATCGGTTCGTTTTAACCGCGAGAAATATCAAGGGAACGGAAAAAGGAGTTTCCGTGAATTACAAGGGGCTTCCGGTGGAAGCCAAAATCGGGGATCATATCTACCTGGACGATGGGAAGATCGAGCTGAGGGTAGTTCGAATCAGAGATCACGATATTTTCTGCCGCATAGAAGCGGGTGGGGAGCTTGTTTCGAACAAGGGAATGAACCTCCCGCATACCAATTTATCCATTCCGGCGCTTACCAGGAAAGACCGCGATATGATAAGGTTCGGCATACAAAAGGGGCTGGATTTTTTTGCCCTGTCATTTGTAAAATCCGCAAAAGATATCAAACAGGCAAAACAGTATATTCGTCGCATGGGCAGCGAGGTTCCTATCATCGCAAAAATCGAAAAACACGAAGCAGTGAAGAACTTGGCAGAGATCGTGGAAGAGGCGGATGGCGCCATGGTTGCCAGGGGCGATCTTGGGATCGAAATCCCCATGGAGGAAGTTCCCGTGATTCAAAAGCGGATTATACGCCTATGCAACGAACGTGGAAAACCCGTAATCACAGCCACCCAGATGATGGAAACCATGATACAGAATCCGCGACCCACCCGGGCGGAGGTTGCGGACATTGCAAACGCCATAATCGACGGAACCGATGCCGTGATGCTGAGCGGGGAGACTGCAATCGGCAAGTATCCCGCACGCACGGTCAATATTATGGATACAGTAGCAAAAAACATCGAGGAAACCCTGGATTACAACGAAAAGCTTGCCGGAAGAACCCTAACGGAGGCAGGAAGCGTTCCGGATGCGATCAGCCTTGCCACGTGCCATATTGCCAGAACCCTGGATGTTGCAGCGATCCTGTGCTGCAGCGCCACGGGTTATACTGCCCGTTTTGTAGCGCGTTACAGACCCAAATGCCCGATCCTGGTATTTACCCCGCACCCCAAAACCAAGCGACGCCTCAACCTGACATGGGGAGTGATTCCCATTCTTTTAAAGAAAATGAAGGGGAAAAACAATATCTCAGGTTTTGATGCGATCATAAAACAAGCCGTTAAAATTGCCGAAAAAAAGGGGTGCGTGAAAAAGGGAGACCAGGTTGTGATAACGGCTGGGCTTCCCCTGGGGATCGATAAAACCACAAACATGCTTCGAGTGATAAATGTGTAAGGATCGATTGAGGTTTTAAAAATGTTACCCATGTCTTGGATCAACCCCGAAATGAATGATCCTGGATACTCGATGCTGGATTCGGAGTCACGCGTGAGGCGTGATGAACCAGAACGTGAACGTGACCGGACATTTCTTTTGAGAGATGTTATATAACCTAAAAAAAGTTATGGGGTCATTCCCTCCTGATGCTTATGCTCTGGGAGGAAAATGACCCCGTTAAAGGAAATTTAGATGAAAGGTTTTACCCTTGGTTACTCTTCCCCAAAAGGTTCAGGTTCCTGGAGTACGGCGAACTCCCTATCCAAAGGGGGTTCGATAAAATCATCGGGACCGAAGAATCCTGAATGGCGCTTGGGAGGTTGGCGTCTTTGTTGTTGTTTGGGGGGCTGGTTTGGTCCTGGTTGCTGAAGTTTTTGGGGTCTGCGTTGTTTGGGGGGAGCCTGCCTGAGAGGTCTTTGGTATTGCCTGTTTCGCTGGGCTCGGTTTTTAGCCTGCATCTTTTTTCTTTGTGCCTTCCATTTTCCTATAAGGTCGCGGGCTTTTTCTCTTTGCTCGGGTGTCAGGATATTTTTGGCTTCAATCAGATTTGACACGGAAATCTTCTTCATTTCGGTTTGAACCGCGCCCATTTCCTCAATAAGCTGCATCACTTCGCCTTCATTCACATCGTCCTTTTTCATCTGTTGCCCAAACTTAAGGCGCGCCTTTTTCATTCGAGCTTCGAGGTCGATCATTCTTTCCTGTGATTCCCCCTTCAGCTGTTCAAAGGAATTCTTTTGATCCTCGGTGAGTTCGAGTTTTCCTGCGAGTTTTTCATTTCCCGCGAGTTTAAAAATACCTGGGTCTATAGCAAAAGCCATAGCAAGGATCAGAACAAATCCCGGAACAAGGATTTGCCATTTTTTTGCGAGTCTTTTTTTCATTTTACTTACCTCCTTTTTTATTTTCTCTGTTCAAGAAAAAGGGGCAATATTGATGCCAAAAGTCCGGAAGGAGCAAATAACGACCATAGATCCTTTAATATCAATGATTTGCGTTTTTGTTTCATCAATGAGAATTGGGAGAAGGGAAGTACGTTATGGTACAAAGCCGAAATTTATAGAACGATTTGGTGCCGCAGGAGGCTGATAAGGAAATGTAATGCGTCCCTTTGTTTCAGTTCAGGAAGGCAATTTTATTAATGGGGAGATAGCGAAAAAAGGCTCGTCCTTTGAGGTTTTCCATTGGGACAAAACCCCATGCCCGGCTATCCAGGCTGCTTTTGGAATTATCGCCCAGTACAAAAATATGCCCTTCCGGCACCTTGGTATGGGTGAAATATTTTTTATCGCACCTGTTCTGGTAATCGATGAAATCGTAGGGATCGCCAGTGAGTTTTTTTCCGTTGATATATACAGAGCCGCCCATAATTTCCACTTCGTCTCCGGGGAGCCCTATAGCCCGTTTAATATACACGGGTTTTTCCGGGGAAAATATGATCTCTGGCACCTTGAAGACAACAATATCCCCTCGTTTGGGTGGAGACATCCAATAGGCGAGTTTATTGACCACGATTTTATCGGCGCGAAGTTTCAATTTTCTTCCCACGAGCTTGTGCCTGGGGGGATTTTGGATAAATTGATCCCTCACATATTTCCCCGACTCCCGGTAAAACACATGGAACAGGTTGGAGCCTTTTTGCAGGATAAGGTCCTCTTCCCCGTTTCCGTCATAGTCGAAGCTGGCGCAAAGGTCCCCCACCAGGGTGGGGGTCATGGAACCCGTGGGTATTTTAAAGAGTTCCACAACATAGGATCGTATAAACATAGCAAGAATATAGGCAATAACGAGGGCATCCATCCAATCCCTGAGATGGGCGAGAAAGGATTTTGCCTCCTCTTTTTCTTCTGTTTTACCGGGCATGTTTCAATTCCTTAAGCCTGAAAAAAGTGGCGGATGCTTTTTATTTTCCAAAAATCCGAGGAAAATATTTGACTTGTTTAAATCGCGATGTCAATCGGGATATTCGGAATAGTCAAATTAAATGAGCCATTTGCGATAAAGGGAGAATGTATTTAATTTAGGATCAAAGAGAAATCTCAAACGTTATATTAGAAAGGAAAGGCTGAATTTTGCCGCAACATAAATTTTTACTTTACAGTGATTACGAAATCCATTTAAGTAAGTCTTTGTTTTACATAGCCACAGAAAGCAAGGTTTTCATATTTTATGGCAAAAAAAACATATGGTAAAAAGAAAAAACCCGAAAAGCCGGAAGAGCAGAAAACGGATGCCCACGAGATATTCACAGCCAGGCGTTTGATCATCTTTTTTGCCACCCTGGAGATACTGATCATTCTCTTGATGTATCCCACGTACCGCGGCAGGCGGCACATGAACCTGGCGAAAACCGCTGCAGCAAAAAAGGAGTTTGAAAAGGCTTATAAGCATTACAAGTGGCTGGGACAAAACACCCCGGCTGCGGAAAGCGCCACGTATCACCTGGAACTCGGAAATGTGTGCATGGGGCTGAAAAAATTCGAGGAAGCGGCTGGGCATTTCAAAATCGTTGTGGAAAAGACAGAAGCGCAGGAGGGCTCCAATTCGCTTGTGGGACTAGCCTACATAGGTTTAGGCAACACCGGGGAGGCGCGAAAATATTTCCGGAAGGAACTGGAGAAGTTCCCTACAGATCATCATGCCAACTATAATCTCGGCAAGATAGCTTTTGAGGAGAAAAAATATACAGAAGCCACGGCGTATTTTTCGCGGGTGGCTTTTCTGCCCGAATATAAAAATGCCCTGAGGCCCTATTGGAGAACTTTGGAAAAAGAGGTATTGCAAAAATAACATTCCATTTTCTCTCCATTTATTGCAACAATTTCACTTAATACAATTCAGAACGGTTGATGAATGAGATATTTTGTTCTAATAATCTTTTGCCTGAGTTATTCTCTTTTTTTCACCTTTCCCAGAAAACGCGCTCATGTTGCAGCAGTTGCCTCGCTTTTTCTGGCAATACCGGGAGTTTTGACAGCCCAATTCACTTTAGCACAGATCGTCCGAGCCATTAACTGGAATGTCATGGGTATCTTTATAGGCACCCTGTTTCTGGCAGAGTTGTTCATATACAGCAGGGCACCTGCGGTTCTTGCAGAACACATGGTGAATCGCACCAGGCATGTGGGCACAGCTCTTCTTTTCATCTGCATTCTAAGCAGCGTTATTTCGGCATTTGTGGAAAATGTTGCCACTGTATTAATTGTGGCGCCCATTGCCCTGGCAATCTGCAAAAAGGTAAACATAAAGCCCATACATGCGATAATAGGGATTGCGATTTCCTCGAATCTTCAAGGTACAGCGACCCTGATAGGAGACCCCCCGAGTATGCTTCTGGCGGGTTATGCCAAGATGAACTTCAACGATTTTTTCATTTACAAAGGAAAACCCGGAATATTTTTTGCCGTTCAGATCGGTGCAGTGTTTTCCTTTTTGATCCTATGGCTTTTTTTTCGGCGGAATCGATTGTCGATCATGCTAAAAAAGGCGGAAAAGGTAAAAGTATGGACCCCGGTGCTGCTCCTGATCCTGATGGTGGTTCTTTTGGCGCTTTCCTCGTTTGTGGACCCTGAATTCAATTATTTTGCAGGTTTTATCTGCATGGGTTTGGGGCTGGCGGGATTTTTTTGGTACAAGCTCAGCCAGAAAAAGGGGGCGCGGAAATTTCTGAAAACCCTCGACTGGGAAACGGGGATTTTCCTTATAGGAATATTTATCCTTGTGGGGGCGCTTTCGGAATTCGGCTGGCTTGACAGTGTGGCGCTGGGGCTTAGCCGGATCATCGGAAAAAGCGCCTTGCTTGCCTTTGGCGCTATTGTGGCAGGATCAGTAATGATATCCGCTGTGGTGGATAATGTTCCCTACCTGGCAGCCATGATACCTGTAGCGCAGAAGCTTGCGGACGATCTCACGGTTCTGCACGGAGCCGCCCCGGAAGTAAAAATTCTTTTGCTATTCGGGTTATTGATCGGTTCCTGCCTTGGGGGAAACATAACCCCGATCGGGGCTTCCGCCAATATTGTGGGAATGGGAATATTGAAAAAGCAGGGGTTTCACATAAATTTTTGGGATTTTATAAAAATAGGGCTTCCTTTCACACTTGCGGCTGTTATTCCCGGGGCTCTTTTTATTTGGCTTATCTGGTCCTGATCCGCTTTTTTCAGTCTTTTTCTGTTGTATTGCATTAAGACAAAAACAGGCAGGTAATAGGAGATTAGTTTCGAGAAACGTTATAGTTTTCCGATTCCAGAAAGCAAAGAGCCCGAGACCTTCTATGAATTAACAATATCAAGCAGGAGTTTCCAATGCGTTAAAAAACTTTTATGCAGGATTTTTAGGGTTGCGTTATTTTTATCCCGCAAATGCGCTGCCCTTCTAAGATGGGCTGCACAGCGGGAGAGGAGATAATACGCCCGGTAGAATTCAGAAAGATTGTCATACTCTGTTCTGGCTTGCCCGGGAAGGGAAGAAAAATATTCACCCAGAAAGGCATCAGTTAATTCTTTTTTGCCTTTTAAAAGGGAAAACTCCGCCTGGGAGAGGTCTTTGCCCCGATATCCGTAGTGCAATGTTGCAAAGTCCACCAAAAAGATCCCGTAGGAATCAGGAGATAATATGACATTACCTCGGTTGATCTTGCCATGAATCAGATGGAATGATGCGATGCTGTTTAATTTTTTCGAGCAGGCTTGAAACCATCTTCGAACCCTGGAAATTTCGGATCGGTCGAGATCATCGGGCGCAAATTTTTTTATACGGTGGAGGCGATGTTTCACCCATTTAAACTGGGAGGCAGCGAATAAGGCGCCTTTTTTCGGGGGTTTAACAAGGCTCCCCCACTGATCGCGGGTCTGTTTATGAAGAGAAGAGAGGAGTGTTCCCAATTTTCGAGCAATGCCGGGGTCAGGCTCAAGATTTTCAAAATTCCTGCCCTGGATGAATTCCTCTGTCAAGAAGCTGATACCTTTTTCAGAGTGTTTTTCTGCCAGGTCGATTATCCGGGGTGCGGGAACTTCATTGGCTTTTAAAACTTCATCAGAAGCCTTAAGCTGTTGAATCAACCTTTTTTGAGAAAAAGAAAAAGCGCGAATGGCATAAGCCTTGCCGGAGGATGTTTTCAGGAATCGGATGCAGCTTTTCCTTCCGATAAGCGGCATTTCCAGGAGGCAATCCCCGGGGCGCAGCCCCAGAAGCGGTGTCAAGCGATTCAGAACATAGTCCTTAAATGCATCGTCTATGTGGCAAAAATTTTTAAACGGATAAATCCTACCCAGCATAATGACGGTTTACTTTCCCGAACGTATAAAGTTAATATAATCCATGCAAAAGGGGTCCTGCGCCAAAAGAGCCTGAGCCGCCTTCACCTGAGCCATAAGGAGATTATCGAGCGGATCAAGGATGGCGGCATTCAAACCGGAAGCCATCGCCATGACCAAAAACGTCTGGTTGATTAATTTTCTTTTGGGCAAACCAAAGGAAATATTGGAGAGCCCGCACACCCTATGAACCTCAGGGAAATGGCTGGAAAAGCGCCTGATGAGATTCAGTGCCAACTCCCCATAGGAAATATCTGTGCTGAGCGGTCTTATAAGGGTGTCTAAAAAGATGCGATCTGGTGGGATTCCCTCACGGGCAAGATTTTCCACAAGGCGGCAGGCAATATTGTAAATTTTATCCTCATCCCCTGATAAACCGGTTTCATCCAAAGGGAGTGCGATGACGCCGGCATCGAATTCTTTAACAATGGGGAGCACCCTGGAAAAATGTTCTTTTTCCGCAGTAATGGAGTTCAGGATAACAGGGCTGCCGGCGAGGCGGCATCCCAGGGCAAGAGCCTCGGGTTTGGGGCTATCCACGCACAGGGGAAGAGACGTGGTTTCTGTGATAACACTTATCATCCATTCGAGGTATTGGGGTTCGCTGGTGGAAAAGGCTCCGGCATTCACATCCAGGTAATGGGCGCCTGCTTCCTGCTGTTTAAGGGCAATTTCGCGGATATAGCCATCATCCTTTGCTGCCAGGGCGCTGCGAATTTTTTTCCTTGTGGAGTTCAATAATTCACCGATCAGGATCATGTTTTCTCTCCTTTTCAAAGCAGAAACGAAACAGGATTCCCTAGGCTGTGTACGATAATTGTATTCTATTTTCATTTAAGTTAATTTCAAGGTACAGCATAGGGGGGAGATTATTGCAATCCTAAAATC
>Ga0180438_10010621_pt1 | contig 11270 bp, 9 predicted proteins | sample SS_ome_12_FD_132455 | JGI IMG/M metagenome (GOLD analysis project Ga0180438, IMG submission 132455) | Hypersaline lake sediment archaeal communities from the Salton Sea, California, USA - SS_3_D_2 metaG | ecosystem: Environmental > Aquatic > Non-marine Saline and Alkaline > Hypersaline >...
CCTCTCCGAGGCCAAGGCCGAGGGGGGCGCGGCGGCCGACTGGCACCGTCCCGACGGCGTTCTCGTGATGCGGGGCCCGCACATCCGGCGGGGGGTCGAGATCGAGCACGCCTCGGTCCTGGACATCACGCCCACCGTGCTCTACCTCCTCGGGCTGCCCGTCGCCTCGGACATGGACGGAGGGGTGCTGACCGAGGCCATCGATCCGGACTACCTCTCGAACTCCCCCGTCCTGAGGATCGCCACCTACGAGTCGGGCCGGCCCGGCGGGGGGCAGGGGCCGATCGCCTCGCCCGACGACGACGCCCTCCGCGAGCGTCTTGCGGCCCTCGGGTACGTCGACGGCGAGAGCCCGAACGCCCGCAGGAACCTGGCCCAGGTGTACGTCGAGCGCGGGGAGTTCGAGAAGGCCGTGGCCGAGTACCGCCGCGCCCTCGAGCTCAGGCCCAAGTCTCCGCGCCTGTGGAACAACCTGGGGATGGTCTACCTTCGGATGGAGGCCTACGCGGACGCGATCGCGCCCCTCAACCGGGCCCTGGAGCTCGAGCCGGACTTCGAACCCGCCCTGAGCAACCTGGCCGTCGCGTACACCCACCTGGGCAGACTGGAGGAGGCGGGCCGGGTGATGGAGAGGGTCGTCGAGATCGAACCGGCCCGGGCCGAGTACCACGACAACCTGGGCGTGATCTACACCCGACTCGGCCGGACGGAGCGAGCGCTCGAGTGCTTCCGCCGCGCCGCATCGCTCGAGCCCAGGTTCCCGGAACCCTACAACAACCGGGGTGCGGTGGCCATGGAGCTCGGCCGCTACGACGAGGCCCGCTCGAGCTTCGTCCGGGCCCTGCGCTGTCGGCCCGGGTTCTTCGACGCGCAGTACAACCTCGGGCTTCTCGAGATGCGGCTGGAGGACTACCCGGCCGCCTTGTCCGCCCTGCGGACTGCCGTCGATCTGAGGCCGCGCCATCCGGGCGCGCACTACCAGCTAGGGGAGGCGTACTGGAGGTTGGGTCGGAAGGACGACGCCCTCTCCGAATGGCGGACGACCGTGGTCCTCGACCCGGAGGGACCCGAGGGCGCGCGGGCGTCCGAGCGCCTCGACGGTTAACCTGGTCTAGGCATGCATCCCGGCCGAAGCGCGAACCACGAAGATCACGAAGAAACCCCGGAATGCGCGATCGGGGCGAGTCGTCACCCGCCCCGATGAACCGTCCCTTCGTGTGCTTCGTGTGCTCTGTGGTGAAAGGCTCTTCAGGGTTCCCGGTCGCGCAGTCGCCCCCGTCTGCTTTCCGCCAGAGCTTCCCCGCTCTCCCCCTCGCTGATGACGCGCGCTAGGAGAGGTCTCGCAGCACATCGAGCTGGACGACCAGGTTGTACTTCTCCTTGAGGCCGTCCATCCATTCGCTATTGATCTCGATTCTCGTTGTAGGCTCCAGCTGGCGGACGATGCTCGATGTGGCCTCGTCCAGCGGGATCACCCGGGGGGCGCGCTTGTCCAGCAGCTGGACGACGTTCCACTGTCCGAACCAGACGAAGGGCTCGCTCGTCTCTCCGGCCTTGAGTTCGAAGGTGAGCTCGTCCAGGAGACCCCCGAACCGCCCGCGGGCGATGTAGCCCATGTCGCCGCCGGTCTCGGCGGCGCCGGGCTCCAGAGACCGCTTCCGCGCCAGCGCCTCGAAGTCGGCCCCGGCCGCCAGAGCGCCCAGGATGGAATCGGCCGCCGCCTTGTTCTCGACCACGATCCTGCGCAGGTGAGCCTCCGGCGGTGTGACGAATTCATCCCGATGCGTGTGGTAGTACTCCTCCGCCATGGCGGGCGTGACACGGGCCCGCGGGTACACGTGGTCGCGCTTGTACGCCGCGCCCACGTTCATCTGTTCGTATATCTTCATGCGCAGGCGGAATCCCTCGGTGTTCTCCAAGTTCCGGTCCTGGGCCACCCGGACCAACAGATCGTCCATGGCCCGCCTGCGGATGAACCTGCCGATCTCCAACACCCCGCCGGAGGGGAACCGCCTCTCGGTGAACTCCTGGTACCCCAGGAACTCACCGAGTGTGAAACCACCCGCCCTGGAGGTCACGAGGGTCCTCCCTCTGTCCGACTCGGTGAGGAAGTCCTCGACCCGGTCCGGGGATCCGACGGCGCCCGCCGCGTCCAGCTTCTCCACCAGGAGACCCAGGGCGTCCGGATTGACCACCACGTTCAGGGAGTCCTCGATGGATCGCCGGAAGGCGGTCATGAGTCCCTCGACCTTGGGCCGCCGACGCCTCCAGAAAATCTCGTTGCGGATCTGATCGTAGGGTGCCCGCTCGACGGACCGCCGGTCTTCCAGCCGGATCACGTGGTACCCGTACTCGGTCTCGATCACCCCGCTCACCTCACCGATCTTCATCCCGTAGGCCGCCTCCCGAATCTCCGGCACGTTCTCCAGCGACCACCATCCCTGCCAGCCCAGGTCGCCCCCCAGGTTCGATTCGGCCCCCTCCCCGCGCGACCGGGCCAGGTCGGCGAGGTCGCTCCCCCCTCTGACGAGGTCCAGAATCTCCCGGGCCTCGCCGCGGCTGGCGACCATGACGGCCCGGATGCGGACCTCGGAGTCCAGATGCTCGTAGTCGCTCCGGAGAACCTCTTCGTCGATCAGGATCGTGTCGGGCCGACCGTAGTCCCGAAAGAGCTCGAGAACGAGGGCCTTCCTCCGGGCCCGCTCCACCGTGTTCTCGTCCAGATCGAACGTGTACCCGTTCGCCGTCGCCTCCAGGTAGGACAGGGCGCGGTCGACCATCCTGTCCAGGTGCACCACCCTCTCGTCGTAGGGGATGTCCTCGGCCCCGATCCGGCGTTCGATCAGCACGCTGAGGAGGTACTCGTCGAGCGTGATCGTGTAGCCGTCCATCTCGGCCAGGACGACGGTCTTCGGATCCGGTGCGCCGGAGGCGCCGTCGAGAGCCGCGAGCGTACAGGCAGCGATCACGGGTATCCAAACAGCCTTCACGGAACCCTCCTTCTCGGTATGCGCGACGACGGGCCCATGCGCGGCAGACCGCCTGCGGCCCATCAGGATAACGAGGATAACGTAGGTCTGGTCGGGGCGAGAGGATTCGAACCTCCGACCCCCTGCTCCCAAAGCAGGTGCGCTAACCGGGCTGCGCTACGCCCCGAGGAACGTCCGTCTCTCGCCAGTGAGTCTAGTGAATCCTTAAACGAACCGTCAATCGAAAGGTTCCCCGCCCGCCCGCAAGCGCTCCAGCAGGTGACGGCGAACGCGCACCATCGCGGAGGCCCGGTGGGAAATCCGGTTCTTGATCGCAGGCCCGAGCTCGGCCAGGGTCCGGCCGTACCCGGGCACCAGGAAGAGGGGATCGTAGCCGAAACCTGCGGACCCCCTCGGCTCGTCGACGATGCTCCCCTCCAAGGTTCCGCGGGCAAGAAACACCTCCCCGTCGGGGAAGGCCAGGCAGGCGACGCACACGAATCGCCCCGCCCGGTCCTCGGGCGGGAGCCCCTCGAGTACGGCCAGAAGCCGGCGGTTGTTGGCCGCGTAGTCGGCATGGCCGCCGGCAAACCGCGACGAGCGGACCCCCGGCAGACCGCCGAGTGCGTCGACCTCGAGGCCGGAATCGTCGGCCAGGGCCGCCCGCCCGGTCTGGTCCCGGACCGAGACGGCTTTGGCGCGCGCGTTGTCCTCGAAGGTCCACCCGATCTCTTCGGCCGCCCGGACCCCGGCAAACGCCTCCAGGGACACCAGGTCCAGACCGGGGAGACCGAGAACGGCCCGGATTTCCGCGATCTTGTCCGCGTTGGATGTGGCGAGGATGAGCTCCATCAGGCCCTGTAGAGGTGGGCGAAGTTGACCCCGAGAACTTCCTTCTGGGCGCGGACGAGCTGCCCGACGCCCGAGCGCGCCATCTCGAGCATCTGTTCCAGCTCGGAGAAGGAGAAAGGACGCGCCTCGGCCGTACCCTGGATCTCGACGAGCTGCTCCTGACCCGTCATGACGACGTTCATGTCCACCCCGGCCCTGGAGTCCTCCTCGTAGGCCAGGTCGAGAAGCATCTCTCCGCCCACCAGACCGACACTCACGGCCGCCACGAACTCCTTCAGGGGCCAGCGGTCGACCATGCGCTCCCGCATCAGGTGGGAGGCCGCGTCGTAGAGGGCCACGAAGGCGCCCGAGATGGCGGCCGTCCGCGTACCGCCGTCGGCCTGGATCACGTCGCAATCGATCACGATCGTGCGGTCGCGAAGGCTCCCGAGGTCCGTCACGGCCCGAAGGCTCCGCCCGATGAGACGCTGGATTTCCTGGGTCCGGCCAGCCCGTAAGCGGCCCGAATCGCGCGGCGTCCGCGAGGACGTGGAGCGGGGCAGCATGCCGTACTCGGCCGTCACCCAGCCCCGCCCCGTTCCCTTCAGAAACGGCGGCACCCGCTCCTCGACCGTGGCCGTGCACACGATCCATGTATCGCCCAACGCAATCCGTACGGACCCCTCCCCGTACTTCAGGTACTCGCGCTCCAGGCTCACGGGACGAAGCTGGTCCGCCCCCCGGCCGTCCGCTCTAGGCATGTGGTCCTCCCTGCGGCGTGGTCTTGGGTGAAGCAAGCTCATCGACATCCACGCGCACGACCTCGGGAATCCGGGTTCCCCATACCCTCTCCCCCTGGGTCGCCATCCTCTCGGGCACGTCTGTTGCGAAAAACCTCGTCTCGGGTTCGGCCTCGCCGGTCCTGGCCAGCCGCATCTCGACCAGGACCCGCCTGACCTCCCGCGCCACCTCCTCGGCCGAGTCGACCAGTGTGACTCCGGGTCCCAGCGTCCTGCCGATGACCCCCTTGAGCGCCGGATAGTGCGTGCATCCGAGCACCAGGCGGTCCACGCCCTCCTCCCGGAGCGGGCCGAGGTACTCTTCGGCCACCATCCGCGTCACCGGGTGATCGACCCACCCCTCCTCGACCAGCGGCACGAAAAGCGGGCAGGCCGCAGCGTGGACTCGAGCCGAGGGGAGAGCCCGATGGATCTCGCTCTGGTAAACTCCGCTCGAAATGGTCCCGACCGTGCCGATCACGCCGATCGCTCCCGATCCCGCCGCCCGGACGGCCGCCCGCACCCCGGGCCGGATGACACCCACCACGGGGACCCGGAGCGTAGCCTCCAGGATCTCCAGGCCCATCGCCGAGGACGTGTTGCAGGCGACCACGACCAGTTTGACTCCCTGCCGGAGGAGAAACAGCGCGGCCTCGAGCGCAAACCGGGTGACCGTCTCCGGGGACTTCGGGCCGTACGGGACGCGGGCCGTGTCTCCGAGGTAGACCACGTTCTCGGCCGGCAGCTGGGTGCGAATCTCGCGGAGGACCGTCAACCCTCCGAGACCCGAGTCGAACACCCCGATCGGCGCGTCTACGGTCACACGGTTCATGAAGATCCTTCTACCGGGGTCCCCGCCGACGTTTCGACGGGGCTAGCGCCAGTCGTCCACCCACAGGGCGCGGCCCAGATCGAGATGACCGCCCAGGGTCTCCAGTGGGTGGCCCTCCTCGAGCAGCCACACGCACCGGACCTCCGGGAAGTTGGCCGCCAGCGTCCGCACGAGCGATCGGACCGTCAGGATCTCGCCCGAGGTACCGCCCCAGTGGTAGGCCCGAAGCTCCCGCCCCACGTTCACGTAGAGACACCCCTCGGCGTCCAGGAACATGCTCTCGACCGTAGTCTCGGGCGGGAACGTGGGGCCGCCCTCCCCGAGCGGTCCCCGGACCAGCGCCTCCACGACCCGTCGCGCCTCGGCCCCCACCCCACCCCCGGCCACAATCTCGCGGACCTCCCGGACCAGATGCTCCCCGTCCGGGTGCGCGAAGTACAGGACGGCGGACTTCGTGCGCACCCCTTCCGGAATCCGTCCGAGCGCCGGCCTCTCCTCGACCACCCCGGGCGGCTCCCGCACGAGCGCAAGGTAGTAAGCGGCGAGGGCCGCCACGACCACGATCCCGGCGACCGCCACCCACATTGCCCTGGCTCGACGTCCGCCCACCGCGCGCTCCTCTACCGCCGCTCCTCAACCCGGGCCTTGAAGCGGGCGACCCCCCGGTAGATACCTTCGGCCAGCGCCTGGCGGAACTCCGGATCGCCGAGCAACGCCTCCTCGCCCTCGTTGGTCGTGAACCCGCACTCCAGCAGGACGGCGGGCATGTAGGCCCCCCTGAGCACGACGAAGTTCGCCTGCTTGACGCCCCGGTTCTTGATGGAGATCCGTTCCCCCAGCGCCTCCTGCACGTTCTCTGCCAGCTCGCTGCTCTCCGCCATGAACGCATTCTGGGCCATGTCCCACAGGATAAAGGGGACATCGCTGTCCGGAACGGCCTCGGCGTTGCCCTCCAGCTCGAGGACGGCGTTCTCGAACTCCGCCACCAGCTGCTCCTCCTCGCCCATCTCGAGCGACTGGAAGTACACCTCGAACCCGCCCACCTCCGGGCGCCGGGACGCGTTGCTGTGGATGCTCAGGAAGAGGTCCGCCTCGAGCGCGTTGCCCATCTCCGTCCGAGCGCGCAGGGGCATGAACTCGTCGACCTCGCGGGTCAGGACCGCGTCGATTCCGAGGTTGTCCTCCAGGAGAACCTCCAGCCTCCGGGCGATGTCGAGCACGACGTCCTTCTCCTGCAGACCCGACGGCCCCCGCGCCCCCGTGTCGATCCCCCCGTGCCCGGGGTCGATCACGACCAGGCCGACGGCCCCGTCCTCGCCCTCCCGGCCGAGAACCTCGTCCGGCGCCAGGGCCCAGCGCGGCTTGAGGGGCGGTTCGGGTACCTCGGTCCCCTGGGGGGCCGTGATGTCCACCACCACGCGGTCAGGATCCCGATGCCTGAGAACCCGCGCCTCCACATCATCCACGGCCGGGATGAACAGAACCTCGATGTCGTCCCCGACCCTCGTGGCGTCCACGCGCCGCACGAGGCCCCGCCGGAGCGTTCGGGAGAGTCTCTCGGGTTCGCCCCGGGCGCCTCGCAGGCGCAGCTTGTACCCGCCCGCGGCCTCGCTGTCGAAGTCGTACTGGAGCGGCTCGGTCAGAGTCAGGGTCGTCCGCACGCCCCGGGTCAGGCGTCTGATCCGCAGGGAACCGACGCTGCGTTCGACGTCGCCGACGCGGAGGGTTGAGGTGGCCGGATTCCAGCTGGCGAACAGGCCCGCCGCATCGGGGAGTACATCGGTCACCAGCTCCAGCGGCACCTCCACGACACCCCTCCGGAGCCGGACCGGAGACCTCATCTGCCGGTTCTCTTTGCCGACGAGAACCACCGGACTCTCGACGGTGAGCGTCGCCTGGCTCCCGGCGTACCACAGGACGAGGCGCTTGAGGGCGGACTGCCACTGCTTGGTGGCGTTGAAGATCCGGCCCACGTCGTTCACGGACAGGTACGACGTCCCGTCGACGGTCCACACCGGGAGGCGCTCCTGATCCCGACCGTCGGTGTAGACGACCCGGATCGTCTCCGCCCGGGACGGCCCCGCCGCCCCCGTCCAAACCGGGAGCAGGCCGAGAATCAGCAAGAACGCGAGCCGCCCCGGCCGGGGGACCGCCCGCACCGGGAGCGCCCCGAGACCGAGCGCGGAGATCCGACACAAAGCCCCGCCCGTGCGCCGAACGACGGCGGACACGCATCCAGACTCCATCCCTTCCAACCTACCCGACTCCTTCACGTTCGTTCGCCACGACGCGCCCGCGCAATCTCGCGCTGGGCGTCCCTCTCGGCGATATCCCGGCGCTTGTCGATCGTCTTCTTGCCGCGGGCCAATGCCAGCTGCACCTTGGCCCAAGGACCGCCGAAGTGCACGTCCAGGGGCACGAGCGTCAGCCCGCGCTCGGACGTCTTGCCGATGAGCTTCCGGATTTCAGACGTACGCAAGAGCAGTTTTCTTCGCCGGTCCGGGTCGTAAGAGCGATCGTGGGCCTTGTCGTAGGGGGCGATGTGCATGTTGTAGAGGAAGACCTCCTCGCCTTCAACCCGCGCGTAACTGTCCTTGAGGTTCGCCCGCCCCGCTCGGAGAGACTTGACCTCGGCTCCCGTCAGGACGAGACCCGCCTCGATGGTCTCCAGGATCTGGTAGTCGCGCCGGGCCCTTCGGTTCGAGGCCACAGGACCCCTTCCCGACCCGGTTTTCTTTGCGCGAGCCACGGGCTCCCCCGTTCCTCCCGTCGGGTCCGGACCGGACCCGCGAGCCCGTCCGCGGATCCCGCGACGGAACCTGAAGACTCCAAGGGGCGGGTGTTCCCCTGGCCGGGCCGCGTGCGCGGCTCCGCACCCGCGCGGCCCATCCCCCGGAGCCGCCCCACGGTAGCAGAACGGCGGGGGTCCCCACAAGGGATTTCGGGAACACGAATTGGGGAGAAGACGCGCGGCCGGTGGGCCGATAACTGCCTGTGGGACCAGCAGCCAGCCGGTTGCCCGGGAAGGCCCCGGGGCGGTGCCAGGAGCGTCTGAAAACCGTTCTTCGCCGGCGATTAAGATTCAACTTGCATTATGGGACGAAATGTGGTAAAAATATATGTGACTGTCGCCGGGCTATGTGCTGTAATCGGACCGGCGAGCCAACGTGTCGCGTGAACATCAGAGACGTCCTTGATCGAGAATCATGATCGGAGGAGGATCGAAAGGGGGTGACGGTGGAGTCTCATTGAGGCTGTTTGCACACGTGCTTTCTAGACTCTGAGAGGAGGTTATGCAATGTCCCGTTTTGCGCTGATGATTACTCTGGTAGCTTGTTCCTCGTTGATTCTGGCGGGGGCGTCTTATGCGCGTGTTCCCGACCCCACCGTCTGCACCGTGACGGACGGGATGATCAACACCTGTCCCGTGATTGGGGACCACTCGGCCGCCGAAAGGGCGATCGAGCTTGTGGTCACTCTCTACAACGAGAATCTTGATCCGGTCGAGGCCTTCCCTGCCGGCAACTTTACCTTCGACGTGCAGCCGCACAGCGCGTACCCGAGCCTGGGTGGTGGCCCGACGGGCGACTGCCCGGATTGCGAGGACCACTACACGGTCAGCTGCATCGATGCCGCTACGGATGCCAACGGGGAGATGCGCATCCTGGTCGACCTCGGAGACGGATGTGCGCCTTCGATGTGTTGCCCGGTTGAGGTCTGGGTGATCATCCCGCAGGGGACCATCGCCGACCCGGGTGAGGTTTACCAGAACACGGTCGATCCGGTTGCCGACGGCTACGTCGGGCTTGGCGACATTGCCTACTTCTCGGCCGCGCTGACCAACTGGACCGTGAACGCGATCCTGCAGCCTTGCGCGGATTACGTGATTGCCGCCGGGCAGACCAACTGGGGAGAGATAGGGCTCGAAGACATCGCCATGTTCTCGGCCCACATCACTCACGAGTGCACGCCCTTCACCGATCCTTGTCCGTAGAAAGCTCGCTACTGGAGCCATACAGGGGGTGCCGCCTCGAGGCGGCACCCCCGTCTGCTTTCTCGGCCCGCGCGTCCGCAGCTCCGGCCTCTCGCAGGACTAAGGTCCGCGCGCGTCAGCCCTCGCGCGTCCGCAGCGGGTCCTGTCTCGAAGGTACTCCCACCGCACTCCCTGGCCGGTCCGTGCGGCGGGAGGCCCTCCCTTCGAGCCACCCCCAGCCGACGCCGCCGGAGACAAGGCCGCCCTATCGTCCAGTCGCCTTGTCGCCTGTCCTGAGTAGCCGCCGAGGATCGCGAGGCGGCGTATCGAAGGGCCCCCTCGCCTTGCCGCGCATTCGCGTGGGACTAGCTCGTGGCAGGACCCGCTACGAGGGGCCCATCTTCCTGCGCCATCGCCCCAGATCCGCAATGCAGAGGACCCTACACGCTGTTTACGAGATCGATGAGACGGCGGAGCCGACCGGCGCTGCGGCGGTTGTACGCGAACACCAGCCGTGTCAGGCTCGCCAGATCGGGGCGGCCCGCCTCGGCCTCGAGCGGGCCTCGCTGTTCAAACCCCCCGGATTCGAGCAGGTCTCCGAACTCGCGCTCCACGCGCTCCATGAGTTCGGGTGTGAGCGGCCGTTTCATGCGCAGGACGAGCTCCCGACCCACGAAGCGGGAGGAATGGTAGTTGGAGTAGAAGCGTTCGATCTCCTCGATCGCGTCCTCCGGGGAGTCGCAGATGTGGAAGAGGCTGAGGTCGTCCGGGCTGATGTAGCCCCGTCGCAGCAGCTGTCCCTGGATGAACACGGCCCACCGCCGCCAGTAGTTCTCGCCGGGAAGGTCCAGGAGGACCAGCGGATGGGGGTTGTTCTTCCCGGTCTGGAGGAGGGTGAGGGTTTCGAACCCCTCGTCGTGCGTCCCGAATCCGCCGGGAAGCAGCGTGATGGCCGCCGACTCCTTCACGAACACCAGCTTGCGGGTGAAGAAGTATTTGAACATCATCAGCTTGGGGTCATCCGCGATGATGGGGTTGGCGCTCTGCTCGAAGGGCAGCAGGATGTTGACGCCGAAGCTGTTCTCCCGCCCGGCCCCCTCGTTGCCGGCCTTCATGATCCCCTCGGCCGCACCCGTGATGACCATGTAGCCCCTGGCCGCCAGCTTGCGGGCGTATTCCACGGTCAGCCGGTAGTAGGGATCCTGCTCCCCGACGCGCGCGGAGCCGAAGATGGTCACCTTGCGCCGGTCCTGGTACTGGCGGAAGACGCTGAAGGCGTACCGCATCTCACGGAGGGACCGGTTCATGATCTTCAGATCCAGAGTCGGCAGCGGGTCCCGGTGGATGCGCAGCACCGTCTGCAGCATCTCCCTGAGAAGCACGGCGTCGAGCGTATCCTTCCCGGCCTCGAGAATTTGCCTCACCTCCGCGAGGGTCTCTTCGATCTGATGGTCCACGCTCACGCGTTTTCTCCTCTCGCTTCTCCGGCTCCCCCCGGTCGCCCGTCCGACGACGGGCCCATCGCGCGCAGCCTTGGTCGAGTTCCCAGTCTACCACACGCGGGAGGGCGATGTCATCGGGCGCGGTTCCCAATTCCCTGTTGACGGAGGCCGCCCGTTGGCTTATCGTCTGGGGTCAGGATCGTGCTCGACCCGGTGCCGAAGTGGTGGAACTGGTAGACACGCTGCGTTCAGGGCGCAGTGGGGTTTACCCCCGTGGGGGTTCGAATCCCCCCTTCGGCACCAGTCTGTTCCCACCGCGCCTGTACCGCACCCGGTTTTCTGGACACAAGGGCGACTTAATCATGCCGCCTCCCGGGCGAAGGATTCCCGGACCTCGTTGGGAGTCCGGTGCCCGTGTCTCTCGATGAGCCATTCCCGGTTGTA
>Ga0180438_10010623_pt1 | contig 11269 bp, 8 predicted proteins | sample SS_ome_12_FD_132455 | JGI IMG/M metagenome (GOLD analysis project Ga0180438, IMG submission 132455) | Hypersaline lake sediment archaeal communities from the Salton Sea, California, USA - SS_3_D_2 metaG | ecosystem: Environmental > Aquatic > Non-marine Saline and Alkaline > Hypersaline >...
AAAATCACTGAGGACGAGGAGTTTAAAACTATTTTAGGGAAGGCTTACGATAATATTGGTAAAATACCGGAGGAGGTTGCAGACATCGACTTCAAGGAAGGGGTGGACCTTGGGAGCATTCAGCTGAAATATCTTCCCAAAATCCTTCAAGCCCTAAAAAGTAAATGATAACAGTGCTTAGGAGTTGAACTCCGGGGAGATTATAGATGCCAATTGAATCAAAACGAGATGGAAACGTTCCTTTTATCGGACCAAGGTCACGATACAATATCCTCAACATAACACCAACATGGATTCACTTGAAGATGGATACCGGAATATCTCTTGATGGAAACAGGCCCAGGACCGGCTTATTGGATGCGGATACTCTGGAGCCAGTAATCTCCGCAGGAAGAGCTGAATACGGTTCTACTCTTGATGGTCTCACCCAGGGTGGTTTTTTCAGAATGCTGGGCAACTACGGCGTGCCTTACATCATCGAAGACGCATTGCTGCCAGGGACGACCGTTTTCAAAATAGTGGACAAAGAAAAGACCCTCATAAGAACCGTATCGACCCCATCGTTCCCCATGAGCCTCGCTGCTGGAGAGTATGTTCAAATAACCGGCGGTACCACCGGAGGATTGTTTGGTTTGAGAGTTAGACTTGAAGGGACAAAAATACTATGAGTGTATTTCAAGGCTATGCCACTGAAAGAGTGGTCTATCTTACTCTGGCAGGAAGTCCTGTAACTGGTCTCATTGAAACAGACCTGACCCTGAGATTTAGAAAAAATGGTGGCTCCTTTCAAGAAAAAACCCTGACCCAAGACAACTTTACGGAGCTTGAGACAGGGTTTTATGCAATTAATTTTGAAAGTAGTGAAATGAATGCTCTGGGCCAGTTTGTCTTCAGAATAACCGGCGGGCCCATTGAGCCGTATGTCCAAACCTTTGATATAGTTCCTGTTTACTTGGGCGCTATAACACCTCCTAATATTTGCGTTGTTTCTGGAAACATAATCGACCTTGGTGGAGATCCCGTATGGAATTCTCCCGTAGCATTTAAGATAGTTGACCTCCCTAAAGTTGTAGACCCCTCTTTAGTGGCCGGAGATTTCGTAAAAACGATCACAGATGTTTCCGGAACCTTTTATGTGTCTTTGATTAGGGGAGCCACGGTTGTCGCAGAGATCCCGAAGACAGCCCTCCGTGTACAGTTCACTGTGCCAGACCAGGAGACGGCAAACATAGTGGATCTTATCCCTTCTTAGGCGCTGGCAGACTAAGCCTTCGTTTCAGGAATGCCGTGACGCCTTTGAAGCCTAAAAATAGGATGACCGTCAGGAAGGAATCAAATATTGTTTCCTTTCTTTTTATGATGGATGAGTTAACGTCCATCAGGCGCTGCTTGAGCTGAGTTTTAGATGAACGCACCACACGCATAATTAAGGATTGTTCGTTCATGTATTGCTCCTTTATTGTTATAGTAGAAATACTTTCATTTATCTTATACCAAAGTAGGAGACGAAATGTTTTCTTTAGCCAACCAAGTTTTAGACGTTTACGATGAGGTAGGAAGAGAGGACCTTATCAAGACTGCCAGGAGCAAACTTGATTCCGAGGTGGTGTCTCCTGAAGAGCGGTCCTCATTGAAGGACCACGACTTTGCCCTCTCAATAATCACCAAGACAGCGGGAAAGCTGAACAAATATCCTTTGAAAACTCCCGGCGACACTCTTATGTCGGCCATGTTTTTTGAGAAAAATGGACACAAGCTCCCCGAAGAGGCCAAGAACAAAGCCGCCTGGCATATCAAGCTCGCATGCCAGCGCCACGGTCTTTCAGTTCCTGACAGCGCAGAGTCAGCCACAGAGGCAGCCGACAACGTTTACTTCGAACAGCATGGGATCAAGCCGGTAGCCCCCCTCCAAAAAGTGGCCACCATGAATGAGATGGCTGAGGCGCAGAAGATCGCCAGCAACTATACATTTGCCCAGTACGCCTTCCCCACAACAAAGCATGTAGAGATGGGAAGCCAGTATTTTGAGAAATTTGCCTCCAAAATGCCGCTTGAGGTTCGACACGGGTATGCTGAGAGTCTTCAGAAGAGGGCAAAAGAGTTGGGCATGGACCCAATAAAGGGCGAGGTCCGAAAGTATGCCAGCGACTACTACAACGCCATGGTGGACGCCCATTTGAGAAGCCGCGCCTCCCTGATGGAAGGCCAAGACCCCAAGTTCGAGGCTACCCTCAAGAAAATGGCTTCCATGCGAAGCAACTCTTCGCCATCTGAGTTTGCCAAGGCACTGCACAGCTTCGACAAGGCTGCCGGACTTACCCAATATTATGACGGATATCTGACAGATCCTTACAAGGCAACATTCGCCAGCGAGCCAAACAACCCTAATCAAATACACAAGACAGCCAGCGGAGCAGAGATTTCATCCGCACAAATGAAAGAACTAGCTGAAAAAAATCTTGGAAAAGTGGCAGAATACTTTGGAAAGTCTGTCGCAGATGAATTCAAGAAGAATCCTGTAACCATTTTTGAATCTCTGCCCAATGATGCAAAAGAGATTTTAGCTGGGATATCCAATGGCACGTTATGATGAGTTTACCAAAGAATTCATGGACAAGGTAGCTGAGGGGGTTGAGATACAAACACCCGAGCCCCCAAAGCCCGTTGATCAGGTTGTAGAAGACACTGCCCGGAGAGGCCTTGCTGGCCTCAAAGGTTTGAAAGAGCACGGAGCCAGGGGGTTGCTGCTTAGCACCCTGGCCCCATCAGCTTTTAGGAAGATTTTTGAGAGCGAAAAGACCGGAAGCATGTCTGTCATGGCGGCCTACAATCATCTTAACAACAATTACGATACTGATTGGTGGGACTGGGAGCCTGAGACCATCTGGGAAGTCCTCCTGAAAGACGAAGGTATAGAGGCCACAGATGAGGTAAAGAACCTCGTGATGGCTCTTCAAACCGTTCTAAAGACAAATGCTGCTCATGAGGGGTGGCACATCTTTGAGAATGTCTGCCAGGCTTTCAATGGCAACACGGTTGATTTTTCTACTGTGACTCCAGCAGAGCTCACAGAAATTGCACTCACACTCAAAGTGTTGGGCGAGATCCGTCCAAAACAAGAGTTTGATGACGAGATCTGGATATACATAGCAGCATGCGCCAGAAATGCCGGTGTTGTTTTCCTGCCTCCGGAACTTTTCGGAGGTTCTGGAACATGCCAGAAACACTTGGATAATATGGATATGGCCAAGACAGGGTTAAAAGACCAGGTTAGAAAATACTGGAACAGCGGGAACCTGAAATCGTCAGATCCTGCCATCCAAGTTCAGCTGGCGAGACTTAACGAAATCAAGGAATATGTAGAGGAACATCATGGCTGAAACCCCAATTATCTTCCAATTTCAAAGCGGGCTTCAAGAAAATGACGGCATTGTCAGCCCCGTGTACGGAGACGGTGAAAATGAGATCATGCAGGGAAATGACGCCAGGCTTTCAGCCCAGCAGGTCCTCATTGTCAAGAAGAACGCAGGATCGGGCGAGTTCTCCAGCGTAAAGGCCGCTGTAGACAGCATCACTGACGCGACGGCTGCAAAGCCCTATCAGGTGTTTGTAAGAGCAGGTGTCTTTATAGAAGATACCATCACCATGAAGCCTTATGTAAACGTAAGAGGCGTGAGAAACTCCACGGTCATAGAAGTGGACGACCCTTCCAAAGATTTGATCGTTGGGGCAAACAACTCCGAAATAAGCGAGTGTACCCTTCGAGGCTCCACCAATTCTGGCAAAGCCCTCGTTAAAGTTTCCTCTACGGCCGCAGGGGACGTATTCACTGTGAGAGACTGCCTTTTCGGAAGCGCTGACATTTTCGTCCTCATGGATTCAGCTACCTTATCGCAGGTTACAGTAATTGCTTGCATGTCTTTAACGACATCTAACGCTTCCGTAGGGTTTAAAGTTGGCGGGACTGGCTACAACATCTTGAACCTTGTCGGTTTTAGCGGGGCCATAACAGCAACCCATTCACTTGGAAAATGGGTGCAGGCCTTTGGTGCCAACACCATCGTAGTAGTCCACTGCTGCGGCATCATAAACTCAGGAGGCACCTTCACAGTCGCATTGGAAGTCTATGACGGTGCCACCCTCAATGTAAACTCATCCGCCGTCCTTGGTGCGGCCACAGGCCTTTCTGTACCCAACACAGGGGCAGGGCCTTTATTAAGAGTTGCTAATTTAACCATGAGTTCCATGACTTTGGATATCAGCATGCTGCATCCGTTCGCAACAGGCTTTCTCTCAGGGGCGTGGGATCATAGCAAGGAAAGCATAAACACAAGCTCCACCATCAGCGTGTTTCACTCCGACCCTACACCAGGGACAGGTATTGCAGTTCTTGGTGATATTCTTCAAGGCGAGGACCAGACCAAATCCATAAACATCACAAGGCTTCTTCGGGAGGCGGCCACTGTGGGCCTCCAGACAGGAGGGGCCTTGACAAAAGGTACCGGTGCCTTTGAAGTGGACGTTGCCGCGGGATCAGGTTTTCTCGACGACAGTTCTGGCGTGGTCCAGGAAATCTCATGGGACGCCGAGACCCTCACCCTGTCAGTAAATCAGGATGTTTATATAGTGGTGAATGAAAACGGCGTTGTTAGTACGACCGCGTCCATAGCTAACTATGCCAGAGTTATCATTTTGGGCAGGACCAGATCCCATGCTACAGATATTTGCTTTATAGAAGACAGCTACCTCAGCCTTGAACACTGGGGGAACAGAATAGAAGAGGTCTTCCGAGAGGCTCTGGGCCCCTTGTTTGTATCCGGAAGCACAGTATCCGAGAATGGCACCACCCCTAGAAGTCTGGATGTTACTGCGGGAGAATTCTACTTCGGGAGCCGTGGGTTCGCACCCTCGGGCGGGACAGGGATCACATTCACCGCGCAATACCGAAACGGGAGCGGAGGATGGACAGGCGTCCCCTCCCAAACTCTGGCAGATAACGCCAAATATGATGATGGCGACGGAATCCTCGGGGATCTGACCGCAGGATACTATGTAAAGCATGCCTTATATTTAATAGGCGAAGGAGATTTGGAAGAGTATCATCTTGTGTATGGTCAAGAGGAGTTCGCTTCTCAAGGCGAGGCTGTGACAGGCAACGTACCAACGCCTCCTCCATTTTTCAAAGATGGTGTGACCATTATTGCATCTATCATCATGCAGCAAGGTACCTCCAACATAGTATCTATCCTCGATGAACGACCACGGATAGGATTTGCAAGCACAGCCGCTTCCGCCTCCAGCGACCACGGCTCTCTTTTAGGTCTGGGAGACGACGATCATACCCAGTACCTTCTGGAAGACGGGTCCCGTGCCATGTCTGGAAACCTCAACATGGGCGGCAACAATGTAACTAATGTTGGAACTGTTGATGGAATTGATGTATCATCCCACGCATCAAGGCACCTGCCTAACGGGGATGATCCTCTTACAACAGCTATAGCGGTCGGACTGGATGGAGACACTACCAATTCCATTGGAATTCAAAATTCTTTTGCACGCAGTGACCATGCTCACGCTATTTCTACTGGTGCAGCCTCATCACAGATTCCGGACCAGGCGAATGCGGAGGGTACTTCAGCTTCTCTTGCTCGCGCTGATCATGTGCATAATATATCTGCGGCTGCTCCCACTGCAAACCTAAGCGGAGACACAACAAATCAGGAAGGTGTTGCCAATTCCTTTTCCAGGAGCGATCATAGTCACAATATAGACACAGGGGCACCTTCAACACAAGGACCAGACAACGCCAATGCAGAGGGATCGTCTTCAAATCTTGCAAGAGCTGACCACATCCACAACATCCCAGCTGGAACACCTTCAGCAATTACACCAGATGGAGGTAATGTTGAGGGAACTAGCACAAGCTTTGCGAGAGCTGATCACGTACACGACCTCCCTGCTGCTGCGCCCCTAGCGCCACTGAGCGCCACCACAACTGATACCGAAGGATCGGCTGAGTCTGTGGCTAGAAGCGATCACTCGCACGATATCTCGACGGGCACCCCTTCAGCCCAAATCCCTGACCAGCCCAACGCAGAGGGGACATCCTCTAACTTGGCTAGAGCTGACCATACACACAATATCCCTACCGAGGTTGTACAGACTGTAGGTACCGTAAACGCCGAGGGGACGGCCAACTCTTTTGCGAGAAGCGATCACGTCCACTCTCACGGTGATCAGGCAGGTGGAGCTCTTCATGCTGTGGCGACACAGTCCGTAAACGGGTTCTTGTCCTCCACCGACAAGTACGTCCTTGATCAGATAATGAAGGTGAAGGGGCTTAAGCAGGAAGAGACAGGGTTCCCCAATTTTACGGACGCCGAGTTCAGCTTCGACGATGTGACGAAGACTTTCACCATACAGCCCAAGGCGCCGGCTACTGAATTCTCGTACTGGATAAACGGCATTGAATATGTCAAGAACAGCTCAGTGCAAGTGGCCATAAACGAGTCTGTCAACAACGGCGAAGGGATTCACCTGTTTTACTTTCAAGGCGCAAGCCTTGTATCTGACCATGAGCCGCCCGATGTGTCCTTGTTTAAAGATGTGGCGTTTATTGCCTTCATCTACTGGGACAGCACAAACGTAAAACACATAAGAATCCAGGAAGAGCGACACGGGATATCCATGTCTGGAGCCACCCACGAATATCTTCACGATATTGAAGGGACGCGATTTTACAGCGGGCTGGCCCTGTCAGGGTTTAGCGATGGTGACGGGAGCAACGATGCCGATGTACAATTTGCATGCGCAGACGGCCAGATTCGTGACGAAGATATCAAGCATGTCATCACGAACGGGTCGCCCCAGACGCTGGCTCCCATCATAGAGATTCCTGTTTTTTACAGATCAGGCGTCAACGGCGACTACAGAAGGAAGGATTCCAACACGTACCCGCTCATATATTCTGGATCCGCAGGATATACCGGCGCAAACGGGAGGATCCCATGGAACAGGGACACAGGAACAGGGTGGGTTCTTCAGGAAGCCAGCGAGGAATACATAGTCCCTGTGTATCTGTTTGCTACCGGCGACCTTGAAGAACCTGTAGTGGGCGTGCAGGGCGAGTCTCAGTACAGCAATGTAACGCTAGCTAGAGACGGAGCTTCCATAGAATTGCTGGATGTCTGGCAGCAATCGAAAAGCTTGGGCAAAGAATCCACACCTATAGGGATACTTTTCTTCCAAACTTCCTCAGCGTATTCGAACACGGTCAAGGCGATACGGGTTGATACGCCTGCCGGGGATAACTATATTGACACCAGGGGACTGCAGATAGCACAGTCGACAACCTCCACAGGAACAGCCGCCAACGACCACGGGGGGCTTTCCGGACTGAATGATGACGACCACCAGCAGTACCTGAACAGAAACGGCGTTCGTGCCATGACTGGCGACCTGAATATGGGTAATAACAACATCGTCACGGGCAGCGGGACTGTAGATGGCGTTGACGTCAGCGACCACAAATCCAGGCACCTGCCAACAGGTTCCGACCCTCTTGACACTGCAGCGCCTGTCACAAATTTGACTGGAGACACAACCAATCAAACTGGTACAGCCAACTCATTGTCCAGGAGTGATCATGTCCATGCCGTCGATACTGGTACTCCTTCCACCCTCCCTCCAGACCAAGCTAATACCGAAGGCACGGCAGCTAGTCTTGCCAGGAGTGACCATGTCCACACAGTGCCGGCGGACGTACCTTCTCAGCAACTGGCAGACCAAACCAATGCAGAGGGCGTCGCGACTAGTTTTGCGAGGGCCGACCACATCCATAATTTACCAACAGACACTCCGGTAACACTTAATCCGGATGCGGGAAACCAGCAGGGTACTTCAACCAGCTTTTCAAAGGCGGATCATGTCCACGACATCCCTGCGGACGTTCCTGTTACAATAACCCCAGACCAGGCAAATGCGGAAGGCAACAGCACATCTTTTGCAAGGGCCAACCACGTCCATAATATCGTGGCTGACACGCCTCAAACGCTAACGCCAGATCTCGGCAATTCTGAAGGGACTTCAAGCAGTTTTGCACGAGCTGACCATGTTCATGACGTTGTAGCGGCTCAGCCTTCACAGCAACTTGCTGATCAAGCAAACGCAGAAGGTACGGCGCTATCTTTTGCTAGAAGTGACCATATTCATAATATACCGACAGCAACTCCTTCAGAGTTAACCCCAGATGCAGGCAACTCCCAGGGAACCAGCACGAGCTTTGCAAAGGCCGATCACATACATAACGTCCCTGCTGCCACAGCTGTTACCATTGGAGTTGCAAACTCAGAAGGCACAGCAATCAGTTTTGCCCGAAGCGACCATGTTCATGACCACGGACAGCAGACTCAAGGAGACCTCCATGCAGATGTCACTAGAACGGTAGACGGCTTCATGACTGCAACGGACAAGGTTAAGCTGGATCAGCAAGCCGTTGGTGTCATACAGGCTTCTAACTCAACCCAGTTCACAGTATTGAATGCTACATGGCAGACAATAACGCTGGACACTGCCAGATCAAACTATGCCAACGGGTATTTGACGAAAGTTTCGGGGACTGACTTTAGGACTGATTTTGCGGGCGCTGTAGAAATCAGCTTCAAATTCTTTGCGGTATCGGTAGACAACGACAGGGGGCAGGAAGTTGCAGTCTATAAAAATGGCAACATCATTCCCCACTCTCTTTGCAGGGCCTCAAGCAAGAAGAACAATTACAGGCAAAACACTATCACCTTCAGCTTTATAGACACCTGCGCTGTTAATGATACTTATACCTTTAGGGCAAGAAGCCCAGAGGTCAACACACTTACTGTTGATCCGGACTGGGCTTTCATGTCCCTTAGAGTTTACAGGGTGAGCTTATGAAATTAGAAAACATCATCTCAAAAGACATTAAAAACGCCATCATGAAGGTGGTGTGGCCAATTGTTTCGAATTTTAACCGCTTCCTTGAATCCAAGACAGAGGAGGAGAAGATTGGGCAGCATGACTGGTTTTATCTCTCGGAACACTTAAGAGAGGGGGATGTCCTTTTATCCACAAGAAAGAACACTCCCAGCAATGCGGTTTTACCAGGCAAGGCCAAGCATGCCGCCATGGTTGTGAATGCTAACCCTGCAAACCCCATGCTGATTGAGGCTACATCAAAGGGAGTGCATCTGACCACCTTGTTTGATTTCCTGATGTCCAAGAAATATGTCGTGCATTGCAGGACTAAGGTGTTTGGAGAGCCGGTTCGAAGAAAAGCTGTGGCCGTCGCTGAAGGCATGATAGGGCGCAAGTACGACCACTTCTGGAGCCCTGACAATAACTGGATTTATTGTTCTGAGTTGGTTTATGAGAGCTACAAAAAAGCATACCTAAATATTCATGATGACATCAAACCCGCGAGCTTTCCTTTGGAAATGAAGGTAAGATGTGGGGAGTTGACTTATATACCTGATGATATAAGGCTAGACCCAATTCATTGGGACGTTTTATGGAGTAATGCAAAATAATTGGAGGCGAATCATGAGCGGAGTAAGTGAAAAAGATCTGAGTTTGGAGAAGGTTGAGGAGATGCTTCACAAGCAGATGGTAGATTCTGAAATTGCTGTCAGTGAGATTAAGGTGCAGCAGGGCGGAACTCCCAGTGAAAGTGTGAAGATTTATGGTAAAATGTTGTTAAAAGATTGTCTTGATTTTAACTTCACGGCCACCATGCCTTCAGCTAGAGTTGTTAAGAAGTTGTTAGATAAGTAATTGATTAAAGGGGGCTTCCTCAATGAGTTATCAGCATGTACCTTTTGGAAGCGCGCTCAACTTAGAGCTGCTTCTGCCCGACGGGAACACCGGCAAATACCCTCAGGCGCATGTCTATGACAGCGCCGGGAGTGAAGTCGCTGGGAGCCCCTTTAATCTTACTCACTCAGCCAACGCCCTGTATCGAAACACGGCATACACCCCCTCCTCAGCAGGAAGGTATTCGGCGGTTTACATCACTTATGATGACTCGGGGCACACCACAGAGAGCAACAAGCACGGCAGGGCGAAGGAGCACTTTGAGGTTGACTCCAGAATCGCTGAGGTTACAGCCATCAAGGCCAAAACCGACCAGCTGACATTCACAGGGAGTAATGTTAATGCAAATACCCAAGTTAATTCAGATAAGGCAGGCTATGCGCTTACCTTGGCTGAGAAAGACGACATCGTGGATCGTACGTGGGACGAGGACCGTGTCGACCACACAGAAGTTGGAAGCTTTGGCGAAGCGAACCAAGGGGTTATCTCGACCACCAGAGCCAGTAACCTGGACAATCTAGATGCAACTGTAAGCTCGCGGGAAAGCGAGGCTGATGCTGCTTCACGTTTTGCCACTACAGATGGGAAAAATACAGCCATCAAGGCGAAAACTGACCAGCTTCTGTTTACAGGAGGTAATGTCCATGCAGATTCTAAAGTCGTATCCGATAAAACGGGCTACCAGACTACATCTGGAGACAAGGAACTCATTGCCGACGCAGTCTGGGACGAGGATCGAGGAGATCACACAGCTGTTGATAGTTTCGGAGAGGCAAATCAAGGAATATTGTCTGTTGCCAGAGCTGGAAACCTTGACAACCTCGATGCAACGGTCAGCTCCAGAGAATCTGAAACGGACGCTGCTTCCAGGGACTCTACTGTAAATACAAAGCTCGACACAATACAAACCCAAACAGACAAGATGAACTTTACCGGGGACAATATTGACGCCCAGGTCAAAGTTAACGAAGACAAGACAGATTACACGCTCGACACCGCTACAAAAGACAGTATTGTGGACCTCGTGTGGAATGAGCCTAGATCTGGTCACACTGCCATCGGTTCCTTTGGTGAATCCAACCAAGGAGTCATCACTGACGCTCGCGCGGCCAATCTCGATAATCTGGACGTGACGGTAAGCAGCAGGGAATCAGAGGCCGACGCCCTCTCTAGACACAATGCCAGCCAGGCAGACCTCGCTTCGATAGAGGGCAAGGTTGATATCATCGACACGGTTGTAGATTCCATTGAAGCCAAGGTTGATACTGTCGACACAGTCGTTGACGGCATCTCCACCGAGCTTGGGGTTGTCCACGGCAAGGTTGATATCATCGACACGGTTGTAGATTCCATTGAAGCCAAGGTTGATACTGTCGACACAGTCGTTGACGGCATCTCCACCGAGCTTGGGGTTGTCCACGGCAAGGTT
>Ga0180438_10010625_pt1 | contig 11268 bp, 10 predicted proteins | sample SS_ome_12_FD_132455 | JGI IMG/M metagenome (GOLD analysis project Ga0180438, IMG submission 132455) | Hypersaline lake sediment archaeal communities from the Salton Sea, California, USA - SS_3_D_2 metaG | ecosystem: Environmental > Aquatic > Non-marine Saline and Alkaline > Hypersaline >...
GGCGAACCCGGACCCGACGCGCCCGTCGTCGCCAACTCCAGGGGCAGCGGAGCAAGTGAGCCACCCTCGGCCGCTCACCACCGCCGCACCATCTCTGGGCATGCCACGGATGCAACGCTCACCTACTTGATGCTGGAGAGCTTCCGCGGCGTTGTCGGCGGCGTGCCGTCGATGCTCCTGCCCGGCAAGCTCTTGGCCGAGCAGCTTTCCCTAATGGGCATCAAACCCACGGACATGGTTGTGCTTGTTCCGGGCGATGCGGTACGCGACGCGACTATCATTGGAATGGGACTGGAGCGAGTGGGCCACGCCCGGTGGGCCATTCTCGATGGCGGATTCGCGAAGTGGGCCGCGGAGAAGCGCCCCCTGGACACGTCACTTCCTAACGTCGCGACGACTGACTACCCGGCACCCGCATCCTCGGACGAGTTTGCTGTTGACTACATGACCGTGCGGGAGAGACTGAATGACGGTCGCACCGTCATTCTCGACACGCGGCCTGCGGAGTTCTTCTCTGGCGAGAAGTCAAACGAGGCACGTCCGGGACACATCCCCGGAGCCGTGAATCGTCCTTACTCAGAGGACTTGGCCGAGGATGGTACTTTGAAGCCCGCTGCCGACCTGGAATCCGCATACGGAGCGTTGATCCGCACGAAGAACACGCCTGTGATCGTGCATTGCCGGACCGGACATCAGGCCAGTCAGACGTATTTCGTTCTCAAGCACCTGCTTGGCTATGCCAACGTGAGATGGTACGATGCCGGCTGGACCGAGTGGGCTGCGCGGCCTGAGCTTCCCGTTCAGAAGTGATTAGTGTATGGTTTGCGGATAGAATACAAACGTCCCGTTGCCCTGCGCGAAACACTTACATGGACTTAGATTTGATCATACGGCGAGGACCATGATCTTTAAGAAGCGTCATCCATCCGTTGGGGCACGTCCGGGTACGCTGGTCATAGCCGAAGACGCCCCCGTCCCGAAGATTCGTATCATCCACTATACGTCCGATGACGTCCGCGAGCAGGAAGTCACGGATCTCGAACAGTTGCGGGAGGCGTTTTCGGAAGACTCGGTTACCTGGGTCGACGTGCAAGGCTTCGGCGACGAGGATACCGTTCGGCGAATCGGGGAGATCTTTTCGCTGCACAGCCTCGCCATTGAGGATGTGGTCAACGTGCCACAGCGGCCCAAGGCGGAGGCCTACGATGGGCAACTCTTATTGATCACTCGGATGGTGCGGCTCACTGGTCCGCTCGACATCGACATTGAACAAGTCAGTATCGTGTTGGGCAAAGGCTACGTGCTCACATTCCAAGAACGCTACGGTGACGTGTTGGATCCGGTTCGCAGCCGAATTCAGGGAAGCAAAGGCCTGCAATTCCGAAGCCAGGGGCCAGATTACCTCGCGTATGCGATCCTGGACACAATCATTGACGGTTACTATCCGGTCTTGGAATCCCTGGGTGACCAGTTGGGAGAACTGGAAGATGTCGTAATCGCGAATCCAAGTCCCGGGCTCTTGCGCAAGCTCAATCGAACGAAGAATATGCTGGCTAACTTGCGCCGCTCCCTGTGGCCCCAACGAGAATCCGTCAACTCACTTATCCGGGACTCCAATCCTTTTGTCACCGACCGCACGCGCACGTATCTTCGGGACACATATGACCACTGTGTTCAGACGTCCGAGGTCATCGAAATGTACCGGGAGACGGCCACCGGTCTGATGAACACCTATTTGTCGTCGGTCGCCAACCGGACGAACGATGTGATGAAGGTCTTGACGATCATGGCGAGCATCTTCATCCCGCTGACTTTCTTGGCCGGCATTTACGGCATGAACTTCGAGAATATGCCTGAGCTTCACGTGTGGTGGTCCTACCCGCTGGTTTGGGGCGTGATGCTTCTGATGTCATTCGGGATGGTTGTGTATTTCCGCCGCAAGGGCTGGATCGGACCGAGTGGTAGCGAATCACTTGAAGACGACGATTTGGAGAACTGACAACCAGCAACACGCGTGAAGCCACGCAATGCCGGCAGGTAACCCCGGCAATTCGTGCGCCGGTGCCCAGAAACGCAAATCTCTATGCCCGCGGTCAATGCCCCGGGGCTTCGTCCGCCGCGGGGTCCATGGCCTGCTGTTCTTCGATCCGCTCCTCTTGTTCCGCGACGGCTGCCTGGTGCGCCTGCGCGCCCGTACGCCCGTGGCGGCGCTCGTCAAGTTCCGCCAAGCGAGCGATCGGTCCGTAGACCACCATCACGTCGCCGGGGCAGACCTTCGTCGCCCCAATCGGTGCGCCAATGTACGTGGAATCCGGCCTTTGAACACCGAGCACGAGGACCCCTTCATCAGGCAGCTTCAATTCGGCGAGGTGTTTGTCAGCCAGCCAGTCTCCTTCCTGAATCTGTAACTCCAATACCGCATACTCCCCGCTCAAATGAAGCAGCCCCACATAGTCGCGCACGTCCAGGGCGCTCCAGCGTCGCAATGCCTTGGCCACCCAGCGCGAAATGACTCGATCCACCCAAGAACTTGCTGCTGCCAACCAAAGCGCAACCAGACCGCCAGTAAGCAAGATAAGATTGCGCGACCAGTTTCCGGTCTGGCTGGTTCTTAGGAATGACAGCAAGAGGGTCGCAATCACCGTGGCAACTCCGACGTTCCCCAGAAGCATCAACACCATGACGATTCGACGCCGCACCGGGTGATTCACGACCGCCTCCGCCTCGGTTGTCGTAAATCCTACACCGGAAAAGGCTGATTGCGGCCGACTCCGTAACTTCATCCAAGAGTTCTTCGCGTGAGATACGTCCGGAAGTTCCCTGATTCGAGTCTTCGGCCGTACCTTCTCGCACAGCAGACACCGTTTCCGAATCCGTCTCGTCCGGAGACGGCGGCCTGGGAAGAGTGGCCTCAATGGGAAATATCATCAGACGGAACCGTTTCGAGGAACCGAATCTGGAATCAAGAGTATCCAGGACTGCCTCAGTGTGACGGGAGTCTAAGAGCACGCGGACGAGTGCATGGCCCTCGCCGAGCTGGTCCTGCCAAATGCCCAGGAGTTGCTGGCTCGCAAGCAACTCAGAAATGGCGCAGCATCGGCTTCTTCCATGACGGCTTCGACAAGACGAAGTGCCATGACTTATCCCTCCTACACAACACAAAACCTCCTTGGGGTGCCAACGCACCCGTTCAGGAGCAGAAAGCAGTGCGTCGTCTACGCCGGCTGTTTCGGTTTGCGGGCGATTCGGCCGGCGGTCAAAACACCCAAAGCAAAGCCGACAAGTAGCGTCCCGAAAAGCAACACAGCTCTCGGCATCGAGATACTGATAAACAGGAGCTTCGTTTCTACGGCCTCGGTGTTCTGTAAGATCACGATCAGCACAAACAGGCCGATCACCGCGAGTACCACAACCTTGAACTTGGTCATAATCTCCTCCTCGTCATTCGGTAGCCGCTCTGACATCGCCTGTGCCTGTGCAGCCACGCAATCGGCCATGGCACGCCCTCATGAGGCACTTCAGGGCTGACAGGTCGTGATTTGTTTCACCGGATCTGAGACAGAATCGTTTCGTGGTAAGGGAAAGTCTCGGCCTCTTCGAATGGCACGGTAAGCTGCCGCAGTTGTAGGTTCTTCTTTTTTCGCTGGTGCCGGGCCTGGGCCAGCTTCACCCGACGTGCCTAGTGCAGGACGGCCGGATCGCGATGGTAGTAGTCGGCCGGATGCAGAAAGCCCAACGCACTGTGTAGCCGTTGCTCATTGTACCAGACGATCACTCGTTCAACCACTTCGACCGCCTGGTGACAGTTCTCCAACGCTCCTTCCTCCAGGGGATCGCCTATGCTTTATCCGTGTTGGGGACACCAAGGGCTGGGACGAATACAGCAAGGCAATCGGCGGTCAGTTCTCCGGTCACCCCTGGAACCAGGAAGTCCCGGTCAAGAAAGATGACCCCAAGAGCCCCTGCAATTTACCCTATTGAGATTCGGACAACACCATGCGAATCCGCAACGCACACCTATTCAGCTTCGTCGCTCTCCTCGCCGTTCTCAGCTTGTGGACTTTCGCTGATGAAGCCGAGGCCCAGGCCGACCGGCAGGCTGAGGAAGAACGTGAACCTGCCCGCCAGCGCCAGGCCCTTTTGGCTGAACACCCCGAGGCGGATACCAACAAGGATGGCGTTCTCGACGGACGTGAGGCAGAGGCGTTCAGGACAGCAGTGCGAGGTCGTGATTCAGCCAGAGAAATGAAAAAGCCCGAGCGCCGCCCCGAAGGCGACGCAGTGGAAGCGGGAAAAGAGGATGATGGCGAAGTCGAGGGTGAGGGCGATGATGATTCGGGAAATGTCGGCCAGGGCAACCTGGATTTGCCACCTACCGCGAAACGAATGTATGAACCTACCGCCGAATCGCTCCGCCAATGGAAGACGCCGCAGTGGTTTGAAGACGCCGTGTTGGGATTCTACGTTCACTGGAGTCCCGGCTCCGTTCCTGGCTTTGCCTTTGAACTGCCCAGCGAGAGAGTAGACAGCGGCATATGGTACGGCGGTGGGATCTACCGGTGCTACGGCCCGAACGGCTTCGATCCGAATCCGAAAGACCCGCTGGGCGTCTACAAGTTCCATACGAAGGTCGCGCCGTCCCTGGCCAATTGCTCGATCAACTGCTCGCGCACGTCGGGTGGCACTTCTTCCGCGGCAGCAAGGTTCTTCTTCCTTCGTGGCATCAGCACTTCCATGATTCGAATTGCGGCCAATGTTGTAGGGCAGGCCACCATCGCCGATTATCCTAACGTCTGCTAGGTGATACGACATCCCTGGGGCTTGCCGACCGGCCCCGGTGCTTGCGTCGGGTGCCGCCCCCGAATCAGGTGGGTGTTCCGCAGCTATGAAGCGTCCTCGAATCGTCTTCTGCAGCAGGGGCTTCCAGCGCGCCTACACCGCGGCCCCGGTCTGTTCTCCCTCCCGAACCGCCTTCTTTTCCGGCGTGGCCCCATGGACGTCGGGCCATTACCACAACACGCCGGGAGCCGGCGCGAGTGAGCCGCTTAACAATGCCCTGTCGTTGGCGGGATTCTTCAGGAGGGCCGGCTACACCACCGCCGGCTACGGCAAGATCACGCACGGCTGGGATCAGAGAGAGCATTGGGACGAAAAGATCGGGCATAAACGTGATCCGGCTCCGCCAGGCGCCCCGCTTACCCCGTCAGGTAGAGGAGAACAGGACTGGGGGCCCATCCACCTCGCTGAAGAGGACATGAATGACACGCTCAATGTCAACAATGCCATCAAGGCGATTCAGCGGAAGCACGACAGGCCCTTCTTCATCGCGTGCGGCACGTTCAATCCGCACATGCCGTGGTACGTGCCCAAGAAGTACTTCGACATGTTTCCCTTGGAAGAGGTGACGACGCCGGAGCTTCTAGAGGACGACCTGGAGGATGTGCCGGAATTGGGCGTGGAGCTGACGCTCGGGAAACAGAAGTACGTCGACAGTGTCGTCGAACACGGTCTGCACAAAGAAGGCGTTCAGGCGTACCTGGCGACCACGGCCTACGTCGATGCTCAATTGGGGCGCGTGCTCGACGCCCTGGACAAGAGTCCGTACCGGGACAACACCATCGTCGTCTTCCTGTCGGATCACGGCTTTCACTTGGGCGAAAAACACCACTGGCAGAAGGCGACTCTCTGGGAAGAAGCCACGCATAGCCTGCTGATGATCCGGGCGCCGGGTGTGACTCCCGCCGACGGAGCTGTTTGCCGGCGCTTCGTATCGCTGCTCGACATCTACCCGACGCTCGCGGAGTTATCCGGACTGGAACCTCCGGCCTACTTGGACGGACGTTCGCTCGTGCCCCTGCTGAAGAATCCGGCCGCTCCGTGGGAGAGCACGGCGCTCACCGGACTCACGAGCAAAGGCGGACCGTGGCGCCCGTACATCAGCCTCCGCAACGAAACGGGACGATACATACGCTACACCGACGGCCAACCATCTGCTTTGCCGAGGCGGATAAGGCACGCCAACCACCCAATATCGTCTTCTTGTTCGCAGATGACCTCGGCTACGGTGACCTCGGTTGCTACGGACATCCCTACGCAAAAACGCCGGCCATCGACCGTTTGGCCAGAGAGGGAACGCGGTTCACGCAGTTCTACGTGACCGGAGTGACGTGCAATCCGAGTCGCACCGGACTGATGACAGGACTGTTTCCCGCTCGTTTTGCGAAGTACGCGGCCGATTTCGGGTTCGGTGATCGCGTCACCATCACGGAACTGCTGAATAAGCGAGGCTACAAGACCGGCCACTTCGGCAAATGGCATATCGGTCCCGACTCAAGCGACGGCACTTACGGCATCAACACCGTGAGGACGATCGGAAAAAGCCGGGACGACTCCATCGGGCGAGACGATGACCTGTATTCGGCCGCGATCGAGTTTATCCGGGAACACAAGGCCGGCCCCTTCTATGTCAACGTCTGGGGGCATGCGACGCATTTTCCCGTCAACACGCCTCCCGGGCTGGTCGCCGAATTCAAGGATGCAACCGTCGCTCGAAAAGACTTCTCGCCGACCATGCAGCACAAATTCGACGAGTGCCTGCAAATCGGTGGCGACCTCGACGAGTCAATGCGTCAGTACCTGGGCGATGTTTACCAGATTGACCTGAATCTCGGCCGAGTGTTGAAGGTCATCGAGGAACTTGGCCTGCAAGACAACACCATCGTGGTCTTTTCCAGTGACCACGGCCCTGCGCCGGTCATTCTCGCGAAGAAGGGGGCTCGAAAGTACTCGAACAACATGCTGGGATATGCCGGCGAATTTCGCGGCGGAAAACATACGCAGTACGAAGGCGGAACGCGCGTGCCGTGCATCATTCGTTGGCCCGGGCACGTGAAGGCGGGAAGGGTTGATAGCGAAAACGTCTGCTCGTTCATCGACTGGATGCCGACCCTGTGCGCCGTCGCCGGCATCGAGGAAATGCCGGAGCAGCTGGACGGCGAAGACGTTTCTGACATCTGGTTTGGCGCTCAACGCAGCCGCTCCAAGCCGCTGTACTGGCGAGCCAGTTCAACCGGCGCCGCGCCGGCGATGCGCGAAGGAAAATGGAAGCTGCATATGGGCTCCAGGAAGAAGCAAAGGACCGAACTCTACGACCTCTCGGTCGACCCATCTGAGAGCCGAAACGTCGCGGCAGAGCACCCTGATGTCGTTGCCAGAATGACAGCCAAGCTCGAAGCCTGGGTCGCGGAACTGCCGGAGGAATACGAAAAGACAAAAGACAAGAGAAGATGAGAGAGTCGGGCTCCTGCTAGCCTGCGCGTATCAGCCCAGCCGGCGAGCGGAAGAGCGAGTTGCCAACTGATCCGGTTCGCCCCCACCCGAGGCACCTGACATCTCTGACCGCAGCTGACCTCGGCGGGGCGGACCGCCGCGCGCCAGATCGCCGGCGCGTCTGAATCGTTCGAGGTACTGCAGCGCGCATGTCAGGGTTGGCTGCGCGGGGCCCGCGGAGGATGGGCATCTGGAGGGCAAGAGCTTCGCGCCGCTGTTGGACGATCCCGATCGCCCCTGGAAATCGGCCGCGTTGAGCCAGTACCCACGCGGAGCGAGTATGGGTTACTCAATGCGAACGGCTCATTACCGTTTGACGCTATGGGTCGATCGGGCGACTCGCGAGAAGACCGAGGTGGTGGGACTCTACGACTTCGAGAAGGACCCTCGTGGCGGCATCAACCGAGTTCGCGATCCCGAATATCGGGAGGCCGTCGAACGCCTGACAGCACAGTTGAAATCGATCTGGCAAGCCGAAAAGTCTACCGATTGCCCGTGACTCCTCCGAAGAAACCACTGTTAAGTGACACTGGGCTGCGGAAGCCGGCAACTACACACAAATCGGCCACGCAGTCGCGTATCGTCACGATGCCCATCCGGGGCAACTGGGCCGTAGTATGAGTGTGGACGTCGCCGGTGCCTGGATCTTCACTTCCAGGCATTGACCAAACCACGGATGTTCGACCTTCTCGACGCTTTGCAGCATGATGCCTTCACCGAAGACTGCATCGAGCGTCAACCCGGGTGAATTCCACGTCTTGCCTGAAACCTGGTTCGCATCGATCGCTGGAGCAGCGATGTAGAGCAGGATTGGATCCTTCGATTCCTGTGTCCGTACGATCTGCAGGTCTTGTCCGACGATGGCCGGAGCCACATGCTCTGTCGTCCCGTGCAGCATGATCCAGCCGAGTTCTGAACCGGCCTTCCAATAAACGGTCGCGGGAACGTGTTGCTCCCAGCGACGTTTCAGTTGCACGGCACCCATCATCAGGTCTTTGTCAATTCGCGCTGTAACCGTTCCGCGACTACAGACGCGCTGCAGCACTCGCGGCCCACCGCTGAATTCCGCCAACCTGGGGCGGACTTCACTGGGGACAATGGGCTTTAGAACTGCTATGACGGGTGAGTAGCTCCGTTCCCCACTCTTCCGCCCAGCCCCTGTTGGCAGCGGAGCAAGCCTCTCATCTCCCAACGCCATGCCAATCCAAATACCCGTGATGGCCACATACTCCGTCATATCCATGCCATAGGCTCGAACAAACGGTCCGCACATGTTCCTCATATCCGCGTGATAGAATTCGCCAAGATCGCGCCAGAGGTCTGCTTCCATCCGTTCGCCCATGGCACGCATCCGTTCCCAGCACGCATGCTTGCGCCACATGCCCAGTGCCATTAGATTTACGCCGTAGTAAGTCGGAGAGTTGTATTCGTCGAAGGTCTTGTGCTCGTAGTAGCGATCGAAGATATCCTCCGCTTTCTTGCGTCCCACCGCCTGCAAGTCGTCTCGCCGCTGATGCTGGCCAACGTAGTCCATCAAGAAGGCGCTCATGATGGCAATATTCGTATAGTCGGCTCCCACGTTCCGTTGCTTGGCTCCCTGTGCCGCTCGGAGCAATGTCGCCCGAATCTCCTGCTTCAGATCCGAAGGAAGACGGTCGCCAAATTCCTCGAGCGTCAAGATGAGCGAGCAGCCAACAAACTCGCGCCAGTTGTAGTCAACCTTTGTCTCCGCAAACCTGGTTCTCCAAACGCCGTGCTTCTCGTCGCCCAGTTCGTCGTCGTACTGGAGTTTCACCAGCTCCCGCAGGATTGCAGTCGCCATCGCCCGATCGTGCTTTCCATCGCGCCAGAGCAATCCTAGTGCAGCGTAAGAGGCCCCACGAGTGCCGTTCCGGGCATACGCCGCACCATCCCAGGTGCTCGTCGTTTTCGGCAGAGCATCCTCAACTTGCTTGCGGACAAACGGGTTCTCGGGCCAGGGCGGGGCAGCGTTGGACGCATTGGGAAAAATGGTCAGCGTCACGGAGCAAAAGAGCATGAGCAGGGATAGACACCGCATGTTCAGGACTCAGTTGTCAAAGGAAGGTTCATCCGCCATCACGAAGACGATGTTCGGTTTCTCTCCTGCCGTTGCGTAACCAGTGACAGACACGAATACAAGCACGAAAACCAGACCGATGGCAAGTGACTTCATGTTCAAAGCTCCTCTGTCAACTTCTGTACTTGAGGCATTCATTCCTCGTCCTGCTCGACACAATCCGGTCACCGAACCATCGCTGGGGAGGGCCAGCAGCAGGAGGATTCTAAAGGCAACCGGTTGTGGCTCTGCTGGAGCATCTCGGCGACACCCGCGGCCGCGCCGAAGTTGCCGTCGATCTGTAGAGGCGGGTTTCATCAATTGTAATTGCAGTACGACCTCTCAGTCGAGGAGTACCGAGGCGAAAACCGTTGTAGAAATGACGACATCCGATCCATGGCCCGTCAGGCCCGAGGGGTGGATGCCGACGTGCCCTCGCAGGCGTACAGGAATGGGCAATGGCAGCCACGCCCGCGTGGGCATGACACGCGTCTGCTGCATTCGAAAGTCATGGCTCGAAAACGCCTACCAGCGAAAGAACCGGTAGGGGTCGTCCCACGATTCGGGCACGTCCAGGTAGAAGCCCTCATGCCACCGGCCTTCGGTGGGATCCCGGATCGGTTGCACCCGCACGTCGGCCAGCCACAGCCTTCCGGGGCCGCTATACCAGATCTGGAAGCGGGTTTGCCGGTCGGCCGTGTCGTTGGATTGTACCTCGAAGCTGAATTGCTTCCATCGGGGACCGGGAACAAACCGTTGGTATTCGAAGAACGATTGCCACGTGGCCGTGTTCGCGATCGTCACGTTGACGCCATCTGACGCCAGGCCCTCGGCCCTGGCCTTGAAGGAAATGCGGTACCACCGGCCTTTCGCAACGGGAACGTCGTACTGGGCCAGCATGGTGCCCGGCTGCTTGTCGCCCGCGACGGGCGGACACGTCAGCATCAAGGACCAGGCTTCATGGTCTTCGGGCATCTTCTGGCGCGTGCAAGCGGCTCCTTCGGAGGACGTGAATAACCAGTGGTCGGGCATGGCGTCGTCCTCATCGGACACGGCAGCGGTGACCGCACTGAAATCACCGTTCTTCACTACGGAGGCTCCGACGCTGTCTGCGACCCCCGTGGCGAAACGATCCAGCAGCGGTGTGGAGTCGGCCACTCCCATGTTGGCTAACAATCGCGTCAGGAGGAAGCTGGTGCGGCGATAGGCTTGCTTGAGGTGGTGTGGCGTTTTGCCGACGTCGTAGGGCGGAAGCTGACAGAAGACCACGTTCGCGGATGGGCCTTGGCCCAGCACGCCGTTGCCGACGGCAGCGTCTCCGGAAAGCAAAGGCAGCTCCTTTGGTGCCGGGTTGTAAACGTCCGCCGGGCATACCCCTGCCAACAAGGAGTCGGCGACGAAGGGCTCGAAGTAGCTTGCGATGTGCTCGCTGTCTTTCATCACGACCTTCGTCGGCAGCAACGCGTTGGCTTCCTGCTGGTCGAGCCCCAAGGCCAGCACGTGCCCGCCCGCTTTGAGGAAGTCGGCGACGTCGGCCGAATCGCCGGCCAGCTCTCGTCCGCCGCCGCGTCCCACCACCAGGACCTTTTCGGGCGACAGCTTGTCGCGTTGGTAGGAGTCTAAGGGAACACCCGCCGACTCGAGATGGCTCTTGCCGACCGCGTCGCCGACGTAGACGGCCTGGCGTCGGGGCAGCGGCTTCCACGAGGCCACGTAATCAAGCAGGTTCCGAGCCAGCGTTTCCGCCGCGGGGTCGTTTTCGGTCCGGCCGGTCACGTCCAGCTGGCACAGCATCACCATTCCCTTGCCCTGGCGGTACTCGAGCAACGGGCTGTATTGCAGGCTGTAGCCGCCGTCGACGA
>Ga0180438_10010627_pt1 | contig 11265 bp, 26 predicted proteins | sample SS_ome_12_FD_132455 | JGI IMG/M metagenome (GOLD analysis project Ga0180438, IMG submission 132455) | Hypersaline lake sediment archaeal communities from the Salton Sea, California, USA - SS_3_D_2 metaG | ecosystem: Environmental > Aquatic > Non-marine Saline and Alkaline > Hypersaline >...
AATAAGTATAACAAAGAACGTAAAGAACAGGTTGGGGGTGGTACTCGGTCGAATAAAATTCGCACCTACAATTTCCTAAAGAAGCGAGTAACCGACCATAGAACCAATCAGAAGTGCAATATTAAACAGGTTATGAAAAAGGGCCGCTTTGACCTACTAATGTAAGGAGAATACAATGGGATTATTTATTTATCTAGGGCTTGTTACCTTTGCCTTTCTAATCGGTATAATACTTGTAGGTTCTGCCGCAGGTCTTATTTGGTTTGCTTTTGAGTGTTTAAGACGAGAGCCCGCCCGCTATATTAAAATATATAGTAATGAATTAGGACGACAATAAATGAAACCAACAAACGTATATTACTTTGCAACACAAAATCTAGAGATATATCATGCGGCTCTACGTCTAGGCGCATATAGAAGTATGATATACGGAGGATTTTTATCACTTGGACACATATTAAAAAGGCCAAGGTTAGGATAGTATGCTTTCATCTAAAGAAAACTTTAAGTTCTTAATGAATCTAGCAGAAGACACATGGTTGCACTGTACTTCCAAAACTGCTCAAACTATTAGATTTTATTGTAACCTGCAACTAACAAGAGATATGATTGTCATACGTGCCCATAATCTGCCGCTTGGAGCAAGAACCAACAGAATCGACTATGTAATAAAACTAGTGCAGAGATGGGGAATAGAAAACACTACTTTAGAATGTGTGGGAAAGTAGTTGGGGTATGTGGATTTATTTTTATAACACAAGTATATTAGTCATAGTAGCAAAAGCAGTTATAGAAAAGATTAGAAACGATGAACCCCACTAGTCCCATACATATTCGCTCACAACTACCCACCCCATCTGCCCGTGGATGTTTTGTGGGCATTGCCGTGGATACCAAATTTCAACGATATAACACAATGTATGTAAAACAAGTTAGTGCGTGCATCGCCCCAATAAATAATTCTATTCTCAGAACAATTCCCGGACATTTCGCATATTTATTTATGAAAGCCATATTTGGATGAAATCATACACATTTGTTTTTAGTGTCTCTGGCGGGCTCGTCGGATTTTTAGGAGAGATGGAAATGTCAATATACTCTCACATTCATAAACGTTTAACCTACGGGCCATTTGAATATGCGTGGGCATACACAAACCAAAGAGGGGTGTGGATAAACCATATCATGGTAGAGATAGAGTAAATGAACTATAAAACATATTACGAAACACTATAATAAGAATGATAATGAACGAACATGAATTCCGCCAGTTTATATAAAATTAGAAGACAATTTAGTTTGTATGGACTAAGGGCAAGGTCTTACCCGAATATAGGATGGATACGGCAAGCTCGTAAATGCAGTTCATGGTTCATCATACGAGCCATATGGAGCCACCTGTTTGAGAAAGGAATTGTAACGGACCCACCAGGATATTAGGGGTGTGGCGGGGATTTAATACTAAAATATCTTATGTAAAGCTGCGACAGGAGAACATTCGTGTACCCAGTAGACAATAACCCTTATTGGGGGGCATTTTTCGATAGGGTGAAATTTTCACCGGGATTTACCCAAACGTGGTTGTCGTCAAGACATGCGCTTGCGAAGGCTAAACAACGGATGGTTAGTATTAATGACTGCACATATTGGTTGGATGTATCTGAAACTTTCCTGTGGACATTTTGGCTGCGGAACGATGCGTGGGCGGTAAGATGAAAGGCGTGCAGGAAAAAATCAGTGGAATGTTGGTCATTTGCGCGTATGTATTTCAAACGACATTGAAGAAAGATAAAGAATGCACACAGTATACCTACATCAAAAAGTACGATTGCCCTCGTCCATGAATTTCGATTCCCCCTACATTCTTTATATGCTGTATACTACCAAAGAATTCCTGCCCCGTATAGACACGAGACGAAGCTTGCGTGGTGTTCCCAGTATTTGGCGACTAATAGAACAGGAGGCCGGAAAACGGTCTCAATGGCTCCGCATAGACACAAGGCGGGCAATTGCCCCTATATTTTAAACAATGAACAGTTATCGCAAAATATTACAATATCATAGTAGACAAGAACACAGAACATATAGTGCGTGTTATACTATGCATTATAAATTGATGTATCTGTGGGACGAGTTAAGAAACTATAGTTCCTATAGAGTGATTAATATGTTTAGTGGAAATATACAAGGTTGAAAAAGATGGTGGCGGAATTTGAAAAATTTGAGCAGTACAGTCCGATAGAAAATCGGGCATATCGTGGGTGCTATTCATATGTAGCGGTGGGGGTGGGGTTTAATATGTCGTCCGTAAGTTGTTATATGACTGTTAGGATGATTAGGGGGCGCGATGAATACACACTGGGGTAAATTTACTAACTACTATGGTCTTGAACAGGAAATTTACGAGTGTATTTTTCCTGGTGCAAATTCGTTGAAAAATAAGCCGTGGATGAGGTTGAGGCAAAAGGATAAGAAATGACCAGTAAAAAACACTACTTTAGAATGTGTGGGAGGGTAGATTGGGAGCAGTATGTCGCAGCCAATGATAAAATAAAAGAAAATAAAGAAATGAATAAACATAGACGTCAATTACATATTGAAGAAATACATAGATTACGTACAGTCATATTGCAAAAAATTTGATAACTATACTATAATGTGGAATCCGAATGAATATGTATAGCTATAAAAGATATTTACAAGACGGGGGAGAGTTAGAGTGGGAGGGAGCATGGTATAAAATAACAAGAGATGTATGTGACTGTAAACATGGGGTTTATGCAATAATGAGAAAAGAAAGATATTTACTTGTGAGAGAGATAAGACCATGAACCCCACCTATATTTTAGACATGCGATACAAACTCCCAGAACTGAATGCCCCCGGAACCTTTAAGAGCATGTCTATCAATGTTAGAAGTGCGCAGATTTATTATATTAGATATTTAACAGCCGCTAATACACCGATAGTCCAAAATATTATAGCTTCAATCCCAGGTTATACTATATTTCTGATAGAAAGATATTCCCATTATATATATGCGTCAAATTCATGAACATGAGAAGTACTAAAATCAAAATACACGCCCTATATCATTCATCAGATTGGTATTGGGTTGTCTTATACAGTCTGTCAGAAGCAATGATGCAAAGCCACACCGCAACCACAAGAATAATGTCTACGATACAGGCATGAAAAGTTACACCATTAGTTTTAGATAATTGGGTGGATATAGATGAAAAGTACAAGAAGTCAATTCCTACAAATCCCGATAGAGGTAGGACACTGTATATGGAGCGACCTGTCAAAAGAAAGCTTTGATTATATCCGCACCACCATACATAGATACTTTTATATTCAATCTGAATCAGTTGTCTGGACATATAAACAAACTGTCGTTAGAGAGTTACTAGCCATATTTTTTTGGAAAGAATATCATGTTTACGACGGACTCTTGTATGCATGAGTCAGGAGGGCATAAATAAATGGATATGAAATCACACTTTCAAAATTTCACACTTTTAGGAGCGTCTGAAACACACGTCTACTTTAGTATAAGGCAATATATTGAATACGATTTGATAGATGTCACGTGGTTGTATTTTAGACGAATAGGTATATTAATAAGTTGGCGGGATGTAGTGTGGGGGAAATATCTATAGTGCAAAATCTACATATAGATTTCGATTTATAGGGAAGGATGTATTCGCGTAGATAGGAGAATGATATATGAACAGTAAACAAGGTAACATACAGCAAAACTATTTGGATACAACTGCAAATGCATGGTGGCTCCTATCTCACGACACAAGACAAGTAATGTACAAGAACTTCACTGACCTACATAGACAAATAATAATCTTACGGGAAACAAAATATTGGCGAGGTGAAATATGAACGATGTACAAAACCAACATTTTCGGATTATGTCTATGGTTAGTCGATACCTCTTAGATAGGATGCGGCATAACTTTCGTATGTCTCACGGTTGGATATGGGTTGATTATGCGAAGACAAATCTGGACTTTATTTTGTGGATGCCCGTAGCAAGTACAATTATGCTAATCAACGGGATAGTTAAGGAGCAACACAGTGAATACTTATCAGGGTAATTTTTGTTCCTGTAGTGAGTTAGAGTGGGGGGTTTATATAATTCTCCAAGACTCTTGTGATTTTCCTATACAAGAAAAAGTGCGGGCTAGTGTGTTATGGCCAATAACAACTTTATTCCTTCCAATAATGGAATGGCGATGACATATGACAATGGTGGTGGATTAGATATGATACGTCAATTACAGGAGGTCTAATGAACGATTTACCCTTCGGTGTATTTGAAAAATACGGGAGGCTTGAAAACCCAATTTTTACTACTTTCTTCTTCTATGCTGAAAGTACGCTGCTTGATACCGTGTGGATAGGCACTCTAACGGGTCTTAGAATGATTCGTAGACAGGATTTGCATCGTTATGGATAGCATGCTTTATTCGCACTGTAAAATACCTAATAATCTTACGGAGGATATGTTGGGTAAACTAAACGATAAGTTAAGATGGAAGCACCGCTGGTTTTATAGCTATCGTATTAGAGGGTCTTTTTCACACATAGTGTGGGATTGGGTGAATTGGTCAGTTACTCCGTTACGCATAACTATAAGTGGGGGTGATGAATGAACACACAACTAGAAGATGTGTGCATGGAGGTGCGTGGTAGTGTAAAACAGGAGACAATAGGATGGGATTGGTCCGTTTAAATAAGCGTTTGGAAGTGCAGTTGGGTTGGGCGCTGGTATTATATGCTCCGTATCGTATTGTCAGGTCCGGGTGTGATTATCATGGGCGGTATAATTGGGGAAATCATAGATATCGGGTGTGGGGGAAATTGTGCGAAACCGAGTATTGTTTAAGAGGGAGTCTATTAAGAGATGAACAAAATAAGCATGAATACTTCACCACAGGAGATATGGGTGGTAAGACAGGTTTTAGATGGGGAATTTGGGAAGGCGATAATCTGATGCACTCATATCGGGACACATTTTATATTTATGGGTCGCTTGAAGCCGGGGTTCACCAGGGGGCCGTGGCTAAGAAAGACAATATACCCTACATATGGAGAATGCTCGTGAGGTATAATACACCGCCATTAATAAGGGCGATACGCCAGGAAATTCGTTGGGAGCAGTTGAATGAACAGCACGTCTAATATGTGGTGTGGGGTAAATATGTCCTATAACCATAACCCGTTTTTAGATAGAGCCACCTGCATTACAGAGTATGCCGAGTATGGTTATGATGGGTTTCAACTCTTTAGTATTATATTAGACCATTTCCGCTGGTTCCGCTTGGACATTAGGGATGGGGCTAATTTACGATGAATTCCTGCTGGTTAAAATTTGATTCAAATAGTCATATAGAATATAAAGCCTATGCAGCTTGTTATGGTGTGACCCCCAGCAGAGGACATATTTGGGCGCAGATAAGACGCCGGTATATGTTCCACGTAGTGATTAAAGGAGCGGCCTGATGCACAGTAAAAATTGGTTCAGATTTAATAGGCATCTAGAATTCCGCACTCATACTGCGTGTTGTAGGAAAGCGAAAATGAGTGGGATATGGATTAACCTAAGAATGCATGATGTAGACAGATTGAAATTTGCGATTAGACCAAATGGAACCCTATAAAAAAATATTTACGCTCAATGGTCCCGCAGAATATGGGGCACATCGTGCGTGTTGTCGCCGTGTAAAGATTAGGTCCACATGGCTCTGTTTAAGAAAGCCCGAATGTGATATGATGATAGTGAGTATAAAAAATGGATAGTTATCAAGTAGTATTTAAATATCAGAGTAGACAAGAGTGCCGCGCATATAGTGAGTGTTATACTAATTATTATTCACTGATGTATCTGTGGGTGGAATTGAGAAATTATTCTATCTATGATATGGGATTGTTGATACGATAAATGGAAATTTTGTAGTGGGATGCAGGTGGGGGTTTTTTAAAATAAAAAAATAGACAAATTTGTGTATAATATAGTATCTACATCTATTTTTAGTTAAGGAGATAATATGGATACTATTAAGACTCGTATGTGCAAACAGTGTCGGATAGAACAAAATATGGAGGAATTTCATAAACGTGGTAACAATAGGAGAGAATATGTTTGCAAATCCTGTATAAAAATTAATTATAAAACCGATATTAAGAAACAGCATAAACATAAAAAGAAATATATAGCGCGTACAGAAGGTACTAAAACGTGTAAAGGATGTCATAAAAAGAAGCATGTATCTGAATTTAATAAGAATGCTGTTTTGAGAGATGGACTAAGCAGTAAGTGTAAAGAGTGTACTAGAACATATCACAACAATAAATATCATACAGAGTATAAAGGAAAATATATACAAAGAAAGGTGTGTGGGTGTTGTGGGCGGGAGAAAGTGTGGCGTGTAGCATTTCATCCTAACTCTGATATTTGCAATATGTGTTATAATCAACCGCTTAAAGAATTTAGTGCGGAAGTTCGGGCGGCGGCTAAAGATAGGGAAAAGTGGTGGGCAAAAGAACAGCGGAGATTACAAAAAGAGATTGGGAGGATTTTAGACGAGCCTAGTATTAGTGGTTTTAAGGTGTGTAAGACATGTGAGGAAGATAAGCCGGTTCAAGATTTTGCTCGGTTTGGCGCGGGACATAGGAATAGTTGTATTGAGTGCGGGGGTATATCGGAAAAACAACAGAAAACACAATTGATTTTATCTGTTAAAAGTCAGGGGTGCGCTTATTGTGACGAAAAAGAAGTGTGTTGTATGGACCTGCATCATTATGACTCAAGTACTAAACAGTTTGCTTTATACGAAGTGTTTCGTAAGCCTCCTCGTTTTGCATATGATATTATAAAAACCGAAATCAATAAATGTATTGTTGTGTGTGTAAATTGCCATAAGAAAATACATAAGGGGGATATTACGGCCAATCAGGAGGATATTTGTAATGTGTAAACGATGTCCTACAACTAAACCAAAAAACCAGTGTATTGATTGTGACAAAACAATACAGCGACATAATATCCGTTGCAAATCATGTGGCTCTAAGAATCGGAGGACAAAAAAGCCAAAAAAAGAACTATATAATACTATTCGTAAAAGAGGGTGTTGTAAATGTTCTGAACGTACCGATTATTGCATTGAGTTTCACCATCTAAAAGACAAGGTAGATATGGTATCTCATATGTGGACCAAATCAAAATATAGTCTAGATGATTTTATTGAGGAAATTGAAAAGTGTGTTTTACTGTGCGGGAATTGTCACAGGAAGGTTCACAATGGTTTGTTACATGTAGACGAGCGGGATTTGTGCAAGGTATGATAAAAGTGGTGGTTTCAGTATATAATGCGGAACAATATTTTCAATAGGATTTATAGTAGATATAGAAGCATTAAAAAAGTGGCCTATTTATAATGAGGGCATCCAGTTCGCCTAAACGCCCATCTGTTTTTCCCCACGCCCCGCAAAAACCCGTTCGGATTAAAAAAACACCCCTCTTCCATAGGTATTGTAGACTTTCGGACAGACCGGCGAACTATTACATCATTCATCACTATTGTAGCAATTCACATCAACTCCCACAATCCCCATAGCTTATATACGCATTCCCACGAATCCCCATAAAACACATGCAATATCTGCACATTCCCGCGAACCCCCATAAATCCCATAGCCTTTATACCCTTTCCAATCACACAGGCAAACCCCCACATCTTTCATTGTATATCTATTGATTCATATCAACCACCGTCTCATTTTGAGACAAGCGAATCTTGGCACGATAATTGCATTATCTCACACCTAATCGCTGGCATTTATTCTAGGGCTCTCTGCTGGCCCCTCTCACGCGATAACCGCCAAGGGCTACCCATACCAACCTAACCCCGTTTGGCGAATCTGAGTGATTTAGCTTTTAAGGCACCTAGCGTCCATTCTCCCGCGATATCTTGCAATAAACGTATGGGAATACCCCTAAAAAAATCGGCGCCTAGAATCCAATCTCCGCGCCCAATTATTTTTATCTTTTTTTTAAGATTTTGCTTGACTAGGCCGATTCAACCTGTACAATGGGGACATCGGCAAGGCAATCACGAACAACGGAGCGAAACAATGCTATTCTTTGCGATACGCTTGACATCGTGCAGGCATCGGATGGCATTTATATGTCCCGATGCGATTTAGCCCCTTACGAATCGGGGCAACGTGTAGCCGCATAGGAGTATGGCAAAATGCGTAAAATAGGCGACATAAGCCGAAAACGTAGGCTAGGCGATACACCTAAAGCTAGGTATTATGCCCAATATCGGGCAATACGGTTTGCTAGACGTTTCCTATACAAAGGAAAATAGCGGCAATTTGTGGTAATTCCCCCCCCCTTCTCTAATTTTGGAGTTTCTCTATTATGTTTACTGATAATATGGGTTATGAGTGGACCAATGATGACGCCCCTACTCTTACTTGTGAGCAGATTATCGAACAAACCCCCCACCCATCAACGTGTTTCCATATGTCGATAGGGGGCCATAGGTGGAGACAACGGCGGGAAAGCGGTTTGTCCGATATGGAAATTGCGGAAAATAAACATAGGCAAGATAGGCAAGCTAAGGAAGATAGGGCGGCAGCATTGAATAGGGCGGTCGCATTCTATCAAAATCCCGAAAATGCCGAGACCCCCTATTCCCCCAATGGACCTACGTTGTTGGATATCTAGGAAAGATAGGTAAAATAGACTAAACCCACAAACCACATAGGATATATAGCTATGCTGGAATTTCACGAGATTGAATCCAAGTATCGGGGAAAATGCGTATCATGCGAATCCCGATGGTATCAATTTGAGACATACTATCAGGTTATGAAGTGGATTCAGGGGAAACTACGCCCCGTTAGGGGTGAGCGGTATTGTATAGAATGCGTTAATGCGGGATGTGGGGACCATAACTAGAGGTAGGCTAGCGGTATAGGGTCAAAACGGGCATTCTCTATATAGAGGGTGCCTATTATGCCCCTGCGCGATTTGTTACAGCTAAACAGGCTATAAGATAGTCGGCAAAAAAAATTAAACTTTGTAGGTTGACATACCGAATAGTTATAGTAGAATGAAGGCACAACAAACGGCAGTCGGAAAAAACATTAAAAAAAACTAAAGATTTAACTTGACACTGACGATAAATATGGTAGAATTGAACTATACAAAGGAAAAATGAAAATGCCTCTACCCAGCGTGTACCAAGACCCCGTATTTCAATACCTAATGGGGTGGGCTATAAGTGTGTCCGCAAGGGCAGAGGAGAATGAAAAGGAAAAGTTGAGACATTTTATCCTAAATATGAATACATATGGGATTTTGTCTATAGAACAATGTGGGGAAATTATCTTGAGACTTAATAAAGATTTGGCTTGACAATCCGATATTTTATAGTATAGTGGTGCTATAGCCGATGAAAATCTAAAAAGGTACTAGACCATGAAAAAACTAGCAGAATATGACCTATTGCAAGTGCCGGATTACGCTCTATCGTACCTATTTAATGGGGATGATTCAGGGCTAGACGATGAGGATATCACCAGCATCGACGATTGGGTAGAATACTTTGAAGGTCAGGCAAGAGAACTAGGCGGGCATACCGTCTATGGGCTAACGGATAACGATAGCGAATCATACTTTTGCCATAATCCTGAGTTTGGCAAGGCATCTAATGTGGTAGAAATGACCGTGACAATTTTGGGTAAATGATGTAACTCTATAGCTTGTATAGGATTAGGAAAAATCGCACTTTGTATCTACATAGGGCTAAAACCTTATAACGGACACTTAAAAAATGAGTCATTTAGCGGATATTGTAGTAGTCTTAATAGGTTGCTGGTACTTGTTTAAGGCATTGTTAACGGTAGGATTTTACTTGTATCTGAGGTATAGGTAATGGGTCCATAACCCACAAAAACACTGAAAAACACGTATAAATAGGGTGTATAACCCACAAATAACGTCAATATAAGTGGTCATTGATGTGTGGTGAACGGTTGTGTAGCTGGGCGTGATGAGTATAAGTTGCCCCCCGTCTAGGCCCCTCCTTGTCTGTGTATATCTCTATGTATATGTTGTATGGGTATAATGTATAGACAGCGTAAGGGTTTACGAAAAATAAAAAATAGTCTTGACAACGAAAAAAGGTATAGTATAATGCAACCGTAACAAGCACAAAAAACAAAAAACTAATTTCTGCTAATTATTTAGGAATTAAAAGCCGATTAAATCAAATAGATGGGAATTGGAATAAATGAAACTACCAACTAAAGCGGACAAATAGTTTGACCTAAACCACCGACAAGAGGCGGCTGATTGTTAGGAATCACGCATATAGTGGCATAAACCTAAATAAAAGCCATAGGAAGATATAGATAGGTCTATATGTCGTTTCTTGTAAAAAAAACACTTGACAATAGTAAAGGATTATGATATAATGATTAAAACATTGGAAAGGGGACTACTGCAAGGGGATAGAGAAACTATTGAGTTTGTGATACGTAAGGTGGGGGAAGTTAAGATTGTTTCCCTATCGGATGAGGATGTATCTCTACTAAAGAAACTACGGGAAAAATTTCCGACTAACCCTTGACATAACCGATAACTATGGTATAATGAAACCATGAATAAAAAAGAGCTAAAAGAGGCGGTGGCACTTGCCGACGAATTGCGAGCCAATGGTTCGCCTATCGATGGGATTGATTGCTTCGATGGGTATGGACTAAAGGATTTTGGCAAGGTTTATTGTAGCCTAAAACAAGTGGCGAATTTGATTAGGTGGCAAGCTGGTCAGCTATTTTGGAGGGAAGATGGGGATAATGATAGGTTCCAAGATGGTTGGGATTGGGAACAAATCAACGAAATTGGGTCTATTGGTAGAACTAAATTCATTATTGTAGGATAGAACTATGCAAACAAAGGTATTAGAGGGGAAAACATACCGTATCCACGATTTTAGTGGTGGCACCCCTAGGTCGGCAGAAACTATCGACCGATGGGTGGGGGGAAGTAGCGAAAAAACTAGATGAGGGTTTCCCGCATTGGAATATAGCATCCGGTAATACACTAGTGGTTGGTATTCAGTATTACCATGGACATCGTAGTATTTATGTTACTCAAGATTATGACGAACTATTAAACGTCTAAAAAAATACTTGACAAACCGATAAGGTTATAGTATAATGAAAATCACACAC
>Ga0180438_10010628_pt1 | contig 11264 bp, 11 predicted proteins | sample SS_ome_12_FD_132455 | JGI IMG/M metagenome (GOLD analysis project Ga0180438, IMG submission 132455) | Hypersaline lake sediment archaeal communities from the Salton Sea, California, USA - SS_3_D_2 metaG | ecosystem: Environmental > Aquatic > Non-marine Saline and Alkaline > Hypersaline >...
AAGTCAATAGAGAGGAAAGTGTTAACAAATTTAAAAAAATTAGTGAAGCTTATAAATGTCTTAGTAATTTGGATAGAAAGCAAGAATATGACAAACAATTTAGTTTCGAACCCCAAGTACGGGGACAAACAACCACCTCTCGCGAAACCGGCTATTATAACAGTTCACGATCCACAACTTATTTTGACAACCAGACCAAGAAGTATAATCAAGATCCATATAGAAAGACTACTAACGTTCAAATTTCAAAGAGAACGTATACTCCTTTACACACACAAGCTTCACGCTCAGGGTATGGTTATAGTCGCCCTATTTATAATTGGTCACGACAAACTGAAAGAGAATCCAAGGCATCTGTACCTGATTTGGATACGGCAAAAACTATTAAGGTTATCCAAAAGGTCGAGGCAACTCTCGAACAACTGTATTATGGTGAGAAAGAGAGAGAGTATGAAATTTATATACCTAAACTAGAAATTACAAAGAATTATATACTTCCAATTTGGCCCGGGTGGACGAATGGCAACAGTTTAACTATTAACGATAAAATTAAAGACAGAGATGTCGAAATTACCTTTCAAGTTGTGGAATTACCACATACTACTTTTAAACGAAAAAATAACGATCTCTATTATTATCTTACATCAAATGCAACTACAGATAAAGAACTTGAAATTATTCACCTAGATGGTGAATTTCTTCAGTTGGACTTGGATGGGTTGGGTGAAACATTTACTCAAATAAGAATGAAAGGGAAGGGTATGCCATATGGCAGAAATGGTACCATAACTGGTTATGGTGATTTAATAGTTACGCACGTATAGACATGTAAGTTGGATAAACAATCACATTATTCTATTATCGACTTTGACCAAAAATCAGAATATTTGTCAATGTGAGTCTTTATATTTGGAGATCAAGTTAACACACTCAATACCCAAATGAAGTTAAAAAGCGATGGTGAATAGCAATGTTCTGTTTTGCGATTTATAGTTATTTATTAAGGTATCGCTCTAATGTGTCATGTAACTTTAGCAGACAACGACTATTAGTATCAATGGCACCTTTGATATCAACTAAGGCGCCGCATACATTTTTATCTCCGTGAGTTAGGAGATTGGCCATCATGCCAACATTGACCATTTGCTGTTGTTGCAACATTCGACCCATATATTCAAACATGTCACCGTCTTCTGACCCAGTATCAACAGTTTCTTCCGGATTAATTTGTTCGTTTTTTTGTTGATTTTCAATCATAACATTTTCTTTAGATTTTACTTCGGACATTTTCTGTGTTGCAAATTGCGACTGGTATCTTTATAATATTCTCTTTTGTTTTGTCCTTAAGTAGGAATTTTTCTTCTAAAATTATCGATTTCTTGATCATTTTAGATTAACTTATTTATGATAAATTTCATAAATAAGTTAATAGTTAAAATAAGTTAATAGTTTTAACTAGTCATTTATCTTATGCGCTCTTGCGCTTCCACCAGGGAGCATCTCGTGGTCCACGATGAGGAGACTTGGACATAGAACGACCACGGGCAAGTGCAGCAGCACGAGCACCGGTGGCTTTAGGGAATGATTTTTCACCTAGATCAACACCGGGATAGTCATATTTTCCTGGATTGTGGAGGTAGGTCGATGTTGTTCGGACTGGGGACTTATAGTTATTATCGCGAGTCTTAGCAGCCTTACGAGCAGCTTCCGTCTTATAATTTCGGCTATTATAATAGCGGGTATAGGCAGCCTTGGCTGCGCGAGGAGTAATTTCTCTGCGAGGACGAGAACGGATGCTATCGAGGTATTCTTTAGAAGCACCACTTACAATTTTAAGTTGCCCATTAGGCTGAACTTGAGCAACGGCGCCATTTTTAAGTGTGATCTGATCACCGGGGCGAGCGTCAGGGTATACTTTAGGCTTGGGAGCAGCTTTACCACCAAATTGAGAAGAAGACATTGGATTGTTATATAATATATAGCATTATTTTGATGTAAAAATTTGATGTAAAAATTTACACCAAAATTGTTCTTAAGTTAAACTTAAATCGAAAGTCACAAAATAAGATGCAAGCAAAATCTAAAGTTAATTTAGAATACACAATTCCAGTGCGAATGTTGCAACTTATTACAATTTTGTAACCATTCGGTAAATCCAAGAACCCGTTATTCTGGCGCGCGCATAAACAAATATAGTCAAAATAATAACAGTGATTACTAAAATCATAGTATCAATAGTCGATAATACGTTGATATCCTTACCTGTATAACCAGTCTGGTAGATTTTATAAAGAATAAACCCCGCCAAAATTAATATACTACCCACCACCATATTTAGGCCTAAAATAAGATAGTCCCCCACCGACATTCTAGTTTCGATGTCTAATGTTTATATTAGTATCATATATCTATTTCCGATAGATGAACAGTTTTTCTGTGCGATTCTTCTTATTAACGCGGAGGGGACTAGTTCGATTTACTAATTCAATTATATCGACCAAAGTGAAATATTCACTTGCCACTAAATGAAAATCTCGGATCAAGGGATAAAAACTACCATCTAATAAATAATAATTGTTCATAATTATCCCAATTTTAGCACCTGGACGACTAACATGATGTACAAGTTGAACCGTTGCACGGAAATATTCATTCAACCAGGTTTCATAGTCTGGGTAGAGACTAGTCGATTGATCTTCGCCTTCATAGATTTCCATATTGAAATAAGGTGGACACCAGAGAGTTGTATCAAAAAAATGACGATATTTGGCCATAAAATCTGGACTATGAAGTAGCGATTCTGATGGTTGACAATATATTTCCACTTCTTTATTTTGGTTGCTAGGTTTTAGGTCATAATAATAGTCGGTTAAGCTTTCTGCTCTGTCACAGACTCTCGAAATAACATCAACACCCACATAATATCGATAATTTGAATGGAAGAAAGCAGTCAGATAACTACTCCAACTAAGTACCGGAGTAAAAAGTTTGTCACCTCCAAAGTAGTTTTCTAATAGCCAATACACCGAAAAAGGGTTTAAAATTGAGGCTTTTGGTTGATATTGCTGAAAAAGATAGAAAAAATTGTTATAATTGATCTGATCATCCTTTTTCTTTCGAAGATATAATCCAATACTACTTGGCGCGAAAAAACGATCTTCTAATGACAATTTATTGTAAACATTAATCAATGTCTCCCAAAAACTCACCTTCGATTTACTAGTATTTAATATACGTGTAGTATGAAGAATATCTAAATAATTTAAATTTCGAATCATTATACGCGCCAGATCGTTTTTTTGAACACTAACTTTGCTTATACCAGTTTCAAGGATCTCATCTAATATTTCTTCTTGTACATCTGTATCTGAAGTTGTGTTTAGTTGATAGAGAAGTTCTGGACTGATTGTTACCTTTTCAACCAATGGATCAACATTCCATTTTAACTGGTAAGGATTCTTAAATCCAAAATAACTTTTATAAAATAGTTCCAAATATTTATGCCGATTAACAATAACAATATCATAAAAGTAATCGATTACGTCATCTCGGTTCTGATATCTTGCATCCTCAAGTGACTTGATTACGCTTTTACCATCCAATATAGCATTTTCGTCAAATATTTGACGAAGAGATGGAGTATTACGATAAGTTACTCGAAATCGGTCAATAAATTGTTCCCTAGTCAGATTAATTGGAGGAAAATATTCTAAAAACTGTTCTAGGGTCAAAAAAGACATCTTAACCTAATCTATAATAGGTCTCGAATATTTGAGTTTCTCTAACTAACTTCATATCAAAGAGTACATGATACGATACTATATTTAAGAAACTATGTAATACTGGAATAACAATTTACTCATCCTTGAATCATAGATTATGTTCAGCTGTTCTCAAATAAGGTTGACATATGGGGTGCAAGGAACTTACGCTCACGAGCTTAGGGTGTTGAAACTATGTTTTCAAACAAAGGTCTTATTGGATGTGAAAGAAAGAGATATATATATATATATATCAGTTGCTCTCGTGTTCATTAAATAACTTATCTAAGTTATTTGCTACGATTTTATTTCATGAATTAGTATTAGTATTACTATAAACTAATAAAATAATGGGCAAATGAGACAGTTAAGACGTATTTACATTGTATTTACGATCAATATAAGATCAATTTAAGAGACAAGATATGGCGACGGCTTCAAAATCACTGAATTGATCAAATCTCTCAAAATATGTAGAGTACCGAAACGCTGAGAGCGCGACGTGGAAATGAGTTGAGTGATTTATTAAACTTTGATATATCCTATCAGGATCTATTAGATCCTATTTGATATAAGAAAGTATTAATCAATAAGTACCATTTCGTGTTTATTGAACAACAAGTTTTAGTTGTTTTTACCGTTTTCAAAAAGTAAATTAGTAATATTATTACAATTAAAGACTAAAATAGTGGGCGAAAGAGACAGTTAAGACGTATTTACATTGTATTTACGATCAATTTAAGATCAATTTAAGAGACAAGATACGGTAATGGCTATAAAATCACAGAATCCAATATTTCTATACTCTCAAAATAGAGTATAGAAATACTGAGAGTGTAGAGTGAGTGGGACTGAGTTTAAGAGAGAGAGTGATCTATTGAACCATTCTAAGATACTATGATATATCCACCCTATTATGACAAGTTTGCTATAAACATAAACAAGATGATATAAGAAACCACTTATCTTAGTTATTCTCATAGTTTTACAAAGCGAAATGGTAATAATATTACTATTTGAGTCTTAAATAATAGGTAAAAGAGACAGTTAGGATGTATTTACATTGTATTTAAGATCAAGTTAAGAGACAAGATACGGTAATGGCTCCAAAATTACAGAACCCAGCAACTATCTCAAAATATGTAGAGTACTGAAATACTGAGAGTGTAGTGCGGAAATGAGTTTAATGGTCCATTAAACCCTAAGAGAACTTACTATATCCTATTAGGATCCAGGTATAAGTGGGATAATATGAGAATGCTAAAAAAAGTTAAGAAACTATCCAATAACAAGTTCTTCTAATACTTAGGAAGAAAAGAAAATTATTTTATATTCGATCCAAAAATTTTCATAAATACTGGGATTCTTGTCTAAATAAACAAGTAATGTTTGTTCTGCGCAGTCACGATGTGTATCGCCATTCAGTGAAATTATAAGAGACTAGTGAAACTGTTAATCTATGGGAAGCTGGGAATTTTATATTCGGTATGAATCTTAATAATGATTTTTTAGTTTCTGACTCGTAAACATATTTAGTCCACTCAGGAGTATGAAAATCTTAGGTGGCGTGACTTATGTGTTATTGACAAAAGTCTAATATTTTTTCTCTAGTTTCTTCAAGTATTCAAATAACATAACTGAGAAACTCTGAACACTATCCAAGAATCGAAGAAAGTTTCATTTTTCGACTCTATTATTAAGCTTTGATGGCTTGATAACAAGGTCCTGTGATTTTTCCGAGTTGTTTCTTACCTATTTTGCAAGAATATTCACGGTTAAAGTAGTTTTCTAGTTCTTCGATCAATTCGTTATTGATTTTTTCGATCCACGTTTTTTCTTTTTGATCGGGCTGCTCTTTAAAGTAAATTTTTTGTTCGGTCTCTGTCATATTTTTGACAATAAGATCAAGCTTGTCAGCACAATAGTTTCCAATTTCGTTTTTATAGTACCACAATGGAACCAGTTCAAATTCAGTTGTGTCATTTATTACCAAGCTTTGTAGAAAACGAACAACTCTTCCTTCTAGGCACCAAATTTCCGGTTCGTCTTTTTCATCGTTATTATAACAATCATTAATTTGAAATGCCAGATATTTAATTAATTCTTGGCGTTTTCCAACTGAGTCCAATTTTTGAATTTCACTCCAGACTAGGTTTAAAATCGAACCCTCTGGAATTTTATGTTTTGAATACAAAGCATTTGCTTTTCTTATAAATTCTAATACGTCCAATAAATGAGTATATTCCTTGATCAATTCTTCTTCCTTACTAAAATAATCTATTATTTGGCTGATATCAGCGCTGATTTTGCGGGTACATATATTCTGGTTTAAATAACGTTGTGCCGAATTACTGATAGTAAGATTATGAACATTGTGATTATCCTGGATATTTAGATTAATATCTTGGGCAGACAGTACTTCTCTAAGAAGAGAAGAGTTGTCTGGAAATAGAACGTTTAGTGATGTTTTAACCGAACCCTTTAATAAATTACTTTGATTCGCACTTAATCTAACTATCCTAGACTCACCATGTTTATTTAGAATGAATGAACTAATCTTAGCAACAAGCCACATTTTTGACTTCTTGTTTCCTTTGAGAAGTCCTAATTTCAGCCTTATTCTGTAAATTAGCAAAAACAAAGTACTAAGGATCAAGATACCAAAGCACTCTGTAATATATATCATATTTTGACCACGTATATAATTTACATGACAACTTTTTGGAAACTGCAACCTTACGCAGCACTATGGATCGAATCCTGAAAGTATTATTTTGAAAAGAGTTTCGTTTCTTTCAAAATAATACTTAATTAATCAACTAAACAAACTAAGCCACAGTTGTTTCATTCTTAGCCTTTGCACGGTCATTATATGGTTTCTTGGCGACATCATCCATACTCTTCCAAACCGCGGCCGCTTCTTGCATAGAAGACTTCTTTCCTGCAACTTGTTCCTTAACAAATTCGTTATAACCTGTTACGCGTCGCTGTTTAGCAGGTTTTTTATCATCTCCTTCTTCAGCAACTTGATTAGTTGTACTTACTGCACCACCAGTCTTTCGTGTCTTACTTACGGTTGGTTTGCGAGACGGCTCCTCATTTTCAGGACGAGAGTTGGTACAAGATTCACGGAGACGATCGAGTTCGTCAAGAAGTTCCTTGAGTCTAGAACTCTCGAAAGCACTTATGATAATGCTGAGAGTTTGGTCATTATCGCCTTCGATCTCGGCGACCTTACTGATTTCTTGCTTGAAAGTGTTAACAAATTGATCAAACGTTGAAGACATAGTTAGTTCTTGATGTATAAATTTAAAAGGAAGGATTTATAATAAGTAATTCTTTCAAAAAAAGAATCATCAATTTTTTTCCTTCCAAGGAGACAAAAGACATTTACATCCTAATAACTGGAATATCCTGTATACCGTGGTGTCTTAGTTGCAGTGCGTGACCCAACTTCACGAACTACTTCACCGACAGACTGAGTGACTTTTTCAGTCACCTGACCAAAGAGCTTAAATAGTCTCCAGATCAATCCAAGGATTAGTAGAATAAAAACGGCTATTAGGAAATAACGTGTCCAATTCCAAATGTTACTATTTTTGAACTGATCCAACCATCCAAGATCATCTTCTTTTTCTTCAGAATTCGTAATCATTTTACTTACATTTTTGTCCACTTCTGGACTATCAAAAGGATCTTCTATTTTATTATCCGAAAAACGATAATCCAATTCCAAAAATTCATTGTTATCAATTATATCCTTTTCCAAACTATTGTAAGTCTCATCCACTAAATTATCAATATCGTTGGCACTAGTATTTTCTTTATCCTTAACAATTAAAATGCCTTCACCGGTTGCCAAAAATTTGTTTCGCAATTTGGAACTACTCTTCGGTCTGGCCTCTTGTTTAGATGCCTTTACTTTAGTCTTTACATTAACTGGTATAGAAGTGTTATTATTATTTGATGTATCGATCACGGACATACTATTAACTAGACCAGATGCAACCGATTGAATAACATCAGCATTAGTATTTGACAGTTGCCCTCCTGACATTTCGACCAAATTATTAAGGCAATTTGTTTTCTGGTATCTGGTTTGCGCTAAACAACATGGCGGGTGCGGGAAATTTTGTAAATTAGATATGATTCCATTAAATTTAGCTATAAACACTGGACCATCAAAAAGAAGGGATGCTCTATGGCTTCGAATTCGATAAATTTTGTGGGCCATTCCATCAACTAAAAGAACTAACTTTCGTTTTCTTTTAACAATTTCAATTACATAATTTCTATTGTATTCATAAAGACCTAAGGCACAGCAACCAGTTATTTCAACCAAATCCGAGGTTATTTGGCATCCAAAACCACCAGTGTTATTTCTAAAGACCAAATCCATAGTGAAATGATATGGTGATGGCTGAGTTTCAAGTGTCAGACTTTGAATTTGATAAGCGCAATGAGCTCGCTCTTTTGTCGAATTTTCAAAACTGAGAATAGGCATTGCTTGATATCTATCATCTTGTGGACCATATAAATTTAGGTGGAATCGACAATAAAATTGAGGTTCTTCTGGATCATTAATTGATCTTTGGTAAGGCCAAAGTTCAGAAATCATCGATAATCTTATCTTATATTATAAATCTCGATTTTCAAAAGAACACATTATTGGACAAACTATAAATCAACATGTACAAAAACTGCTTAAATCTATTATGTTTCGTCTCATAACGGACGTCTAAACAAGTTTCGTAAATATTCATAATCTGGTTTTTCACTGAAATCTAGCTGTTTACAGTAATTTAAATAGTAAAGAAAGCATTTAGGTAAACCTCGGCACATTCTAGACATTGGGATTGACATTTTTATTTCTCCGATTCTCTCATATCTCCGGCTCTTACAACTCTCTTTTAGTCCCATCCAAGGTAAATGACCAGTTGCCAAATACACCAAAACATAACCAAAACTTTCTAGATCATCTCTACGACTCTGTTCAAGACCTAAATGAGTATTACAAGAAACATATCTTGCGGTTCCTACTAACTTATGACCATCGGATAACAAGTGATGTTTACGATTTTCGTCGAGATATTTTTTGGCCAGACCAAAATCAATCAAAAAAACTTTGTTTCGGTTATTGTGCCTACTATCTTTATAAAAACCACTATTACGAGATGTTAGGAAATTATTTGGTTTCATATCACGATGTAAAATTCCCCAATTATGTAAACGTTCTAAAATAGTAATACCTTCCGTTGCTAAATGCATAACCTTATTAATTGGCAAACCCGTCAGAGAGCATTCCTCAAGTAGATCACTATATGATGGGCCTAACCTATCAAGAATTACGAAATAGTATTCATGGGCTTTACCAGCCCAGTGTAAATTAGGAATACCATAATCACGAAGTTGTCGATGAGTTTTACTATCCATTAATTCATAAAAACTGGCTTCTTTGGCTAAATTGCTTTCTTTGCCTAATTTAGAAAGCTTGATCGCTATTTTTTCTTGTCTTTCTAAATCGATACCAGTATAAACTTCCCCAAAACTTCCTTCACCTATTTTTCTTCCCAATTTATAACGTCCACTAATAATTGGGTCCATAAAAGTAGTATATATATATTATATATTACTTCTAGAGATCGTTTCTGGACGCCATTTTGTCCGAAGTCCAAAAGAGATTTGTGACTAATACTCAATTTCCTAAATTATTCCAGTCATAGTTGGTTGAATCATTACAACATTTTTTCTGTACTGAATCCAGTAATCCATAAAGATAACGATAGTTTGGCTGTGTTGTAAATTCCAGTCCCCTGATATATTCTGCCATTTCTACAAATTCGTATGGCATTCCTAAACAAAGTTTACTAACAGGCGTTTTTACTTTTGATTGATAGATTAACTGTTTCGGATCAACACCCTGTGGATTGGGAAGTCCTTGCCATGGCAATCTTCCTTTAGCAAAATAAATTAACATATAAAGAATTGATTCGAGATCATCCCTTCGTGATAGCTCCATACCACGATGACTATTAATACTTGCATAACGAGGAGTACCAACAAATTTTTTTGTTTTAATAAATGGTATATGTTTTTTATCATCAGTGATAAATTTCTTACAAAGACCCATATCTATAGTATAGAGAACATTAGTATTGATTTTAACTAAAAAGTTATCCGGCTTAATATCACGATGTAGTACTCCTTTAGAGTGAATATAATTAATAATTTTTAGGATTTGTTTTCCAATTAAAGCCACTGTGCTTAAAGTAAATCTTTCTTGGCAAATTTTAAAGAGTTGATCAAGACTAGGACCTATTAATTCCATCACTAAAACATGATAGTCACCTTGAATTCCACTCCAAAATAATTTAGCAATACCGCGATTTTTTTCGTATAGTACATCATACATTTCGCGTTCATGGTCATTCATAGAAAACTTTTGTCCAGCTTTCTCTAATTTTATTGCCACTAATTGATTACGTCCTTTTTCGTTTTTATGTTTATCGATACCATAATAAACATCACCAAAACTACCACTGCCTATTTTTTTACCAGAAAAAATATATCGACCACCAATACTAATATGGAATCCTCCCTTAATTATTAATTCCTCTTCTTCCCCACCAGTACCACCTGTGCCACCAGTAATACCAGATGCAAAACCATGGGTTGCACCTGCAACACCACTATTAGATTGATTAACGGAAGTTGTTATTTGGCTTGGAGTTTTGGGTCTTAATGCCATCTTGACCTTTTGTATCATTGTTTTTCTTTTTAACTATATATTTATATATCACCTATATATAAATTTATCGTCAAACGACAAATTGTTAAACAAATTAGTGCTCACAAAGAATTTGGATAACAAAGCAATCTATCAGTTCTCAAGTAACCACCTTTTACTATTGGTAATCTTTAAACCAAAATAAACATATGACACTACATATTTGTACGAAAAATCAATTCTATTATTTTGATCAATACCAATTTTTCAGTTTGGTGAACTCCCGATCATATCATAACATATACTATGTGTTATCTCTTAAATAGATGCAAGAGATCCGATATTGACTACAATAAACAAAACTAAAAATAAAAATACTAAACCAAATAAACCAATCATCACAACTGTGAATACAATTTTCACAGTAAATAAGCACATCTGCATAAGTTTGCTTCTCTTCACTGGTTTAGTGACAGGTAATCTACACTTCAAATCTTCTTTCCAATTAATAGTTTCCGAGGGTGAGGGTAGGGGGAGGTTCTTTGGATATTCCTGCTTTGAAATAAACCGGATAGGAACAGGGAATGAAACGCGGCATCGGGTCACACGTCGTAACATCGTTTTGATTTTAGATATTTTTTGTTAAAAATTGAAAATTTTTAATGTTTAATGTTTAATGTTTAATGTTTAATGTTTAATGTTTAATGTTTAATGTTTAACACAGCATTATATACTTTGCCTTTACTTTATTAAAATTCTTTTACGGTATCCACATT
>Ga0180438_10010629_pt1 | contig 11264 bp, 17 predicted proteins | sample SS_ome_12_FD_132455 | JGI IMG/M metagenome (GOLD analysis project Ga0180438, IMG submission 132455) | Hypersaline lake sediment archaeal communities from the Salton Sea, California, USA - SS_3_D_2 metaG | ecosystem: Environmental > Aquatic > Non-marine Saline and Alkaline > Hypersaline >...
TACATGATAAATATAATATTCATGGCTGGAAATTGACAGGAGCAGGCGGTGGTGGTTATATTGTTACTGTATGTGAAGAAGAAATCGAGGGGGCGATTAGAATAAAATGTCGAAGATAAGTATAATTTTACCGTTACATAATAGTATGCCACACGTATTTCCAATGATTAAAGCTTTATATGAAAGTACCAATTATCCTTTCAGATTAATTATAATTGAAGCAGAGTCCACAGATGGTACAGCCGAACTGGTTGATACTCTAAAAAAAGACCCAAAATATCCAAACGTGGAAGTGTATCATATTAAGAAAAGTACATTACCTTATGCTATTAATTATGGTATTAAAAAAGCTGGAACTGATGACGTTTATATTACTCAAGATGACGTGATACATTTCAGATTATATGGTCGAGATTGGTTAATGGACTACCACGACTATTCAAAACGTGATAGAACAGGAGCACTCACTTGTATTAGAGGAATGGGTATCTCTGATGAATCTTATATTAAAGGTCTAAAATGGGTCGGAACTTGGGCCGTATATATTCCAAGAAAAACTATCGATAAGGTTGGACTTTACGATGAACAAATGGGTCCTGGTGATGATATTGATTATAGTTATCGAATATTTAATAATGGCCTTAAAATTGGAGTATTAGATTTTTGGGTACAACATCATAGACTCACTGAACATGGTGACGTAGATACTCAGAAAAAACAAGCAAAAATGGCAAAATATTTCAGATCTAAATGGAGGTTAGATAGTCCACATGGAAGTCGCAGTACTAATAAACGTAAAAGATAGACCAAGCGAGTTAGCACTTTTGCTTCAATCTCTTAGAACTCAGACTTATAAGAGTTTTGATGTTTTTATTCTAGACGATTGTAGTGGAACGCCGCTTACTAATTATCACTTTTTTAATTGTATAGCTAACAGATTAAAACAAGAAGGACATAACGTTTATATCCAACGTACAGACTTCTGTGAAGGTGTAGCCAAAGCAAGACAGAAAATAGTAGATTGGGTCAAGAGTATGCCTTTTGATTATGAATACTATTTAAGAGTAGATGATGATGTTGTATTAGAACCTAACTATATCGAAGAATTATTTGAAGTAATCTATGAAGGATACGATTTGGCTAGTGGAGTCACTGTACCAATGCAAAATCCTACTCCAGTAAGGGACCCAATATTCTTGAAAGGTGTAGCTAATAGGGTCATACTAGATGAAAACGGTAATTATATAATGAACGGTGACGATTGTGGCATGGAATATTCAGAAAAAGTAATTTTACCACTTCACCATTTTAGGAGTTGTTGTTTGTATAAATCAGAAATACATGATAAAGCTAACTATTGTCCTACTCCACTTTCTTGGCATGGTTTCAGGGAAGAACAAATATTTAGTTATCGAATTTTAATGGCTGGTTATAACATGGGCTTTAATAGTCACGCAGTTAATTATCACCAAATGACACCATCTGGCGGAGAACGAGGAACACAAACTAACGAAAATACATTATTCAATCAAGAACAATTAGAAAAGTTTACTCGTGAGCATAAAAGTATCTTAAAACCTATCTTCGATAGAGACAAAATCGAATTAGATGAAAAAGAATTAACCAAAAATACTAACCTTTTAATGAAGCGAACTAAATTACCAGAGAAGTTCAAATGATAACAGTAATAGGACAATTTTTTGGGACAAGTGGTTACGCTAAACATACAAGATATTTGGCTAATGCTTTAAATAAAATAGAAGATGTTTCACTACAAACTCCTGTTCAACCTGGGTTTGAGTTAGAAGTAAACGATAAAGAATTAGAAATGTTAAAACGTCCAACTGATTATAAAACTAATTTAGTAATAACTCACCCAGTATTTTGGAAAACTAATCTAATGGCCAAAAAGAATATTGTATATTTAGTATGGGAAGGTGACAGAGTACCACGTTATATGATTGATAATTCACTTGATAGAAGAATTAATAAGATTATCGTACCATCTCATCATACATACGACGCTGTGATTAATAGTTGTACTCAAGATGAAGTACCTTTACTTATGGATAAATTAATTGTAGTACCTCATGGTGTAGATTTGGAGATGTTTTATCCTATTCCTAAATTACGTGACGCTAGTAATAAACCATCTGAACCGTTTAGAATAATGGCCAACAAAGGATTAACTAATCTTGAAGATAGAGGTGGTGTTCAGTATCTAGTCAAAGCATACATTGAAGAATTTATGCCAGACGAAAACGTAGAATTAATCTTAAAAATTAATCCAGCTTACGGTATTCCAAACTTACTAGAAATGTTTCCAGAGTTAGTAGGCGAAACTCCTAGAATTAATATTAACACTCAAGCATTATCTACTGAAGATTTAAACAAGTTATACAACGTTTGTGATATATTCGTGAGTCCGACCAGATCTGAAGCTTTTAATATTCCATGCTTGGAAGCTATGGCTTGCGGTAAATCTGTACTATCTACCACATTTGGGGGTCAGACAGATTTCATTAAAGAGAATTATAACGGTTGGCTAATAGACGGAGTTAAGACAGAAGTAAAACACGACTTACAATATGAAGGCATAAAATGGCTAACTCCAGACTTGGAAACATTAAAAAGAGCGCTTAGAATGGCTTACAACGAGAGACATTCCTCAGATTTGATGGAAAATTGTCTGAAAACTGCTCAATCTTATACTTGGGACAATACAGCCAAAAAGATACATAGTTTAATTTAGAAACACAAAGTTTAAAAAGGTAATTAATGTAATTATATTATGGTAAAAGATAAAAAAGATAAAGAACCATTAATTAGTTTAATTTTATCCATAGTATTTGGTCCACTTGGTTGGTTGTATACTTATCGAGTTGATTATTGGAAGTTTTGGATTAATATAATTTTATGTGTTATAACTTGTGGACTTTGGGGCATAGTAGCATGGGTCTGGGCCATAGTAGATAGTGTAATTAAAATAATGGATAAGTATGGCTAGAAAACTTAAAGACCCAAACGAGAAAGTAATGCAAAGGTCGATAGGTTTTCCACTTAGACAACATTTATTTTTCTCGAAACATCCTAATTTTAAACCTGACACTCATTGTCGTAATTCTATCGATAAACAAATAGCAGAAATTGACCCACAATTTTTATCAAAAGAAGAAGTAGAAGCCAGAAAAAAAGAATTATTAGAAAGTAAACATGAGGTAAAATTAGATGAATAAAAATAGTATCTCAGTTAGTCTAGGATTTCCAGGACTATTAACTATCTTGACAATCATCTTTGTATGTTTGAAAGTATTCGGTGTAGTATCTTGGAGTTGGTGGATTGTTTTATTGCCAGCTTTTATTGGGATAGGATTAACTATTTTAGTGTTAGCGTTTGTATTATTTATTATAATGATTGTGTTGATTGTAGCAGCTTTAGGAGAATTACAATGAAACGACCTCTAACAGATGAAGAAAAAAAGATGTGTAAGAAAGGTATCAAAAATCGTAAAGAAAAGATAACCGAATTAAAAGAAGAATTAGAATATTTTACTGCCTATATGGCTTTTCAAAAAAAGTGGAAATCTTATCTTGATAATAAAGAGAAGAAAGAAAAAGAACGCAAACAAAAAATCATGGAGCAAACCTTATCACAACTAAAGACAGAACTTAAAGGTGAAAGGAAAGCTCTAGAAATAGAAAAAGACCAACTAAAAAATGGAGTTACTGTTAAAGAAATTCCATCAGGTATTAATTAATGGTAATTAGCAAATTTTGTGATAGGTGCGGTGAACATATCCCAGATGAGTATAGTTTATCTAGAGTACAAAGAACATACACAATTCAGCATAAAGATATAGATGACTTATGTAACACTTGTTACAGAAAGATAATAAAATTCATAGAAAGTAAAGAGTGAAAGGAGGACAAATGGACAACGAAATATTTAGACCAATGAATGAAGCTGATAAGCAATTTATTGATGTTAATTTGAATAAGCCTAGACGACAAAAAACTTCTAGAGAAAGATTTCAAGAAGAACTATCGTCACACGAAAAAGCGGCAACAAAGAAACATTTACCTTTTGCTAGACACGCAGCTAGAGAAGATTTTGAGGCTGAGATTAAGAAACAAATTGACGCTCAGTTAAAAGAATACGGTGAACTAGCTTACCCTGAAAGATTGAAAGTCCCAGAAATGGACTGGAATAAATATTCAGATCTAAAAAATTTTACGCTAACCAAAGAAGATGAAGTTTTTGATACTAACCTCTCAAACAGAAATCCAGGATTAAGTGTAATGGTGAAAAAGGCTGAATACTATTACGGTGATGTTAAATCTAAGAAATATCGAGTAATGGAAGAACCACAGGAAGCAATAAAGCGTGCTCAAGAGAAAGCTTGGTCAGCGAGACAACAATTTGATAATCAATCGATTGGTGAAACAAAATCTCGAGTGAGTGAAAAGAAGTGATTTACTAATAGGCGTAATTCGGATGTGGAAAAAAGCTTTGGGGGTAGGTTTTGATAATTTTTCCTGCCCCCTTTTATACTATGGAACTTGAAATTAAATACATAAAAGTTGAAGAGATTAAACCTTATGAGAATAATCCTAGAAAGAACGATGACGCTGTTAAGATTGTAGTAAAATCTATTAACGAGTTCGGTTTTAGAAATCCTATAATCTTGGACAAGAATAATGAAATTATTGCAGGACATACTCGATATAAAGCTGCCAAACAATTAAAGTATGAAGAAGTGCCAGTATTATATGCTGACAATTTGACACCGGAACAAGTTAAAGCCTTCAGAATAATGGATAATAAATCACAAGAACACGCACTTTGGGACTACGATTTACTTAAAACTGAAATGTTTGAGTTGAAGGATAACAACTACGATTTAGATCTGACTGGCTTTTCTGACCACGAGATTAACTTTTTTAGTGAAGATGAAGATAAACGAGCCAATAATCCATACGAAGAATGGCGTAAGTCTGGCAATATTGAATATCATAATGAAGATAAAACAGGTTTCAGGACACTCTTAGTACATTTTCCTGATGAAGCCTCTATTACTAGTTTTGCTGAACTAGTGAATCAAACTATTACTGATAAAACTAAATTTATATGGTACCCTAAACAAGCTGACGATAAAGCTGCCAAACTTAAATATGAAGAAAAATGATAAAACCAAGATTTCCAATATATATTCCATCTTACGACAGATGGCAGAAAGGCAGACATCCTACGATGGAAGCTTTAGACGAGATGGAAGTACCATACAAAATTGTAGTACGTGCTGAAGAGTACGAAAAATATATTAAAGTATTCGGTAAAGAAAAAGTATTAAAGTGTCCTCAGAAGTTCATTGACGAGTATGAAACTTGCGACGATTTAGGTGAAAGTAAATCTAAAGGTTCAGGACCACAACGTAATTATGGTGGATACCACTCGAAAGAGCATGGATACGATTATCATTGGATAATGGACGATAACATTGACGGTTTCTTTTTATATAAAGATAATAGACAAATTAAACTGAACAGTGGAGCTTTTTTTAGGATAATGGAGAATTTTGTGTTAAAGTATAAAAATATTGGAATGGCTGGCCCTCAATATAAACTATTTATTCCGAGAAAAGCTAAAGTTGCGCCTTTAATATTTAATACTAGAATTTATAGTTGTAATTTGATTAATAATAATACGCCCTGGAAATGGCGTGGACGATACAACGAGGATACAATATTCAGTCTAGATTTACTTAAAGATGGTTATTGTACTGTACTGTTTAATATTTTACTACAAAATAAAACTCCAACTCAAATAATTAAAGGTGGTAATACTGAGATACTTTATGGTAAAGGAACGTACACTAAATCTCAATTATTAAAAGACGCACACCCAGACGTTACTGAAGTAAAATTTAAGTTTCACCGTTGGCACCATGAAGTAGATTATTCAATCTTCAAACAAATAAAATTAATACCTCAAGATGAAGATAAGTTACCCTCAGACATAAATGAAACTTTCGATTTCGAGTTAAAAAATGAATAACACAAGAGAACGTAAACAAAAAATGATTGAAGCTTTAAGAAAAAGTTTAGGAGTAGTCACTACTGCCGCTAGAAATGTTGGTATTGATAGAACAACTCATTATGATTGGTACAACAAAGATAGTCGTTATAAAAAGAAAGTTGATGATATTCAAAATATTGCATTAGACTTCGCTGAAAGTAGTCTATTTAAACAGATGAAAGAAAATAATACTGCAGCAACAATCTTTTTTCTTAAAACTAAAGGGAAACGTAGAGGATATATCGAGAAACAACAAGTCGAACACTCAGGGGAAAGTGGTGTCACGATTAATCTTCACACAAAAACAAAAGAAGAAATCAAGGGGGCATAATGGACGTCCACCTTGACATCTCTGAAAAACAAGAGGAATTTCTAGAATATCTTGAAGATGATATTCATACCGAGATATTTGGTGGTGGTGCTGCAGGTGGCCAGAAAAGTTTCACAGGTTGTCTTTGGCAAATATTACGCAGATTAAGGTATCCAGGGACTAGAGGTTTTATTGCCAGAGCCAGATTAAAAAGTTTAAAAGAGAGTACACTACTTACCTTTTTTGAGGTATGCAGAATGTTAGGTCTAAATCGTGATACTGATTATAATTATAATTCTCAGATGGGTGTAATCATCTTTTCTAATGGTAGCGAAGTGTACCTTAAAGATTTATTTTTATATCCTTCTGACCCTGAGTTCGTAAGTTTAGGTTCTACCGAGTACACAGACGGTTTCATTGACGAGATGGGTGACATCACAGAACAAGCTTATAATATCATAAAATCTAGAATTAGATATAAACTTGACAATTTTAATTTAATACCTAAAGTTTTCATGGCCAGTAATCCCTGTAAGACTTTCGTATATAGAGAATTTTATAAGAAGTGGGCCAATAATCAACTTGAACCGTATAAAGCTTATATCCCGGCAAAAGTGTATGATAATCCTTTTATTTCAGAACATTACATTGAAAATCTTAAAAAGTTGGATAAAGTAAATCGTGAAAGATTACTTAACGGAAATTGGGAGTACGACGACGACCCTTCAAAGTTGTTCGATTATGATAAAATATTAGATATATTTACTAATGATTTTAATCTTCCAACCAAGCATGAGAATTATATTAGTTGCGATGTTGCACGTTTTGGTTCAGATCTAACTGCCATAATAATTTGGAACGGACTTTTCATGGCCAAAATTGTAACTTTCAAGAAGTCTAGCACAACGCAAGTAGCTGAAGCTCTACAAATACTAGCACATGAATACAAAGTGCCACGAAGTAATATTATAATAGATGAAGATGGTGTAGGTGGCGGAGTATTAGACCAATTACCTGGAGCCAAAGGTTTCGTTGCAAATAAACAACCTATCTCTAAGAATATGAAGTACAGAAATTACTCTAATCTTAAAACTGAGTGCTACTTTAAACTTGCAGAGATGGTCAATGAGAGCAAAATAGGCTGTTATAAGGATATACCACATCAAATTAAAAATCTTATCATAGAGGACTTAGAACAGGTCGCACAGAAAGATATAGATAAAGATATGCAAACCATCAAATTAGTAAACAAAGAAGAAATTAAAGAAAATCTTGGAAGAAGCCCTGATTGTGGCGACGCTTTAATGATGAGAATGTATTTCGAATTATCGACTGGCTATAAACCGTATATTACTGGGCATTAAATTAGAGTATATACTACTTTTACAAACATTTAAATAAAAAATAATGTATGTTTTTATATGTCAGAAGAAGATGTTAAAGGTTATTTAGCAGTATCTCCCGAGCGTATGAGTCAAGGAGTGGCTCTTAATTCAGCGTTTAAGAGTGAAGTTAATGATAAACCGATAAAATTTCCTAAAGAAGTTGGAGCAGAACACCCATTCGATTTTGAAAAAGTTGAACAAATTACTGACAATATGGGTATAGCTAACGCTGCAGTTGATAAAACTACTGATTCTATTATTGGCGATTTTACTATCAAAGTGAACGACAGTAAAGCTCAAAAACTGCTTGACCAATTTATTAAGGATAGTAATTTATTGACACATATTAGGCCATGGATAAAGGAAGGTATATCTAAAGGTAACGGTGCTATGGATTTGACTGACTTTAAAAATTCTAAAATTCGCACAATCAATTTTAATAATCTCTACGTTAAACGGACAAGAAAAGGTGTAGTAAAAGAGTTCAATCAAGTAGTAGGTAATACTAAAACTATTAGCGCACAAACTAAGACTATTTCATTTAGTCCGAACCAAATTGCACACTTAAAAATTAACGCTAACCCTGGAGCACCTTATGGTATGGGTATAATTTGGCCCAATCGTAGAACTCTTGAACATTATTCTAGCGCAGAAATCTCAGGACATAAATTACAAGAAAGAAAAGCTGGTGCACCAATGCACGTTAAAGTTGGAATACCTGGCGAGTCTGTTAATTCTGCTGACGTGGATGCTGTTAATGATAAACTTAAATATATGAATAATTGTACCGAGTGGGCCACAGACGCAAACGTGGATATTAGCGTACTAGATTTCGGTAATATAACAGAAGCTAGTGTATCAAGCGCAGACCACGATGTTGAACAATTCGCAATAGGCACACAAATTCCTCTAGTAATTTTAGGTAAAGCTAACATTCCTGAAGGTCTAGCTAAGACACAACTTGAAGCTTTCCAGAGGTATATCCATTCAATCAGAATAGTAATAGAAGAAATTATTGAGGACCAAATCCTTAAACCGTTCCTTGAAACTCAAGGGTTAAGCGCAGACATAGATTTCGAGTGGGAGTTACCAGGAGAAGAAGAAAAAAATAAGCGTATTACTTCCATTAACGAGATACTAAAAAACCCTTTTATATCTGAAGGTTTTAAGGCTGCACTAGAAATGGAGCTAGCAGTAATCTTAGGATTAGATGAAGAAGTTGAAGGTGTAATCGATTCACCGGAAGACGCAGAGAAAAAAGCTGAAGAAGATAGACGTAAAGAAGAAGAAGAAATCAAACAACCAGAAGTTCCAGGAGAAAAGCCAACAGCTAAAGAAGAAGCTGAAATTAATTTTGATGAGAAAACAGATAAAGAAATAGAGAAAATGATGGAAGGTGCGTTACAAGCAGTACCAGAAAATTCTCATACTTGTACTGAGGAGTGTAGTTGTAATCTATCAGAAGAAGCTAGTCGTGATATGACTCTAGCTGAATACGTTAATATTACAGAAATTCCAGGATTTAATTTTACTGACTACTTAATTAAGATTTTACAAAGATTAAAGACTGATAAGTTTTCAGATCTAAAAGCTCTCACAGAGAGAGATATTGATTTAGGATTACTTTCAGAGTCAGACGTTGATAAACTTCGACTAGTATTAAAAGATGGTTTCCAGAAAAATAAAACTATTAGAGAAATTGAAAAAGAAATTGATACTACAATAGATTTAAGAGATAGAATTAAGATTGAAGATGGTGTCGAAAAGATTACACTAAGTAAAGAAGAAAGACCTCTGGTCATAGCTAGAACTGAAACTGTTAGACTAGCTAACGCTGGACTTAAAGACTTATATCAAGAAAACGATGTAAGCACTTATAGATATTTAGCAGCTATGGACGAAAGAACGAGTGATATTTGTGCAAGTTTAAATGGTCAAGTTTTCTTAACTAAAGACGGACAACCAGGAGTTAATATGCCACCAATGCACGTGAATTGTCGTAGTACCATCGTTGGCTTAGTGGAATAATGGACCAAATAAATGAAGATAATAGACCAAAATGTGCTAAGTGTCCAAATGTCGCTTTAACTTTATACGCTGATTTATGGTTATGTGGTCAATGCATGCACGAGTACATTCAAAAACAAAATCAAATTAAACAAGAGAGGATACTCAATGGATAAGTGTAAACCTAAACCTAGACCAAAACCAAGATGATATATATAGACCCAGTAACAAGACAAAGAGTAGTATATGCTAAACATAGTGGCGACTTACAATACGATTTAGTTGGCGATAGTTCAATCTCGAAAGAAACTGTACCAGTCATAGGAAACTGGGAAGATTATACTGGCTCTGCAGTAGTAAATTCTAGAGTACAACAAATTAATGCTGGTCGTAGTAATCAGTTACAAGGTCAAGACGCTGCAATCGAAGGAGCAAAATTAGGAGCATTAGGAGAAGTAGGACAAAATGTTCAAACTACCAGAAGACGACGTATCAGACGGAGAGTTGAAGTATGAAGATAAATTTTAACACCGAAGAAGGGCAAGCCATATTTACTACGCCAATAATTGAAGATAAATTAGATTGTATCATAGTAAGTTGTAACTCAGAATTGCCTATTAGTATCATAATTAGAAGCCAACTAGGTTACGAGATATTACAAGTAAGAAGTCATAAAGGAGTAAAATATTATGCTCCACGAGCAATCGAACAAGGTCCAATAGCCAAATTAATTAATCAGGACCAATTCTGTAAATTTAACTTAAACGAGCCATTAGATATTATAATTTCTGGCCCAAAAAATGTTGATGTCGAGATGTGGTTACGTTTTTCTTAGTATATACTAACTAAACAAACATTTAAATAAAAAATAATTGTTACATTACTAGTTTAAAATGGAAGAGGTGACAAATAATCTCCTATTGGAATACAATGTTCCAATTCAAAGTAAGGCATTTCTAGATGGTGATTTCGTAATCGAGGGTATAGCAATCAACGAAACTACAACATCTAACGGTCACGTTTTTCTCGGTGAAGAGTTAGACAAATCTGCAAGTACCCTAATCGGTGTACCATTACTAAAAGACCACAACAATTCAGTGGACTCTATCGTTGGTCGAGTAAAAGCTGCACATTTTAGTCAAGATACTCGCAACATACCATTCAGAGCAATAGTCAAAGATAAAGCTATGCAGGAAAAAATTAAATCAGGATTAGTTAATTCTGTAAGCGTGGGAGCACACGTTAATCCTATGGATATTGAAGAAGATGACGATGGTAACATCATACCACATAATATAACATTTAAAGAATTAAGTTTAGTAGCAGTACCAGCTGACTCTGGCGCAACGTTCAGTGTTGCACTCAATAACGCATACTCATCTATAAAAGATAAGAATTTAAAGACTGTTGAAAGGGGGTTAATGACGATGACAGAAGAAGAACAAAACCAAGAAGTTCAGGAAGAACCAACTGAAGAACCAACTGA
>Ga0180438_10010630_pt1 | contig 11263 bp, 8 predicted proteins | sample SS_ome_12_FD_132455 | JGI IMG/M metagenome (GOLD analysis project Ga0180438, IMG submission 132455) | Hypersaline lake sediment archaeal communities from the Salton Sea, California, USA - SS_3_D_2 metaG | ecosystem: Environmental > Aquatic > Non-marine Saline and Alkaline > Hypersaline >...
CGTAGGTTCGACGGACACCTGCGTGGGGCCCACGATGTGCGGTAGTTCCCTTGTGAGCACGGGCTCCTGCGGCGCTACAGGTGACGAGAATTGCGAGGTGCTACCCCCTTCGTCTGTTGCCGTGGCCGTCACATTCGGCCCGCTCAGCGTGCCTAAGGGGGCGATGAACACAAAACTGCCCTCCTCGTCAGCTGTGGTACTTCCCTGGAAGGCACGCCCTTGGTTCTTCTCGTCGCAAAAGACCTCAACGGCGGAGTTCGGTGGAGCGACGCCCTGGATGGTCCGGGTGCCTGCATGCGTAATCGTGGGTGTGGACAGTCCTGCATTCGCCCCTTCCGTTTGCTCTATGCCCAATCCTTCATTGCCGTAGATGGAGTTGGCGCTGATGGTGTTGCCGATCGTTTCTGGGCCGCTTACCCTGATGCCGGATTCGCCGTTGTGGGCGATGAGATTCGCTGGGCCAACGATGTTGGACTCGGCGCCGTCACCGATACTTACTCCGTCGCCAGCGTTGCCCAGCGGTGCGGTGCCTGTGCGATCGCTCCCTATGTAGTTGCCCGCCACGACATTGCCTGCGGTGGCCGGATTGGCGACGGATATTCCAGCGGCACCATTCCCGCTGACAAGGTTGCGTTCCCCGGCAGCGCTGCCGCCAATGGCGTTGTCTTGGGCGCCCCAGGCCAGCACGATGCCGATATTTCCGTTGCCCAAAGGCGACCTGCCACTGGCGTCTGTACCGACGTAGTTGCCGCTGACGCTGTTTTCGTAGCTGCGGTCAACTACCACCCCATTGTTCCAATTCCCACTGACGACATTGCGCTCGGCTGCTGTGCTGCCGCCGATGATGTTGTGGTGCGCGCCATCACCAACCCACACCCCATCCACCTGGTTGCCAACCGCTGCATCTCCGAAGGCATTCGTCCCGACGTAGTTGCCGGCTATGGTATTGCCTGTCGTGCTGCCGCCAGCCACAATGAGGCCGTCGCCGTTTCCGCTGATGACGTTGTCTCGCACGCTGTTGTAGCTGGCTCCGTCTCCCACGACTACACCGAAATGGTTGGCCAGTGGCTGATTGCCGCCAGCGTCGAGCCCTATGTAGTTCCCCCGGATCTCGTTGTCCGTCACCCCGCCGCCGGCGACGTTGACTCCTCCGGCGTTGTTGCCGCTGACGATGTTGCCTTCTGACACGGTGTCGCCGCCGACGAGGTTCTTCTGAGCGCTATTCCCGAGATTGACGCCGAAGTTGCCGTTGGGTATGACGGCCGAGCCGGTGATGTCCGTGCCGATGTAGTTGCCGCTCACCGTATTGTGAGTGGTCCCACCATCGTGGATATACACCCCATCCCATCCGTTGCCGCTGATTACATTACGATCCCCCTCGGTAGCTCCGCCAACTTGGTTGTTCTGAGCGCCCTGGATGATGGCGATTCCATGAAACCCGTTGCCCAGGGGAGAAGCTCCCGCTGCGTCCGTGCCGATGTTGTTGCCTATCACCTGGTTGCGATCTGTACCCACCCCTGCGATGCGGATTCCCTCAATACCGTTTCCGCTGATCACATTGCCCTGTCCGAACGGCTTGCTGCCTATCGTTCTGTCACCCCCAATGGTATTTCGCTGGGCTCCGTTCAGGATCGCGATTCCAACCCCTGGAAACTGCAGAATCTGCAAGCCTCGGATCACATTGTCGCTCGACGTGATTGCCAGCCCGTGGGTATCCCCCTCGGGAGGCAACTGGCTGCCGTCGAGTGTGACCCCCGCCTCGCTGGCGTCGATGGTCATCTGGCCCTGAAACAACTGTGGCAACGGGCTGAAAAGAGCGATGGTGGCTGGATCGTCGGGAGGGAAGACGGTGGGGTCGAAGGTGATGGTGGTGCCCGCGGAGGCTTGCTCGAGGGCTTCTCGTAGGGTTCCGACGCCGGAGTCGGCGGTGCTGGTGATGACCATGCCCTGCCGCCGTGGGGCTGCTGGGCCAGCAAGAACGGTACCGGCAAGAAGGGCGCCCCAGACAACTGGTATTGCTACGAGGTGAATCCTCCGTATCATCGGCGTCCTCCCGTCTGGGCGAATCACGAACGGAAGGCCCATCTCCTGCGCGACCGCAGCGGACCCAGGCCCGATCAGCGGTGATCGTGGACCCCGGGAGCCCGAGAATGGGCGAGCGCAGAGAACAACAAGCTGTATGGTCTACTGTTGTGTAGTCTGCCTCAGACAGCTGGATCTTCGAGCGCGACCCCAGTCAATTCTGCCCCGCCACGTGGAATCCTGGCCGACGAGGTGGCGTGGTGCCTATCTGTTCGCTCGCAGAGCATCACTTGGTGCTTTGCGCGTGTCCCCTAGGAGTCCTTCTTGCCGCGGCTCCGCGCGACGTCCAAGCCCTTTCTGGCGACCTTGATGGCGATGCCCCCGCCGGGCACCAGGAGATCCACAGCATCGATCCCCACGTCGAACAGGAACTCCGCATCAATGACCTTTCCCAGATACTGCTGGAAAGTCTTGCCGCCGACGTGCAGTTCGCCCGTGAGTCCGTCGAATTCGATGACCGCTTCCTTGTCCTTCGATAGCCAGCGGTACTGAAAGGCGTAGACAGGGCGGTAGTAGAGGTCTACGTGCTCTACCTCCACCTTCTCCTCTACGATGCGGTCCGCCTGAACGCTCTTGATGATCCCCGCCAGCACCTCACGAACGATCGCCGACGAACGCGCCTGAGGTGGTACGACGATGGTCCCTTCGGGTGCGAAACTGCTCAGGTCTTCTTCTGAGAGCGTGGTAGCAGGGAACTGGAGATAGTCAGCCAGGGCGGGGAGCTTCTCGCTGCTGATACCCTCGACGAAAACCTCCTGGTGAGTCTCTTCCGTGCAGTGGTCCAGGCAACTGATGGTGACGGAGCCGCCCTCGGTCCCGTAGTCTGTGCCCTCAATGCTGATGGACTGCACTTCTGGGCCGCTGGCGGCGAGGGTGTATTCAGTTGTGCGGTCATACACGTAATGGCCGGTACAGGACACGTGCCAGAAGGGTTGGTACCGGTACTCCTTGTATGTCAGCTCAAACTCCTCGTCCTTGGGCTGCTGCAGCAACCGGGTCATCTTGGTGATCTTGCCGAAGGCATCGCCCTTCTTGCTCCAGGCGCGCCCTTCCGCCTGCTCCATGGAGATCTGCTCGTCCAGTAGCAGGGCCCGCTCATCAGCGACGGTGATTTGCATCTCCTGGTGCCCCCCCATTTCAACTGGTCGTCGGGTCTTCGTCGATATGGTTGTCCTGCGCATCTATCGATTACGATGGGCTATGAGGCGTGCGGCATGTGCTCGGTCGGCAGGGACAGCAATTGTCTTGCCACGGCCTACTTCGTAGTGTGCAGAAGACGGAGTTGCGCTGCTGCATCGGGCACAGCACAGTGCACGCTGGTGGGACTGCTTTGGCCTCCGATTCGTGGTAGATGATACCACTCGCCGTCCGCGACGTCAAGGCGCGCATGTAAATGGGCCTAGATGTCGTGACCCCTATTCCTGGCTCCAAAGGCAGTCTCGACAGGAAGCTCCTTCTGTAGCGCTTTGAGTCGCTTTGCCGGCCACGCTAGCTTTGCTCCATTGCCGACCAAAGCGGAGCTGGCAAGGAGTTCGCGCAATGTTACAGTCCGTGCGCAGAGGGGAACGTTGTTGTATGATCGGCAAAGTCTTCGTGGCGGATTCGCGTTTGCGCAGTCTGCCCCGAGTTTGACATGGGTTCAGCACCGTGGTAGCATAAGCGCCCGTCTGAACTGACCAAGAGACTATTCACAGAGCGAGGCCCAGATGACAAACAGAAGAAGTTGGATCCTTTTCTCGATACTTGCCATAGTAGCCCTGCTTCTGCCCGCATGCTCTGGGGGCGCCACTCCCACCCCGGAGTCTATGCCTACACCAACAGCTACACCCGCGCCGCCCACGTCAACACAGACCGCTCCACCGTCAGAGCCCACGGTCACTGCGACTCCCACGCCGACCACGCCAGCGGCGGAGGTATCCCCAGCCACTCCAGAACCACCACCATCCCCATGCACCGGCCTTAGTGGTCAGATCGAGATGCAGGTCCTCGTCGGCCCGGCGGATGCCGTGGGCCTGGAGCCGGTTGCCGTAGGCAGCGTTCCGTTCAACGTGACCTCTGACCACGAGCCGTATGTGGTTCAAGGTGGAGGCGACATCTCTTACGCGGATATCCTGGAAAAGGAATGGGGGACCTATGAGGTCACGCTGGATCTACAGACGACCCTGAGTGGGGAATGTGTTGCTGCGGCAGGTGGTGAGGCGCTCCAGCTGACGTTGGACATGACGGGGCAGCAGATGGTGGAGATCCAGGCTGAGAGCTTCCACGGCGAGTATCCCTGGTCAGGGGAGATCTCCCTCGACCGGAGCTTCCCTCTCACCGATGGGGCGACCGCACAGGGAGAGGGATGGGTACTGGTGCTTCATCTTCAGGCCCCATAGACCGCGGCATTGTTGTGGCTGGGAGTGGAGGCCGGTACCCTGGCGTGGCCAGTGGCACGCTCCCCTGGGTTTGCAGGCCTCCTTAGTCAGCGGGTGAGTACGCCGTCCCCTCCAAGCTCGGGCGGGGCGCGCCGCAGGGATTGCCTTTCTGAGCCCACCAGATCCGATCTAAGGCGCATTTCGTCACGTATGAATGCCACAGACTGTGCGCCATTCCGGTCGCAACCGGGGGCCGCCTGCAGCCCAGGCTTGAAGTGTGCCTGACCACGGAACAACGTCTCGCAGATCGCGCGGGGATCATGAACAGCCACGAGGACGACGAACAGGAAATCCACCAGCTGGAGCTTCAGTGCCTCAGCAAGCAGGTGTGCAGCAAGACGGGCAGCGGAGGCCAACAGGCTTGTCGGGTACTATTCCGGGGCGTTCACAGGAGCTCGGACGGTTATTCCTAAGCTGGATACCGACGCATGGAGTGCATGGGTTGCCCCACCACGCGGAAGGCGCGCCTTTCGGCCTCCCAGACGATACGGTCCACGTCTAGCGTCAGATACTCGCCTCTTCGGTAGAGCAGCTGGCCGTCGCACCAGACGTACGCCACGTCTGCTGGATGACTGCCATATACCACTCCCGCCGCCAGAACGTGCCGTGGCACCCAATGCGGAGCTGTGGCGTCCATAAGGATCAGATCGGCAGGGTGGCCTGGGGCCAACACACCACTGATGGGGAACCCCATGGCGGCAGCTCCAGCGTGCGTCGCCAATCGCAGGAGAAGCGTGCGCGGCATCGCCTCGGGATCACCCTCTGCGGCCTTCTGAACGAGTCCTGTGACACGCATCACCTCCAGCATGTTGAGATCGCTGTTGGAGGCCGGACCATCGGTGCCCAGAGCGACGTTGACGTCGCTCTCCACCATCTGCTGGAGCGGAGGCATCTCCATCGCCAGCTTCTGGTAGGTCTTGGGCGCGTGGGCTACCCACGTTCCTTTCTCCCTCATCAGTTCCATATCTTCCTGAGTGAGCACGTTGCAGTGCGCCACCAGGGTGGGCTCGGGGAGGTCGAATAGGCCAAGCGATGCCGCATGGGCCACGGGGGTCAGGCCGTGGGTGGCCAGAGATTGCTCCATTTGGTCAGGGGACTCGCTCAGATGGAAGTGTGCACCTGCGCCCACGCGATGCGCCTCCTCCACGAACCTTCGTAGCACCTCAGGCGGGTCCATGTAAAGGGAGTGGGGACCCATCGTAGTGCGGATGCGGCCCTCGGCCGTGCCTTGATATCGCTCCACGAAGGATACCGTCTCCTCGAACGTCTTGTGTCCCAGTTCGTGTTCCTCGCCGATGCCGAAGTGACACCAGGCGAGAAGAGCCTTCATCCCGCTCTCTTCCACCGCGCGGGCGGTCTGGTCCATCCAGAAGTAGTGGTCGGCGAAGCCCACCGTGCCCGACGCCACCATCTCGCAGCACGCCAGGGCCGCGCCCCAGTAGATGTCCTCCTCCTCTAGTGCCGATTCAGCGACCCAGATCTTCTCATTGAGCCACCTGTCGAAGGAGAGATCCTCGGCCCAGCCTCGCTCCAAGGTCATCGCCGCATGCGTGTGTGCGTTGAAGAAGGCGGGAAGAGCCACCATTCCCGAGCCATCGATGACCTCCTCGGGCACGAACTCTGCTGGCGCCTGGCCCACGGCGGTTACGTTTCGTCCCTCCAACACTATGTCAACACCGTGGAGAACGCTGGCTGCCTGGTCCAAGGTTATGGCCGTTACATCACGTATTAGTGTGTGCATTGTTCCTACACTGGTGGCAGGAATAGGACCGCGGACAAGGTTGTTCTAGCCGCACAAGGAACGGCGCCGGGCAAAGACCCAGGAGGCGGCGAGTCCAATCGGGAGCAGGGGCCACGGAATGCACTGCTCGGTCGTGAAATTGGCGGTGACGCTCTTGTGCGCGTCCACGACGACCGTTGTGTCGGGCGCCTCCCCTGATGCCGCGCCGCTCCAGTTGCCGAAGCGCCAACCGGAGGAAGCCGTGGCTTCCAGGTGCACCTTCGTATCCGGTTCGTACAGCCCCTCCTGACAGTTCGGTAGTGGGTCCAAGTTGATGACGCCAGACCCATCGGGACTGACTCCTGCCGCGAGACTGTAGCAGCTGGATGGGTTATGTGTGACGTAGTTGGCACCGAAGCCGACATTGCTCATCCCGTAAGGGATCCGCATGTAGCCGTCCTCACCCCACTGGGGTCCCCAGGAGTTCCTCAGGTGCCATACGCCGGAGTCTCCCTGCTCGTCGTCCCACCCCACCAGAACCACCGCATGGTTAACGAGAGAGCATCCCGGACCCTGGAAAACACCGCCACCATAACTTTGAAACTCCGGGTCGACGCACACCGCAGTGGCCGCGGGCCCGTGCTCGTAGATGGCGCGTTTTATGTCAACGACCGGCGCGCCCACCCATTCCCCTGCCACGAAGCCCCATGACCTTATCTGGTATCGATGGGTGTGAGGGGGGTTGCAGGCATCGTCTCGTGCCGCGTATGGGAAAGCTGCTTCCAGCACAGCGCCTGCTCCCTCGTCCTCCGGGGGCACCTTCCACTGGTGGTAATCGTGGGCCCACCAACCGCCTCTGCAGCCCCACCGCTCGGTATTGCACGAGAGTAGGAACTGTTCGGAGAGATCCTCAAAGTTGCCCTCGCGGATCAGCAGGTTCAATTCCAGTAACCCCGCGGTGGCGAAGGCCCAGCAACTCCCGCAAGCGCCCTGGTCCTTCACAGGTGTGCAGCCACCCAGATCGCACCAGTTGAATGCCGGTGGCAGATCCTCAGCAATCTCCTCGTCCTGGGACGCTTGTGTCTCGGCTGAATTGGTGGTAGATGGCTGCGCCCCAGAGAATGGACCCAAGGCGCGCACTTCGAGGCGAAATGTGCTGGCCGGTTCCACTCCACTTTCCCAGGGGCGCCGGTACTCCAGTTTCAGGATCGTGTGGCCTTCCCTCAGCCCATGGAAGCGTAGGGTCTGCGTCCCTGGGGCACCCAACAGTTCCGACTCTGCCTGAAACTCGAAAACATCCGCCTGCCGCAGGATGACTGCCTCCGTCGGGGCCGCCACCTGCCAGCCGTATCCCGTGGATGGATTGGCCTGCAACCTCACTACGAGCAGCTGGTTTTCCTCTAGGCGGATCACGCCCCCGTCGTCGGCAGCGGTGACCACAAGCTCCTCGGGGGGTGGCTCCTGCGCTTCGCACGGACGGAACACGGCTACGGTCACAGCCAGCGCTAGCGCGAGGGCCAGGAGCGTCCGGCCTGAATGCCTTCCATCCACGGTCACGACAACAATCTACCTAACACCCTGCTTGGCTTGCGCACCACAGCGCCACCCCGGGAGCTGTCAGTCTTCTTCCACCAAGACGATGTCAAGGCTGTAAAGCAACGACATCGCCTCGGGCAGCGAAAACCTCGCCTGCTTGAGCCGGTTCTGACCTGGATCGATCTGATAGTTGTGGGCCCGGCTAAGATCCGCTCCTGACAAGTCAGTGCTGGAAAACAGGCTCTGGGAGAGATCGGTACCCGAGAAATCGGCGCGCGACAGGTTTGCCTCCCGGAAGTCAACGTCTATCGCCACACAATCTCTGATCTCTACATCTCCCAAGCTCAGTCCCATGAAGCTGGAGTGGCTTATCGCCGACTCGAGGAAGCCTATCGGATCCCCCAGCCCTGTCTGGGGCCAGTCGGCCTCTGTCCAGTTGACTCCCACTGCCTTCGAGTTCTCAAACCGGGTGGACGTGAACCTGCTATCTGGTACCCGTACGAGACTGAGATCGCACTCTCGAAATACGCAGTTGACGAAGCGGCAGTTGCGGAAGACAGACTCACCCAGCGAGCAGCGGAGGAATACACAGTCGTAGAACTCGCTGGAGATCAGTTCGTCATGCTGCTGCTCCACGTCTTTGAAGACTTGATCGTAGTAGTGGGTCCGAGTCCGGATAGGGGAGCTCAAGTGAATGTCTCCACAAGCCATAGGATCGCCGTGATCCCTGATTCGCCGAAGCGGGCTTCCCCCCACCCCAGCCAGCATTTCAGTGGCCCTTCCCCATCTATGCGCCCTGGCCTGAGGTCTCCGCTGGGCGAGGAAGCAAGGCCAACAGTAGAACGAGGGCAGCCTTTCACGGGAAGACCTCCGAGGTGTGCTCGGTTTCAGCGTCGGCGGCGTACAGTTCTTGATAGATGCGATGGTATAAGGACACCCGCTCCAGGTATTCACGCGTTTGCCCGAACCCGATCCAGCGCAAGAAGTCGTCGCGGTCGGAGACTAGAGGGTGCTCCTGCCAGGCATCCACACTCCCGGCGCCGCCGTTGTAGGCTGCAACAACCAGGTCCGTGTCTTCGTCGAAGTAGTCGAGGAGGAAGCGCAACAGCCACGCCGCCATGCGGATGTTGTTCTCGGGTTCGAAGGCCTCGCCTGGCGAGATGTCCTCTCCCAGCTGCTCAGCTACCCAGACTTGCGTGGAAGGAAGAATCTGCATCAGGCCCCGTTCGCCAGCGTAGCCGAAAGCATCGGGGTCGTACCGGCTCTCCGCACGCATCAAAGCCCAGATGAGCAACGGATCAACATCAAACTCGGCTGCCGCCGACTCCACGGTATCACGGTAGGGCCTCGGATAGCTCAGATGCCAGAAGGACAACGGTGCCCTGGGGTGACGATTCAGGTGCTCCTCAGCGATAGATTGGGCATCCACCACATAGCCCCTTGCCAACAGCGCCTCCGCCATGGCCAGGTCCACCGCAGGCGTATGGCGAGCTCGCGCGGCCAGGAGAAGTTCCATGTATGCCAGGTCTTCCCTCCCGATGGACTCCAGCGCTTCAACCTTGCGCACAATGTCGCCTACAGCTGGGGGCAAGGGCGGGGCTATGGGCAGCCTCAAGTCTTCCTCGGCAAGCCGCAAGGCCAGCCAGTTCAATCCCTGCTCGTCTAACATGGTTTGGGCCTGGACCGCGGCCGGTCTATTCCCGATTCGATGAGAGAGGACAGCGAGCCGGTAGGCGGCATCATCTGCGAGATAGGAATCCGCGTCCGCCAGACGAGCGTAGATGGGCAGGGTCTCCGTCAGCCGCCCCTGAGTCTCGAGTATCGTCGTCGCCGACCACCAAGCGACTGGATACGGCGAAGCGAGATAGAGCTCCAGGGCCTGATCGGGGTATTCCTCTTCCAGCAGCTCGGCCTGGGCAAGGAGGCTGTCGGCGGTGTCGATCGTCGCGTAGAGTTCGAGGGCATCATCGGTGCGACCGACGCTCGCCCACGCACCTGCGAGACCCAACTTGGCGCTCTCCTGGTCAGGTGTTTCGTCCAACCACGCCTCATAGGACTGCACGGCCTGGTCATACGACCCCAATCCGCTAAGCGCCGTCGATCGCAGCGGGTGGGCATCCGGATCCTCAAGCGCGCCCAGGGTCTCGAGGGCATCGCTGAAGTAGAACGCTGTGTTCAGATCCTCGGCTATGGCCAGTGGGTCCTGCCCAGTGCGACGCATGCCAGCGAAGGCGTCGGGTCGCTCTCCCAGAATGCGTAGATACTCGGCGTAGGCACCCGGGTCATCTCCAGTCTCTTCCAGATGACGGGCCAGCTCAAGACGCAAGCCCACGGTATCGTGCAGGCCGAGCGCTGCTCTATAGTGATCTTCGGCCGCTGGCGCCTCGATTCCGGCGTAGTAGCGTGCCATGGCGAGGTGGGCCTCGTAGGCAGCAGGACTCTCGGGACGGAAAGCCGCAACAGCCTGTAACGACTGCAACGCGTCAATGTCCGGCATCGCGGCCTGTGCAGTCCAGAGCAGGGCATACTCCTCTATCTCAGGAAGGAGCTCAGCGAGACGCCCGTGAAGCAGCCTCGCCCGCTCGGGCGGTGCGTCTTGGGCTTCTCGGTAGAGATCTGTCGGGGAGAGCAGATAGTGCCGGAAGGTCCAACCCAGGATCAAAGCCGCCAGCAGCATGACGAGCGCGGCACTCGTACCCACCAGCCTGATCGGGCGCCAGCGATTCCTCTTCATAGCGTCCTTGGATTCCACCATCATTTCCTACTCTGCTCCAAGTGCGAAGGCGTACACTCTTCGATCGATGGAGCTTGCATAGAGACGGCCGTTCCTCACTGAGGGGCCGGCGGCGATAGGCCCTCCGGTCTGATAGCTCCAGGCCAGCGTCCCCGATGGACGGTCCACGCCGTACAGGGAGCCATCATCCGAGCCCACAAAGATTAGGTTCTCCCATACCGCGGGAGAGGACCTGATGACGTCCTGGGCCTGAAAACGCCACATGAGCTCGCCATCTCGCGCCCGAAGGGCGTACAGTCGCCCGTCGTTGGCGCCGAAGTACACCATGCCGTCGCCTATCACTGCCGATGACTCGATGGCGAATTCCGCCTGGAAGGTCCACTCCAGTCGTCCGGTCGCCGCATCCAGGGCATAGAAGTGCCGGTCGACAGAGCCTACGTAGACAGTTCCAGCGTCCGCAGCGGGAGCAGATACGATATCCCCCTCCGTACAGTATCTCCAGCGTGCCTGTCCATTCGCGATGTCTAGCGCGTACAGGCAATTGTCCATCGAACCCACGAGAAGCAGGTCATCGACGAAGGCTGCACTGCCCTCGATGCCATCGCCGGTCTCGAACCGCCACAAGAGCTGGCCCTCCTCAGCACCAAGTGCGTAGAGAAAGCCATCGTGCGAGCCGACATAGACGATGTCTCCGCCAACAAGGGGAGAAGCTGTCACCCAGCCGCCGGTCTCGTACCGCCACCGCAGATCACCCTGTGCGGCCTCCAAGGCATA
>Ga0180438_10010631_pt1 | contig 11262 bp, 12 predicted proteins | sample SS_ome_12_FD_132455 | JGI IMG/M metagenome (GOLD analysis project Ga0180438, IMG submission 132455) | Hypersaline lake sediment archaeal communities from the Salton Sea, California, USA - SS_3_D_2 metaG | ecosystem: Environmental > Aquatic > Non-marine Saline and Alkaline > Hypersaline >...
AGGTTCAAAAAGAAACAGGAAAACTTTTATCAGGTTTAGATAATGTATTAGGAGGAAGCGGGTTAAAACCAGCACAGGTATACCATGGTATACTGCGGTATACCAGCAATTTATTAACATGAGCATGAAAGAAAAAGTGATTCAATTTTTTAAAAGAAGAATTTGTTTTCATTGAAAGAGAGTAATATCTGATGATGAACATTTTTATGTATTTGATGAAATGAATAAAAAGAAAAAAATATCAACAGAGTATTGTCATCATGTTTGTTGGGAAAATATTAAAGCTTCATTAAGACTTAGTAATTCAGTAAATAAACTTTCTAATAAAATAAATAAATTTCTAGGAGATGATAAGGAAGATGTCGTTTATATTAACCCCAAATGAATGGACAACCTTTTTATTAGGCACAGCATTTATAATTGCTATCTTTAGTTTTATTCTTTATGTCTATAATAAATATAAAGCAAGGAGGTTAAAAAATGGCTATTCTAAAGAAAAAGACAAAAGTAGAAAAGGAGAAGTCCAAAGAGGAGAACACGGATTCTACTCAGGACAGCGACGAGAAACAGGAAGAACAGAAACAGGAAGCATCAGGGGAATTGACAGAGGAACAAATACAGGAATATCAGAAAGTAGTAAACAACCTTTCTCATTCAGGAGAAGCGACTTACCAGATGTTAGCAAAGTGGACAGAACAGAACAAGTTACTTCACGGAATCCAAAGTTGTCTGATAGTAATGCAGGACCAACAAAAATCGATTGGGCAGACTTTAGTTAATATAGGAAAAGTATTGGAGGCACAATAATGAAACTAAAGCTCCTCGATAAAATCGTAATTGGAGTTATGATACTTTGTGTTTTAATTAGTATTCAAATTTATTATAATATAAAAGCAGACGAATGTATTTCTAATCCATTAGTATATGGGGCTAAACAATTGTCAGAAAGATATGGATATGATTTCACAGGCAGTGGAACTTTCTTAGGTGAAAATTTACAAGCACCCATTATATATTTCGACAAACATAATATAACTGTTGAGTCTGATTCTATACAAGATAATGAAATAGATTTTAAAGATTATAATTTTAGTTTTTGATACAAAAATTAGGGTATACCCATATTATATCTATTTACTACTTTAATCCTTTAATTCTTTAGGGGGGTGTATTATCTCTGGGTATTTACTAGGAATTTTACCCCAACTAGTGATTGTCTGTTCGGAAACCCTAAAATGTTTGGCTTTATCCTTGTTAAACACACCTTTCAAGGAGTATATACCATACTGAAGCTCTAAAACCTTCTTATCATACTTATCAATTGAGAATTTACTTAACAATTTATTAGTAATCCTATCCTTTTCCTTCTCATACTCATCTTCATTTATTATATCTGTATTAAATACATCAGGGAAAGAACCTCTGAGTCTTGAATTAGAAAAAACCTTATAGGGTTTCTTCTTTTTCTTAGACCAATAGTCTAACATGCCCTCTAACATATCTTTTTGATAGTAAGTCATCCTACCTGCTTTTATTCCATCTCTGCTATATACATGAATTAATCCAACAGGCCTTTCACTAACAAAATATCTATTCAATCTATAAAACTTAGGAACATTAAAGAAGATAATGTGTTGCCTATACCTACAAGTCATAAGGGTTTGTATTAACATTTGTTGTATTTTACTTGCCCAACCAGAAGCAAGTCCTCCAAGTGCTGCCTCATCCCATATAATAATTTGTTTTTTAGTTGAGTTGATAAATTTTAATAGTTCTTGAGGGTCAAAGAAGATATTTTTAAGACTAAACTCCCTTCCAGACTTTTTTGCGATATAATAAGCACATAAAATAGATATTCCAGTCTTTCCAAAGCCTTCATCACCATCAACTAAGACAACAGCATCTAATTTTCTCTTTTTACAAGCTCTTTCCATATATAAATCAAGTTTCTTTACTAAAAAGTCCTCTAAAAAGTATTCTTTATCTGTTATAATCATTTTTTATTAATAATTAACATTTATAATCCTTCTAAATCATAATCTACATTTCTTGTGCTTAATCCATGCAGTTCATTGAAGTATTTTACTCTTGATTCATAATTTTCAATCTTTTCTCTTATTTTCATCCAGTTTTTATTGCTAAAAACACTTTTTTTCTTCTTACCTGATATAGAATCATAATAAACTAACAAGTTTGGAGGATAAATTGCCAAAGAAACATCTAAATCTAGTTTAAGTATGTTAATTTCTTTAATTTCATCATCAGAATACTTACTTTGCCCCTCTCCATACAGAACATTGACAGCAGAAATCCATAAATGATAATGATAACGATTAAAACCAATTGGTTTTAAAGGATTTATCTTATGAATGTTAATCATCTCTTGTGCTTCATGCAATCTAAGGTTTTTAAAGTTACCTTCATTCCATTCTGACACCTGTCCGACTTGACTATACCCTTTTTCCATTAAATATAAAGGATTTGTTTATTTAAAAAGGTTTTGGAAAGGTTTATAAACTACAAGTTACTTACATTTGTAATTAAATTGTAGGAGAAAAGAAAAATGGAAATTGAAGATATACAAAAAAGAAAAAAAGAAGAAAGAAAATCTATTGTAATTAGTATTAGAACTTTTCCTAGTTATTCTCAATGGTTAAGAGAAAAAAATATCTCTCCTAATGCTTTATTTCATAAAGCAATAGAAGAATTAATGGAAAAAACTGAAAATGGGATTAATTGAAATGGTTTTTAGTATTTGGAATTATAGTTTTTTTGAACTTTATTTTAATATTTCTATGAAAATCATTATAAAACTATTTTTTTAAAACCAAAACATATAAATAGTAGTAACTCTTTCTAAATAGTAACTTTTTGTTAACAGTGTTAACATTGTTAACAAAATAAACTCCGATGGGGAGAAGAGGGTAGTATGGCTAGTGTCGAGAAAACTTTAAAAGACATAGAGGAAATAGAAGAAAAACAATCTCAAAGGATTCTTGAAGCACAAGAGGAATTAAAAACTTATCAGGAACTAGAAAGGACTTCTGGCTCATCTCAAGCAGACCACATAAGAAATCTTCAAGAAAAAATGAGGGATGCTGAAGCTCATGTCAAAGGAGCTAGAGAAGCTAAGAGATTAATTGCAAGAGGATATGATGTTGGTGTAACTTATGTTGCTCAATTTGTTCGTGGTGAACAAAGGGGAGAAAGAGAAAGTTTAAGAAGGTCTGAAGAGAGAAGAGAAGCAATAGAACGAGGAGAACCAATACCTCAAACAACTCAACAGGCATTACAACAAGCAAAACAAGAAGCAGTCAGAGAAAAAGTCCAACTTGCAACAAAAAGAGGACAAAAAGTTTCAGGAGAACCTTCTAAACCAATTACTTTTGAACGAGAAGGAAAAGAATATGAGTATCGTGAAGGGAGATTGTATCAAGTTCAAGAAATAAAAGAAGAACCATCTAAAATAGTTGAAGGAAGAGAAGTTATTGTTGGTTATGATGTTTTTGGAAGACCATTAAAACAATCTGTTGCTGAAAGTGAGTTGACTGAAAGACAGAAAGCAAGAGCTGATTTAGAATTATCAATAACTGATGTGGAATATCAAAAAAGAAAAGAAGATTCTTTTTTTCCACAAATTACCAAATTAACAACCTTACCAGTTCAACAAACAGCACAACTTGTAGAAAAAAGTGTTTTATTAACTGAAAGACTTGAAGGAATTGCAAGACCAATATCAAAATCTATTTTAACTGAAGCTAGGATAGAAAAAGTATCTAGATTTGCTGGAAAAGTTGGAGGCGTTGTTGGAACTGGATTATTTGCACAAAAATTAATTCCTTTAGTCCCACAAGTTAAGGAAAGAAGCGAATTTATTGCTAGAGGAGTCGTTAAAGGACAATTAATAGATATTAGGGAACAACCAGTTAAACAAGCTGTTTTAATTGGTGCTGGTGTTGGGGTTGGAGCAGTTTCAAGAACAGCTAGGATTGGTGTTGGTTCAATAGGTGCTAGGATTGGCGGAGTTAGAGGAACTATTTTAGCTCAAAGGGTTTTTACAGTAACAGAGGTTGGATTAGCTACTGCCTTAACAGCTCCTAAAGCAATAGAAATAATAAAAACACAAGATGCACAAGAAAGAGTTGAAAAAGCTGGAGTTTTTATTAAAGATATTGGTTTAATAGGTATTGGTGCAGGTATTGGTTCTAAAATTCCAATATTTAAAAGAACATATAGATTTCAACAAGGGACTATTCAACAGTTTAAACAACTCCAACAATTAAAAGCAAAAGGAATCATAGATAAACCAACTGCTGAGGCTTTAGAAGTTGGGATTAATCTTCAAAGAACATTAAGAAAAGCTCCTGATGTTCCAATTACAAAATCAATTAAAGAATTAACACCAAAAGGGTTATCTCAAAAACAAAAAATAGTTTTTGAAAGAGTTTTGAAAGAGGATGTTCAACTTTTTGGTAGTAAATCCTTAGAAGCTAGAGGAATAACTAAAGGGAAAGACATAGATATTGCAACAAGAGAAAATAAAATTTTGTTAAGGAAAACAGAAAGTGCATTAAGAAAAGTTAGTAAAAAAGGAGAAGTTATGAGGAGAGGAGAAGCAATAGGGGTTGGAAAAGAAAAGGCAATAGATATTAAAGCATTAGAAAGATTAGAAGCATATCCTTTAAAAGAAAAACCAATCATAACTAAAGAGGGTTTAAAGGTCATTAAAGTTTCTGAACAATTTTCTAGGGGATTATCTGGAACTCTTGAATTGAGGAAAGGTGGAAAAGATATAAAAAGTGTTATTCTTAGTGGTAGAGCTTTAGTAAAACAAATTTCAATAAAAGCTGAAACAACTAAAATTCCAGTCTTAAAACCAATAAGACAATTTCAAGCAAGAAGAACAGAAGTTCAGTTGATTAAACTTGAGAAGGCAATCCCAAAAATAACTAGTATAATTGTTAGAGTTGGAGAAGCAGAAGTCCCAAAATTTCCAAAAAGGTTTGGGTTAATTACTCAAGATGTAGAGATTTTTCCAACTGATAAAAAAGCAAGAGTTAGTTTAACAAAAATGAAGGGAAGAGAAGGGGCTATTGTTAAAAAAGAGGCAGATGTATTTAAAAAAATACCAGAAGCAAAGAAGATTAAAGCTCCTCCATCTAAATTAAAGCCTTCAAAGATAACACCATCAAAAATAGGAAAACCATCAACCTTTAAACCATCTGCACTTCCTATTTCAAAATTAAAAACATCAAAGATTAAACCAATTACACCATCTAAATTAAAGCCTTCAAAGATAACACCATCAATTACTTCTCCTTCAAGGATAACTCCTTCAACAAGTAAAGAAGTTCCAAAAATTTCTACTATTGAAACATCTAAACCAAAACCTTCTACACAAATCTCAAAATTACCCTCTGTAATAAAAGCTCCTCCATCTAAATTAAAGCCTTCAAAGATAACACCATCAATTACTTCTCCTTCAAGGATAACTCCTTCAACAGAAAGAACCCCTTTGTTTAAATTTGAGGGAATTAGGATTCCAAAATATGAAAGGGGAACATACGGAGTTCAGGTTCGTAGAGGTGGAAAGTTTATACCAATAGCAAGAGGATTATCATTACAAAAAGCAATAAGTGTTGGACAACAAAGAGTTGGAAGAACCTTAGCAGCAACTTTTAAGCTAGTTCCACAAGCAAGAGGAAAACAAATTGGAAGTATTCGAACACCGAAAGGTTTTTATCAGAAGAAAGGCTTAATATTTATAGAAAAACCTAAATATAGGTTGTCAACTGGAACAGAAGTTCAGGAAATAAAGATTGCAAGGAGAAGTAAGAAGAAATCTAAAAAGAAGAGAGGTAAAAAGAGATGAATCCAGAAGAAGAAAAATATTTACAAGATACTGAGAACAGACTTCGATTAGCTCAAGCAGAAGCTATGGAAAAGGGTGTAGCTAGTCAACAAGTTATGATGGATATGGATGAACAAGAGAAAAATATCCTAAAAGAACAGCTTGATTTAAGTGGAGAGCTTGATAGGATAGACCACTTACTTAGAGGGCATATTCTTAAACCAGATGAGAATGGACTTCCTCAATGGACAGAACCAACAAATAAAGATTTAATATTATTAACAGAAGAAGGAATAAATTATATTAATTGGGCAATTCAATGGTATTTAACAAAGAATTTACTTCTATCAAATTATGATGTTGATACAATAAATGCAAAAATGGAAGATATTTCAACCACAATAGCTGATGCTTTATTTATGAAGTATGATACTTATTTTCGAGAACCAACTCTTGATGAATGTAAGGAAGAAATTGAAAAAAGGATTTCTAAAAGGATTGAAATAAGAAAATTTGCAGCAGAATTATCAGGAGTTGAGATTGATGAAAAGGAAATAAGGAACGAAATCCTAAAAGATATGGAAGGAAGGATTGAAAGAGAATTAACTACTATAAAAGAACAAAAAACTAAGAACAGATTAAAACTATATGAATCTTTAATCAGATTTATTCAGGATTCAATACACTCAACTTATTTAAGAGCATTTGGAGGACAGGAAAGAAGAACAATAAGACAACATATCCATGTTTCTGAAAGTTCAGCTCCGATGATTCAGCAAAAAAACCCACAAAAATTAAGTTTATTAAATTATGGAAGATAAAAAGAGGATAAAAAGATGATGAAGAAAATAAAAGGAGGTGATTATAATGGAAGAAATTGAAAAATTAAGAAGAGAAAAACAAAGATTAATCAATAGAAGGAAATCCAAAGAGGAAATAAAAGCTTTTGGAATAGAGAGAAAAAAGTTAAGAAGAGAAATTAAAGAGCTTAAACATCCTGTAAGAACTGCAATAAAGAAAAGGTTATTTTCAAGTAAAAAGAAAAAACCATTAAAAAAGATGAAAATTAAATATACTCCAAAACGAGCTACAAAAATAAGGAGGAGTGCAAGAAGAAAACCAAGTCTTTCAGGTTTTTTTGGGATAAAAAGAGGATAAAAAGATGATGAAGAAAATATATTTAACTTTAATGACATTAATAATTTTGTCTATGGCTTTGCCTATGATAAACTCAGCTTCTATTGATGAGGTTGAACGATATGAATGTGTTGAGTTATATCAACTATGTGAAAATTGCACTTATAATAATATTTCAACTGTTTTATATCCAAATAAATCAATAGCTGTTTCAAATAAGAACATGACTACTTCTGCTGCAAGAACTACCTATTATAATTACACTTTTTGTGATACAGATGCTATGGGGATATATACTGTTAATGGTTTTGGTGATTTAGATGGCGTAAAAACAACTTGGACTTATACTTTTGAGGTTACTGGAACAGGACATAAGTTTACAGAATCAGAATCTATTTTTTATGTTGCTATGCTTGGATTACTTGTATTCTTTTTTATTGTTGACTTATATGCAATAGGAAAATTACCTAAAGGAAATGATACAGATGATTATGGTATGGTTTTAGGAATAAATAAATTAAAATATCTCCGTCCAGTATTATTTTTTGTTGCATGGGGCTTACTTTTATCAATAACCTTCACTTCTTCTAATGTTGCAATAGCATATATAGGTGGTGGATTATTTGGACAATTATTATTTAATCTTTATAGAATAATGATGGTTTTAACTCTGCCTATGTTTCTTGTTTTCTTTGGATTTATATTTATTCAAGTCTTTAGGGACAATGAAATGAAAAAATTACTTGAAAGGGGAATAGATATACAATCAGGTTATCCTTAATATTAAAAATGGCTAATAATACAGTTCACATGAGAACATCACCAAGATTTAAAAGGATGATTGAAGAAATAAAGTCAGAAGAAATGAAAAGGGGCAAGTTATTAAGTGATAGAAGAATAACTGATGCTATTGTTAATGTTCCAAACTTAAAAGAGGTTGTAATTACAAAGGGGGTGAAAGATGATAGAAAGAAAAAGCTTAATATCTAAGAAGAATAAGAAAGGAAGTGTAGAAGTTTTACTTTTATTCTTTGTTTTACTTTTCTTAGTAATGTTCTTTGGGTTTTTTATGGCTTTTGGGAGTGTTATTTTTAATTGGGTTTATGATATTACAATGCCAGACTTATTAAACTTAGGAGTTATTGAAGACGCAGGCAATTTTACTGACTATACCAGCTATACATTACAACCTTTAAATACAATCATCCAACAAATGACTTGGTTAACTGGAGTTGCTTATGTTATGATGTTGTTAGCTAGTTTTGGATTTGTAATGTTGGTAAGACACAATCCAAGTAAGTGGTTGATTGCATTATATTTTGGATTTGCACTTCTTTTAATATTAGGTTCTATATTTATGAGTAATATTTATGAAGATTTCCTTGATGATGATGGTGATATTGGTGAAAGATTAAGAGAACATGTTTTATTAAGCTGGTTATTACTCCACTCTCCAATGGTTTTTACTTTTATAACATTTGTTACAGGAATTTTATTATTCAGTGGAATAAACAGGGAGGAAATTATATAAAAAATTATATAAATATAAGAGAAAATGGAAAAAACACAAAAAATAGCAAATTTTAGCAGTTTTTCAATACATAAAAATCATTTTAAAGGCTTCTCAAGAGCTTTTTTAATGTCCTGTATGGTTTTAGTCGCAGTTATTTTAAGTATTGGGATGGTTTCTGCTTGGGAATGGGATAATATAAAAAGTTATGATGAAGAAACAGGAGTTGTAACAATTAGTAATTCTTTTTTACAAATTTTTCCTCTTGGAAAGGTTGCAGAAGTTTATTATCCAAGAGTATTAAAAAGATTTGATACTGGTGAGGGTGATTATCAAAGAATTGTTGAGTGGGATTTAAAAGTTTATGAAAATTATCCTGATTTTGCAAAAGATATGAACTTCTTGAACATGCACTTAAATGAAATTATAGAAAAAGATTATCAATTAAAATATAGAGTTCAGGTTAATGAAACACAAGTTCCTTATTATTATATGGATTGTGATGAAAAAGGTGGTGTGTTATTACCTAATGGTAGCACTCAAAACCCTTGTGTTCAAAAAATAAAAGAATATAAAACTTCTTATGAATATGAATGGCATGAACTTGGGGACAAATTAACAACTTTACCCTCTGGAAATATTACAATAGGTTTGTATGTTGATATTAAAGATGGTGATGAAATTGATGCTATTCCTGTTTGGTTTGGTTTAACCTTAGATGAGTATGTAAGGTGGGATAGTTCTGGTTTAGAAACAGGATTATCTGCATACTTTACTTTAAATGAAACTGCTGTTGCTTGGAATAGCAGAAATAGAGATAATAAAAACGGAACAAATGTCGGAGCTAATTCAATAGCTGGTAAATTATCAACAGCTTACAATTGTTCTGGAACTGATTATATAGAATTGAAAAAAGGACATCCTTTTTTTAGTGGTTCAGCAGGACCTGGAACAAATGCAATAAGTTTATGGATTTATCCTAAAGAAAAAGATGGAAGTGATTGGGTTTGGAGTTATATTCCTCAAGTTGATAATCCAGATATATATTTAGCAATAAGTGGTGGTAATTTTGATTTTAGAGGATATGATGATGGTGGCGACCAGTGGAGATTTAATGGCGATGCTGTTTCTGAAGATACTTGGCAACATGTAATTATGCAATGGAACACTACAACTGTTGAATTTTGGGTTAATGGGGATAGAAAACAACAAGCTAATGTTGGAAACCTAGTTACTGAAGAAGTAAATGGAAATCATAGACTATGTAATAAAGCTGCTGGAACAGCAAACACATTTTTAGGAATTATAGATGAGGTTGGAATATGGAATGGAACAGTTTTAACACCAGAACAAATTGCAGACTTATATAATGGTGGGGATGGTATAACTTATCAACAATATGATGTTGAAACCGTGTTGCATACTCCTATAAACAATTATAATTCAACACTTCCAACAGTTCAGTTTAATTGTTCAGCTTATTCTGGAAATATTATGCAAAATATTACTTTAAGATTAAATAATGGAACTTCTTATACTGTTACTGGTGGTTCTGTTACAAATATTTCTCTTCAAAAGAATTATACAATGGCTCAGGGCAATCATAGTTGGAATTGCACAGCTTATGATACAACTCATAGTTCTGCAACATCTGGAAACAGAAATTTCACAGTTGATAGTATTCCTCCTGATATAAAAATTACTAAACCTCTTGGAAATATAGACTTTGTTGAGTTTAGAAACAGAACAACTTTAAACTGGACTGCCTCTGATTCTGGAATTGGTTTAAGTTCTTGTTGGTATGTTTATAATGCTTCTTCAAACAAGACTGTAACTTGTAGTGAGGAAGGAGCTTTCTTTATTCATCAAAGGTGGACAAACATAACTCTTTATGCTAATGATACATTTGGAAATCTTAATTATAGTTATTCTGATTATGGAGTTGGAATAATGCAAAATGTTATTAATTTTCAAAATGAAACAGCAGAAGGAGATACAGAAAGATTCCAAATAAATGTTACAACAAATGGAACAACTCTTACAATAGGAAAATTATGGTATAATGGAACAGCTTATACAGGTTCAATAAGTTCTTTAGGTGGAAATAATTATTCAATAACAAAAAGTATTGCGATTCCTATTGTTACTGCTGATGTTAATGTAACTTTCTTCTGGCAGTTGTTCTTAAAAGGATATGATATAAATACAACAGAACATAATCAAACAATAAGAAATCTTGGAGCTGATGATTGCACAGCTTATGGAACTTTAATCTTAAATTTAACATTAAAAGACGAACAAAACAAGACAAAACTTAATCAATCTGCTCAAAATGTTAGTATTAAAATAGATTTAGACATCTCACCTCTTGGAAGCACAACCCCTACAATAGAATATTATAAAAATTATACAGAAATTAATCCTGCACAAGTTTGTCTTAGCACAGATTTATCAAATTCTTCTTATAGAATGGATGCACAAATACAATATAGTTCAGCTTCAAGAGAAGTTGAGTTTTATTATATACAAAACAATACATTATCTAATTCCTCTATACCAAATAACATAGATTTATATGATTTGTTGTCTGATAGTTCTCAGGTTTTTGTTATAAGCTATAAAGATTCAAATTTCCTTGCAGTTAACGACGCTTTAATTCAAATTCAAAGAAAATATGTTGAGGATGGTTTATCGAGGACAGTTGAGCAACCTAAAACAAATCCTGATGGTGAGGTTGTTGCACATTTAGAAACTAATGATGTTG
>Ga0180438_10010632_pt1 | contig 11262 bp, 18 predicted proteins | sample SS_ome_12_FD_132455 | JGI IMG/M metagenome (GOLD analysis project Ga0180438, IMG submission 132455) | Hypersaline lake sediment archaeal communities from the Salton Sea, California, USA - SS_3_D_2 metaG | ecosystem: Environmental > Aquatic > Non-marine Saline and Alkaline > Hypersaline >...
GAGGAATTGATTGCCAACTTTAGGAAAGGGCGCGAAAGCGGGAAGATTCATCCTAACCGCGCGTTGCTTTTCATCGTTGATTCAATCACAAAATTAGTCCCAGAATCCGAGTTAGAAGAATTGTCTAAGGTTGGCAAGGGATATCCGTTGCGTGCATTGATGAATTCTGTTTGGCTTGATAGGCTTACGCCTATTGTTGGCTCCCTTCCCGTTCTGTTCGTTATCCTTGCGCACGAAAAGGTTAAGCTTGATGCTACCCAGTTTGAGAAAAAATATCGGGTCAAAGGCGGGGAGGCTTTGGTTTATGATTCAACCTACGTTGTGCGCGTGCAAGCTATCGGCAAGAAAAAGGTGATTCGCAAGAAAAAGAGTATTGCCGTTGGTATTTTGCACAAAGCTGTTATCGAGAAAAACAAAGTTGGTATTTGCAACGAACAATTCAACTTTGTAATGGGTAACGGAAAATTCGGTTACCCGATTGGTATTGACCATTGCTCGGGCATCGTTGAGGAAGTCAAGTTGCGCGGGGATACATCCCCGATTATTCGTTTGTCCGGGGGCAAGTATCAACATCCGTTGTTAGGGGAGGGAATACAAGTTAGCTCCGATGCGGCGTTAATCAGATTGCTCCGGCAAGATTCCGAGCTAACAGACAACTTGATTACCGTGTTGAATGAGTCCGCAATTGACGCGGTTGTTGAGGAAGATAAAGGGGAGGGGGATGAAGGCGATACAGATTGACAAAGTTGCGGAAGCCTTCCCCGAGTTGACCGCGGATGATTTACGGTTAGTTGAAACGACCGTTTCGTTGCTCGGGGTCAAGGATACAATAACGGACTCGGTTTTGCTTTTCTATTGCGTGTTACAGATTGCGGGCGCAATAGATGAAATCCGCTCCGTTGAGGTCAAGGGTAAGAGAATTGCGCCGGTTGAGTATGACCGGCTTAAAAACTTCATTGGTGCGCAATGAGTGATAAGGTTTTATTTGTTTCCGATGCCCACTATGGGCTAAAGAGCGGGGGCTTTGACCGGACCCCGGAAATACATTCCGTAATGCGCCGGATTGTTGATACCGCTATTGATGAAGGCGTTAGGCTTTTTGTTCACGGGGGAGACTTAGGGCATACCGCAAACCCTCCCTCTTATGTTCACGGGCTTTGGATTGATTTGTTTGAGCGTTTAGAGCGCAAACAAATTGAAAGCCGTTTCTTGCTCGGGAATCACGATTGCGTTAACAGGGAGGGCAAAGCCTTTGGGAGTCTTGCCCCGCTCTTTGAGTTGGGATTTGAATACGTCAAGCCGGTTGTTACCCCGAGCTTGGAAGTAATCAACGGGGTTGGAGGTTGCTTGTTTATTCCGTATAGCTCCCGCGCCAACCTTCCCGGAAAAGTTACCCTTGATGAATTCAACAACAAGTTTCTCAAAGAGCAACGCGCCGCAATCAAGTCTGAGCCCGAGCCCGGGGTTTTAGCATTTACCCATTTGAACATTACGGGAGCGGAGATAAATGAAGACCATATACTAAGACCAGTTAGCGCGGTCATTCCCGAGCGGCTTTTCAAGATGAACGTTGCCGGTATCTTTGCGGGACACATACACCGGCCGCAAGTAGTGAGGAAAAAGGCTCCGCGCGTTTGGGTTGTTGGGGCTCCGATATGCACCGATTTCGGTGATATGTTGGAGAAACGATTTTTGATGATAGACGCAAGCCCGGGGGGACCTATCGAGGTTGAAAGCAGAGAAACTGGAAATACTCCGCTTGTGCAACTTGAGTTTGATTGCTTAGACAACCCAACCCCGGACCTTTCATTTGACCCGGAAGCAATCGAGGGATGCGGAGTCAAGGTCAAGCTCCGCATAACAGAAGACCAATCCCGGATGATTGACCTTGCCGAATTCCAAGCGGAGCTAGCAAGACACGCAAGTTTTGTGCGCCCGATAGTTCCCGCAATCGTGCGGAGGGATGAGCGCAACAAGCCGGTTGTGCATAGCGGAATGACAGACAAGGAAGCGGTTGAGAATTTCGTTGATGCTAGAAAACCAACCCACAAAGAAGCGGTGTTGACTAACGCTTTTGATGCGTTGGAAAATGCGGGGGGATAGAATGTCCGAGGCAAGCAAAAGAACGCCGGAGCAAATCAAACAACAGGTTTTTGAGTTTGCTAAAGCGTTGGGCAAGTATCCGCGCAACCTTGTCCGTTTTCACGTTATGCCCGAGGAAGCGGAGGATTGCATTTCTCACTTGATGGATAGGAGAACCGTTTGCGGGGATGATGGTTATCCCGGTTTGTTTGGTAAAGAGTTTCTCCAATTTTACGGTATCCGCCTATCCTCGCAAGATATAGAGTTGTAATGTTTTTATCCGAGCTAGAAATTAGTAATTGGCTCATCATCCGGGAAGCGCATTTGCTCTTTGCTCCGAGCAATCCGGTTGTTGGTTTAGTTGGGCGTTATGATGATGAGGATGAACGGGGGCGCAGTAACCGCGCGGGGAAAACCTCGCTTGTGTTGGCGCAACTCTATTTGCTTTTCGGTAAGAGCAAGACACGTAACCACGTAAAGCTAATCAATCGCACCGCACGGGCAAACGGGGAGGGGATGCGTTTGCGCGGAGTGTTCAACCTTGATGATGGTTCAACCCTGGAAATCATCCGGGAGCGGGATAAGAGCGGGGCTCCGAGTGTAACGATTGCGGGAGCGGAGGGGCTTGGTTGGGAGCAAGCTAACGAGTTGATAGCGGAGCGCATCGGGTTTACATATGATGAGTATATGAATACTTGCTTTTTCGGGCAAGGTCAAATTCATCAATTTATGAATGCGCAACCGCGGGAAAAACGCGAGTTGCTTTTATCATGGTTGAATCAAGATAGATGGGAGTTGCGGCGCGAATATGCAAAGAGGGAAGCGGGGGAAGCGGAGCAAGATGTTAACCGTTTTGAGGCAATGCTAACAGCGTTGCCCGCGCCCGAGCTTACTGTTGATGAGTTGGAGGGGGAGCTTGCCGATTTGCTTGATGCTATCTCGACAAGTGAAACAGCGTTAGAAAATGCCCGCGCGGAGCTTGTGCATTGGAAACAGCGGCGGGAACGGGTGTTAAAATATCGGCAACTCGAAAACAAAAAGGGGGATTTGGTTGACGCTATCGAGGATACCGAGCAACGCTTAGAGTTGGCCGAATCCAAAGCAAACCGAAAGGATGAGTTAGAGGAACAAATTGAAGCCATAGAAACTCAACTTGATATGGTGCGGGAATCATTCTCCGCACAACTCAAAGAAGCAAACGAAAAGGTTGGAGCGGCGCAAGCTGAAAAGCGAACCACGAAAGCGGCGTTAAGTAGGCTCGAAAGCGTTGGGGGCGTTTGTCCGGTTCTTAGTGAGCCTTGCGATAGGGTAGGGGAGGAAGCTACTGCGCCCCTTGAAACGCAAGCGAGGGGGGCAACTGAGGCGTTACAAATGGAGATTGCGGAGCGGGATGCTTTACAGAATGAACGCGGCGCCCGGGTTGGGGAGTTCACTTCACAGATAGAGGAACGCCGCGCGCAAGTCCGAGCCCTTGGGGATTGCAACGTTGAGCGTTGGGAGCGGGAGCTTGACCGGCTAGAGGGGGAGCTTGATGCAACGCAAAAGGAATTGAAGGGGCTTACTAACCTTCCTCTTGATGTTGACGTTAGCAAGATGATAGAGGAAGCGGAGCAAGACATTTCCGGGCTAACAGAAAAGCTCGGGGGAATGAATGCAGACAAGCGCAACTTGACTTATACGATTGAGCAAGCGGAGAAATACGAGGAACGCAAGCAAGGTTTGGAAACAAAACTTGAGCAAGCAAAAGTCAATCAATCGAGTTGGGCTTACTGTCAATTTATGTTTTCAAGTAGGGGAATCCCCGGGGAGTATATCAAAGGCGCCTTTGATACGTTAGAGGAAGATATTAACTATATCCTCGGGAGAATGAATAGCGGGTTATCGGTTGAGTTCAAACCATACCGAGAAACCGGCAAGTATGAAAAGCATTGCCTAGCGTGCGGTAATGAACACAAGCCCCGAAAGCGGAAGTGTGAACGGTGCGGGGAACCTCGGGCGCACAAATTGGTTGAACAATTGGTTTTGAATATACACGATGCGCGGGAGGGGATTACCTCCGAGTTTGACCTTGACTCGGGCGGGGGGCAAGTGCTTATCAGTTTTGCGGTGCGCCTTGCGTTGCTTTTCCTCAAAGCTCGGGAGGGGGGCGGGTCCGTTCCTCCGATTGTATTAGATGAGATTGCGGGATTTCTTGACCCTGTAAACCGTGGCGCGGTTATCAACGTTATACTCAACATTCTAACCAACGAATACGGGGTTCAACAAGTGTTCTGGATTTCCCACAATGAGGAAATCTTAGATATGTTAGAGGATGCGCTAGCCGTTACCCGGTGCGGGAATCATAGCGTTGTTGATTGGATATAGGTGAAACAAAATGTGTAAATGTGAATTTGAATCTGTGCTTATTTGCACTTGCGGAAGTAAGCTTGTATTGTGTCCTGTTATAAATGCCTTGGTTTGTAGGGGATGCGGTTGCCCTCGGTTAGACGAAATCAAAGAGAATGAAGCGCAAGAAAATTAAACCGGATAACATCCGTATTGCGGCAATAGACCCGAGCCCAACGGGAACCGCAATAGTTTGTTTCAAAGGGCAATACTTAGAATCGTTTTACTTCACAACGGAAGCTAAAGGGGTTGCCAAGAAATACGAACCATCCGCGGTGTTGCTACCGAAACCAAAGCTTGCGGATGAGAATGGACGGATGCAACGGCTTTCAATTCAACGGGAGCTAGTGCGCTCGATTTTGTGCGGGTTCCAACCTCACTATATAGGGTTGGAAGATTACGTTTTCGGGAGCGGGAAAAAGTCGGGAGGGGTCTATCAGATTGCGGAGCTTGGGGGAGTTCTCCGGTTGATGCTTTGGGAAAGCGGGGTCAAGGTTCGCACCTATCATCCCGGGTCCGTTAAGCTTGCGTTTGCTCAGAAATGGCGCGCGGAGAAACCCGATATGATAGAAGCGGCAACACGCTTTTTGAAGGCGCAAGAATCGGAGCACTTGCCGCGGTTCAACGAATTGGCAGACAAGTATCAAGAGGGTATCTCCGATGCAATCGGGATTTGGTATTTGCTCCGCGTTGAGTTGCGTTTCCGCAATGGACTCTTACAGGTTTCTGATATGCCAAAGCACTTGATAAGAGTGTTTAACAGGGTAACTGATTCAATGCCGGTTTGTCTTATTGACCGGGAATGGATGCAAGGGGGACCGTATGTGTAATGCGCAAGATATGGTTGATGATTGCTTGAACGTTATCAACATACCGAAAGACCGCGGGGGACCGGGTTTCAATCAATGGGAAAGGGATTTTATTGAAAGCCTTGATGAGCGGTTGCGGGAGGGAAGGAACCTAACCGAAAGACAGATTGATAAACTAGAGTCAATTTGGAATCGGATATGAATAACGCAACTGTTGACCTTGCTAGCTTCACTCTTGATTACCTTGACCCGGGTAATGCTCAAACTATTTGTGTTTACGGTATCAAGGTTGTTGGGGTTGACCGCGATATTCTACGCAACATAACCGAGTTTGAATTTGAAAACGGTTGGGTAATACCGATTCAAGTTGAAACCCATTATTCCCGGGGAGGGTTGCACGCTATTTACCGGGAGCTTGTGCGCAAGGTTGAGACTTACTTACAATTCCTTGACCCGATGCAACTTGAGGCGTTTCACGCGCCCGAGGTAATCGAGGATGAAAACCCGGATGAGTTAGACCCGTTCCCGGTTTTCGTTTGCCAGTGTTGCAGGGAAGATTATGAGCAATGAATTTTGATTACATGCTAGTTGATGGTAACTATGTTGCGCGAAAGATGTTTGCGGTCAACAAAATGTTGCACGCGATTGTTGACGGGCGGGAGGTTCAAACCGGATTGACTCACGGGTTTTTGCTCCAACTCATTTACCTCAAGGAAGAATACAAGGGGCGCATCATTGTTGTTTGGGATAGGGGGCATGATAGGCGCCGCGCAATAGACCCGAGCTATAAAGAGGAACGCAGGGAAAAGGGGGATGATTGGGAGGAACGGGAAGCCTTTGAGGAACACAGAAAAGTTTTGTATGTGTTCCTCCGATTGCTCGGGGTAACGCAAGCATTCAAGCGAGGGGAGGAAGGCGACGATATACTTTATACGCTTGCGCGCCGCTTAGAGGGTAAGCGTTTGATGGTTACCAATGACCACGATTTATATCAAGCGTTGGGGGAGGGAGTCTATCAGCTATTGGCAAAACGGGATGGTTACGTTTTGTATTCCGCGCGGCGCCTTGAAAGGGAGCAAGGTGTAACGCCGGAGCAATTTACTTGGGCAATGAGTCTTGCGGGTTGCTCGGGGGATGGTATCAAGGGAGTCCCCGGTGTTGGAATGAAAACGGCAATCGGACTTGTGAAGCAATATCCCGGGTTGGTTCCCGCTGTTTTAGCGGAGCATTACTGTTTCATTTATGATACCGATTGCGATAGGGAGAACCCCGCGCAATACAACCCTCAAGTTGATAGCAGAAACAAAGTCAAGGTTGCGACTGATTACTTTGATGTTGGCGACAAAGGACCGGGCAAGCGAGTTGCAACGATAGTTGAAAATCCTGAAACTGTCTATCTTACAAACCAACTCATTTCGCTTTATGATGTTTGGCCCGTAACGTTCAAGAAACCAACCCCGGATTTTGATGCGTTGATGCTCCAACTTGAGCGTTGCGAGTTGCACGAATTGACCGGGCGTATCGACATATTGAAACGGTTGCACAAATGACAGACCTTACCGAGCAAGAGAAAATTTGGAATGAGCTATCAAACACCGATAAGGCTTGGTTTCGGTGCGTTGATTGCGGGTTGGCCAAAGGAAGAACCAACCAAGTTTTTTGCAGCGTAAAGGGTGAGGTTGTCCCGCGCGGGTTGGTTTTAATCGGGGAGGCTCCCGGTGCGGATGAAGATGAATGCGGAGTTGCTTTCGTTGGGCGCGCGGGAAAGAAGCTTGACCGGCTTTTAACCGAGGCGGGGATTGAAAACATTTTTATTACAAACACCGTTCTTTGTAGACCACCAAACAACCGCAACCCAAAGATGATTGAAATGCGGAAGTGTTGGCCTAGGCTTCAAAGGCAATTGTTGGCACTGAAACCGCGCGCCATTATTTGCGCCGGTAAGATTGCAGCTAACTTTATTCTCGACAATGACAAATCAATGGGCGGAATGATTGACTGTGTTTACCAGTGGTCTTTAGGGGGGAGGTTCAACGCAACCGTTGTGCCTATCTATCATCCCTCTTACTTGTTAAGGCAACGCAACGCAAGCGTTGACAAGCGGATGATTGACCGTTTGAAGCTTGCTAGCAACGTAAGCGAGGAAGGTTGACCAATGCCAAAGATGAGCCTTGAATTGCGGGGGCAACTTGCAATCAAAGAAATTCTAACGGATGTTTTCTTTATGGAGGGGGGGCGCGATTTCATTATTCAAAGCTCAATCAACCATTCTCCGGTTGACTTTTTGCTTGTCAATGAGGCGATTGGGATAAACGTTTCAGCGGCGCAACCCCACAACGAAATCAAAACTAGGCATATTCACAACGCAATGGTAATAACCTTTTCGTGTCTCGATATCGACTTGATGCGGGAGCTTGTTGTTACCGAGTTGAAACGCATAAACGTAAGCGTAAGAGCGAACCATCAACAGGAACAAACCGAGGATGAATGGTAAGCCAATGGGAGTAAAGAAGCGAGGAAAAACGCGCCGCACTAAAGACCCTGTAAAGCGTGTCAATCAAGAGTTTCGCGCGTTCAAAAAAAACCTTCATAGGATGGTTGATAAGTGTTCTATTGATTGGGAGGGCAAGCCGTATTCAGGCGGGTCAACCTATCGCTTTACTATCCCTCCCGATTTGGTCAACTTGATTGTTGGTTTGGTTGTGCAAACCCAACAACAACAAGAAAAGGAACGGGCGGAATCCTTGACCCTGGAAAACGCAAAGCTTCTAAGAGCGGTTGCGGTTCCCTCTGAGCCCGAGGGGGAGGGCTTTGGGGTTGAGGTTGACGAAACCTCGGGGGAGCCCGAGGAAGCCCCCTCCGAGCCCGAGGAAGCCCCCTCCGAGCCCGGGGGGGAGCCCGCGCCCGCTGAATAGCTGAGAAAATCTTTACGCTCCCTCCCTAGTCGGATAACAACTTACAGGATGAAGAAACTAAAGGTAAAGCCCCCGGGCGGTTTGCCGCGCGGTTGTTTGGACCCCGCGCGGTTGCATTTCTGGGGGCATTCTATTTGGAGCATTGCGGCTTTCGGAGGTATCAAAGTTGCGCGCGTTCATTCGGATTGGAGCTTGACCATAAGGCGCCCGGATAACTCGCTTGTCAAAATTCCAACTGTGATACTTTGCTCACGGGACCGGATGCATAGTAAAGAATACATACAAGCCGCAATTGCAGGAAAGCCGCTTGACGAAATACACCTTGCAATTGATATCCATGATAAGGAATTATCCCGGGCTTTGAGGGCTTGGAAAAAAGAGGATTAAGGTTTGACGGATTCGGCGCGGGCTCGGGTCGGTTGGCTCCCTTCCCCTGTTGTGTTTCTCCCGCGCCGCTTCCGTCAAAGTTAGGTGATAAGTTGGAACCATCAAAAGAGCGCTTGTTTGTTGTCCCCGATAAGTGCGGTTCGGTTGGGCGCTTTATTCGCACCGCTGAAAAGCGGGGACTCCAACCAACGCGCCCGGTTGCAATCCGGCGCCGGAATGGTATACGATGCGCTTTCATCTTCCTCCCGGTTGAGGATAAGCTTGCGGCGTAATGGGAAAGCGTGTCAAACTTTCGTGGTATGAGGTATCGGGAACGGCAACCCTTAATTGCGGTCCCTTTAGCGTTTACATATACGAGGATAAAGAAGCAACGCGAGCAAACAACGGGAGGCTTACGTTACGTTTTAAGGTTGGCTCATTTACCTCCGAGGCTCGTTACCACGGAATGACCGCGGCAAAAAAAGCCGCGTTGAGACACATTGAAAAAGTGTGCAAGGAAGTCTTAGAACAGATTTCTACCCTTGCCGAATTTGACGCGATACAAAGTGAAAGGGAAGCAAAGGAAAAGCTTGATAGTTGGCATTTGGGAATCCTCGGTTTGAGCGAAAAGCAATGATGCGCGCCTATGGTGAAATTGGTAGACACGGGGGATTCAAAATCCCTTGCGGGTTTCCGCGTATAGGTTCAAGTCCTATTAGGCGCATCCGCGCGGTTGGCGAAATAGGTAAACGCAAGGGACTTAAAATCCCTCGGGAGCATTCCCTTGCGGGTTCGATTCCCGCACCGCGTAAATCGTTGGGGCGTAGGCAAGCGGTAAGCCCCCGGATTTTGGTTCCGGTATTCGTTGGTTCGAGTCCAACCGCCCCAGTAAGCCGCGTGAGGATGGCAACCGCTAGATTGAAGGGAGGTAGCAATGCTAAATTTTGTGAACTCCTAGCCCCTTTCCCTTTGCCCGGTCGGGGATGCATCAAAGGGAGCTTTCCGAGTCAATGATGCGGACTCGGGGAGATAGACCGGGATTTATGGCCCGTTCGTTCAATGGTTAGGACACAAGCCTTTCACGCTTGTTATAGTGGGTTCGAGTCCCCTACGGGTCAACAGAAACAAAAGCACGGGAGCAAGCTTTATGCCGCGTAGAAAATTGGAAATCGGAGAAACCAACTTTGACCTTTTGCCATCCGTTCCCGAGGGGCGCAGTTTGGAGGATGCACAAGAGGATATCAAGGATGCACTAGAGGAAGGTGAATCAATCAATTGCCCGTGTTGCGGGAGGTTCGTTAAAGCCTACGCAAAGAAGTTATCGGCAACGATGATTGTTTACCTGATAGAGTTTGTTGCGGAGTATATGCGCTCAAGAGATTGGGTTAACGTTACCGAGTTGCCAGCATACACAACGACAAACCAACGCGGGGATTATGCGGCGTTGCGGCATTGGGGCTTACTCAATCCCAAAGAGGGAGAAAAGGCGTTATTCAAACCAACCAAAGATGGTTACGACTTTATCCGAGGGATGATAGAAGTTCCCTCCCATTGCTTCCAATTCAACGGGCAAGTTTTCGGGTTCTCCGCAACGATGGTTGATGTTGAAAAAGCTATAGGGGAAAAGTTTGATTATGCGGAGTTGATGAAAGCCGTTCCGATACCGAAAAAGAAAATCAAAACGGTGAAAAAATGACAGATGAGTTTGATGATAAGCCTTGCGAGGATTGCGCGGAGTTAGAAAAAGCGTTTGCTGTGTTGCTCAAAAAGAGCCCGCGCCGCGCGTTCAATTGGGCTATGAGCAAAGCGCTTGATATTGTGCAAGGTGAGCCCGTTCCCTCGGGGTATGTTGCTCCGTTTGTTGGGACCATCAAAGCGGTTGCTCCGCACGTTTCAGACAAGGGAAAGGGGGAAACGGAGATTCGCTTACCATCCGGCAAGACTGCCCGGATAAGACCGCTCCCGGTTGCCGCGGTTAATGATATGTTTGCCGCATCCGAGCGGCTTACAGTTATGGAGAATCGGTTAGAGGTTGCCCGGTTTCGTTCCCGCTTCCCGGTAACCGCTGTGTTGCCCCCCGAGGCAACGCAGGATAGCCCAGAATCAACGCAAGGGGCTCCGGCCGATACATCGGACCTTGAGCCCTCTGAGCCCGTTACGGGCGCAATGAGCGGCTTTGACGGGGAACCCGAGGGGAACTAATGACAGATGAAACAAAGAAGCCCGAGGGACTTGAAAGCTCCCCGCTGAAAAAGCTGTTAGCTGCAAAGGGGGATGATAAGTCCGCGGATAAATGGCAAGCGGCAATCCGCGCGGTGTTTGATGCGGCGGGCAGTATGACCGATGAACCCTTGATGTTTGAGTGTAGGCATTGCGGAGGGTATCATAGGTTTACTATTCATTGCGCAAACTGTGACATTGATATTGACGCAACGCAAGCAATGGAAATGGGAAGCATTGATAAGCACCTTGTCTTAGGGCTTTGCAAAAAGTGTTTGTCCGTAAGCGTTGCGCTTTACAAATGTCACGGGATAGACCCGAGTAAGAGGGATATTCAAGCGAGCGTTGCGGAGGGTTTGAAAGTCATACCGGGAGGTAAGAAGTAATGAGCTTGTTTCAAGTTGCCGCATCGGTGTTGGTTGTCGGGTTACTTTCGTTTCTTGTTGGGTATCTAGTAGGCAAGCAACGCAAGGATAAACCGGAGA
>Ga0180438_10010633_pt1 | contig 11261 bp, 12 predicted proteins | sample SS_ome_12_FD_132455 | JGI IMG/M metagenome (GOLD analysis project Ga0180438, IMG submission 132455) | Hypersaline lake sediment archaeal communities from the Salton Sea, California, USA - SS_3_D_2 metaG | ecosystem: Environmental > Aquatic > Non-marine Saline and Alkaline > Hypersaline >...
GCGGGGAGCTTCCAGGGTGCAGGGGGGATCCCCACGGTCCCCGCTTTCGGGCCTGGTCTCTTGCCCCTGGCGCACAGTCCAAACGAGTACATCTCTGTCGAGGGCATCCTCCAGGCGGCCAAGGTCTATGCCCTGACGGCACTGTTCTATCTGGGCGAGCCTGCCTAGCGCAGAATGTTCAGCCGATTGCCTGCTGCCAGGGATCGGACCCTCCCCGGCGGTGCAAGACAGACCAACGCGGGTACGTGAAAGAACACGTGCCGAAAGGAGAGCAGATGTCAAGAATACTGGTCATCAGGAATGAGGAGATCGATCCGCACGTTCATATCAAGGATTGTCTTCCTCTGGTAGAGCGGGCTTTTAGTGCCGCAGCCGAGGACAAGGCGGACCTGCCCACCAAGTACCACTACCGTGGCAAGTTCGGTCTGTGGTTTTACATGGCAGGGATCGTGGAGCCGTTGGGGGCCATGGGCGTCAAGCTGGGCAGCGGTCGCCCGGGAGGAGGTTTCTCCCAGGTCATCTATTACAACCATGAGACGGCCGAGCCCCTGGCGCTCATGCAGGGAGGCCGGGTGACCGCGCTGCGCACCGGGGCAGCCGCAGCCATAGGGGCCAGGTATCTTGCCCGGCGGGAGTCAAAGATTGTGGGCATCGTCGGCACAGGAACCGTCGGGTGGACCAGTCTGGCTGCCCTCAACGAATGCTTCTCCCTGGAGAAGGTCTACGCGGCAGATGTCAGCGAAGGTGCAAGGGGCAATTTTGTCGCACGAGCTAGTGAACGTTATCCTTTCCCGGTCGTTGAGGCCAGTTTCGAGGAGGCGGTGCGGGCCGCGGATGTCGTGATCACGGCGACCCCCACCCGGGAACCGATCGTGCAAGGGGAGTGGGTATCCAAGGGAAAGCACATCAGCGCGGTGGGGGCCGATAGCGCCGGCAAACAGGAGCTTGATGCGGCGATCTATCACCGGGCGAGAATAGTCTGCGACAGCGTGGAACAGTGCCTGGAGTTCGGAGAGGTCAACAACGCGCATCGGGCCGGGCTGTTGGACGAGGATCGAATCGTCGGCGAGATCGGCGAGGTTATCCTGGGGAGCAAGAAAGGGCGAATATCTGAAGAGGATATCACGCTCTTTGACTCGACGGGGATGGGCATTCAGGATGCGGCCGTCGCCAAGTTGATCTATGAGACGGCGTTAAGCAAGGGACTCGGCACCTGGGTCGAGCTGTAGCTGGCCGGCTTGGGCAGAGGAAGGGTATGAAAAAGTCAGTCGTCCGTACGGACAAGGCTCCCAAAGCGAGTGGCTGTTATTCGCAAGCCATCAAAGTAGGAGGGTTTGTGTTTACGGCGGGTCGTTCGGGAGTGGATCCCCGAACTGGTAAAATGGTCCCGGGGAGCATCAAGGCCCAGGTTAGACAGACCCTGGAGAGCATCAAGGCCATACTTGAGGAAGCGGGCACCTCACTGGACCACGTGGTCAAGGTGAACGTTTACCTGCGCGACCTGGCCGATTTCAAGGCGTACGATGAGGCCTACGGTGAGTATTTCGACGTTGACGGGCCACCCGCACGCACGACGGTGCCGGGGGCGGACTTGCCCGGCGACATGCTTGTTGAGATAGACGCTGTGGCTTATGTCCCCGAAGGGTGAGGTGTCGCAGGCGTCAAGTCAAACCGTAGCGTGCAGGGATGCTGTGCTTTGTACTCGAGGTCTTGTCCGGTTTGCAGCCCTTGTGCGAGTGTTCGAGTCCGAAGCAGGTAGACATAACCTCGGATTGATGCCTGTCGGCTGTTGTCCGCCTTGAGCGACTTTGTGGACGGGCACCAGGCCAAATGAGGAGCAGATCATTCTTGCAAGAATGGGCCAGGAGGGGGATGTGAACGCATATGAGAAGCTGGGCGTCCGTCGGGTCATCAACGCTTATGGCAATCTGACTCCCCTGGGCGGGTCGTTGATGGATCCGCAGGTCGTCCAGGCGATGGCGGAGGCTGCTGGCTGGTTTGTGGACGTGAACGACCTGTTGAAGAAAGCAGGGCACAGGATTGCCGACCTGGTGGGGGTGGAAGCTGCCTTCATCACGTCCGGAGCAGCAGCCGGGTTGGTGATCAGCACGGCAGCTTGCGTGGCTGGGAAGGATCCAGCCAAGATAGCCCGTCTGCCCGATACCTCCGGGATGAAGCATGAGGTCATCATACACAAGTGCCAGCGCAATGTGTGGGATCAGGCGGCACGGCAGGTGGGGATCAGGCTGGTCGAGGTAGGACTTTCGCAGTGGATCGAGACGTGGGAGCTGGAAAGCGCCATTAGCGACCACACCGCGGCGATTTTTTACTTTGTTCATCACAACCAGGAGCAGTCCCTTCCTCTGGAGGACGTCATCAAGATCGCCAAAGCGCATCAACTGCCGGTGATCGTGGATGCGGCTGCCGAGTTACCCCCCGTGGACAACATCCACAGGTTCAACGATATGGGTGCCGATCTGGTTCTGTTCAGCGGGGGTAAGATGATACGAGGGCCGCAGTGCGCGGGTCTGATCCTCGGCCGCCGGGAGTTGATCGAGGCCTGTGCCCTCAACGCCAGCCCCAACTTTGGCATCGGCCGCCCGATGAAGGTGGGCAAGGAAGAGATCGTCGGTTTGGTCAGGGCGGTGGAGCTTTTCCTGGAGCACGACTTTGAGGCGGATGGGAAGCGTTGGGAACGACAAGTGGCTCATTGCCTGGAGGTCTTTCAGGATCTCGAAGGGGTGACGTCCAGGCGAGTCTTTCCAGGCGAGGATCCGGTGTTGCCTCGTTGGGTCCCCCGCGTTTATCTCACATGGGATAAGGAAGCGCTGGGTGCTTCTCCGGCAGAGGTAAGAAAGAGGCTTTTGGAAGGGCAGCCCTCCGTCGCTGTGGGGGCGATACCCGGGGGGCTGAGTGTAAACCCCATTGTGCTGGACGACGGGGAAGAGGAGGTTGTGGCCCAACGTGTGGCCGAGACACTGATGGCAGCCTGAATCACGCCGCTATTGCTTCACCTCACGATTGCGCGCAAGTTGTTGTGCAGGCTGTCTTATATCTCGTGAGCAATGTTCTGACCAAGTTGCACCCGTCTAGCCGCACCCAGGCGTCCCTCGACGACGCCGACGGGCACCCCGAGGCATGAAACCGGGGAGGCATCTCCCCGCACATAGCCCTCCTGTAACAGATGCCGCGTTGCATCTGTCAAAGATCGCCTTGACGGCGATCTTTTTGCATGATGCGTTGTCCCCTATCCGGCAAGGGCACGCCCAAGCCTGCCGCCCTGTGCCCTCAGCCCTGGCAACCCGTGAGGGGGCAGGCAGGCACATAGGGTGGTATTCCGGGGTAGTAGTGTACCTTAAACTGCGGATAAATTGACTGGTTTGGCAAATTGTGGCAAGTCATAAAACTGATGTTGGCTTTTGTGGTCGGCGACCGCAGTCTGGTGTGTGCGCAACTGCTCATTAGTTTGCTCCAGCTTGCCGGCTGGCAACCTGTCAAGCCATCGGTCTATTGGTATACTATACATGCTCTGCCTCCTGTGGTGAGTGATGTTGGACTGCGCGATTGTACCACAGTCGGGTGGAGCTTTCATCTCGTTCTTCCAAGATGTGGGTAATCACCGGGAGGCGGGTTTGCGCGAGGGGATAACCGGTGGTAGAATGTGACGTCAATCAGGAATACATTGCAACAGGAGAGGGGTAATCACACGATGGCCTACAATTTCGATCAGATCATTGACCGCCGCCGTTCCGACAGCGTCAAGTGGTGTCGTTACGACGAGGACGTGCTACCTTTGTGGGTGGCGGACATGGATTTCGTCTCACCGGAGCCGGTGATCCGGGCTCTCCGCGAGCGCGTGGATCACGGCGTGTTCGGCTACGGCACGGAGCCCCCAGCACTCCGCAAAGTGGTGGTCGAGCAACTGGAACAGCTCTACGGCTGGCAGGTGTTTCCCGAGGCGTTACTCTTTTTACCCGGGGTGGCCAGAGGCTTCAACCTGGCCTGCCGTGCCGTTGCTTCTCCCGGCGACGGGATGCTGGTACAGACGCCGATCTATCCTCCCATCCTTCGTGTCCCGGCCAATGCCGGACTCACCTGCGACGAGATGGAACTGACGCGGCAGCCGGACGGGCAGTACAGCATTGATTTCGATGCCTTTGAAGCAGCCATCACAGGCCGGACGCGTGTCTTTGTCCTGTGCAACCCTCACAACCCGGTGGGGCGGGTGTTCCGGCGTGACGAGTTGGAGCGGATGGCCGAGGTCTGTCTGCGACACGGGATTGTGATCTGCTCGGACGAGATCCATTGCGATCTGGTGTTCGGTGACAGTCGCCACCTGCCCATCGCGTCGCTGGATCCTGAGATAGGCCAGCAGACCATCACACTCATGGCGCCGAGCAAGACGTATAACATCGCCGGGCTCAAATGTTCGGTGGCCATTGTCGAGAACGCCGAACTCTGGGAAAAGATAAACGCGGCGAAGGCAGATCTCGTGCCGGGGGTCAGCATCATGGGCTACGTCGCGGCTCTGGCGGCTTATCGCGACGGGGGGCCGTGGCTGCAGGAAGTACTGCGCTACCTGGAAGCCAACCGCGATTTCGTCCTGGAGTTTGTGGACGCACACCTGCCTGGTATCACCGCCGGCAAGCCCGAAGGCACCTATCTGGCCTGGCTGGACTGCCGCCAGTCAGGCATCCCTGGCAATCCCCACGAGTTCTTCCTGGAGAAGGCCCGCGTCGCCGTGAACGACGGCCAGACCTTTGGCCGGGGCGGGGAGGGTTTCGTCCGGCTGAACTTTGCCTGTCCACGCGCGGCTCTGGCCGAGGCGCTCGACAGGATGAAAGAGGCGTTGGCGGCGCTGGGGTGAGGTGATGGCAGAGCAATAGGGCGAATCGCAAACCTCGTACAAACCATCTGAAAAGGTGATGGATGGCTGGACAGCGTATCTTGATCGTCGAAGATGACCGTGCCGTGGCACGAGGTCTGGAATATGGTCTCACCAGCGAGGGGTTCGATGTGCTGGTGGCCCGGACTGGCCATCGTGCACAGTGTCGCTCGCCTTCACCAGGGGCAGGTATCCGTGGACAGTGCCCCGGGCACAGGCAGCCGCTTTGTGGTAGAGTTGCCGCTGGCGCAACCAGATAAAGAGGCCTGAGGCTTTTTGTAAAAACCTGTTTTCAGAGAAATTGCACCTGGTGAATTGTCTCCTGCTGTTCGATGGCCCGTCGGATCTCCCTCTGTGCGGCCTCGTCGCGAATCGGTTCCACCTCTGACACGGCGAGGCCGTCTTTTTTCTGCCTGCTCTTCCAACTGGTGACGAATCCTGGCACCAGGGCGTAGGCAAAGCCACCGGCGCCGCAGCAGGTGTTGTCAAAGGCGGCGTACCCTACCAGGTACAGGACTTCCCGTCCGCGGAAAGGCAAGCGCGCTTCTTTGACCGGCACGTAATGCCCGCCGACCGCGGCGATCTCCTGGTTCAACGCCTCGTGGACGTATTCTTGAACCATCCTACTTTCCTTTGAAGTCCGGCTTTCGCTTCTGAAAGAAGGCCATCAGGCCCTCGGCAGCGTCCTCGGTCTGAGCAATGAGGGACTGCATCATCGCCTCCCAGTGCAGGGCGTCGCGAAAAGTGCCGTGCAGCCCACGCCGCATCCCCAGCTTGATAGCTCCGATGGCCAGCGCCGGCCCGGCGGCTAGGCGCTCGGCCCATTCGCGGGCGGCGTCCATCAGTTCACCGTCCGGGACGGCGCGGTTGATCAGGCCGATCTCGGCAGCCTCGGGCCCGTAGATCCGGTCGCCAAAGAAGGCCAGTTCGTTTGCCTTGCGCATTCCGACCAGCCGGGGCAGCAGAAAGGTGCTGCCCATGTCCAATACCATGCCGACGTTGACAAATCCCACCGACAGATAAGCCGACTCGGCGGCCAACACCAGGTCGCAGGCCAGCGCCAGGCTGCAGCCGCCACCGACTGCCGGTCCGTTGACCGCTGCCAACCACGGCTTTTCCATCTCGACGATCTCGGCCAGCACCTCGTTCATGGTCATCACCGCCGCCCGCACGCCCATGCCGCCGGACACGAGCGTGTCGCCGGAGCCGCCCAGCAGGTTGGCCCCGGAGCAGAATCCCCGCCCCGCGCCGGTGAGCAGCACGGCCCGTACGTCATGGTCACCTGCCACGTCGTCCACGATCTCACGCAGGCGGACAAGCATGTCGTAGGTCAGCGCGTTGAGCGTCGCCGGCTGGTTGAGGGTGACCGTGGCGACGTGGTTGCTTTTGTCAAACGAGACAAGCTCGGAGTTCATCATGCGCTCCTTCTCGTGTAAGGCGGGAAACGCGAAGCGTAAAACGTGACACGCAACACGCAGCACGTTTCACGTTTTAGAAATGATAGGCTTACAGGCGAAGCCGCAGGTCCGTCAGCGGATAGCTGACACAGGTGTGGATGTACCCGTACTGCCGGTCCGATTCGCGCAGGCCGGTGTGAGCGGGCATAAAGACTTGCCCGGAGAGAAGGCGAATACGGCAGGCGCTGCACTCCCCGGCACGGCAGACGGCCGGCACGACGATGCCGTATCGCTCCAGCGAGTTCAGCAGCGGCTCGCCTGCTGGAGCCTGGATGCTTTCTCGCCCTTCTACTGCTACGCTGAAAACAGTGCCCGCCGAGAGGCCCTCCGGCCAGCCGGGCTCTTGTGTCACGTCAGCCGGTGGACCGTACAGTTCCCGCTTGATTTTGTGGCGCGGCACCCCCAGTTCTGTCAGGGCGGCCAGGCAAAAGTCAACCATCACGTTGGGGCCGCAGATGTAAAAGGTCTTGCCTAACACGCGGCCCACCTGCTCGCGGATGAGATCGGCATCGAGAAAGCCCGTCAGGCCCTCATAGCCCGGCAGTGGCTCGGAGATGACCAGTGCGTAATCGAGGTTGGGGTGGCTGGCCGCCAGCTCGGTCAATTCGTCGCCGCAGATGACGTCATCCGGCGTGCGGCTGCCGTATAGCAGGTGCATGTGTAGGGGCGGGTGTAGGGGCGAGTGTAAGGGCGAGTGTAAGGGCGAGTGTAGGGGCGAGGTTACCTCGCCCCTACCGAGGGTGTCGCGGATGATGCTCATGAACGGTGTGATGCCACTGCCCCCGGCCAGAAAGACCAGATCGTTCCCGTCGATGAGTGGCTCGTAGTAAAAGCTGCCGGCGGGGCCGGTGGTCTCCAGCTCGTCGCCGACCCGCACCTCGTTGAGCAGGTACGGCGCGACAAAGCCGTCCGGCTTGTCCCGCACGGTCAGCTCCAGGGCCTCGCGCCCCCCCGCTTGTGGGGAGGACAGAGGGGGGGCGGAGGCAATGCTATAAGGCCGGCTGGTCAGCACCCCGTCTACGTCTACAAAGACGTTGACGTATTGACCGGCGCGGAACGGGGGCAATGGCCCGTCGGTACGCTCGAAGCGAAAGGTCCTGGCCGTGGGTGTCTCCTGGATGACCTGGGTCACGCGCAGGCGCATCCGCCGGGGGTGGAGGCGGGAGACGACGCGCCGGACGGTGTCTTGGTCCGCCGTATAGTCAAAGCCGTGGCCCGGCCGGCGAAGCGCCTGGCGTCGCCGTGAGACGCGCAGGTGCTCGCGGACGTCTTGCAACCAGTAGAGGATCTCCAGTGCCATGCTACGCCTCCCGCCGCATCTTTTTGAGTTTGCTCAAAATCGCGCCCCCAGCCATCTGCCCGGACGTCATGGAAGTCTCAAAGCCACCGCCGGGCTGCGTCCACGCGCCGGCAAAGGTGAGCCCGTCCAGTGGTCCCCGGTGGCCCATGCGCCACACGACGTTGTCGCGGGGTGGCTGGCTGAAACCGTAGATGCTGCCGCCCATCGTGCCCGCGTAGTGCATATTGGTCAGGGGCGTGGACACCTCGACCACCTCGGCGTACTCGCGCAGACCGGGCGCGATGGTTTCCGCCTGGCGGATCATCGCGTCGCCGATCCGGTTTTTGGTCTCCACGTACTCGACAGGCGGCACCTCGACCCACGGCTCGCCGTACATGAGGGCCGTCAGTACGACGACCGACGTGCCCGGTGGGGAGACCTCGGGGTAGACGGCGTTGTAGCAGGTGACCGAGATCGCCTCCGGCGGCGCGATGACCCGCATCCCCCTGGCGTGCCGGTCAAAGTCGTCGTCGGGGTTGATGAAAATCTCGTGTTCGGTCAGGCCCAGTTCCTCGAGGGAGCGCGCTACGCCTAGGTAGACGTTAACCGTCGAGGCAGCCACCTCGCTGGATTGGAGCCTGGTGAAAAAGCTGGACGGCACTTTGTCACGACCGATCAGGTCCCGGCAGGTGGTGATGGGGTCGGCGTTGGACACGATCCAGTCGGCGGCGATCTCTTGCCCTTCGTCGGTGATCACGCCGGTGACGCGCCCGTTCGCCGTGGTGATCTGCTGCGCGCCGCAGTTCATGCGCGCCTCACCTCCCAGTTCCTCGAACGTGGCCAGAAAGGCGTTGGACAGGGCCTGCGACCGGCCTTTGGGGAAAACGGGCCCTTGCTTGACGTAGGTGGCCAACCCCATGGCAAAGTAGAGAAAGGACACTTTTGACGGTGGCAGGCCATAGTAGCCCCAGTATTGGGACAGCAACGCCCGCGCGCGGGGATCTCGTACGTCGCGGTTCAGCACACTCCCCCAGGTGGTGGGCAGGTAGCGGAAAAAGTGGGGCAGGCGGAGCGGCATGGTCAGCGGATTGCCCGCGCCTCGCTGGCGGGCTATCTTGATGAAATCGCCCCGCAGGTCGAAAACGCGCTGCATAAAGCGGCGGATGCCCTTGGCTTCGTGGGGGAAGGTGTGGCACAGCTTGGCTTCAAAAGCTTCCTGGCCTACTGGCAGGGTAATGTCGAGATCGGGAAAAACGGCGCGGTAGAGGTTGGGGAGGCGGATAAACTCTACCTTATCCGCCACGCCCAGGTCATCCAGGTAGCGGTACAGGCTGGCCGGGCGCTCCGGCGGGCCGATGCCGGACAGCTCATGCAGCGCGATTTCGAACTCGTAACGGCCGCGGACAAAGCTGGTGGCGTAACCGCCGGGGACGTTGTGCCGCTCGAGGAGGAGCACGCCCAGGCCGTTGCGGGCCAGCATCGTCGCCGCCGACAGGCCGCCCAGCCCCGCGCCGATGACGATGACGTCATATTTGGGGGTCATAGTGATTTCCCTTTTTGTCTCAGCTAAAAAGCCCTCACCCAGGCCACCAGGCGTCCAGGTCAAAATCCTCGGCAAAGGGGTTGACAAAGCGCACCCCTTCGATGATGGCTCCAACGTTGAAATCCTCGCTCAAGACAATCGGAATCTGGTTCAGTCGCGCCGAAGCCCATATTTGCGCGTCCCAGTAGGCCATCTGGTAGGTACGAACGCCTCGAATGGCTTCTAGTACGGTAAACGTTGTCACGTCGAACACAGGCCAGGCGCGAGCCAATAGTTCAACCTGATGGGCGGCATCTTCACGAGTTAACAGCGCGTGTAGCTGGCGGGTGACAGCCACAAAGAACTCGGCTAGAATCTGGGTGGTCAGCGCGCCAGTGTCTGTGCTTTGGGCTTGCTCCAAAACCTGCAAGGCCTGTTGTTGTTTGTCTGGCTCGGAGCGGTCGTGGGCGTAGACAAGAACGTTCGTATCCAGGAGTATCCTAGCGGCCATAGCGACTCAATCTTTCTTCATAGACATCTTCCCGCTTCCATTTTCGTTTGCTGGGGACAGGGCCCTTGGCGATCAACGACAAGATGAATGTCCGCGCTTCTTCCCAGGCGGCAGGGTCAGGCTGCCCATCGCCGGGAAAAGTCCTGCTTGCTTCTCGGTCAATAGCCCGTCGGACGATCTCAGCTTCGGTCACGCCCCATACGCGCGCCAGCCGCTTGAGGATGGTATCCTGCCGGGGTTCGATGTACACTTGCTTGCGGATCATGTGCGCCATGCTCATACCTCCTTTGCGCTTTGTATACATTATATTATACATCATTTATGCTGGCGCGTCAAAGCAGGCGTGCGGTACGTGACTGTAGAGTGCGTATCGCGCGCCACGTCTGTTGCAGCCGCTATCCTTCTTCTTGGCGAAGCATGCGGCGCAGCACCTTGCCGAGGATCGATTTAGGCAGGTCGGTGCGGAACTCGACGATGCGCGGCACCCGGTAGGCCGCCATCCGGTCCCGGCAGAAAGCGACGATCTCTTCCTCTGTAGCGGCCTCGCCTTCCTTGAGGACGATGAATGCCTTGACCGTCTCTCCCCGGCGCTCATGTGGCACGCCGATGACCGCTGCTTCCTTGACTTTGGGGTGCTCGAACAGGACCGCTTCGACGTCGGCGGGATAGATGTTGTAGCCGCCAGCGATGATCATGTCCTTCTTGCGATCCGAGATGTGGAAATACCCATCCTCGTCCACGAAGCCGATGTCGCCGGAGTAGAACCAGCCGGGCTGTCCATCGGGGCCGACACGCAGCGCGTTGGCCGTCTCGGTGGGCAGGTTCCAGTAGCCTTTCATGACCTGTGGTCCTTTGATGATGATCTCGCCCGTCTCGCCGACGAGTAGCTCCCGCTCACCGGTCTCCATGTCTACGATCTTGACGTCTGTGTCCGGGACGGGCACGCCGATGGAATGCGCACGGGGGTGGTCAATGGGATCCATCGTCGCCGCCGGGCTGGTTTCGGTCAGACCGTAGGCTTCGACCATCTTGCCGCCGGTGATGGCCTCGAAGCGCTGCTGGACCTCCGGGGCCAGTGGGGCGGCGGCGCTGACCGCAAAGCGGAGCGACGACAGGTCGTACGTGTCTCGATCGGGAAAATTGTTGAAGCCGATGAACATCGTCGGCACGCCGGGATAATAGGTGACGCGGTGCTGCTCGATCGATTTGAGAACGTGCACCATGTCGCGCGGGTTGGGGATCTGGACGATGGTCAGTGCGCTGGAAATGGGGGTGTTCATGCCCGCCGTCAGGCCGTAGACGTGAAAGTAGGGCATGACGGCGATCAACACGTCTTCGGCTGCCCTGCTCTTTGCCCAGATGTTCAGGGTGACGGCGTTGGACACCAGGTTGCGGTGAGTCAGTTGGGCCCCTTTGGGGCCGCCGGTGGTGCCGCCGGTGTAGATCAGCGTGGCGACGTCTTCGGGGGTCACCTCCACCGGCCTGGGCCGGGCTGGCAGGCCCCGCATGATTTCCTGGAACCAGTAGGTGTCCGCGTCGCCAGACACGTCCACTCTGTGCCCCTCTTTTTTCTCCTTGGTCCACATAAAGAGGAATTTGAGCAGCCC
>Ga0180438_10010634_pt1 | contig 11261 bp, 20 predicted proteins | sample SS_ome_12_FD_132455 | JGI IMG/M metagenome (GOLD analysis project Ga0180438, IMG submission 132455) | Hypersaline lake sediment archaeal communities from the Salton Sea, California, USA - SS_3_D_2 metaG | ecosystem: Environmental > Aquatic > Non-marine Saline and Alkaline > Hypersaline >...
GTTATGTTTCTTGATCAATAGACTTTCCACTTTGCAAAGTGTACAGTCTTTTTCTTTGAGTACATTCCGCCACTTTTTCGATCGGGCATGTTTCAAAGCTGGAATCCACTTTTCCCGAAGTGCTTTTTTTGCGGCATCCCTGAAAAGTTTTCTTTGTCCTTGATCCAGTTCCGGGATCAGTCGAATGATTTCATCGAAATTTTCTTGTTCCTTTTTCCATCGCACAAAGTCTGGATATTTTCCGAGTACTTTCATGATCTTTTCCTTCCTTTCGTTTCAACGAGTTTTTCCCAGTGTTTATTTTTCCCAAGTCTACCAAGTTCATAATTCCGTTCGCAAGCTTCATCGTCTGTCATTGAAACTTTCCGAAGTTCCTTGATCCCGGTTTCAGTTGTTTTCACCAACGTGTAAAGTTTTTTCTTTTCGAAGATCATGCCCGTTTCCTTTCCGATTGTTTCCTGTCAAGATTGATCGTTGCCGCCAAGTGCGAAGGAATCCGGCGATTTTCTTCAAGGAATGTTTTCCTTTTCTTCGCATCTTCAAGACTCCGTTCATATGCGACCGGATGAAAGTACCCTGTGTAATCTTCGAATCCGACAACAAAGAATTTGCAACTTTTTTCGATTTTATATTCGATCATTTTATTTTCCTTCCTTCAGAAGTTCAAAGAAAAAGTCCGGGGGATTAGTACCCCCGAACTTTGAAGTTGAAAACGTTCCACAAATTACTTTTGCCGATGAACCAACGTTTGACAATCAGGGTAACAAAAGCGCCGGAAGTCCAGACCGCGCAAACGGATTTCGGAAGCCACTTTTGAATCGTGTTTTCCCGTTCCCCGATCATGAAGTCAACAAGAATTGCGCGTTCAGTTTCCCGAACGATTTCAATGCCCGGGGCATCCGAGTAACCTTCCGGAAGATATGAATCCGAAATGTGTTTCAGTCCTTTGAATCCCCGGATCGTTTTTTCTGAGTTGATCTGTTTCATGTTTTTGTCCTTCCTTCAAAAAGTTCGTTCGATTTTTCGTTCCAGTTGTGGGGGTGAAGGATTCGAACCTTCAAGATTCCCGTTCCCCCGTTCGGAATTATTCTTCCATCCCGACTTGAACTGACTGTCCGATATGCCAGTTCGCGTAAATTTTGCACATCTGAACATGATCCTTTTCAAGAAGTTCTTGCGCGAAATCGGTTGCGGAATCCTGATCCCAATATTTCGAACAGCCTTCAATCTGGCCCCCGTCACATTCCGCAACGACTGTGAAGAAATCAACTTCCCCGTAAAGTTCGACGCAGGTGTCAAAGACGATCTTCGAAGCGCTGATCAAAGTTTCGTTCAGTTCTGAAAAGTTTTTTTCGTTTGTCATTTTTTCGTTCCTTTCGTTTTCGTTCGTTTGATTTGTTTCGTTGTTTCTCATGCCCCCATTATAACGAAATCCACCCCGAAGTCAAATTCTTTTTTGAAAAAGAACGAAAGGTTTTGACATAACTCCACACAGTGCAATGAGTTATAAAAAGTTATTTTTTGAAAAGACGGTTGCAAAGTCGAATTCAAAAAGGGCGATTTGCGGTTTCGTTCCACCAACTTTGAAATAAAAATCGCCGCAAGTGCTTTTATTCTTACACTTATGGCATTTTTCGAGTACCGTGTTTTGAACTGTTTTCGGATCATGTTTTCGACCTTCCTTTCCTGATCCCTTTTCCGTTCCTGATCCCTTCCTGAATCCGTTCCCGATCCCTGAATCTGGGGGCAGAATGACCTTCAAACGGCCCGTTCTGATCCCCCAGAGCGCGCAGAATCAACTTTATTTCCCGAATATAACCGGAACGACCTTTGCGATCCCCAAAGACTTCAGAACGGCTTCTGCAGCTTCCTTCCGTTCTTCTTCGGTCTGATCAGGAAGAACTTCCTTTCGACAATCAGAGCAAAGAACGTTCGCGCGACCGCCCGGGAATCCGGACTTCTGATCTTCCCAAGATTTCTTGCAACGTGAACATGACTTGAACATTTTCTTTTTCCTTCCTGATCAAGAAGTCCGATCTGATTGACCGGACTTCCCGATCTGTTTTTATTATTTGTTGTACCCGAGTTCCTTCAAGGTTTCGTTCAAGTCCGAAACAAAGTTCGGAGTTGTTTTCCCGACATTTCCTTCAAAAACTTTTTCGGGAACTGCAACGAAACTTCTTGGCCGTGCGGTTGAGTACTGGGAAAGTTTGATCATTTCTTCCGTCAACGTGACCGGATTCAATCCGGAAACTGTACACTTCCGCATTCCGGTCTGGGCATCGAAAACGAAAAGGATCGTTTTACCAAGTTCCTTGAACTTCTTTGCAGTTCCGTTCGGAAGGCGATCATATTTTTTCTTCTTCGGTTTTTCTGTTTCCCCGTTTCCGAAAGTTGAACTTGCTTCGATCATCTGAAGATCGGGATGCGGTTCAACTTTTGTTTCCTGTTTCTTCAGATCAGGGTGTGGCATCGGATTATAAATTTTCCCTTCGATCATCATGCGATAAATTTTGAATCCTTCTTCTGTCAATCCGCAATAATCATCATCGCCGTAGCTGTGAACACCCGGTTTCGATCCGACCCCTTCAGACCATGCGAGCTTTTTCTTGACAAGACTTCCCATGACCCCGGCAACACTTTTTGAATCGATTCCTGAAGAATCAATCGCCGACCAAATATAAGTTCCGGAACATTCTTCCTTCGTTTCTGGGATCGCACCGTTTGTCGGTTGATATAAATCTTCTGCGATTCCGATGATCAGTTTTCTTTCAAGGTCTGTTGTTTTGATTTCGTTTTTCATTTTTCGTTCCTTCCTGATTCGTTCGTTCGTTCGTTCGTTTTTGTTCCTTCGGTTTCCTGATCCGTTCCCCCGATTACATGCACCGGGGGGCAGAGAAACGACCCGATCCGATCGTTCCATATTCTTCGAAAGTGAAAAGTCTTGATCCGTTCGGTTTCCTTCCAGTGATTTGACGAGCGCAACCATATTCGCGCAGAAGTCCGGCGATCCCCGGGTATTTTTCAGAATCGGAATGAATCTGATCTTCGATCATATAATGAACGCCTTTGATCTTGATCGTTTCATAAGTCTTGCCATCGCGTACGACTGTTCCACCTGTTCCGTTTTCGTTTTCGATTACTTTGTGGGTTGTTTTTGTTTTCATTTTTGTTTCCTTTGTTTTTGTTTCGTTGTTTGTCATGGCCATATTATAACAAGTCCACTCTTTTTGATCAACCCGATTTTTGAAAGGAAACAGTTCCACTCGCCATAACTCCTTACAGAGTAACGAGTAAAAATTTTTGCATTTTCAAAGAATTCTTTCAGGAAGGAAAAAAAGAAAGGGTAGAAAGGCCGATTTCGTTCAACCCTTCCACCCCTAAATTTTCCATAAGTCCACTCATTTTCACACTTACGTCATTTTTGCGGGTCAACGTTTTTTCTTCTTCCTGAACTTTCGTTTCTTCGGTTTCTTTTCCTGTTCTTCTTCTTCCTGTTCTTTCTTCTTCTTCTTCTTGACGATCTTTCTTCTTCCGAAAACTTCAAGTTCCCAATTACTCAAAGGAAGCCACCTTCCCCCAGTTTCCAAAGGTCTGACAAATCCGATTACTCTTTGTTTTGTGTCAACTGATTCAGACCGAAGAATGATTCCGTCTTTTTCATCGTTTCCGAATTCAATGAAAACAACATGATCAGGATCGACACATGCTTTTTCCATCGCATCAAGAAGATCGATCAATGCCTTTCGATCAACGGCGATCCTTCCCCCGTCTTTCGTTTTTCGTTTTGCATTTCGAATGACTCCTTTCCATTCCGGAAAACGTTTTCTTTTTTTCCTTCCCCGGACAACTTTTTCAAGATTCAGATCGGAAGTTGTGATCGCAATTCTTCCGCCTTCTTCCATCGAATCATTTTCTGTTATGACTCCATAACCGAGTTCGATTGCAAGTCCGCCTTTCGGAAGATTCCGAAGTGTATCTTCAACAACTGGAAGCGGAATTCCGATCCCTTCCTTTTCGATTCCAGTTCCGCCAAGATCGGGCATCGTTCCCGGAATATTCTGCACAGGTTCAACGGCCATAATCGCGTGACCGTCCGATCCGACTGAACTTCCATCGGGTTCAATCCGAAGTTGATTCAATGATTCATCGGACTTTTCTTTCTTCGCAACTTTACTCGCCATCAAATTTGTTTTACTCAAGTATGTCATGAGATTAGCCTTCCGAGTTTTGGGGTGAATTCCGTTTTGAAACTTTTGATCAGAGTCAAGACGTTCCAGCGACCGCCGAAATCAATCAAGGATAATCCGATCAGGGTAAAAGTCACTCGGTTTCCTGTTTCCTGTCTTGAAACGATCGCATCTTTTTCCTTGAACTGGGAAACAATGTGTTCAAAGAATGATTCAAATTTCTTCGGCCCGCCTATCTTCAGAACTGAATCAACATATTGAAGATCAATTCCGTTTCGGTTGATCTTCAGATCAGGTTTTTCAAATCGAAGTCCGGCGATGTGTTCCGTTCCCGGTTCCCGGATGATTGCTTTTATTGTTCTACCCATTGCTCAATAACTCCTTTATACATTGTGCCAGAAGTTCAAGTCCTGTTTCAAGTTCTTCAAGATCGATCCTTCCTGATCGTTTGTCCTTTTTCCCCGGAACAAAACAATTCGAAGGACAAAGAGCGAATTCCGGGAACATATATTCCGGAAGATATCGATCGACTTTTTTACCCCCCGGATTTCTTTTGAAGAACGAATCGATGATTTCTTCTTCAAAAAGAATCCATGAATCAGTTTTCTTCAGTGCTGGAAGGGCAAGGATCAATTCGGAAAAAACGATCGGTCTGCGGATCGTTGCGACTGTCAATTTCTTTGGAAGCAATTCCTTGATCGCCTCTTTACTCAATCGATGAACTCCCCGTTTCGTTCTTCGTTTTCCTTGTTCCTTTGATTCGTTCATGATTCTTTTCTTATGGTATAACTTTTGGTAATGTTTCTGATAAAGATCAGGAAGATTCTTTCCGTGTTCTTCAAGACAAGGATCGCACCACGGGAGGAATCCCCCGAACAGTTTTGAATTCGAAGTGAAATCTGAAATCGGAAGTTTCGCATTACACTTCATGCAAGTCTTTGATCTGATCTTTTTTTCCTTGTTAGTCTTTGACATTTTCTTTTCCTTTTATAATGTCGAATCGTTCATCGGGGGTCAATGGAAAACAACGATCGAAGTTTGCAACCGTTCCGCAAACCTGACAGATGATATTTCTTCCCCGATAAAATTTCCAAGTCTTACCAAAAACAACTAACGCACCGCATTGACATTTCAGGATCAATCCCGTTTCGGTGCTGAACTGGGCAAGTTCCATCGATCCATAATGAAGGCGCCCGATCTTCTGAAAAGTTTGTTCCCGGATCATTCTTCTTTTCCCGGCATTCCTTCCAGAATAAAAATGAAAGTTTGAAGTGTCAACGTCAATCTTTATCGTTCTACCCGTTGCCATCACTCCCCCATTCCCGAAAGTTTCATGAACTCCGAACGAACTTCCGGTTTTCTGAATACTCCCAGAAGTTCAGAAGTTATCATTTCGGAATCAGGTTGATTTGCGCCACGGCAACCCATGCAAGAATGATGGGCCTTGACAATAACCCCGGTACCAAGACAATCCAAAGCCTCTTGAATAGCTTCGGCGATCTGGGAAGTCATGCGTTCTTGAATCTGGAGTCGTTTTGCGAAAACTTGCACGACTCTTGAAAGTTTCGAAAGTCCGACCACCTTTCCCTTTTTCGGAATGTACGCGACTGCAACTGTTCCGACAAAAGGAAGAATGTGGTGTTCGCACAAAGAAGTGAATCGAATTCCTTTTGAAATAATCATCTGATCATGATCACTTTCAAACGTTGTTTGAAGAAGTTCAGTTGCAGATTGATCATACCCTGAAGTCATTTCTGCAAGTGCCTTCAAAACACGCCGGGGAGTATCGATCAATCCTTGCCTTGAAACATCTTCCCCCAGATATTGAATGATCCGTTCAACTGCATCTTCCGGGCTTGTTTCGTTTTCCCACGGGAACGCTACCCAGCCAAGTTCGTGATCATCGAGTACATGATCCATTTCGTTGAAAAATTTCGAAGTGTATTTTCCTTCCTTCGTTTTGTCAACGATAGCAAGAAACGGTTTTTTATACTTCGAAAATTTTTCCTTCGTTGCCCCCGAGTCGATTATATCGTCAAGAATGAAATCGGCCTGTTCGGGATAAAGAACAAGTTCCGCTTCTTCGATATAATTACACAGGCACATGCCCCCGCGTGGAACTCCGAAGATTTTGTTTTCCGGTTTGTCAATATTCAAAGCCTTCAAACGTTCCCGGACTTCGCCATGACTCATTTTGTAAATCTTCCGGGCCTTGATTGATTTTTCCATGATTTGTTTTGTCCTTTCAACGGGATCGGCTCCGTTCCAGAAACCCCGTGATTTTTTCAAGATTGAATTGTTCATGACTGTTTCTGTTCACGAAAAGAATCAAGTTGCAGCGCCGCAAGTTTGTCCTTCGTTTCGTTCAGTTGCTTCAGGATTGATTCCTTCCCTTTCAGAATCTTTTTCTTTTCCCGTTTCATGTTCGAAATTATACCAAGCGAAGAATCAAGTTCATTCTTCAAACGTTTGATTTCGACTCCGTTTCCGTTTCGTTCCCGTTGCAAGGCTTCTTCCGCTTTGTTCATTCGATCCCCGGCAACTTCTGCGATCCGTTTGTTCGCATCCTGTTCTTTTTGAAGTCCTTCGATTTCTTCCCGTTGAAGTTTCAGTTCTTTCATAAGAGTCGAAATCTGATCTTCCAGTTCGTTGATTCGTTCCTTCGCCGATTTCCTTTTCTGATCCATTTTTCAAATCCTTTCGTTTTGTTTTACTCTTCTGTCAAGAGTTGTTCAAGGTCTTTTTGAATTGTTTCGTTATCAAGGTACGCCCAGATCATCCGAGTAACATCGCGTGATTCATCGAATTCACCTGCGGCCCAATCAAGATATTTTAGTCCGCGATCAGTCTTTGCGATATCGTCAAGAGTTTGATCTTTGAAAATCCCGAAAGGCATTTTGTACTTCTTCGCTTCTTCAAACGAAGGATTGAAATCTTCCGGAACTGTGTGATCGCGTGAAGCTTTTACCCTTTGGAACTTGTCCTGAACTTTTTGAAGATCAGGTTTCGATCCTTTTTTCCGAATCTTTTTCTTCTTCGGTTTCCGTTCAACTTTTTTTCTAATTCGCCTTACCATTATTTTCTTCTTTCATTCTTGCATGATGTTCTTTGAGTTGATTTGCCATTTCTATAAAACGGGGATCATCTGGGGTCAAGATCGAATGATCCTGATTGAATGATCTGATCCCGAGTAACGTTGCGATGATCGTTATCGGAACAGGATCAGGATTCAAAAGTCCGGAAGTTCTTTCCTGTGTTTCTAATCTTCCCCGGTACGCATAAACAGAAACGTGTTCTTGATCATCCGCAACAAGCACTTCGGTAAACTGAACAAGTTGAACAGTTATATTTTTCCCGTCTTTGATAACTGATTGCATCAAAGGTGCGTTCATCTTTTGATCGATCAACTGTCTTGCCCTTCGTGCGATCCATCGGACAGAATACTTTCCGGGTTCATCTTCTTTTTCTTTTCGCGCTTCTGAAATATGCCAATCGTCAAGTACCATCAATTCACGAACAAGGACTTTTTCATCCTGCGGGATCGCATCTTCATTTTGAAGTTCTTCCCGTTTCTTTTCGATTTCATCTGACATTTTGTTTTCCTTTATTTTGAAAGTTTCGTTTCATGTTACAAATCCCGGCAAAGGTTTGCCCGTACCTTTCCCCCCGCGCCGGGATTTCCTTCTTCCCCCGCTCAGACTTGATTCATCGTTTTGACTTCTTCCGCTTCTTCCGTTTCTTCATTTGTTTTTCGAGTCGTTTCTTTGCCTTGTCCGTATCTTCCCATGCGTCAAGTTTTGCATTCCACCAAGTTTTGACATTACACTTTCCGAAAACGGGAAGGCATTCTTTTTTGTTATGGTGAAGAAGTCCGTCTTGATCGAGTCCCCGGCGATCCGTTGAATGTTTATAAAGGATCGCTTCAATTTCCATTTCCCCGTTTTCCATCGTGGTAATAAAATATGGAACGTTTTTGATTTTCACCGAAGGAAGTTCTTTGACAAATCGCACAACTTCTTCGATCTGCACATGAACTGGGGTGACGATCAGTTTCGCCGTTTCTGTTTCCGGGAAGTTGACGATCCAGACTCTTGACGGTTTCGGTTCAATCGGAATCATTTCGCGACCTTCCTTCAGGTTCGCAAAATAATCGTTTGATCGTCTGACTGAAGATTTCTTTTTCTTCTTCGGTTCAGGTTTCGTTTCGATCTTCTTCTTCAGTTTCTTCTTTTTATTTCTGATCCTGATCATCGGTTTCTTCCTTTCCTTCAAACTGTTCAAGCACAGTTCTTTCAAGTTTCAGATCACGATTTTCGGCCAGAACTTCGTCAAACTTTTTTGGGTATCTTGAACGAAGTTTTTGAACGTTCCGTTCCAGCGCGTGCATGATCACTTCCCCGCCTGTCAATAACTGATCATCAAGATCGGAAACGGCATCTGCGAGAACTCCAATATACCAAAAAAGATCGCCAAGTTCTTCGATGATATTGACAAGATCGGGCCTTCCCTTTTCATCTGTCTTTATATAAAACAGATATTTCTTGATCGCATCCAGAAGTTCCCCGGCTTCCGTTGAAATACCCATGACCGCATGAAGAATCCGAACAGAAGAAAAGTTCTTCGGGATCGGTTCAACGTGCGGAAGAATGTGTCCATGCATTTGCTGAATGATCTTCTGGAAATCGATTGATTCTGAACGGATCACGTTTTCGATATACTTTGAAAAAAGATGATTCCCTTTTTTCCTGTACTCGAAATCGAAAACTTCTTTTTCGTTCTTCTGGGTCATGTCATTTTCCTTTCAAAAGTTTTTATCGATCAAGATTTCGCATGTGTTCGATTTGATCTTCCGGGATTTTATCCGGATCGCTTACAAAATACGGCGAAGCATACGGCCAAATATATTTATGAAGTTGCAGATTCAACCGAACAGAAAACATTTTTCGATCCATCAAAAACTTGACGATCCGTTCCGGGGTAACTTTTGAAATCTTGTTTTGCGGATCGTACTTCGGCCCGACTGCTACCCGGGATTCTTTCAAATCAAACTTTGAGTAAATTTTTTCAAAGTACTCAAGATCATCTTCGGTTTCAACCACAACTTTCAATATATCGGGCCATATCATCAAGTCTTTATTCAAAGCAAGTTTCATCCGTTTGTGCATTCCTGAACTGGGCATCTTTATATCTATAACAAAACAAATCGTTTGATTCATCCGTCTGCGTATCAGATCAATTCTTTGCGATCCGTTCGTTTCAATATTGATTATCGGATTTGTTCCCCGATCCAGTTCTTTGAAAAATCGATTCAAGACTTCGGACTGCAACAAAGGTTCCCCGCCTGTTATCGTGAAACGATTCGGAAGTTCTTTTTTTGAAATCTGTTCGTTGTATTCCTGTGCGAGCTGTTCAGGAATCGCCAAATCGTACCTTTCCGAATCCTTTGAAATTGAAAAGGGCGCATCGCAAAATCCCTGATTTCCCCAGCAACGAAGATTGCATCCGCCGAGTCGAATGAAGTTTGAAAACTGCAACGGCCCCCCGAAAGAAGTTTCTCCGTCAACTGAAACAAATCGATTTGCGATCTTCAATAAATTATTCATGAAACCACTCCACGAACGAATCATTCGTTTCAAAAAGTTTGATTTTATCAAGACGAATTCCACGCCGGCGAACGTCCGGATCGAATCCATCGGAGTATTGCGCGATCCCGTTCTGAATCTTTTCGGCGAGAAAAAGACAAATCGTTTCAGCTGTTGGATTCCCTGCGATTCCGCAAATCTTTTGACCACGTTTTGACAAGTACTCTTCGAACTCGTCCTGATCCCGATCAGTGTAATCAATCAAGATTGCATGATCAAGTTCTTCAATAACTGGGTAAAGAATATTCTTCAAGACTTTGAAATCAATCAAGATTCCCTGATCATTCAAAACGTCACCAGTGATTCCGATTTCTGCTTTGTATGAATGACCATGAATTGAAGAACAGTTTCCTTCATATCCGCGCCCAAGTGAATGCGCGGTTTCAAAACGAACGATCTTGTTTATTCTGAATCGGGGCATTGATTACTCCTTCCCATAAAATAACGGGTCTTCGATTTTATTTTCCCTGAAGGCTTCCAGACGTTCACGGCAGGCACCGCATTTTCCGCATGGAAGATTCCTTCCTTCGTAACAAGTCCAAGTCAACTCAAACGGAACTTTCAAATCGTTTCCGATCATAACGATTTCAATCTTCGAAAGATTCATGAACGGAACAATCAGTTCAATCGGTTCAGTATGACAGAACTTGAAAACGTTCTGCATCCTTTCGATGAATTCGGGCCGGCAATCTGGGTAAATAAAATGATCCCCGGAATGTGCGGCGTATGCGACTTTGTGAATTCCTTTTCCGATCGCGTATCCGACTGCAATTGACAAGAAGATCATGTTTCGGTTCGGAACGATCGTTGACTTCATTGATTCTTCCCGGTAATCGCCGTGCGGAACTTTGATCGAAGGATCAGTCAATGCCGATCCGTCAAGATAACTTCCAAGATTCGGAATACTCATAATCTCGAAAGGTACCCCGGCTTTTGCAGAAATCATTTTTGCCGCAATAACTTCTTTGACATGAGTTTGCCCGTAATCGATCGAAAGGCATTGAACTTCGAATCCTTTGTCCTGAAGATAGAACAAAAGTGTTGACGAGTCCAAGCCACCCGAAAGAATCAAAAGAACTTTTTCTTTTTCGTTTTGCTGATTCATTTCTTTTTCCCTTTCCTGAAAACACGTTTTTTCTTTGTTCCGATAACTTGCTTTTTGCGAAGGTGCCATGTTCTTTTTTTCGGGGCAGTACCTTCTTCAAACATTTCTTCAAGCTCGGATTCAGAAAGTTTTCGTTTCATTGAATATTTTGTGCCACCGAGCAGATCATCAAGTTGCAAGTGAATCTGACTCGTTCCTTCGGTTTCACCGCCTGCGCCGATCACGATGAAAATTTTTGTCTTGAATCGTTCCTGAAATTCCAGAACGTATTTGATCCAAGATCGTGCAGTCATGTGTACAGAAACAGATTGACCGGAAAGCACA
>Ga0180438_10010635_pt1 | contig 11260 bp, 7 predicted proteins | sample SS_ome_12_FD_132455 | JGI IMG/M metagenome (GOLD analysis project Ga0180438, IMG submission 132455) | Hypersaline lake sediment archaeal communities from the Salton Sea, California, USA - SS_3_D_2 metaG | ecosystem: Environmental > Aquatic > Non-marine Saline and Alkaline > Hypersaline >...
CCCAGCCTGCAAGATGCAACGCTGGGTTGGCTGGACCAGTACCAGAAGGGGCGCTTTGAGGTGTACGTCGACACAAGCGGGCTGGCCAAGGAGGTGGACAAGCTGGCCCGCTTCGGCCGGCAGATGGTCATTGCCCTGATGTTGGTGGGCATGATCGTCGGTTCGGCCATTGCCACGAGCGTTATCGCGCTTATCCAACCGGATGGGCAGTACTGGGGCTTTGCCTCACGCCTGGCTTACCTTGGTTTTGTGGTGCCCATGGTCGTCTCTATCTTTATTGTCCTCCGCCTGCTGTGGCGTTGGATCAGAGGCGAAACTGAGTGACCGGATCAGCCTGTGCGGAACTCGCATACTTGTCAAGCGTGTCCCTTTGTGGAATAATCCGATCTACACAACGTTCCTGCCGAATTGGAAAGAAACAGTTGTCATTTGGTCCGGAATCCAGACCTGGTGAATGTCCGATGTACAAGCACAAATACCCATCTTCCCCTGGTTGGGGAAAAACGCCAATGAAGAGAAGAGCAATTCTAGTACTGATCGGAAGCGTCGCAGCGCTGCTGCTGGCCATCTCTGTCCGGCAAGTGCCGGTCTCGGCCCAAACGCCTCCCCCGCCCTCGCCCACAGCCACCGACCCATTCGGAGGCGTCATCACAACCAGGACACCCGAGCCCACAGCCACGCCTGGACTGATCCAGCAGCAAGTGGAAGAGATGGTGGAAGCGGTCGGCGTGGCTGGCAGAACCTTCCTGGGTCTCAGCGTTATCGATTGGACCAACCTGCTGATCTCCTTGGTCTATGTGGTGGCCGGATACCTGCTGGGCACCGGGCTCATCCGGTACCTGCTGCCCCTTCTGGTCGCTCGCACGCGGACCGAGTTTGACGAGCGGCTGCTCGAAGCCGTTGGGCCTGACGTTCGCCGCTTTTTCGTGATCCTTGCCCTGCACCTGGCTACAGACCGGTTGCTCTTTGTCAGTGCCAACGCGAAAACGCTCCTGGCCGACGCATACTTTGTCGTTGGCCTGGTTCTTGCCCTGCGCATCGCCTTCAAAGGCATCGAGCAGGCCGATGACTGGGCCCAGCAGCGAATGACCGTGGATGGCCGCGGGGCCGGCGTAGAGAGGGCGACGACGCTGGTGACCCGGATGGCCCGGGTACTGACGGTGGGTTTGGCCTTGATCGTGCTGCTGGCGCACTTTGGCATTAACGTATCGGCCCTTACTGCGGCCCTGGGCTTGGGTGGTCTGGCTTTCACCTTTGCCGCCCAGGACACCATTGCCGATGCCATGGCCGGCATCATCATCCTCGTCGACCGGCCCTTTCGCGTTGGAGACCGGGTCGAGATCAAGGGAGCTGGCACCTGGGGTGACGTCATCGACATCGGCCTGCGCTCGACACGGATTCTGACCAGGGACTACCGGGTCATCATCCTGCCCAACTCGATCGTTGGGAACAGTCAGGTCATGAACTACAGCTATCCCGACCCCAGAGTCCGGAGCGAGACAGACCTGTGCGTTGGCTATGACAGTGACCTGGAGGAGGTACGCCGCCTCATCATCGATACCATCGAGACCGTAGAGGGCGTGCTCGACTACCGGCCTGTGGACGCCCTCTATGTCGAAATGGCGCCCTCGGGGATCCTGTTCCGGGCACGGTGGTGGATCACGTCCTACCAGGAGACACGCCGGAACCTGGATCAGGTGCATACGGCGCTGCAGGCGGCCTTTGACCAGGCGGGCATACCCTTTGCGCCCAGGATCCAAAGCGTGAAGCTCCGGGCCGATGCGGACACCGTGCGGCGGGTATCGGCCGTTTTTCGACGTCCCGCGGGAGAAGGACCCGGTGGAGCCGGCAATGACTAGACGGCCTTCGCGCTACCCTCTGCAGCTGTGGAGACGGGCAGTCCGGTTCCCTGCCCCCCGCTGGCTTTCTTTGGTGCGGGCTACCATCCGGCAAAAGGGACTGGTAGCGGTAGGCCTGGCTTTGCTGCTGGCTCTGACCAGCATGGCAGCCGCAGCCCCGGCCCTGGCAACCGGCGAGCATGGAGCAGGAGAGCTGAACGAACCCATGCCCAGGCCCTTGCGGCTCGGTCCTGTGGCACAAGACAAACCAGAGCAACCGGGAGACACGCCCGAACCCTCCCTCTCAGCGACACCAACGGAAGAGCCAGAACCTCCCGGAGAGACCGTAGAGCCACCTCCAGAGGCGACCGAGCCAGCGACTGAGGTACCGCCGGACGGGACGGTCGAGCCCACCCCCACCGGAACAGCCGAACCTCCGCCAGAGACCGCGGAGCCGGCTCCAAGCGACTCTCCAGAGGCCGGAACGGGCACTCCGGGGGTGGAGCCCACGGGCCAGCCTTCCCCTGAACTGGAGGGTACAGAGCAGCCGACTGCAACAGATTCGGCGACGGTAACGGCCAGTCCAACGGCGAGTGCCACACCCAGACCGACAGTCCAGCCTACGCCCTGGGCTGAAAGCTGGCCGCTGGGAACGGTTCGCATCGGCGCCGAAGAAGTGGAGCAGGTCAGGGAACCGGTTGAGATATCGTTGGAAGAGGCGCTCGGCCTGGCACTGGGACTGATTGCTGCTATCGTTGTTGGCCTCCTTGGCAAAAGGCCGCTGTATTATGTTCTTCGTTGGGTCACCGCCCGCTTGAAGCTTAAGGTAGGTGAGCCACTGCTGCTGGAGTTAAGGCCGCTGTTGCCCTGGTGGCTGGCAGTGCTTGTCTTCCAGGCATCGGTCCTCTGGGTGGATCTGCAAGACTCAGCGGCGAGAGCGATGGCCAATGGCGCCGTCCGCCTGGTCTACCTCGTGGTGGCAACGCTCACGGTGTGGCAGTTGACCGATGCTGCCATCGACCTGTACACCAGGCGTATCGCGGCCGAGGGCCAGGTTGCGACCATCGAACGGCTGCGCCCGGTCCTGCGGCGTTGGGCACGCATCCTGATCTTGCTGTTCAGCGGTCTCATCGGGCTGAGCATCGTGCAGATCGGATTCTCTGTACCCGCGCTGCTGGTACTGCTTATCGCCGTGACCGTCGGCTTTGCCGCCCGTGACACCGTGGCCGACATCATCGCCGGGTTCTCCATCCTGCTCGACGAACCCTTTCGCGTTGGAGACCGCATCGAGGTCGAAGGCGTGGAAGGCTGGGTCACCGTGATCAATATCGGTCTCCGCAGTTCTGTGCTGCGCACGCACCACAGCGTGGAGATCATCATGCCCAACTCGACCATCAGCAGGAACCAGATCATCAACTACAGCTATCCAGACAACAGCTACCGGATGCAAACCCACGTGGGTATTGCCTTTGGTACCGATGTGGAACGCGCGCGCCAGGTCATCATCGACGCGGTGCGGCAGGTACAGGGCGTGCTGGACGACAGGCCGGTGGAGGCCCTGTACGTGGAGGTTGGGGATTCGGACATGATCTTCCGGGTGCGGTGGTGGATCGACTTTCGCCGCGACTGGGAACGGTCCTACGACCGGGTGCACACGGCCCTACATAGCGCCCTCAATGAGGCGGGCATCGAATCACCCTACCCGAGTCAAGACCTGATGCTGGAGGTGGATGAGAACTCGCTGGCCGAGGCCAAGGAAGCCTGGCAGCTAAAACAGGACCAAACCAGTTAGATGGTGGTCAGACCAACATCTATATCCAACCGGGAGAACGGAGCAGCACTAGAGCGGCAGCCAGATGGATGACTTGGTTGCAGCCGGGCCGCGGGCTGCTGGTCACAGCACCCTGCGCCCCATACGAAAGGAGACGATCCACCATGGCACTCTTTGAATTCGACCTCTGGCAGTTACTTGATATACTGATCCTGCTCCTGATCGGCATGGGACCCAAGGTGGCCCTGGTGCCATTCCTTGATCTGACCGCCGGCATGGACAAGGAAACGCAAAAGAAGGTCGCCAAGCGGATGGTCCGGACGGCCACGGTCGTAGCTCTGGTCCTGCTGGTGCTTGGGGCCTTTCTGATGAGGCTCCTTCACTTCACAGAACCAGCGCTGTACATCGCCGGCGGCATCGTCTTTTTGCTGGTGGCCCTTCGGATGCTGTCCGAGGCTGGTGACGAGTCGGACGACCACCATGAGAAAGGAAACGGCCGCGACGCCGAGAAGCTCGCCCTATACCCGCTAGCCGTACCCTACTTGCTGAATCCAGCAGGCATCACCTTGCTGATCGTCTTTTCCGGAGCCCTCGAATCGTGGCTCATGCTGGGCCTCATGGTCATCCTGGTGCTGTTAGTGGCTGCCCTGGATTGGCTTGTCTTCAGTAACCTGGACCGCATCGCCGCGCACTTGGACAAGTCGCGCCTGGCGGTCACAGAGGCCGTCTTTGGCGTGCTCCTGGCGGCCCTGGCCGTGGAGTTGGTGCTCACGGGTTTGGCTCACCTGGGTATTATTGATCTGGTGGTTCACTGACAATCGATCCTGGCAGAAGGTGCGAAGCGCCCTGCTCGGCGGTCTTCCGTGCTCAGAGACCGCCGAAAATGCGCGGACTGTACAGTTGTCATCACAGCGGTGCAGCACCGACTACTGCTTGCCGAAGCCAAGTTGGCAGGCCGCGGCTATCGCTGGTGCATCGAGGCTCTCACGCAAAACCGCCATGCAAACTGGACAAATCCAAGCTTCTGAGCGATAATGTGTGCATAACATTCAGGATTTTTGTGTGATTTGCACACACAAGGGAATCAGCCAGAGATGCCAGACCATGATGCCCTGTACCAACTCGCTGAGCAACAAGCAGGGTACTTCACGGCGGTGCAGGCCAGAGACGCTGGCTTCACCTATTCACTGCTTTCCTACCACGTAGGCACCGGTCGCTTTGAACGGGTGAGGCCACGGGTTTACCGAATCGTACAGTTCCCCTCTTCTCCCCACGAGGATCTCTATGTGGCGTGGTTGCAAGCCGGTCCCCACGGGGTCATTTCCCATGACAGTGCCCTGGCGCTTTATGATCTGTCGGACCTACTTCCCCACCGGATTCACGTGACAGTGCCTCGCACCGCCTCGCGCAGGCGACCAGAGCTCCAGCTCCACACCAAGGGGTTGGAGCCAGACGATGTGACCCGCTACGAAGGGTTGCCTGTGACCACGGTGCTTCGCACACTGGCTGATGTCACCGCTGCTGGATTGGCTGATGAACAGGTACGGCAGGCCATTCAGGAGGCACTGCGCCGTGGGCTGGTCACGCGAGAAAGCCTTCTCCGCCTGACTGTCTCGCGTGGGGGCCGGATCAAACGACTTGTCGACCAGGTACTAGGCGAGGAGAGATAACAATGACCTATCGCAGCGGCGCCAGCTTTCGACGTGCCCTGGAGGACAGGCTACGCGCCCAGAGTCTGGAGACCGGAGTTCCTCTGGTCCGGCTGCGCAAGATGGTCGTCTTTGATCGTTTCTTGGCACGTCTCGTCCAGGATCAACCCGACGCCTGGGTGCTCAAAGGGGGACTAGCTCTTCAGCTGCGACTTGGAAACCAAGCTCGGACGACGAAAGACATCGACGTGCTTCTGACCACTCCCTACGACAAACCTCACGACGTCCATCAAGCGTTGGTCCGCGGCGCCATGTTGGACCTGGGAGATTGGTTTCAGTTTGAGGTGGAACGGCCCACTGCCGAGATACCTGCACAACCTATCGGCGGAGTGCGCTTCCAGGTGAGGGGTCTCCTCGATAGGCGGCGTTTTGAGACCTTTCACATCGATGTCGGCTGGGGCGATCCGCTGATCGAGCCAGTGGAAACCCTGACTACGCCAGCGTTGCTAGGCTTTGCCGACATTCAGCCGACTGCAATCCCCTGCTATCCACTGACTCAGCAAGTCGCTGAGAAGGTGCATGCCTACACACGGCCTCGTGCTACTGGCGAGGGCAGCCGTGTGAAAGACCTGGTGGACATCTTATTGATCGCCGAGCTCAGGCAGATGGATGGACCGCTGCTGCAGCAGGCACTGCAGGCCACGTTCGACACGCGCAAGACCCACTCGATGCCTCCGCAGTTTCCGGATCCGCCATCCACCTGGTCGACACCCTTTCGTCGGCTTGCCGAAGAGACCGACTTGGGCTACCGAACGTTGGCCGATGCCAGCGAGGCTACACGGGTCTTTCTCGATCCTGTTCTACGAGGTGAGGTAGCAGGGAAATGGGATCCGGTGGCGTGGTCTTGGACGCCAGGCCCATGAACTTTCGCCATTGGTCGCTGAGGGGCCTTCAAGCTGTCCCTCCGCGCGGCGCCGACGGATTGAAGACAGGTGCACTCCCGCTGTCCGTACTGCTCCAGCATTGTGCATGCTTTCCTACACCAATCGTTTCGAGCGTCTGTCGCTACGATCATTGTGAGCTCTTGGCTTAGTCCTTTTCTGCTGGGAACCGCTCAGGGTAGTGACGCCTTAGAGTGGCGACCACGGCGTCATTGAAGGTCCCTTGGGGGCATGTGTCGCCACTTGCCATAATGCAGCCGAGAGAGAGCGGGACCGCTTCGAATACTCGAAGCGGTCCTTCTTTTTCTATCGTTGAAGAACAATGAAATCGCCTGATTAGAGCAACAAACATCTGTGTTGAACCTCGGTAGACCGGAGTTGCCTGCCTGACAACATATCTGCCAACTGAATAGTGTGGCGACATGGCGTGCGTCGAATCAGACTTGAATCACCTGTCGCCACTGGAGCCAAACTGCCATCCAAAGGCCGAATGGACTGCCAGTTCTAGCTGTGGGATTCCCTCCGGATTTCGCGAGCGCTCGTTACCAGGGATAGCCCTTGAGACCCTGGCAACCCCTTAGGGCCGAGATCTCGCCGCAGTGGGCGTTGATGTGCCAGATGATAAAACTCTCCAACATCTGGGCTAGGTTATATTGGCCGTAACGAGTCTCTATGATGCGTTCTAGATCCTCCATCGTGAGGGAAGCCACCCAATCAAGGACGGCCTGGGCTGTGGCCCGGGCATAGTCGTGCAGCGCCGGCAGGTCCACCTTGACACCCTCACGGATAGCCCGTAGGTCCAGCATGGGGTCGTCAGGGTCCGGTGGCGGCGACGCGATGATCACCCTTTCCTCCCACCCTTCGCGCTGCCTAAGGGATGGCTGGCCCATTCCCCAATCGTGCACGATATAGTCAACGTATTTAATCGTGTGCCAGTAGAGAGAACCGATGGGGATGGCATTGCCGGGTGGCTGCCAATGGGCCTGCTCCTGCGTCAGGTCAGAGACAAGCTCCTCAAAAGTCTCAAATGCAAAACTTAGAGACCAGTGGATCAGTTCGACGGTGTTCATCTTCCCCTTCTTTCTCAAGATATCTTGACTTGATTAACCATGGCATGTGCCCGCTGGAGAAAGTTGTCCCTCAGCTCTCCTCCTGGCACGGTGTCCGCCAGATCCTCAACGAGTTTGTATGCGGAGGCAAACTCCTCCTCTGCCTCCAACTGCCTGCCCATGACGTGATACAGCCGCCCCAGGCTCGTGTGTACACGCCATAGCAGAAATCGCTCTCCTGTTGCGTGGGCGTTCTCTATTGCCGCCAGCAGCAGGCTATGTGCCTCCCCAATGTCCCCTAGGGCAATCAGCGCTTCGGCCTTCAGCTTCCACAGGAAGGTGATCACGCACCCTGGCGACATGCCGGGAGCCGAGGCAATCAGGGACTCGACGATTTCCAGTGCCAGCGCCGGATCGCCCTGGCACAATGCCAGTTCAGCCCGCCGGGCCCAGCAGTAGCGCTTGCCAAGCGTATCCAGCGGCGTTTCAGGGGAGAGCACCGACTCTAAAAGCAGCTGCGCCTGTCTTCCATCGTCAAGGAGGCAATAGGCTGCCACCAGTGTGCCGGTTACACTACGCAGCCAGACCCGAGATCCGAGTTCTTTAGCCAGCTTCAGCGTCACTTCGAGGTGCTGTCGCGCCTCTTCAGGCGCAAGCAACTCCACGTACAGCCTGCCTAGGGCCCATCGATTTCCCACGATCCACTCGCGATGCCCGATCTGGTTAGCAATGTCAAGGCCACACTGGATAGCCTCCAGAGCCTGCCCATAGCGACCCTGCACAGTCTCCAACTGGGCCACAGACCAATGCACCCAGGCTTCACCCGCCGGCGAGCCGATCTCGCGTGTGATGCGCGTGGCCTCTTCAAAGTCTCGCCGGGGACTGATGGGAAGGGCCGACGCAACCAAGGTCAGCAGCGTATAGGTCGAACAGCCAGCGTGTCCTCGGCCTGTCAGACTGGAGCCCAGATGAGACTGATCATCCAGCTCCCGGAACAGCGGGATGGCCCGATCATAGTACCCCACACAGGCGGTAATGTCGCCGCCCAATAAACTGGCGATGCCCAGCTGATCTAGCGTGGTCGCCAGACCCCGCCGATCCCCCAACGGTTCAAAGATCTCCAGGGCTTTCTCATGATGCTCGACTGCCGCCAGCGGATCTTCTTGGTTCAAGTACCAATTGCCCATCCAGTTCAGGCTCTCCGCATAGACCTTTGGATCGCCGATCCGGAGGGCCAATTCCAGTGCATCGCGGAAGTAGTCATGGGCGCGACGATAATCGCGCCAGGCCCATAGTCTTCCCAGGTTGATCAGGGTGCGCCACTTAATGTGCTCGACGGCAGGCTCGTCCGTACTGCCCGCGAGTCGCAGCGCGGACTCATAGTCGGTGAGAGCCCCCTCAAAATCGCCTAGCGTTTGGTAGATCAGACCACGGCCGAGGTATAGCCTGATCACCGACTCTGCGTCTGCAGAAACTCGCTGGGCCGCATCGAGCGCGTGTGTGTAGTGTACGCATGCTTCCTCGTTCGCATACACGCGGTGGGCGTTCTCCGCCGACCGGGTGAAGTAAGAGAGTGCACGGCCGTCATCGCCGGCTCTGCTATGGTGATGAGCCAGTTGCACTGCGAACTCATCCACCCGTTCTCCATAGCAGCTCTCCAGGGCGGCCGCGACTTTTCCGTGCAGCAGCCGTCGCTCTCCCTGGCTGAGCTGCCGGTAGACGTAGTTCTGAACGAGGACGTGGCTGAACTTGAACCTGCTGAGCCGTCTCGGGCCTATCTGCACCTCCGCTTGTTCCATCACCAACCTGTGCCGCCTCGCCAAGTCCTGCGCGAGCTGCTGCAGCAACACGCCTTCCTCCGAACCCTGCACTTGGGCCAGCACCTGCACGGCAAAGCCCTCGCCCTCAACGCTGGCCACCGACAGGATCTCGCGGAGCTCCGGCTCCAGCCGTGCAATCCGCGCCTCGATGGCGCCCTCGACCCTCGCAGGCAAGGTCTCCCAGTTCAACACCGGTCCCTCGGCCCAGAATCCGCTGCCATCCTGGACCAGATCACCCCGCGCCTGCATAGCCCGCACCAGCTCAACCGTGAACAGGGGATGCCCGCCGGCGCGCCTGGCGAGCTCCCTTCTGAAGTCCTCTCCCAGGTGGTTGGGCTCTGTGTCCAGGAGGGCGTCGACGAAAGGGCGTCGCTCAGACTCTCCGGTCTCGGCCAGGTGCAGCCAGACCTCGCCATACGTGCGTTTGAACTCGCTCAGCACTTTCTCCAGCGGATGTTGAGCCACCTGCTCTGAGCCTGTCGAAAGGCGGCCCAACGCGACCTCCTCGCCTCGATAGGCGCCAGCGATGAGAATACGCGCTCCCTCCAGGCGTCGCCCCAAGTGGAACAGCAAGCTGATGGAGGCCGGGTCGGCCCACTGCAGGTCATCCAGGACGAGCAACAGAGGATAGGTCTCCGCCAGGTTCCGCAGCAGGTTCGTCACTTGCTGGAAGAGGTGGCTCTGTTCTGTCCCCCCGGCGTCGGCTCGCTTGTGTTCGACCCGTCTCCTCAATCGATGGAGCCACGGGGCACTGTGTGGCCCGGCAGCAGTGGTGGCACTCCAGAGTGCAGCGCGGGACAGGAGCGCCTGTCCGGCGAGGAGGGTACCCGTGAAGTGGGGCCCATGATGCAGCAAGGACTGAATGGTCCAAGGGAGCGCGTTCCACAGGCGCCGTGCCTGTACTGTAGAGACCGCACCAGCCAGCCAGCGTGCTTCGACGTCGCCGGTGAGCATGGCCATGACCTCGCGGAACGGTAGATAGGGATCGCCAACGCCGGAATAGGCATTGCAGTTGCCGGAAGCAACCAACAGGTCAGGATGGGCCTCCATGGCCCGGCGTCCGAACTCGGCCAGCAGAGCCGTCTTCCCCCGGCCGGGTCCCCCGGTGACAAAGACCACCTGGCCGTGGCTCGCCAGCGCCTCTTCCAGATGGGCGTTCAGACGTGCCAACTCCCGCTCCCGGGCGACAAACACCGGAGGCTCGACCGCATCGCAGTCCTGCTGCAAAAAGCCAGGGAGCCCCCGGGGGGGTTCAAGGTCCCGAACCTGGGCCGGCGCCGCTGTTGAGGGTTCAAGCTCGCCCTTCCGGATCTGGTCGTAGAGCCGGGTCGTCTGGGGGGCCGGTTCGACGCCCAGTTCCTCTGCCAGGTCGCGCCGGTATGCCCCATAGTGGACCAGAGCCTCGCTGCGCTCGCCGTTCAGGGCCAGCAGGCGCATCACCTGTCGCCGGCCAGATTCCTGCCAGGGTTCCAGCTCCACCCGGCGCCGGGCGTAGGCCAGGGCTAGCTCGTGGGCGCCGTGCCCCTCGTGGATGGCAACCAGCCTATCCAGGGCCTCGACTCTCTGCCGGCAGAACTGCTCCCGGCGGAGCAGTAGCCATTCCTCGAAAGGGGCAGCGTCAGCCAAGGTGAAACCTTCGAGAAACATGCCCCGCACCAGGCCCATAGCCTGCTCCAACTGCACACTCGTGGGTGGAAGCAGGGTCAACAGGTCGTCAAAGGCATCCGCATCCAGCCAGTAGTCGCTTTGTCCATTGAACTGGATCGTCTGGCGGGTGCAGTGCAGGAAGGGGGACGAGGACGCGCCGTCGCGAATAACCTGTCTCAGGTTGGCCAGCGCGTTTCGCAGATTGCTCCGCGCTGAGCGTTCGGGGAACTCGGGCCAGAGCAGCCCGGCAAGCGCCTCACGGCGGTGGGGGCGGTCGGGCAACAGCGCCAGGTAGGCCAGCAGGGCCCGCACCTTGTCGGTGGCAAAGCTGGTCAGCGGCTCTTCGGAAAGCTTGACCTGGAACGGTCCCAATACCTGAATGGATAGAAGCGCCATGCTCTCCCTGCTCCCTGCGTGGAAGGCACAAGGGTTGCCACCATTATACACCCTCGATGCGGGAAGGTCAACTGGCAGTGCGGCCATTATGCGTTTCTTGTGCGATGGCCTGCTATACTATGCGCATCAGGAGGCTGGAGACACACGGG
>Ga0180438_10010636_pt1 | contig 11259 bp, 6 predicted proteins | sample SS_ome_12_FD_132455 | JGI IMG/M metagenome (GOLD analysis project Ga0180438, IMG submission 132455) | Hypersaline lake sediment archaeal communities from the Salton Sea, California, USA - SS_3_D_2 metaG | ecosystem: Environmental > Aquatic > Non-marine Saline and Alkaline > Hypersaline >...
ACGACATTTCGAATTCGCCATCCTTGGCTCTCCTATCTTGCCGTGCGTCTTGCAACCGCAGCATGATGGAAGAGCCTTTTTTTGTGAAGGTCAGTTTCGAGCGATTTTCAGAAAGTGCAGATATCAAGGAAAGGAGTCCGGAAAATCGCCGGATGGGAGTCGAACGCACGAAATCACCAGACTCCGGGCGCCGACCGCCGGTTGGTCGTGGCCGCTCTGCCGGTTGGCGTGCCGTGCCTTTTCATCTTCGGTGTGGAGGCATCTCAGTCGCTCTGACGATGGCTTCGATTTGGAGACGCTTCCGTCGCCCGACACCAAAATGCGGCCTCGACGGTTTTTAACGCCCGATCTGCAAGTTGACAGCGTGCGATTACTCCTGAATGCTCGACGAGCACACGGTTGTTGCCAATGGCTCAAGTACGACTCGATTCCCATGGCGTTACGTCGACGCTCGTCAACAGATGGCATTCGGGGCCAAAGCGATTGCACAGTTTTCCAAAAACGGCTTATCTGCGCTGTTTGCCTGAAAGTTTGCGTTCGTGCTGCTTGCCAAGACGTTTTTGCGTGCATAACGCGACCACCCATTCTCTGTCCGTTGGGGTCGTCGCCGCCACTTCTGCAATCGCGGCCACCAAAGTTGGGGGGGGAAAAGGACTTGGGCCCTGGGACGACATCGTTGCCCTTGCCGGCTTACATGCCCGTCGACGAGCACCTCACGGGCGAACTGCGTGAACTACCGGGTTTTTCCAGGACTTCAGCCGGTTTTTCATTCTTCCCCATCCGGGTGGCAGAAGCCGGAGCGTAAGTTATTTCTATTAAAGGAATTACGATTACGAGAGAAGACCATTACGCTGACGTTTTCTCTGCCCCCCCCGCGGAATTTTTTGTGATCCTATACATGAGTTTCCCCCACGTGCTAGACAGTTTCTCGCGAATGTGGTATTCTCATTTTCCAATGCCTTTCAGTTCGACAGAAGTAGTTCGTGATGTCCTGCGGACCGAGCCTCTGTGCCGGTTCGAATTTGTCTGTTGAGAAAGAAACTGCGCCCCGCATCTTGAACGCGAAGTGGCGGCCCCCGTTGTCTAGACAGCAAGCGGAGGTGAAGGGGTTGATAAGAGGGCGATGGATCGAGTCTGGTGCTCGGCGAGGTTCTTAAGAGGTCTCGCCGGCCGCATGAGCTTGCCCACTTCGAGAATATCGTTGTGTGTGTCGAATCGTCAACTTGGCCAGTCTACGGCCTGTAGGAGGACGTCATGACCGTGCAAAGCAAGTTGGGGCCATCCCTGCGTAAAGACCTTTCAGCCGAATCCACGACAGATCGAGAAACGCCGTTGCCGTCTCAACACGAGACACCGGTGCTGACGGTGCTTATTCCGGTCTACAACGAAGTGGAAACGATCGACCAATTGCTGCGGCTTGTCTTGGCCGCTCCGTATTGCAAGCAGGTGGTCGTGGTGGATGACGCTTCATCCGACGGTACTGTGAAGGTTCTCGATACGTGGAATGAGCACCCAGAAGTCGAGGTGCTTACGCATTCGAGGAACCGCGGTAAAGGGGCGGCCATTCGTACGGGGCTTCAGCGCGCCCGGGGGACATTCACAATCGTTCAAGACGCCGACCTCGAATACGATCCCGAAGACTACCCGCGGGTGATCAAACCGCTGCTTGCGGGCGAAGCCCAAGTGGTCTACGGTTCGCGCTACATGGAAGGCGGCAAAGGCAGGAATCGCTGGCGGTTATTTCGCTATGGCGTATCGTTGCTGAACGTTTGCGTGCGACTGTTGTATGGCGGGAAGCTGACCGACGAGGCAACGTGTTACAAAGCGTTTCCGACCGACCTGCTGCGAACGATGGACTTACAGTGCGAGCGGTTCGAGTTCTGCCCGGAGGTCACCGCCAAGGCCTACCGGCTGGGGCACACGATTCTGGAGGTTCCAATCCACTACGAAGCTCGCGGCTGCGGAGCGGGCAAGAAGATCCGTTGGACGGATGGCCTTGAGGCTCTGGCGACGTTGTGGCGATGGCGTCACTGGCGACCCGCCCCACCTCCGACGCGCAGAGACAAAGTGGTGCCCAGGTAGGATTCGGGGCAATGGCGACTTCATTCGCGTAGCGTTTGCGTTGGCTTTGGGATCTGACAGGAGTCAATCAGTTGACGAACGTGAATACCAGCTTGCTGAGTCGAGTGCGGGCCGCTTCCCTGGTCTTTCTCCTTTTGACTGTTCATGCGGGGCTGCTCGCCTGGGGCGCTTGGCGTCACAGCGCGACGTGGGACGAGGTCGGCCATCTGGTGGCCGGGTTGAGCCACTGGAAATTCGGGCAGTTCGAACTCTACCGTGTCAATCCGCCGTTGGTGCGAATGGTGGCAGTGCTGCCGGTGCAGTTGGCGGAGCCGAAGATGGATTGGAGCGAGGGATTCAAGGACGACCCTCACTCGCGCGACGAATTCCATTATGGCACGATGCTGATCGAAGCGAACGGTTCGCGGTACTTCTGGCTCTTGACGTTGGCTCGCTGGGCCTGCATCCCTTTCAGCTTGATCGGCGGCTACGTTTGCTATCGTTGGGCGGGTGAACTCTATGGTCAATTGGCGGGATTCATGGCGCTCAGCCTATGGTGCTTCTCACCCAACATCCTTGCTCATGGCCAACTGATTACACCGGACGTTGGAGCCACCGCACTCGGCATCGCGGCGGCCTACATGTTTTGGCGGTGGTTGAGAAGCCCGAGTTGGGCTCAGGCGCTCGCCACGGGAGCGGTCTTCGGACTTGCCCAGTTGAGCAAGGCGAGTTGGGTCGTACTATTCCCCCTGTGGCCCACGTTGTGGCTGGTGTGGCAAGCGGGAAGTTTTCGGAGCCTGGCTTGGTCAGAGTGGCGTCGCCAGGGGACACAGTTGTGCGCGATCTTGCTGATAGGCTTGTACATCATCAATCTCGGCTACGCATTCGAAGGGTCGTTTCGGCCGCTGCGTGACTACACCTTTCTCAGCAAGCCACTGGCCGGCTATGACGAAGAGAAAGATGGGCCCTATAACGGAACACCTCGAAATCGATTCAGCGACACTTGGCTCAGTTCGTTGCCGGTTCCGGTCCCCAAGAATTACGTCAACGGTATCGACCTGCAAAAGTGGGATTTCGAGAGGAAGATGCCTTCCTTTCTGCGCGGCGAGTGGAGCACCGACGGCTGGTGGTACTACTATCTCTATGGACTGGCCATCAAAGTACCATTGGGTACTTGGGGACTCGTGTTTCTGACGATGATTGCCCTGGCTTGGGGAAAAGGCTATACCACCTGTTGGCGCGATGAGTTGTGCCTCCTCGCGCCGCTGGTCATCGTGTTGACGTTGGTTAGTTCGCAGACCGGCGTCAACCATCATCTGCGATACGTGCTGCCGATGTTTCCGTTTGCCTTCATCTGGACAAGCAGGTTGGCGCGGGCGGTTGCCTTGAAGTATCACACGCTCGCTTGGTGTGGTTCGGTCGCCTTGCTCTGGTCGATCAGCAGCAGTCTGTGGGTCTATCCTCATAGCCTGACGTATTTCAACGAACTCGTCGGCGGACCGAACGGAGGGCATTTTCATCTGGGCTGTAGTAACGTCGATTGGGGCCAGGATCTCCTCTACCTGAGGCGGTGGCTGGACGAACATCCCGAGGCGAAGCCGCTCGGCCTGGCTTACGACTTGCCTCTGGTTGACCCAGAGATTCTAGGGATCCAGAGTACGCGGCCTCCCCAAGAGCCGCAACCCGGCTGGTATGTGATCGGTGTGAACCTCCTGCACTCCAGCGGCCACGATTTCGATTATTTTCTGCGTTTTCAGCGAGTGGACAGGATCGGCTATTCCATGTACGTCTATCACGTCACGCTGAGCGAGGCCAATCGTGTTCGACGAGAGCTAGGACTAGCCGAATTGCCCGGTACCGCGCAGCTGCAACAGGAGACGAGCGATGAACTTACCTCCTGAACCGCAGACTTCGCCGGCTGCAGCGCCTTTGCCGACAAAGGCGCGTATGAGAGTCTCGCGTTATGACGTCGTTCGTGTGTTGCTGGCAGTGTTGCTGTTGACGGCGGCTGCCCTCAAAGGCCACCAACTGGCGACGGAACCCGTGGCAAATACGAGCCTTCTCACCTCTCGCTGGTTCTTGGCAACTGTAGTGGAATTCGAACTGGCCCTCGGGCTCTGGTTGTTGGCGGGACTCTATCCACAGTGCACCTGGAGAATCGCTTTGGCGTGCTTCAGCGCGTTCGCCTCTGCCGCTCTGTACAAGGCCATTTCCGGTGAGGCCTCCTGCGGCTGTTTTGGCAAGGTGCCCGTCAACCCTTGGTACACGTTTGTGCTCGATGCGGTCGCGGTGTTTGCACTACTCGGATCGCGGCCCAGAGGCAGCATTCTGCCCGTGCGGACACGCGTTTCGTCGCTCCGTGTTCGGCTTGCAGGGGTGGCAGTCCTTGCTCTTGTCCTGGGAGTTCCTCTGGCCGTAGCCATGACCGATTATCGGCCGGCCGTTGTGAGTGACGGCGGCGAAATCCTCGGCAGCGGTGAGTTTGTGGTCCTCCTGCCGGAAGACTGGATCGACAAACGGTTTCCGCTGTCGGAGTACGTGAGCATTGGTGACGAACTGATGGAAGGCGAGTGGATTGTCATTCTCTATCATCATGATTGTCCGAAGTGTCAAGAGGTGATTCCCCGGTACGAACGATGTGCCCGACAGGCAAGGGGTGGACTCGCTGCGCGTCAAGTTAGCCTGATTGAAGTGCCGCCGTACGATTTCTCCGCGACGCCTTCGAAATCCTCATGCCGCTGCGGAAGGCTGAGCGAGGCGAAAGAGTGGTTTGTTGCGGCCCCCGTCGAACTCGTGCTGCGGAACGGAGTCGTCATCAAGGTGTCGAAGGACTTACGCGAACTCGAGGCGTGGGAAGCCGAACTCGCAATAGCTGCTGGAGAATCTCCTCTCGCGTTCAGTGCATTCTTCAGGCGGGAAACGCCTTGGTTGCTTGAATGGGAGACGAACGAAGATCGGCCGCGCCGGCCTCGCGTGACGCTATTTCAACGTCCCATTCGGGAATCCGTCCATCTTACGGAGGTCCTGTCATGAGAACTTCGGACCGCTCGGGCGTAACGTTGGTCGAGATGTTGGTGGTCGTTGCCATCGTCGGACTCTTGCTGGCACTTTTGATTCCGGCGGTCCAGTCCGTACGAGAAGCGGCGCGTGCCGCCACCTGCCAAAACAATCTCAGGCAGCTTGGGCTGGCGATGCTCCAACACGAGGAAACCTATGGGCGATTCCCAACCGGCGGTTGGGGATATCTGTGGGTGGGGGATCCGGACCGAGGGGCCGGTCCTCAGCAACCGGGCGGGTGGGTCTTCAGCATTCTGCCTTACTTGGAACAGTCGACCCTCTTTACGCTGGGAAGGGGTGGGACGGAAGACGAGAAGCGAGAGTCGGCGGCCATCGTAATGCAGCGACCGCAGCCACTGTTTCTCTGTCCCAGTCGCCGACCGATCCAACTCTATCCCTACAATGAGCCGAGACCACTTCGCAACGCGGACATGGTCGCGGAAGCAGCCAAAAGCGACTACGCCGCCAACGGTGGGAACAAGTGGTTTTATATTGGCCAAGGTCCCGAAGATCTGGAAGAGGGCGACAGCGGTGAGTACGATTGGGGAGACTTTTCTGAAGCGACCGGAATCTGCCACGAACGCAGTGCGGTAGCCTTCCGCCAGATTACCGACGGCGCCAGCAGTACCTACATGATCGGCGAGAAGTATCGCCGGAACTTGGACGTCTACGATATGGGAGACGATCAGTGCATGTATGTGGGACACGACATGGACACCGTGCGTTGGGCAGACAAGGACTGGCCCTTGTATCGCGATGCCACGGTAGAAGAGGGATTCTTCAGTTTCGGCAGTTCCCACCCTTACGCCTGTCACTTCGTCTTCGTCGACGGCTCGGTGCATGCCATCAATTATGACATTGACGTGGAGACACATCGTCGGCTGGCCAATCGCAAAGACGGCTTGCCAGTGGACATGGATGATCTTCAGGAGCTTTGACCTCTATGCGTGATTCTGAAGACATCAGTGAATTTCGCCCCAGTCGAAAGGCTGTCGCGGTAACCGTGTTCGTTTTGCTGGCAGTTCATGCCGGGCTCTTGGGATGGGGCGCGACGCGTCACAGTCCGGCGTGGGATGAGGTGGGCCACTTCTCCGCGGGGATCAGCCACTGGCAGTTAAGACAGTTCAATCTCTACCGGGCCAATCCGCCACTGGTCCGCATGGTGGCAACGTTACCGGTTGTGTTCGCAGGGATTGAGACGAACTGGCGGGAGTTGTCCCAAGAACCGTGGGCGCGTGAGCAATGGCCTTATGGGAGGGAACTCGTCGATCTCAACGGGCCGCGATATTTTCACTTGCTTACGATGGCCCGCTGGGCTTGCATCCCGTTGAGCTTGCTTGGAGGGTACGTGTGCTTTCGGTGGGCGCGTGAGTTGTACGGGCTGGGGGCGGGCCTGCTGTCGCTGACCTTGTGGTGTTTCTCGCCGAATATTATTGCTCATGCTCAGCTGATTACACCGGACGCCGGGACGACAATCTTCGGGCTCGTTGCGGCCTACGCTTTTTGGCTTTGGCTGAAGAAGCCGACCTGGCTTCGAGCGAACGGTGTTGGCGTCACGCTTGGCTTGGCCTTGTTGTGCAAGGCGCCGTGGGCCGTGCTCTTTCTTGTGTGGCCGTTGCTGTGGACCGTTTACCGATGGCCTCTGCGATGGAGCGACGGGAAGCGACAGTTGCTCCGAGAGGTAGGGCAACTGACGGTCGGTCTGCTGCTGGGGATATTCGTGCTTAATCTCGGATATGGGTTCGAGGGGTCTTTTCAGCTTCTGGGCGACTACCGGTTCGCCAGCAAGACGTTGACCGGGGCAACCGACGACCCCTCCCAAGAACCTGCCCCAGAAAACCGTTTTGCAGGGACCTGGCTTGGCAAGGTACCGGTTCCGTTACCCAAGTGCTACTTGATGGGAATAGACTGCCAACAGTTCGAGTTCGAATCGAATCGGTGGGGGTCGTATCTGCGTGGCAAGTGGCGCCACGGCGGCTGGTGGTATTACTACCTGTACGGCCTGGCAATTAAAGTCCCGCTTGGAACTTGGGTGCTCATGCTCTTGGCCCTACTGGTTGGCTTCAGCCGCCGCGGATACTCCGCTTCCTGGCGTGATGAACTGGTCTTGCTTGTGCCGATCGCTGTGGTGCTAACGCTGATCAGCTCTCAGACCGGGATCAACAACCACCTGCGATATGTCCTGCCGATCTTCCCCTTCGCTTTCATCTGGGCGAGCAAGATCGCACAAGCGGTGAGGTTCAGATCCCGCACGGTCTGCGTCATCGCAGCAGCCGGTTTGCTGTGGTCCGTGACCAGCAGCCTGTGGTACTATCCTCACAGCCTATCGTACTTCAACGAGTTGGTTGGCGGTCCGAAGGGAGGCCACTTTCATCTGGGAAGCAGCAACATCGACTGGGGGCAGGACCTGTTCTACCTGAAGCGTTGGCTGGATGAACATCCGGAAGCAAAGCCTCTCTATACGGCCTGCGACTCGGTTCTGGCTCCTCATCAATTGGGCATCGAGGAGTGCGGTCGGCCCCCGGCCGGTCCTCCCGCAGTTACCGTTTCGACGGATCCCGAGCATCCGATTGGTCCGGTACCCGGCTGGTTCGCGGCCAGCGTGTATCAAATCCATGGCGAAACGAGGGAAATCGAGTACTTCCTGGAATTCGAACCGGTGGCCATGGCCGGTTACTCGGTTTACATCTATCACATCACCCTTGAGGACGCCAACCGAGTCCGCAGACTGCTCGGCTGCGACGAGTTGCCGACGAACGGGCAAGAGCCATGACCTCTGTGAGTGACTCCGAAGATGTCCAAGGCCTTAACCCCGGTCGCAAGTCTGTCGCTTTGACGGTTCTTGTTCTGCTGACCATTCATGCCGGGCTCTTAGGCTGGGGAGCGACGCGCCACAGCCCGGCGTGGGACGAGGTGGGCCACTTCTCTGCAGGAATCAGCCATTGGCACCTCGGACAGTTCATTCTCTATCGGGTCAATCCGCCGCTGGTCCGTATGGTGGCAACCATGCCGGTGGTGTTGGCAGGCCCCAAGACAGACTGGCACGAGTTGTCCGAAGATCCATGGGCGCGTGAACAGTGGCCTTACGGCAGGCAGTTGGCTGATCTCAACGGCCCGCGGTACTTTCGCTTGCTCACGGTCGCCCGTTGGGCCTGCATTCCCTTCAGCTTGCTCGGGGCAGTTGTCTGCTTTTGGTGGGCGCGCGACTTGTACGGCCCGCTGGCCGGTCTGTTGGCTCTGACTCTGTGGTGCTTCTCTCCGAATATTCTTGCCCACGCACAATTCATCACGCCGGACGCCGGGGCAACGGGACTCGGCGTAGCCGCAGCCTACGCCTTCTGGTGGTGGCTGAAAGACCCGACTTGGGGCCGTAAGATCTCTGCCGGTCTCATGCTGAGTCTGGCAGAGCTAACCAAGATGACTTGGCTTGTGCTTTTTCTGATCTGGCCGTTGCTATGGATGGTTTGGCGTTGGCCTTCACTGCGAAGCGGCCCAAACCCGCAGGCGCGCCGAGAGGTGGTGCAACTGATCGTGATCCTGCTTTTGGGGCTCTCTGTGCTCAATCTGGGATACGGGTCCGAGGGATCCTTTCAACTCCTTGGGGATTATCGGTTTGCCAGCAAGACGTTCACCGGTACCGACGACAACAAGCTTAGTCGTTCTTCGTCCGAGAATCGCTTTGCCGGGACCTGGCTGGGCAAAATACCGGTTCCGCTGCCAAAGTGTTATCTGATGGGAATCGACGCACAAAAGTTTGATTTCGAGTCGAATTGGCCATCGTATCTGCGTGGGGAATGGCGCCGAGGTGGTTGGTGGTATTACTATCTCTACGGCTTGGCAATCAAAGTTCCCCTGGGAACTTGGGGACTCCTGTTTACGGCTCTGCTGGTCGGCAGCCTGGGCCGCGGATACGCCAGTTCCTGGCGCGATGAACTGTGTCTGCTCGTGCCAATAGCGGTCATTTTGACGCTGGTCAGTTCCCAGACCGGAATCAATCACCACCTGCGGTACGTCTTGCCAATTTTCCCCTTCGCTTTCATTTGGGCAAGCAAGATCGCACAAGCCGTGAAGTTCAGGGCCCGCACGGTCTGCATCATCGCAGCAGCCGGTTTGCTGTGGTCCGTAACCAGCAGCTTGTGGTACTATCCTCACAACTTGTCGTATTTCAACGAACTGGTCGGCGGTCCTAAGGAGGGGCACTTTCATCTGGGAAGCAGCAACATCGACTGGGGGCAAGACCTGTTCTACCTGAAGCGCTGGATGGATGAACACCCCGAAGCTACCCCCATTTATATCGCCTGCGACTCCGCCCTCGTTCCTCATCACTTGGGGATTAAGGAAAATGGTCGGCCCCCGGCCGGTCCTCCCGCGGTCACTTCTTTGCCGGATCCCGATCATCCGATGGGACCGGTACCCGGCTGGTATGCCGCCAGCGTATATCAAATCCATGGCGAAACGAGAGAACTTGAGTATTTCCTGGAATTCGAGCCGGTGGCCATGGCGGGCTACTCTATTTACATCTATCACATCACTCTTGAAGATGCCAACCGAGTCCGCAGATTGCTGGGATGCGCGGAGTTGCCGAGCGACGGCCAGGCTAAGCCCGGCAAGGCACGCCACGACAGAAGGTAGGCTGCGGAAGAACTCCGCCGGCAGAGAGATTACGAAGGGTAAGGGAACTTGAACACACAAGAGAACTGCAAAACATCTGCAAACGAGATCTCGGGATCAGGACCAGATCCCAACGCGCGCGAGGGCCTTCTGGAGAACCGCTGGATCGCGGCGGGGATTCTCTTGACCATCATCCTGGCAGGCACGGGATTGCGATTGTACCAGTTGTCGGATAGGAGTATGTGGTTTGACGAATCGGTCTCGTGGCGATTCATCCAGTTTCCGTTTACCGAGATGATCGCCCGGATTGCACGCGATGTTATCCCCCCGTTCTATTTCATCTTGCTCCGATTCTGGGCGGCCGTGTTCGGTCAATCGCTGCTTGCGCTTCGTGGTTTGAGCGTTCTCAGCGCGGCAGTGGCAATGGGTGGCATCTATTTGGCGGCATCCGAGGCCTTTGCGGTACGTGGGGCTCCCAGCGAGTCAGAGCGAAACGACAGGGCAAGGGCACGATGGATCGGCTTGGTCGGAGCCGCTCTGTTTGCCGTGAGCGTGTTGCAGATCCGTCTTGGTGTGGACACGCGGATGTACGCGATCGCAACCGCGTTGCTTGCCCTCTCAAGTTGGGTATTGCTGCTTGCCATCCGTGCGCGTAGCAGAGCTTGTCTGCTTTGGATTATTTACGGGCTGCTGACTCTTCTTCTTGCTCACACTCTCTACTTCGGACTTTTCTCCATTGCCGGCCAAGGGATCTTCCTGTTGGGCTACATCGGTTCGCAATCCCGGTGGGTCCCCCGCGCTATGGTTAGAAGCCGCCTTTTTTGGTCAAGTGTGATGGCCTATGCGATCACCGGCATCGGATCGGCCTTCTGGCTGCCGGTCTTCTTGAGGCAAAAGGCTCTGGTGCAGGAAAGCTGGTGGTCGGCGCCGTTTGCGCTTCGCGATGTGCCCGGGCTGTGCTACTCCATGTTCTTTGACGTCGGTGCCTCGGGAATCACCGCTCGCGACTCGCGAATCGTCGCCGTGGTCTGCGCAGCCGCCGTGCTCGCCCTGTTGTGGAAAGCGAGAGTGGGTGAATGGTTTGTGTTCTGTCTCGGAGCCGTGACTTTCGCGATCAGTATTGCCGTTTCTCTTCAGGGCGGAAGTATGATCCTGGACCGATATCTGGTGCTTATTCAGATGTTCGTCTTAATGACGTTTGCCGTGGTAATTTCCCGACTGCCGGGTACTCGTCTGAGGAACGCTGCAGCGGGCGTGCTGATCGCCGGCGGCCTGATGATCTACGTTGATTTCATGGCCTGGTTGGACCTCCCGAACAAACCCGGGACTCAGGGAGCGTGCGAGTACCTTGTTGCTCAGCGACAGTCCTCCGAGCCGGTTATCGTGTGCTCAACCATGTTTTACTTCCCCATGTGCTACCATGCGCACTCTCCGCGAAACTGGTACGTCTACTATGAAGAGGGCAAGATCCCGTTCTACGCTGGTTCTCCGCTGCTCACCTCGGAAGACACCATCACGCGCGAACAAGTG
>Ga0180438_10010637_pt1 | contig 11258 bp, 6 predicted proteins | sample SS_ome_12_FD_132455 | JGI IMG/M metagenome (GOLD analysis project Ga0180438, IMG submission 132455) | Hypersaline lake sediment archaeal communities from the Salton Sea, California, USA - SS_3_D_2 metaG | ecosystem: Environmental > Aquatic > Non-marine Saline and Alkaline > Hypersaline >...
TGAATCTATTGTCCATCTGGCATCATTGCTCAATACAGCTTCCTGCCAATACCCCCGGGCAGCCATGCAAATTAATATTGGCGTCAGTTTGAGCTTGCTGGAATTGGCCGCCCAATTTGGAAGCACAAAGTTTGTTTATGGCAGTTCCATCAGTGTCTATGGTCCACAGCGTTTTCCCGATCACGGCCCTGTTTCTGAAACCGAACCGGCGGCCCCGAAAAATGTCTACGGCCTGTCGAAACGGTATGTGGAAGTGGTCGGCGAAGCCTGGCGACGCCGAACGGACTTGCGGTTTGTTGCCTTGCGCATTGCCGCGGTTGTTGGTCCCGGTGCGAAAAGTCCCACTTCAATCTGGCGAAGCGCGCTGTTCGACGCCCTGACGACCCGTCAGCCAATGACAATCCACATCCCTTATCGTTCCGGTGAAATAATCCCGCTGGTCCATATTGAGGATGTTGCCGAAATGATCAGGCTATTGGTGGAGGCTAAGCAGCCAACGTATACCATTTATAATACACCTTCCGAAAGCTGGCGTTTAGATGAATTGGCGGAATATATTAAGAAGCTCAATAAATATATCCAATTTACCTATGGGAACTCACTGGTGGACGACATTCCCCCAAAAATCAATGGCCAGCGCTTCATCGAGGAGTTTGGTTACCAGGCAATCCCTTTAATTTCTAAAATAAAATGTCAAATATAAAATAAGTTATTGAAAAAATGTGGAGTGCAGTGACTGTGTCACTGCATGAATTGACACAGTCAATTCACTCCATAAATATTTATAAAAAATCTAGTAATACTATAAAATTCAAATTGGTTTTAGAAATTTACGTGATAGTTTGAGTCGTGTTAATTGGGGAAAAATTACCAACATGACCAAAATAAAGATAGTGAGGATAATGATAAACAATGCAAATTCCACCTTTTAAACTTGAGCGTTATTTTGCAAAATACGAGTTTAACGTCGATTACGTGCTTTGTAGTTCTGATTGTGAATCGTGGACCATTGCCGAACTGCTGGCTTATGAAGCAAATGCTCAAGACCAGTTTGAACAGCATTGGCTTGGTTATACAGAATCCCCAGGTAGTCTTTCTCTCCGACGTGAAATCTGCAACATTTACACTACCATTGAACCTGATCAAGTTTTGGTACACACGGGAGCTGAAGAGGCCATTTTTCTGTTCATGCATGCAGTCCTTGAGTCTAACGATCATATCATTGTTCATTGGCCTTGTTATCAATCGCTGGTTGAAATCGCTCGCAATATTGGCTGCGAGGTAACATTATGGCAAGCTCATGAGGAATTTGGATGGTCATTGGATCCAGACGAATTAAAACGTCACATCAAACCGAACACCAAAGTAATCGTCCTTAACACCCCACACAATCCGACGGGCTATCATCTGTCGCATGAGATTTTTCATGAAGTCAATCGTATCGCACAACTCAACGGAATTATCCTGTTTTGTGATGAAGTCTACCGAGAAGCCGAATACCAATTGTCAGATCGCTTACCAGCCGCTTGTGACCTCGGAGAGCAGGCGGTATCTCTGGGCGTGATGTCGAAAACCTACGGTTTGGCGGGTTTGCGGATTGGCTGGATTGCCACCCACAATGCAGGGATTTATGAAGCAATGAGCCAGTTGAAAGACTATACCACCATCTGCAACAGTGCTCCCAGTGAATATTTGGCTGAACTTGCGCTGCGTCACCGGGATACACTGGTCAACCGAAATGTGGGTATCATCAAGCATAATCTGGTCGTGTTGGATGAATTCTTTGAACGACATATTGACAAGTTTGAATGGCAACGACCGCAAGCTGGCCCGATTGCCTTTCCGCGACTTATTGGTGAAGATATTACTTCATTTTGCACGAATCTGGTTCACAAAGCAAATGTACTGTTGTTACCTGGTACGGTATATGACGATCCGGCAAATCACTTTCGCATCGGTTTCGGACGCAAGAATCTACCCGAAGCCGTCGCTCGATTGGATAATTACTTAAATAAGGACGGATTCAATGATTAAGAAAATTAAAATGAAGGTAGGTTATATTTTATTATCACTGGTTCTAATGATCATCATAGCGTAATTATTTTAGGGTTTATTTGTTAAACTTTTCCGTTTTTAATAAGTTTAAACAGTATATTATACTGGAAAAAATTTCTAATTGTATTGAAAATGAAATTTGAAAAAGGTTAAATTCTACTACTTCTAAGCGTAATTATGAACACTTCTTCTGCTTATTAAGCCAGTTACTGAATGACCACCGAATCTTACTTTATCTTAATTCTGATCTTCTAGCTACACCGATTCCGAAGCATTGCATTCAATATTCTGAATTTTTATAACTTATAACCAATTAGTCTGAACCCAAAAAAAATATTCTGTATGAGGAGGTTGGCTGGTGACGAATTTAATTGGCAGCTCTATATCCCACTTCAAAATCCTCGAAAAACTCGGCGAAGGTGGCATGGGAGTGGTCTACAAAGCCGAGGACACCAGGCTCGACCGGCTGGTGGCGCTTAAGTTTCTACCGTCACAACTTACGAGCAGCGAGTCAATGAAAGCCCGTTTCCTGCAAGAGGCCAAAGCTGCTTCGGCCATTAATCACCCCAATATTTGTGTCGTCTATGACATTCAGGCGCATGAAGGGCGGCAGTTTATTGTTATGGAATATGTTGAGGGACGGGAGCTGCGGGACATCATCGATGCCAACCTCCCGAATACTTTGAACCTTCAGGAGGTTATCGATTTTGCCACCCAGATTGCTGAAGGCCTGCAAGCGGCCCACGAACAAGAGATCATCCATCGGGACATTAAATCATCCAACATCATGGTTACCGAAAAGGGTCAGGTCAAGATCATGGACTTTGGACTGGCGAAATTGAAAGGCGCTGCCAAAATAACCAAATCAACCAGCACGCTCGGTACTATTGCCTACATGTCCCCGGAACAAATTAAGGGCGAAAAGGTGGATCCGCGGTCAGATATTTTTTCCTTTGGAGTGGTGGTGTACGAGATGTTGACCGGACAACTACCATTTCGCGGGGAGTATGAGTCGGCGGTAATGTACTCAATCGTGAATGAAGAACCGGAATCCGTCGCAAACCTGAGACCCGAGGTACCGGTGGCGCTTGAAAGTATCACTAAAAAAGCCCTGGCAAAGAATCCGGATGAACGCTACCAAAATATAAATGAAATGCTGGCTGAATTGAAAAATAGAGACCTCCAGCCAACACCTGACAAACGGACGGCTCGTCAAACGGTTGACAAAGGCAGCCTTAAGAAAAGACTCACGAAAATAATGGCACCTGTGGCAGTTGTTTTGCTGTTCGTCCTCGGATTTATCCTGTTTAAACCATCCCTTGAAAAAACTTCCACACAGGGACCAATTCCCATTGCGGTCATCACTTTTAAAAACCAGTCCGGCGATTCTGCCTACAATTATCTCCAGGATGTGATCCCCAACCTGTTAATCTGTAGTTTGGGGGAATCACCCTATTATCGCGTGCTAAGCTGGGAGCGCATGCATGACCTGGTGGCGCAAATGGGGCAAAACGTCGATGTCATCGATTCCGACCTGGGATTTAAAGTCTGTCAAATGGATAGTGTCGAACTGCTGGTTATGGGGAGCTTAACCGGCGCGGGTGATTTTTTTATCACCGAGGCCAAAGTCTACGATGTGGCCACCAAGCGCATTTTAAAAAGCGCGACGTCACGTGGCAGCGGCGCGCAAAGTATCCTGGAAAAGCAAATTGATGAAATCGTTGAGAAAATTTGCTCCGGGGCAGGAATCATTGAAAAACAATTGGCCTTACAACGACGACCGGTTCGTGATATTACCACCAGTTCCATGAAAGCGTACCGATATTTTATTAAGGGTCGGGATGAATTTGAAAGATTCCACGGCGAAGAAGCAAAAGAATTTTTCGAAAAAGCAATAGCCCTCGATTCCACCTTTGCTTCAGCGTATTACTATCTTTGTTGTGCTCATGATTTACTGGGTGATATCCCAGCATGTAAGGAAGCCCTTAAAAAAGCCAAAGCTTATGCGTGGAAAGTAACCGAGAAAGAAAGGAATGTTATTGATGCATATTATTTTTGGGATATTGAAAATAATCCGGATAAGGGAATCAATATCTTACACCAGATGTTAAAAAAATATCCCAAAGATAAATGGGTTCACCTAAATCTTGGAGATTACTACCAGAACTACAAGGAGCCAAAGGATTATGATAAAGCCCTTGAGCATTATCTTAAAGCGCTGAAACTGGACCCTAAGTTTGCCTGGGCTTGCAGTCGTGCTGACATAATATATGAGCTTCGAGGAGATTATGAAGCAGCATTGAAGATTGTCAATCAATGGACATCGTATCATCCAACCGAGGTTAGACCCTTCATGAGAACGGGGAATATGTATAGGCTAACGTGGAAATATGACCAGGCTCTTGAAGCATACAACAAAGCACTGGAGCTTAATCCAAAGTCGGCGAGTGCCATTTACGGGCTTGCCAGAACATACTTCCGTCTGGGCAACATTGATGAAGCAATAGCCAAGTTTAAGGAAGCATCGAAAATTGACCCGGGACACCCGGTGTGGCGAATCGGCTATATCTATGCAATGAAGGAAAATTACCTCGAGGCAATGAAATGGATTGATAAACAGATTGCTCGATCGCCTTCTCCAGGTCATAGAGAAGCAGCAAAGGGATTTTTTTGGAAAAGCTTCTATTATGCCTGGCTCGGTAAGTTAGACCAAGCCATTGCCGAACTGGATAAAGCACGAGAAATATGGAAATCTGAAAATGCTTCCTGGGATCTATCTTATGTCGAGTGGCTTGAAGGCTATATTCATTATGACAGAGGAAACTTCGAGCTCAGTCAGCAGCATTTTAAAAACTGGTACCCTTTAGTAAAATGCGCCCAGGATATGCAGCAACTTTTCCCTGTATGCAAAATTATGAGTCTCTATGCACTTGGATCAGTTGATTTGAGAAAGGGGCATATCGATTCTGCCAGATCCAAATTATCCTTTGTAAAATACATGTTACCTGAAATTATTCCGAGATATCAAGGCTGGGTGACCGATTTTTATAATTGGTTTCAATATGAAGTTTTTGTTGCCGAAGCTTCTTTTGAGAAAGCAATTGCTATCGGCGAAAAATTAATTCCAGGAGACGATCCGAGCTCTCATCTTAGCGATTTAATGTATCGTAACACGCTATTTTTGCAAGATGTATTAGCACAAGCCTATCAGCAAAACAGAGAGTTAGACAAAGCAATTGCAGAATATGAGAAGCTGCTCACTTTTGACCCAAATAGTTCGGATCGACGGCTTATTCACCCCAAAATGCATTACCGGTTAGCCAAATTATATGAAGAAAAAGGAACAACAGATAAGGCGATTAAGGAATATGAAAAATTTCTGGAAATCTGGAAAGATGCGGATAAGGATTTGCCGGAGTTGGTGGATGCGAAGAAAAGGTTGGCAAAACTGAAACGAGGTTCTTGATAATTGCTAATGCCCAATTTCTATTAACTGTGTTGTAACCGTTCACAGGGGAACAATAATTACATCCCCCTGGCCCCCTTCAAAGGGGGAATTGTTGGAAGTCCCCCTTTCAAGGGGGATTTAGGGGGATGTTAAGCATTTCTAATTACCCTCTGAACAGATACACTATCTTATCTGACTATAATCAATTTTCTTGACCCAAAAGGGAAAACTTGACCTGTCGGATATTAACCAAAAAGGTGTCTATGCAAAACGAATTGACCGGCAAAAATTCGATTCGGGATGACGAACACAAGCCGGCGCAAACGATTATCAAACAGTTGGAAGCGTCCAATAAAAAATACCGGACGCTTTACGAAACCGGAAAGCTGGTGGCTACTGAGACCGACGTCGATAAGCTGTTGTCCCTGTGCATGGATAAAGTGGTTGAACTAACCCATGCCGAACGCGGCTTGATTATTCTGTTCGACGACGGTGATGATATTTCTTTCCAGGTGGCGCGCAACCTGCAGAAACAGGATATTGAAAGTCCTGATTTCCAGGTGAGTCACACGATTATTGAGCGCGTCAAACAGCGTCGCGGGCCGCTTTATTCGCTGAATGCCATGGAAGATCCGGAGTTCGGTGTCAAAAAAAGTGTGGTTAATCTGAAAATTCTGTCCGTGATTTGTGTCCCAATTATGCAGGATTCGGATTTGCTCGGCGTTATTTATGCGGACAACCGGAAATTCAGCGCCGCGTTCAATGAGGATACCTGCAAGTTTCTCGCCAGTTTCGCCGAGCAGATCGCGCAGGCAGTGCGGCGGGCCCTGGCAATGCGTGCGCTAGAAAAACGAATGGGGCAACTGGAAGATCAACTCCGTACTCGTTTTAAATTTGAAGCCATCATCGGACACTCTCCCAAAATGATTGAAATCATGGAGCTGGTCGCCCAGGTTTCCGATACCGAGGCTTCGGTTTTGATTCAGGGGGAGACCGGTACTGGCAAGGAGTTGTTCGCCAAAGCCATTCACTATAACAGCTCCCGCCGGGATAAGCCGTTTATTTCAATTAACTGCGGGGCTTTGCCCGAACAACTGCTCGAATCGGAGCTTTTTGGTCATGAGCGGGGAGCGTTCACCGGAGCTGTGGCCACCAAAATCGGGAAATTTGGAGCGGCTCATGGCGGCACTATTTTCCTGGATGAGATTGGAGAGATGCAGCCGGCCTTGCAAGTGAAGTTCTTACGGGTGTTACAATCCGGAGAGTATGCACCGGTGGGAAGTGCGACAAACAAGCAGTGCGATGTCAGAGTGATTGCCGCTACCAATCAAAATCTGAAGGCATTATTGGAGCAGGGCACCTTTCGACAGGATTTGTATTATCGGCTGAATGTGGTGAGTATTGAAATCCCTCCCCTCTGCGAACGGCGCGACGACATCCCCGTGCTGATTGAGCATTTTCTGACTAAATATTCAAAAGAGATTGGCCAGGCGAAAATAGCTATCAGCGATGCCGCACTCAGTCTGTTGACGATGTATGATTACCCGGGCAATGTGCGGGAGCTGCAAAACATCATTCGCCGGGCAACCATTCTCACCAAAACCGGGCAGATCGAAGTAGCGAACTTACCGGTGGATGTGGTTGGTCAGGTGAAAGCATCAGGTGAGAAAGTGTGGGACTTTCACCAGGCCCGGAATCAGGTAATTGAAAACTTTGAGCAGCAATATCTCAGATCGGTGTTAAAGCAATGTCGGGGGGGTATTCGCGAAAGCGCCCGTCGCGCCAATCTCGATGTGAAGAATTTCCGCCTCAAGTTGAAGAAGTACGGTATTGATGCGCGACAGTATGTGAGTGGGGGCGACAGCACCCCCATTTAGGGCGCAAGCACCCACTCTCCTGTGACTTAATCAAAAAAACGTAATTTTGTAATTCTTTTATTAACAGCCTCTTGTGAATTTTCACAACGAGGCTTTTTTAGTTTAATTTTATAGGTACAGTTGTTGCGTATTACACTTCCGGAATTGATCAAGTTAGTTTAAGCAAGCAATTCCAACAATTAATTAAAGGGGAGTTGAATAAGCAAAAAAACGTGCGACGCACTTCCAAAGTGCGTCGCACGTTCATCTGCCTGCTTTTTTTGAGAGGGAATACTAAAGACAAATCTTAACATACATATAATCAATTATTTATTTTATTATAAACTACGGAGGCATATCATGAAATCTTTAAGCAAAGTCTTAGCAATTGTTCTCTTCATCTCTTTTACGGGTTGTTCAACCTGGACTCTGAAATCAACAAGAAATATGGACCATGTTCGACGGGGCTATTTATATGCGTTAGAATCTGAGAATGGTGAGGTTCGCAATAATGCCATATTTTTTGTGCTTAAGTTTAAAATTGAATATCCGGAAGAAAACATTGAACCACTTGTCAAGAAGTTACATCAAATGAGCAAGAACGATCCGGAATTACTGAATCGTCTCCATGCTTATTTGACGCTTATTTGTCTGGAACGACCTGAATTATTAGCATCAATTAATCCTTGTGATTTTGAAATTTCACTAGACTTTTATAATAACCTATCTAATTCGCTCTCTCAATCAGGATATGGTTATGAAATAAGGTATGGGGGGAAAAGAAATAAATTGGCCACTAAATAGTTTTTGAACGAAAAGTCACAAACCCCGGTTGTTGAGCGAAGCGAAATACCGGGTATTTGAAATATTTGCTGTTTTTCATAAAGTTACAGACACCTGGTATCCTCCCTTCGGTCGGACAACCGGGATCTGGAGACTTTCACAGACAAACACTAAGCAAGTTCGGAATTAAATTTAAAGTTTGGTTAAAGAAAGCTCTCTGAGAATTTCAGAGAGCTTTTTTATTTGTAGCTTAAAAAAGTTATTGAATTTTTGCTTAACATTTGCTATTTACAAAATGTAAATTCTATTTTTTCCTAAATATAGACATCTCATTTTGGGGAAACTTGACTACTAATTATGGATTAAGCGCGTTGAAGTCTTGTTCATTACTGGTCTTCATATTTTATATATTTTATTTGCAATTAATTAGGTAATGAAATAAAGCGAATGTAAGGAGAAGAAAATGAAAAAGATAATTTTGTTTTCAATTACTGCGTTCTTTTTTATTACGGTACACTGTGCAGCTCAAATAAATTACCCGTTTCGACATTCGGATGGAAACGGAGACATTCTGGCTTACTGGTATAATGTTCCGCAAGATTCTGTAAAAATGGAGATATTGAACCAGAATTTCTATTTCCATTCATCATTACAGATTTATGGTAAAGCACCGGGAGATTCATTCCAGGTACAGGCAAAGGTTTACTCGATAAGTGGAGAAAAAGTATTTGACAGCAATTTTAAAGTAGAAAAAGGACAATCTCGGAAGTCGTATTCCATTGAGTTTAATGGAGATTTTTTTAGGTTGAAATGCCCTGTTGAATGTTTAGCTCAAAATCCAGACAGAATTATTGTTACTATTCTATCTTCGAATGGAGAATTAACAAAAGAAATAAAATGTCGTTATCACAGGTTATTTGGAATTGTTAGTGATTTTAACGGCAAGCCTTTGAAAGGTTTAGTATCAATTGGCCCTGAAACATTCATATCAGACATCGGTATTAAATGTGACTCCTCAGGTAATTATGAAATTGAGTTGCCAGAACGGATATATAATACGGTAATTTGTTTTGATAAGAGCTATGGAATAAATACTTTGGAGGTCTGGGCGTGGCATATTATTATGGATTCCGATCAACATCTGGATTTTAAGGTCGGAACAGGTGAGGTCTATAACTTAATTGCCTGGGCAAATAATGGCGGTCCTAATACGTACTTCATATCCTTTCGACCAATGGTACTTCCTTTGACTGAAGCCAAAAATATTAATGAATTGTTTGAAAATATTCCTAAATATCCTGTCACAATAAATAATAATGAATTCGTAGTTGAGGGCCTAGCTTTCGATTTGGAACCTGAAGACATTAAAGTATGGATAAACGGTAAGGAAGTTAAAATAATTTCGGTACAAAAGTATTTCGAGACGGGACAGGATAAAGCCCAGGTCGCCTACGTTGTCCAGGTCAACCGAAAAGGATTTAGTAGAATAGGCAAACAAACCATTATGGTTGAATTTAAAAAGGATGTCGAAAAAGACGGAATTAAGGCTCACCGTAACAGCATGGGATATTTCCAATTTTATCTCAACTATACAGGACTTTCCAAGTATTTTTAATACCATATTATTTCTATTTCATTTAGTTGAAAAAATTCATCATTATTATCGGAGGTATGGCCATGAAAGCAAAAAACCAAACTCGTCGAGACTTCATGCAGACGGCGGCGGCAGGTTCAACCATGCTCGTCTTTTCAGGTTTTAACCAGGCAAAAGCGTCTGTTTCCGTCACTTCAAAACCGGCTGTTTTGGGCGGAACGCCGATCAGAACCAAATCCTGGCCTGGTTGGCCGGAATGGCGTCAGGACTGGGAGCCAAGTGTGATCGAAGTTATGCGCAGCGGTCACTGGTGGCGCGGTAAGGGAGAGCATGTGGCTGATTTTGAACAGGCGTATGCCGATTTGATCGGCGCCAAACGGTGTCTGGCCACAGCCAGTGGTACCACGGCTCTGATGATCAGTTTGCATGTATTGGGCATCGATGCCGGTGATGAAGTGATCGTTTCTCCCTTTACGTTTATTGCGACTTATAACTCGATTCTCATGAGTAAAGCCCTGCCAGTCTTTGCTGACACCGATCCGGAAACATTAACCATCGATCCGAAAACCATCGAGAATAAAATCTCTGACCGCTGCACGGCATTGATGCCGGTCCATATCTACGGATTGCCCTGCGACATGGATCCAATCAATGCGATCGCTCGAAAAAAGCAGCTTGTGGTCATTGAAGATGCCTGTCAGGCCTGGCTGGCCGAATACAAAGGTAAAAAATGTGGTGTGTTGGCCGATCTCGGTTGCTTCAGCTTTCAAAACTCGAAACACCTGCCCAGTGGCGAAGGGGGAGCCATCACCGGCAATTCCGACCCAATCATGGATCGGTGTCATTCATTTCATAATTGTGGAAGGGCTTTCGGTACTTCGAAAGGTGAAAACCAGTATTTTACGCGAGGTAGCAACCGGCGGATGCAACAGGTTCAGGCGGTATTGTTGATTCAGCAAATCGATAAATTGAAAAGAGATACCGAAGTGCGCCAAAAAAATGCAGAATATCTGCTGCAGCAACTTGCGGATATTCCGGGCATCAAACCTGTCCGCTTACCGGCGCAGAGCAAACCCGTTTGGCATTTGTTCCCATTCCGCTACGACGCCGAAGGATTTAACGGTCTGACCCGCGACAAATTCATGCAAGCTTTACGAGCGGAAGGTATTCCCTGCTATACCGGTTATCATGAACAATATTTTGATGGTCTCATCGACGAAGCCTTGAATTCCCGCGGTTACAAGCGGCTGTTTTCAGACCAACGCCTGAAACAATACCGCGATAGCTTGCATGAATTGAAAGGTAACAAGCTTGTTTGTGAGACGGTCGTGGCATTCCTACAAAGCATGTTATTGGCCAGTCGCAATGATATGGATGATATCATCAATGCGATTCATAAAATCCAGGAACACAGTGCGGAATTGGCCAAAACGGCCTAAATTTGCCGTGGAATTGAGAGATAACTTACCTTACCCGATGTAAAGCTGGCTGACGTCCCCTAATATTATACCTAAATTTCTAA
>Ga0180438_10010638_pt1 | contig 11257 bp, 7 predicted proteins | sample SS_ome_12_FD_132455 | JGI IMG/M metagenome (GOLD analysis project Ga0180438, IMG submission 132455) | Hypersaline lake sediment archaeal communities from the Salton Sea, California, USA - SS_3_D_2 metaG | ecosystem: Environmental > Aquatic > Non-marine Saline and Alkaline > Hypersaline >...
CAGCCGTCCCCGTATATAAAGGCCACCTTTGACGAGAGCAAGATCGGCGCGGTCAAGGAAATCCAGCTCAAGGGGGTCCACAACGGGAAAGAGGTCTTCTTCTGCTGCCAATGGAAGAGCGAGAAGCCGAACTATGAAATCGGCGACATCGGCACATTCCCGGACGGCATCGCCATCCTGTTTCCCTTCAAGGATCCTGAGAAGACCCAGATCAAGGAAATGGGTTCCCAGGAGTACCCCACGAACAGCTGGTACTGGAGGCCGGACTTCGAGGAAAAGCCCAAGAACCAGGTGGCCCGAGGGCTTTCCACCTCTCTGTACACGGAGCAGTCCTCCCTGGTCTCCTGCTCGGAGTGGAAGGACGGCACCTGGTGCGTGGTGATGGGACGTCCTCTCAAGGTATCCGAAGAGGCCGTGAACCTGGTGCCGGGGGTGAAAGAGGTGACCATCGGCTTTGCCGCCTGGGAAGGGGGCAATGGGGAACGGGGAGGGGTCAAGTCCTTCAGCAAGGAGTGGATCGGTCTTTCCCTGGAAGGTTGAGGCGTACACCCCGGGAGACAGACCCTTAGAACCGTCACGTAGTCTGGAATAGGAGAAGAGAAATGCCGGTTGACGAGAAGCAGCTGACCGAAAGGGAAAAGGAGCTAGCCCTCGAGTTTCAGGCCTCCAAGGAAAAGCTCCGAGAATCCAATCGTCAGGTAGCCATGGTTATGGACCTGAACAAGTGCATCGGTTGCCAGCTCTGCTCGATGGCGTGCAAGTCCCTGTGGACACAGCTCGAGGGACGGGAATACATGTGGTGGAACAAGGTGAACACCCAGCCGGGGAAGGGGTCACCCAAGGACTGGGAGCGCAAAGGGGGTGGATACCAAGTGCTGTTTGGCGGAAAAGTGCGGGACCCGGTTCGGGGAGAGCTGCCCACCCGGAAGGATTTTGGAGACATGTGGAAGTTCAACTTCGAAGAGGTCTTTTCCTCCAAGGCAGGGGACAAACACCTGCAGGCCCGCAACCCGGACGGCACCGAACCGGACTGGGCCATGAACTGGGACGAGGATCAGGGAGGTGGAAAATATCCGAACGCCTTCTATTTCTATCTGCCCCGTATCTGCAACCACTGCACGTATGCGGCCTGCATAGACGCCTGCCCGAGGAATGCGATCTACAAGAGAGAGGAAGACGGTGCGGTCGTGATCGACCAGGACCGATGCAAGGGATATCGCTTCTGTCTGGAGGCCTGTCCGTACAAGGTGATCTATTTCAACTTCATCACCAAGACGAGCATGAAATGCATCTTCTGTTACCCGCGCCTGGAGCAGAACGTTGCAACAGCGTGTGCTCGACAGTGTACGGGACGGGTCCGGTTCCTGGGCTTCATGGATGACGAGAAAGGGCCGATCCACAAGCTCGTGAAGGTGTGGAAGGTTGCCCTGCCCCTCCACCTGGAATACGGCACCGAGCCGAATGTCTTTTACGTGCCCCCCCTGGCTCCGCCGAGACTCGACGAGGAGGGGAAGGTGGATCCGTCCAAGCCGCGTATCCCGATGGCTTACCTTCGCTATCTGTTCGGGCCCGAGGTGGAGAAGGCGCTCGAAACCATGCAGACCGAGATGGACAAGGTTCGGAACGGGGGCAAATCGGAGCTGATGGATATCCTGGTTGCCAGGGAGTGGGCCGGTATGTTCAGGCCCTTCACAAAGGATCCGGCCACGTTGGAGAGGCCGCCCGTAAAACAATCCAAGGCGTAGAAGACATGGAAGCATTGCAGACCAAGCCATTCGGCACGGAAACGGAAAAGCGCTCAGCAAACCGGAGCCGCTTGTATTCGCTCTTCGCTGAGGTCTTCCGGTATCCGGATGAATCCTTCCGTCGCCAGGCGAAGCAGGGAGAGCTTGTCCAGGTCTTTGAATCCCTGATGGCGGAACTCCCCTACCCGTTCTCCCTGGAAGAAGACGACAAGGAGGCCCTCCGGCTGCCCAGCCGACTGGAGGAAGAACACGTAGAGGTGGAGTTCGTCCGCCTCTTCGAGTCAGGGCCTGGAGGTCCTCCGTGCCCACTGGTGGAAGGCGCCTGGCGGGAAGATCGGAAGGTCGTCCTGAAGGAGCTCATCCTGTTCTACAATCATTTCGGGTTGAGCTATGCCGAGGGGGCCCAGGACGAGCGACCCGATCACATCTGCCTGGAAATGGAGTTCCTGCACTACCTCACCTTCAAAGAGGTCCAGGCGATTCAGAATGACGGGGACCCTTCGAGCTATCGGCGTGGAGCAAGGGACTTCCTGGAACGGCATCCCCTTGGCTGGCTGGGGCAGGTGTTGGAAAGGCTGGAAAAGATCCTTGAACGACTTCCTGAGGATGCCTGCCGGGAGGCGATCGTCTTCTACCGGGAACTGGTGAAGCTCGCCTGCCGCTTCCTCGGCGAGGAGCGTTCGTACCTCCTGACCTTGTTGGCTTCCTAGGGTATTGCGCCATGGCCTGGAAGAGAATCACCGAGACGCAACTGTGGCGCTCCATCTTCCGGCACCGGTTCGAGGACACGTCGCGGAATCGCGCCCTTGCCATCGTCTCCAACTCGATCCTTCATCTGCACCCCGTGACCCTCCCCCGGGATGCCCTCCGGGTCCGTTTCACCTTCTGCCTCGGAGGACTGACCTTCTTCATGTTCCTCGTCGAAACCGTCACCGGTATCCTGCTGATGTTCTATTACCGTCCTGTGCCCGACTACGCGTATCTCGACATGAAGCTCCTCGAGCACACCGTTCGGTTCGGTATGTTCCTGAGGAATATGCACCGGTGGGCAGGCCATGCGATGGTCATCCTGGTGATGCTCCACATGTTGCGGGTCTTCTTGACGGGTTCGTACAAGCCCCCGAGGGAATTCAACTGGGTCGTGGGGGTGATGTTGCTGGTGGTCACGCTCCTTCTCAGCTTCACGGGGTATCTGCTCCCATGGGACCAGATCGCGTTCTGGGCCATCACGGTGGGAACGAAGATGGCTGCCGCCACTCCTTTTCTCGGATCGGATGGGCCATTCCACGAGTGGTTCGGCATCCATCCGAACAACGATATGCGTTTTCTTCTGTTGGGTGATTCGGATGTGGGGGCCAATGCCCTTCTGCGGTTCTACGTGCTTCACTGTGTGCTCCTCCCGGTCGTGGCAGGTGGGCTGATGTTTGTCCACTTTTGGAGGGTGCGCAAGGACGGGGGGCTTTCGAGACCATTGTAAGAATAGGTATCAGCCGTCAGGTATCAGGCCCAGGCCCAGCCCCGAAAGCAAAAGGGGTCAAGTCTGGACGGTGGGCGGTCTTGGAAGGACGAGAGGAAATGAAACGGTCATTCCCGCGACAGGCGGGAATCCAGGGGTGGGGGGAGGACCTGAAGGCTGATAGCTGACAGCTAACGGCCGGGGAATACAGGCTTCTTTACTGTGGACCTTTAACCTTTAGGAAGAGGCATGGAGACAAAAGACACAAACAAAGTGGTAGGGCTGGGCGAAAACGAGGTCTTTGCATTCCCGGATCTCGTTTTCAAGGAATTGCTCGCCGTTCTGGTCGCCACGTTGATCCTGACCGTCTGGTCCCTCAAGATCGATGCCCCCCTCAAGGCGATTGCAGACCCGAACTGGACCGAGAATCCGGCCAAGGCTCCCTGGTACTTCGTCGGCCTTCAAGATCTTCTCGTCTACTTTGATCCCTGGATAGCCGGCGTGGGAGCACCGCTGCTGATCATCATGGGCCTTGCCCTGCTTCCCTACTTGGATCCGAATCCCAGGGGAGCAGGGAAGTACGGGCTGCGGGAACGCCCCCTCGTGGTGCCCATATTCCTCTTTGGATACCTGATGTGGTTCGTGTTGATACTCATAGGCCAGTTCCTGCGTGGCCCGAACTGGCAGTTCTACTGGCCTTGGGAGGACTGGGCCGTGCCCAAGAGTGCCGAGGAGGCGCTGGTCAACCTTCCCAACCCGGTCGGCCTGGCCCTCTTGGTGGCCTACTTCTCCCTCGGCCTCGTGTTGCCGGCGCTGGCCAACCGTGAGCTCTCGAGGAAGATGGGCCTCCTCCGGCACTTGATCGCCTGGAGTTTTGTTCTTCTCATGTTCGGGGTGGTGGGAAAGATCGTTCTCAGGATCTTCTTCCACGTGAAGTACATTTTGACAACTCCTTATTTCTCTATATAGGGGGTACGCACACTCGATGAGGCACGTCGCCTTGGCCCGTGCTCGACAAGCCCACGATGCCGTAAGTGTTGCCACTGCGCACCGTAAAGGTCTCCGCGCGGTCTTGCGACGACGCGCCTCATCGAGTGTGCGTACACGGCTATAGGTAAAGGGTTAGATGACAACGATTCGGGCACATCTCTCATCGCGCATCTTGTTCCTGGTTCTCGTGGTGGCATGCCTTTTGGCTACACTTGTGGTTTTTCGTTCCGAAGGCAAGCAGGAATGGAAGGGCTTCCAGCGAAGCTACCAGAGGATGTTCAGGGAACGAGTCGAACGGAACTTGCGGAAGGCAAAGGAGGAACAGGATGCGGAAGCCCTTAAGAAGTGGGCCCGGCTGCGCGAGAAGGCTCAAGATGCGCGGGGGTACAGGATCGAACAGGTCTTCCTGCCCGACGCAGGGGTTCGTGATCTCTGCCAAACCTGCCATCTTGCCGTGGAGGACCCTTTGTTCCGGAATGCCGGGAATCCCCTCCTCTATCATCCTCCCGAGGTCCTTGGAGACCACCCGCCCAACCGTTTCGGCTGCACCCTTTGCCATCACGGCCAGGGCGTGGGGTTGAGCATTGAGAAGGCACACGGATACGAGGCGAATTGGCCCCTGCCGCGTGTTCCGTCGAGGTACCTGCAGGGACTCTGCCTCGGTTGTCACGAAACCCCCTTTCGTCTAGAGGGGGCCGAAAAGGCTGAACAAGGCCGAGCCCTTTTTGTGGAACACGGGTGCTATGGGTGCCATGAGGCACGCACGACAGGGGACCTTCCCCGCATGTCCACGCCCTTCGAAGGGGTGGGCACGAAAATCTTCAAGGCCCAATGGATGGTCGAATGGATCAAAGACCCTGTCGCAATCCGACCCAAGAACCGGATGCCTACGTTCCGCTTGAAGGATGACGAAATCCTCCACATCGTCGCATACCTGAACGCCCAGAAGAAACTCCCGAAGAACCTGGCCCCCTACCGACGCAAGAATGCCTCTTACCGGAGGGGGAAGACGCTGTTTACGGAGAAGGGGTGTGTAGCGTGTCACAGTGTTCAGAGGAACGAGGCGAGCCTGACGGACCGTGTGCCCAACCTGTCGGGCGCAGGACTCAAGCTTTCGAGCCGATGGATCGCCACCTGGCTCGAAGGGCCTGCCGATTTGAATGCGCAGACCGCTATGCCTCGGCTCATGCTGACCACTGAGGAGCGCCGGGACCTGACCCGGTACCTGAAGGGCCTCTGGCCCAGAGAGATTGAGGAACGGATCGAGCAGGCCCCGGAGAATGCCCCGGAAGGGGGCGATCCTGAGGAAGGGAAGCGACTCGTCCAGCTCATGGGCTGCTACGGCTGCCATCTCGTTCAGGGTATGGAGCGGTTGCCCCTTCCCGGCGTGGAGGTCGGGGAGGTAGCCAAGAAGCGGCTGGATGAACTCCCTTTCGGCTCTTCCCAGGTGCCGCACACCAAATGGGATTGGCTGTACAACAAGATCAAGGAACCGGCCGTCTACCAGACCGAGGAAATGCCCCTGAAGATGCCCGACTACCGGCTCAGCGAAGCAGATACGGAATCGCTCACCGTCTACTACATCCAAAACGCTTACTATGACCTTCCGGAATCCTATCTCTGCAAGAGTGGGCCCGACGAAAGGGCGCTTGCAAAGGGGGAATGGATGGTGGGCCATTACAACTGCAATGGCTGTCATCAGCTTGAAGAGGATGCCAAGCCGCGAATTGACCCTTACCTTGCGCGCAAGTCCATGGTGCCTCCACGGCTGATCAACGAGGGGGAAAGGGTTCAGCCCCAGTGGTTCTTCCAGTACCTGAGCAAACCGGTTGAGCTCAGGCCCTGGCTGAAGATCCGGATGCCGGAGTTCAACTGGTCCTATCAGGACCGAAAGACCCTGATTTCGTACTTTCGGTCGGAGCTCGAACCTGGGATTCAGGAATCCGTAAGGGTCCCGTACGTCCTGCTCCCTGTGCGGGATGACTACGATCCCGAGATCGTGGAAATGGGAGAGTATCGGGTCACGACCGACAAATGTATGCAGTGTCATCCGGTCTCTTTTGATGGCACACTCCCGGAGGGAGTGAAGCTGGAGGATCTATCGATCGATCTGATGCTCACCAAGAGCCGGTTGCGCTTCGAGTGGATCAAGAACTTCCTGCGCAATCCGGACCGTTACGCCGGTAGAGGCACAAAGATGCCTTACGTGTACTATACACCGGACGGGGTGGCCAGGATGCCGGATCCAGAGACGTGGATCGAGTATTCGACGCTGTTTTTGATGTTTATGGACAAGGTCCCGGAGGTGCCCGAAGAGAAGGCGATCGAAGAAGTCAGGCCGGGGACTGACATTGACTGGACCCAGTACGAATAGAGGACCACGAGAGACGGGCATCTGCGATACGCTCACTCGAGCTTTATGAGGAGGCGAGAACAGTATGAGACGGCACAGGAAGTCCTCTCCGGTTTCCCACAACAGAAAGGTTCTGGGCGCGCTGGCCGGGGTGGTCCTGCTGGCTGCTTTCGGTGCCGCCTGCGAGAAGATCTCGTTGATGCTCGATCCTCCGGATCTGGGCATCGAGACCATGGCCAAAGATACGGTCTGGAAGCAACGGAAGAGCCCGTATCGCATCACAGAGTCATTCGTGATCTTGCCCGAGGCCACCCTGACGATCAAACCGGGCGTGGAGGTCCTTTTGGGGCCTGGCGTCAGCATTCACTGCACTGGCCGTATCGTCGCAGAAGGAAACGAGGACGCCCCGATCCGGTTCCGTGCCTTGGCTAGCGAACCATGGGACAAGATCGACTGTTTTGGCGGGAAGCTGTCTGCCGAGGGGAAGATGCAGGCCAACGTTTTCCGTTATTGTGTCGTTCAAGGTGGGCGCGGAATCAAGGCTCGAGACGCGGTCCTGCACGTGGAGTCGTCGACGCTCAGCAACAACGTGGACACGCCGATCGCCATGGAATTCTCCTCGGGCAGGGTCGTGGGGAACGAAATCTACGACAATTCGACCGAGTTGGAGGACACCTCCGGGAACGGGGGCGGGATGGTAGTCTACTCGGACAGGGAGGTCCTGGTAGAGGGCAACGACGTGCACGACAATGTCTCCAGCGGGGGTCGGGATGGTGGGGGAGGCATCTATGCCTATGCGTACGATCGTGGGAAGGTGTCAATCGTGAACAACCGTGTCTGGCGGAATCGAAGCGATCGGTATGGTGGCGGCATCGTTGCGTTCCGGTGCGAGGTGACGGAGAACCTCGTCGTCGAGAATGTTGCAGACGATTCCGGGGGAGGTATCTTTGCACTGCGGGGCACGATCCATCGGAACCGTGTCGAGTCGAACCGTGCAAAGCGGGGTGGAGGCATCTACGCAGAGAATTGCCTTGTCAAGGGGAATTCCGTTGCGAACAACACGGCTCCGCCCTTCATGGGAGGAGGCCTGTTCTGCTTCGGAGAAGGGACGGTAGAGGAGAACACGTTCTATCGCAACGGATCGGAGGGTGGAGAACCTGGCGACGCCATCGTGGTATCCGGCGGCCCGGTGCTCAGACGGAACAACATCGTGGCCAGCCTCGGCTACGCCTTGCGGGTCGAGACCCACAGCCTTGCCCCGGACCTGGATGCGACCGGGAACTTCTGGGCGACCCGGGACCCCGAGGTCGTGATCTCGCGTATCTACGACTGGCTCGACGACGCGGAACGGGGTCTGGTGGATTGGAAAGGCTTTCAGGATCGCTGGATTGAGGAGGCGCCCCCTCCCCCCCCGGACTTCCTCCTCTCTCATGTCGAAGGGGACGAATGGACACTCCGATGGGAGTTTCCCCTGGATGTCCCCGTCTCCGGGTTTCGCATCCACTGGGCCGAGAAGCCCGGCTTTCCTGTTTCGGAGGGGCAGATCCTGAGCAAGCAACAGCGTTCGGCCCGATTCTCCAAGCCCAGCACAAGGGCTGCTTTCTTCTGCATGTCCGCCTTCCGGGAGGGGGAGGGCGGCGAGGTCGAGGAGAGTGCGTTCTCCCGCATTCTCCCTGCTCCGGCCGTGGGTTCCCAGAGCGCCCAGAGCGGGGCGAAGCGCCCCAAGATACAAGCCATTCAGCCCAGGCGTTGCGAACCTCCCTTGGGCGAGGTTCCTGTGCTTCAGGCGATTCCTGAACTCGAAGAGGAATCGCGGGCCAAGGCTCGCTGGGTGATCAGCGAGACCCCCGTGGACTTCTCCACACCCCTGTTCGACAGCGGTCCTGTTGGAGGCGAGGATTCGTTTCCCACGCCCGAGGGGCTCTTGCAGCCCGGCCGGGAGTATGCCTGGCGTGTGGCCTTTCAGGGGGTTCAAGGAAACTGGACCGAATGGTCTTACGGGACGCGCTTCTGTACACCACCGGCTGCGCCGGAGATTCTCAAGGGGTCCCTCCGGGAGGATCGTGTAATCGGAAGGCCCAGGGGGATGACATGCCAGGTGACAGGGAACGTGTTCATCCCGAAAGGGTTGTCCGTAGAGATCCTTCCCGGCACAAGGATGGAGATTGCCCCGGAGGCCAGCTTCCGGGTGCGAGGAACGTGGATCGCCCGGGGAGTGAAGGGCAATCCCGTCGTGTTGACCGGCAATCCGGAATCGCCCTGGGGCCAGCTGTTTTTTGAAGGCGAAGAGGAAGGGGCGACCGAAGCCTCCGGCCAGGACCGGGCAGGTCCCGCGAAGGCGGTCCTCCAGCACTCTGTGATTGAACACGGTCGAGGGATCCTGGTCGAGGAGGCGGGGTCGCGGGTGACGGACTGTACCATCCGAAGGAATCACGGCAGTGGGATTTCGGTCCGGAACGCCTCAGCCCGGATCGAGAACAACCGGATCGTCGAGAACCGGAGCCCTTCCAACGGTGGGGGGATCTACGCCTACGGAAGCAAGCTGATCTACGTCCTGGACAACGAAATCCTGAACAACACCGCCGGTGAGGACGGTGGCGGCGTCTTCGGGTACGGGTATCGGTCGAACACGGCGGTCAATCTGTCCGGAAACCGGATCGAGGGGAACCGGTCGGGTGGGGATGGAGGGGGCGTGTGGCTTTCCCGGTCCGCTCTGGTCAGGAACCGCATCCTCGCCAACCGGGCCGAGGGTAAAGGGGGTGGGATGTTCGTCACCTTTGCCCTGATCGAGGGCAACCAGGTCGCCAAGAACCGTGCATCCGAGGGCGGCGGCGTCTACGCAGAGACGAACAGCTCCCTCGAGGGGAATCGGATAGTGGACAACCACTGCGTGGGCGATTACGGTGGCGGCGTGTACATGAACTTCTGGGGTATGAGCATCAAGAACGAGGTGTTTCGCGGGAACCTGGTCACTCGCAACAAGGCGGCAACACCGACGGGCAACGGCGGGGTCTATCTGAACGGATCGATGATCTTTGAATACAACCGGCTCTTCGGGAACGGGGGCACCCAGCTCTACAACGCCAACCCAGCGGATCGTCCTCCCCTGACGGCACCGAATTGCTACTGGGGGACGACGCAACCGGCGGAGATCGAGGCAGCCATCCACGATGCGACCGATGACCCTCGCCTCGCCCGTGTCCTGTTCAAACCCTTTGCCACCAGCCCTGGTAAGGCAAAGCGGCCCTAAGGAGAGAACCTTGCGAGGAGCGCGAGCGACGCGGGCACTCCCGCGAAAGCGGGAGCCCCTCAGCATCGCAGCAATGCATGAGGAGGAGCTTACAGGATGATCAAGTGCATTCTCTTCGACCTGAACGGCACTCTGCTCGATGACTACGAATACAACATCAAGGCCTTTCAGATGGTATTTGAACGGCTTGGCCTGCGTGTCCCCCACGAGAGAATCGATGCTCTGCTCGGCAAGCCGACTTCTCAAATCATCGATCAGATACTGAAAGAGAGCCGGGTCGAAGCGGATTGCGTGGCGTTAGCAGAAGAGAAGGTCGACAACTACATGAAGATCACTGCAGGAGAAGAAGTCTTCTTCCCCGATGCCCGGGAGACCCTGTCCTTCCTGAAGAGGCAGTACCGGCTCGGGCTGTTCACCGGCGTCACGAGGAAACAGGTCGACACCCTCGGGGACTTCCTGGATCTCTTCGAGCTGATCATTGCGGGTGAAGAGGCGATCAGGCCGAAGCCGGCCCCGGACACCCTCCTTTACATGGCCGAGACGATGGGCCTCGAGCCGAAGGAGTGCGTGTACGTCGGCGATATGCCCCAGGACATGACCCTGGCCAGGAATGCAGGCATGGCCGCCATCGGTATCGAGAACAGGATGTTCGCAGCGCAGGTCTTGCTCGATGGGGGCGCAACTACGATCGTAGCAGCCTTGGGCGAACTGACGGGACTCCCCCTCCTTCATTCGCAAACATAACCCGCACCAAACTCCAGTGCAGCGTTATGAAAGACTCGTTGGTCAACGAGCGATTCAGCTTCGTAGGCAGAGACCTCTACAGTGGTTGAAAAGGACTCTTCACCGGTTTCAGGTGCAAAACCATCTTCGGAAGGCGTCGAAACGTCACCAAAGGTGTCTGGAGGTGCAGAGGCATCAAACGTCAACCTGCGGTCCGGATGCGCGATTTCGAAGAAGAAGGTCCCCTCGCAAGCATTGCGTTCCGTGTAGATAACGGTTTCCGGCATCGTGAAGATGAAGTCCCAGGAGACAATCGGGGAGCGGTACGCAGCAATCCATGCATTCAGAATGAATAGGCCAAAGTCGACTTCTGCCGTACTCATCACAAACTGAGCCTGATTGTCTTCAGCAATGCCCTGCGTCCATACCCAGCCGATTGGGAATCCTGCACCCCAGTTCTTCTCCAAATGGGCATAGCCGACGCCGCTAACCGTTTCAGATCCCGTATCTCCCAAAATGGTGTATTCGTATTCTGCATCCGACCCAAGGCTTTGGACCCACCAGCGAAGGGGAAGGGGCAATCGATCCAGAGACCCATATGGCCCAATTTCGGGAGAGTATATGTTAAATGGCAGCCTGTTTTGTGTTTGAATGTGGACGTCGAGAACGCCTGGAATCGTAATATCCACGCTGTCTTGCGTTATGATTCCAAAAGACTCTGCAACCCATTGGAAGTTTGC
>Ga0180438_10010639_pt1 | contig 11257 bp, 14 predicted proteins | sample SS_ome_12_FD_132455 | JGI IMG/M metagenome (GOLD analysis project Ga0180438, IMG submission 132455) | Hypersaline lake sediment archaeal communities from the Salton Sea, California, USA - SS_3_D_2 metaG | ecosystem: Environmental > Aquatic > Non-marine Saline and Alkaline > Hypersaline >...
ACATCCACGTACCTGAAGGCGCTGTTCCCAAAGACGGCCCCTCGGCCGGTATTACCATTGCTACTGCTCTTTACTCGGCTTTATCCGGTAAAAAAGTTCGGCGGGAGCTTGGGATGACCGGTGAGGTAACTTTGCGCGGCCGAGTGCTTGAGGTTGGCGGTATTAAAGAAAAGGTGATTGCCGCTCACCGGGCCGGCTTGAAAAAAGCGCTTTTGCCTAAGGAAAACAAAAAAGACCTTGTTAAAGTCCCAAAACATGTTAAAAAAGACCTTGAAGTTATTTATACCAACAATCTTGACAAGGTTTTTGACGAAGCGATTATTTCTTAAAAAGCACCTTATCGTCTTTGGCAGTTGAAAGGTCGCCTAAAAGCTTTACCTCAGAAAGCAAAAAGCCTTCGCAAATTAAGCCCTTTGGTTGAAAGCCCTGATTTAATTCTTCTTTAATCTTTTCTTCCAACTGATTTCTATAAGAAGTCATTTGCGAAGTGCTTACTTCCGAGATAACAGAAGAAATGCGGCTTCTGGCAATTGGCCGAACAACCTTTGAGACAAAATTTTCTCCTACATTTTCCCAAAGCTGAGGCGCCTTGGTTTTGTCAAGTCTGAAAAGAATAGAACCTTCTATCTGGATAGCTTACCGTCTTTTGTAGTCGCATTTACAGCCTTGTCTCCCAGTACTTCTTTTCTGCCTTCAGGTATACTAAAACGCTTATCAATTGTGTACTCTAGAATTTGGGCATTGAAAAGCTTGGCAATCTGCCAGAAAGGAATTTTAAGATGAAGGCCCGGTCCCCAAGTACGCGGCAATACTCCCCGGCCCCTATCATAAAGGCAGGCAATATGGCCGGGCGGCACGGAGATAAAAAAGCCGCCGACTACTTCGTCAACTAAAAATGATACGACAAATTCCTCAAAAGCCAAGGCTTTTTAAATTCGAAGCACGAAGCACGAAATCCGAAACAAATTCAAAATATAAAATGACCAAAATTCTAAACTGTTTTGATATTTGAATTTAGAATTTAAATATTGTTTCGAATTTCGATATTCGAATTTCGGATTTATAGTAATTATATAATAAAATTTATTTCTTTTCCTCTTCTTTTTTCTCTTTCTCTTCCACTGGCGGTTTGAAAAACTTAAAGATTTTAGTTTCACCAATCTTTTCTACAATTATAATGCCAATTGTTAAAATTTCAAAAACAATTAAAGAAAACTCAAAGCCTGAAGGCACCCACATGGTGATAAAATAAGCACCTAGGGGAAACATTACTAAGTACATTAAAAGGTCTTTTCTTCTTGTTTTCTTGTGGAAAGTGACTTCAAAAGCGCCGACTATGAAAGCGCCGACTGCCGAGAGGAAATTTAAAGTCATGTTTATTTTTGTCAAATCAGCCATGCCGACTAGGGGAATATAACTAGTTGTTGTCATTGGAAAGTTAGGTACTAAAAAGTCAAAAAGCACACCCTGGCCGATCCGCGCTTGGGTAAAAGGCTGAAGGAAAATCCAACCGACAACAAAAGCATTCATCGAATAAAAACAGAAATAAAACCAGTCAAAAAAAACAACCTTTTTATTACGCGCTAGCCACTCCCGCCTTAATTTGTCTTTTAAAAGCGGGTTGTTTGTCAGGCGCGCTTCTTTTCTAAACTCTTCTTCAGCTTTTCTGATTCTTTTGTCAAAAGTTTTTTTAACATATCCTAACGGATAAAGTAAAATTCGCAATACAACTGCAAAAAAGATCGTTGCTCCCCGAAGTTCACTAAATAAAAAATAACCAATCATTATTGTATTGAAGCAAAAAAGTATCCAGTATTTGAAGGTAAAAACAATAAAAGCCAGAATTGCTGCCAAAACTGCAAACGACCGCCAATCCTTCTTAGCAGAATAACTAGTGGGGGTGGGGGTAAACGTCGGGGTGGGATTTTCCATATCTTTACCAAGTTTAACTTTTTTCCAAGAAACAAAGCAACACCAACAAAATTAAAAATTAAAAATAAAATATTAAAAATACATACTTAAATATGCAAAAATTTTTATATTTTTAGGTTTGTGTTTTTGGTTTTTGGTTTTTTCTGATAAAATATCCCTACAATGCCTATCCTAACTAAACTTTCGGACAAAGAGGTCAAACGGTGGGTATATACGACTACTCCCCGCGCAAAAACAAAAGAAAAAACGCCTGCCTGCATTACTCTTTCCCGGTGCAGTGGCAGCGGCGGCAAGCTGGTTGCCAAAAAAGTCGCCCAAAAGTTAGGCTTTAAATTTTACAACAAAAAAGTAATAAGGCTTATTGCCAAGCAATCTAAAAAAAGAAAAAGTTTGGTTGAGTCGCTAGACGAATCAAGTCAAGACTTAGTTAATAATTTATTAAAAAGCTTGATAGGCGAAGACTATTTATCAGGCAGAGCTTATATCAAATATCTCTGCCAGGTCATCTTAACTTTAGCTAAAAAAGGCAAGGTAGTAATTTTGGGCCGGGGCGGCAACTTTATAATCCCCAAACAAACCGCTTTAAGAGTCAAAATCGCCGCTCCTTTTGAAACAAGGGTAGAAAACACCAGAAGGTTTGAGAAAATGTCTGCTGAGAAGGCCCGGGATTTTGCCCTAAGAGTGGATAAAGAAAGAAAAAAGTTTGTCAGCAACTATTTTTACAAAGACATCAATAATGCCAATTATTATGACCTGGTCATAAATACCCAGTATATTACTGTTGATAAAGCAGCCGATATTGTTATCAAGGCCTTTAAAAAAAAGTTCGGCTAGCTTGGGACGTCGGCGGGGGAGAGTTTTGGTTTTCTTGCCCGCTTGCGAGCGATTTTTAGGTCAATAAAGGATCTTCTGAAGGCTTTTTCAATGGGAAGAAGATCAACGTCTTTTGGTTTTTGGCTCAAAATTTCTTTGGCTTTTTCCATTGCCTCCTGGGCTTTTTTTTCAGAAATCTCATCAGCTGCTTTTGCATCTTCTATTGCCAAAGTGGCTTTGTTTTTGGCAACTTCTAAAATCCCTTTGCCGATTGAAAAATACAAAAGCTTGCCGGTTTCAGTTGTCAACTTCACCTCGCCCATTTCAAGCGGGGTAAAAAGAGGAACGTGCTTTGCCAAAACAGTAATTTCACCGGTTAAAGTCGGCACGGAAAGTTTTTCTACCTTTCCCTCAAAAACCCTTCTCTCTGGAGTGATGATTTCGAGATGAAACAAGAGTTTAGTTAAAAGTCAAAAGTTAAAAATTAAAAGTTACAGTTAAAAGTTTAATAGCATTTTTGATATATTCTCTAATACTTTCTTACTTAATATTGTAACTTTGGACTTTGGACTTTGGATTTTTAACTTTGAACTTGTAAGGTCTAGCTTTTAGATTTTTCCAGCTCTTCAATTCCCCCGATCATATAGAAAGAGTCCTCAGCTACGCCGTCGTGTTTTCCTTCCAAAATCTCTTCAAAGCCGCGGACAGTTTCGCTAATCTGGACATACTTGCCTGGCCGGCCGGTAAACTGCTCGGCGACAAACATCGGCTGGGACAAAAACTTCTGGATTTTCCGCGCTCGCGAAACCGTTAATTTATCCTCATCAGATAGCTCTTCAACCCCTAAGATGGCAATAATATCTTGCAAGTCTTTGTAGCGCTGGAGCACCTTTTGCACTTCCCGGGCAACGCGGTAATGTTTTTGCCCGACTATCTTAGGGTCTAAAACATCTGAGCTTGAAGCCAAGGGATCAACGGCCGGATATAAAGCCTGTTCTGCAATTGACCTTTCCAAAGAGATCGTTCCGTTCAAGTGGGCAAAGGTAGCAACCGGCGCCGGGTCTGTATAGTCATCAGCCGGCACATAAACCGCCTGAACAGAGGTAATTGAACCGGCTTTGGCAGTTGAAGTAATCCGTTCCTGCAAAGCGCCCATCTCCGCCGCCAAGGTCGGCTGGTAGCCGACAGCCGAAGGCACCCGGCCTAAAAGGGCCGACACCTCACTGCCTGCCTGGGCAAAACGGAAAATATTGTCTATAAAAAGCAAAATATCTTGGTTTTCTTCATCCCGGAAATACTCGGCTATTGTAAGGGCTGAAAGGCCAACCCGCAACCTTGAGCCGGGCGGTTCATTCATCTGGCCAAAAACCAAAGCGGTCTTGTCTATAACGCCCGACTCTTTCATCTCCTGCCATAAGTCATTACCCTCTCTGGAACGCTCGCCAACGCCGGCAAAGACTGAGTAGCCGCCATGAACTTTGGCAATATTGCGGATTAGCTCCATAATAATTACTGTCTTGCCAACGCCGGCGCCGCCAAAAACAGCGGTTTTGCCGCCTTTAGTAAAAGGGGCAATTAGGTCTATAACCTTAATACCGGTTTCCAAGATCTCGGTTTTGGTTTCCTGGTTGGTAATCGCTGGCGATGGCCGGTGAATTGGCCAAGAAAGTTTTGCCTTGGGCGCTGGCATCTCGTCAATTGGTTTGCCTAAAACATTAAACATCCGGCCTAAGGTTTTTTTACCGACCGGCACGGAAATCGGCTTGCCGGTGGCAATAATTTCCTGGCCACGCTTTAAGCCATCGGTCGGCCCCAAGGCAACCGCCCTGACCCGGTTTTTACCCAGAAGCTGCTGGACTTCCAAAGTTAAGATTTCATTTTTACCACGCTTGATAGTCAAGGCATCATAAATCGCCGGCAGCTGTCCCTTTTTAAACTCAGCGTCTATAACCGGCCCGATGATTTGGATGATGGTACCAACTTTTTTACTTTCCATAATTGTTCAATTGCTACATTGCTAATTGTTGTTGGGAAAGTCTTGTTCTGATGGTTTCTAAGCTTTGCTGTGCTAATTGTTTCCCAAGTGTTTTTGGATCTACTGGAACGGCTTCTTTTTCTTGTCTTACTGTTTCAGGAAAATATGCTTCTTTAAATTGCTGCATTGAGCAGACTCTCGGTTTTTCAGCTGTTCCTGTTTGTGCTGCTTGGTTCATTTTCCACCCCCCTCTTGGGCAAGAAATTTTAAATTGCGATTCCGCGCCTTCCGCATTCCTGCCTGCCGGCAGGCAGGTTACGCAACTTCCGCATCTGCCATAGTCACTTTCGCCGTGGCAATATCGGCTATTTCTGACGTTATTGATTGCTGGCGCAGTTTATTATACTCCAAAGTCAAACTATCCATTAAAACATTGGCATTTTCCGTGGCATTTTTCATCGCTACCATCCGCGCTGAATGCTCTGAGGCCTCGGCTTCCAAAATCGCATCGCGTACCTGCGTTTCCAAGTAAAAAGGCAGCAGGGAATTTAAAATCTCCTTGGCTGACGGTTCGAGTAAATACTCGAACTTTTCTTCCAAAATCCCTTCTTTTTTAATTTCCTCAATCGGCAGGATTTTACGGAATTTTGGCTCTTGACGCAAGGCATTTATAAAATCATTGTAAACAAGCCAGATTTCCTGATAGCGGTTTTCTAAAAAGGCTTGGGTTGCCAGCTTAACTAAAGCTGGGATATTGTCGGTAAAAGGTATTTGATCAGAAAAGTCGGCCAACAATTCTCCACCGCTTGATACGGCATAAGATTGCCCCTTTTTGCCAATGGTTACAAAATCCAGTTTAAAGCCTTTATCAGTTTTCCATTTGTCAAGCGCTCTTAAAAGATTGGTGTTTAAACTGCCGCAAAGGCCCTTGTTGGTGGTAATTACAACCGCCAGAACTTTTTTAACTGTTTCATGGCGCTTTAAAAGCCGGTGTTTACTAGGATCTGTCCGTTCTGCCAATCGACTGGTTGCCTGGTAAATCTTTTCGGCAAAAGGCTTGCTTTGCAAGGCTAAATTCTGCGCCCGCTTCATTTTTGAAGCGGCGACCATCTGCATCGCCTTAGTAATCTGAGCAATGTTCTTGGCCGACTTTATTCTTCTTTTGATAAGCTTAGTTGTTCCGCTAGCCATGGATAATGGATAATGGATAATGGATCATGAATAAAATAAATTCAAAATTTTAAATTTGAAATTTCAATTTGTAATTTGTCATTTGTCATTTGGAATTTTTGTAAAGATTTCCTTAAAACTCCCGATTGCTTCTTTAAGCTGTTCTTCTGTTTTTTCACTTAAATCCTTTGTTTTTTCGATTGTCTTGGCAATCACCGGATAACCTTCTTTGACAAAATTTAAAAACTCTTTTTCAAACTTCCTGACTTTACTTACCGGAATATCATCCAAATAGCCGCCGGTTGCCGCCCATAAGATTATTACCTGGTCGCTAACCGGCATTGGCTTGTCCTGGGCCTGCTTTAAAATCTCCCTGATTCGCGAGCCGCGCTCAACCTTTTGCTTGGTTGCTGGGTCAAGGTCGGTGGTGAACTGGGCAAAGGCGGCCAATTCTGTATATTGGGCAATGTCCAAACGCAGCTTACCAGCCACTTTTTTCATTGCCTTAATTTGCGCGTCTCCGCCGACCCGGGAAACAGAAATGCCGGCATTTATAGCCGGCCTGATGCCGGCAAAGAAAAGGTCCGGTTCCAAATAAATCTGACCGTCGGTTATGGAAATTACATTTGTAGGAATGTAGGCTGAGACATCGCCAGCCTGGGTTTCAATAATCGGCAGGGCAGTGATTGAGCCGCCGCCGTGCTTGTCAGAAAGCCGGCAGGCCCTTTCAAGAAGCCTTGAGTGAAGATAAAAAATATCACCGGGGAAAGCCTCGCGGCCTGAAGGCCTTTTTAAAAGCAGGGAAAGCTGGCGGTAAGCCCAGGCATGCTTTGAAAGGTCATCGTAAATCACTAAAACGTCCTTGCCTTTTTCCATAAAATACTCAGCGATTGTGCAGCCGGAATAAGGAGCAAGATATTGCAATGAAGCCGAGTCAGAAGCAGAAGCACTGACAACTATGGTGTAAGGCAAGGCCTCAAACTCTTTTAATTTCTCAACAATCTGGGCAACTTTTGAAGTCTTTTGGCCGACAGCGACATAAATGCAAATTACATCTTCGTTTTTCTGGTTGATGATTGTGTCAATAGTGATTGTTGTCTTGCCGGTTTTTCTGTCGCCTATTATAAGCTCCCGCTGGCCCCGGCCAATCGGGATCATTGAATCAATTGCTTTAATGCCGGTCTGAAGAGGGGTGTCAACGGATTGGCGCTTGACAACACCGGGAGCTATTTTTTCAATCGGCAGCCGCGCTTTGGGTTCTAAAGTTTCCTTGTCATCCAATGGGCGGACCAAAGGATCAACCACCCGGCCGATTAACTCCTCGCCAACCGGGATAGAGAGAACCTGACCGGTTGTTTTAACTTCATCGCCTTCCTTCAAATACTGCCAATCACCCAAGATAATTACCCCAACTCTTTTTTCTTCCAAGTTGAAAGCAAGGCCATAGGTATTTCTGGGAAACTCTAGAAGCTCGTTGTATTTTGCCTCGGGTAAGCCGGAAACATAACAAATCCCGTCGCCGATTTCCAAAATTTGCCCGACGCTGTAAACCTCAGTTTTAGGCGTGAACTTAGAAACCTGCTTTGTGAATTCAACGAAGTTTTTTTTTAACATAAATCTCGTAAGATACCTAAGCTCCTTAAGTTACTTAAGAAACCCTCTTTAACAATTCTTGTTCTATTTCCGATAGCTGTTTTTTTAAAGTTGAATCGATTACTGTTGAGCCGATTTTAATCCTCATCCCACCTAAAACCTTTTTGTCCACCCGGTTTTCAATCTCGAAATTTTTTCCCATCAGAAAGCCAAGCTCCAAGGTTATTTCTCTTTTCTGCTCATCGGTTAGGGCAACAGCAGTAGTTACATAGGCAGTCTTTGTAATCTGTGCCTTTTGAAGCTTTTCGAGTTTTAAAAGGGTTTGAGCATTTAAAGCCTGCCCTTTCTGCAACTTTCTTAAAGCAGCGTTTAAGGATTTAAGTGAAGCATTCATATTACACCCTAACCTTTTTTAAATTCTTTGTTGCTTGAGAAATTAAAGCTTTTTGCTCTTCTTTGCCCAAAAACTCATCAATTAGCTTTTCTGTCAAGGCAGTTGCCATTTTGATTGCTTCTTTTTCTGTTTCTTTTCTGCTTTTTTGCTTTTCCTGCGCTGCTTCTCTTTTGGCCCGTTCAACTGTTTCTATGGCTTCTTTTTTGGCTTTTGCCAAAATTGCCTCTTTTTCCTTTTCTGCCTCAACTTTGGCCTGTTTTATGACCTTCTGCGCTTCGCGCCTGGCTTCAGCTTTTTTATTCTTAATTTCTACTTCCAAATTTGCCCACTCCTTCTCTATTTTTTCCTGCAAAGCTTTTGTTTTAGCCTCTTTTTCCTGCCGATTTTTAAGTGCTTTTGTCAACGGACCATAGATTAATTTTTTAAGTATTAAAAACAAAATCGTAAAATTAACGATTTGGCCTAAAAGCAAGACTGGTTTAACGCCTAAGGCGGCTAATCCACCCTCTGACATTTTAAATCACCTTCTTTCTACTGGTTATACAAATTTAATAATTAAAGCAACAACTAGGGCATAAATAGCAATAGCTTCGGCAAAAGCAATTGACAAAATAAGGCTGGTCCTTATTTCGTTTGCTGCTTCCGGATTGCGGCCGGTTGCCTCCATTGCTGATTTGGCCATCATGCCGATTGCCGCTGCCGGCATCATACTGCCAAAGGCAATAGTTATGCCGGTCATTATGACATTGACGTCGATTTCCATAAACACCTCCTTCCAGGGTTAAATTCGAAATCCGAATACCGCGCCCGACTCGCTGTAGACGCAGCTGCGTCGAAGCGGGCGGGTCGAAATACTAAACAAATTCGAAACTATAAATTCAAAATTCTAAACAAAGAAAGTTTTGAACATTTAATATTTGAATTTAGATATTGTTTCGGATTTCGGATTTAGAATTTCGGATTTCCCAAACTTGGCTCAAGCCAAATTTGGGCTTACTTCTATTTTTTCTAAACCCTCTTCTGCCTCTTCATGTTTTTCATGATTGTGGTTATTATTTCCATGCGACTGGGTTGCCAAATTCATAAAAACCAGCGAAAGCATTGTAAAAACTAAAGCGTGGATAAAACCAACAAAAACTTCAAGGCCCAAAAATGGCAAGGGGGCGAAAAACGGCAGCAAAAAGCCCATGACCGCCAAAAGCACCTCGCCGGCAAAAATATTGCCAAAAAGCCTGAATGAAAAAGATATCATTTTAGAAAACTCGGAAACGAGTTCTAAAAGCCCGACAAAAAGCATGATTGGGTTTGAAAAGTCAAAAAACTTTTTAAAATAAGAAATGCCTAAATTTTTGACCCCAAAATACTGGATTGCCCCGACAGAAATAATTGCTAAAGCAAAAGTCATGTTTAAATCAGCTGTTGGACCCCGAAGCAGATGGTGATGAAGTTTTTCTCCATGATGGATAAGATTAACACCGATTGAACCAAAGCCAGGGAGCAAGCCCAGCCAGTTTGAAAACATAATATACAAAAAGAGGAAGGAAAGAAGCGGGAAAAACTGAACAGCTTTTTCGCCAGCTACTGATTTGAAAAATGAAAGAAGCCCTTCAAAGAGCATATCTAATAAAAGAGCCAGCTTACCCGGCTCTTTTTGAGACTTTGATTTTTTATACAAAAGGCCAACGATAATAAAAAGGCCTATGACTATATAGGTGCAAAGAAAAGAATTAGTAATAGCAAGATTCCCGATATAAAAAATCGGCTCAGCAGCGACGGAGATAGAAAGACCTTGATCAGACACTTTAGAAAAATTTCTAATATCTAATTTCTAATTTCTAACAAAATTCCCAATTCTTAAATGCCTAATGTTTAAATTTTGTCATTGGAAATTAGTTATTTGACATTTTATTAGGTATTAGAAATTAGTAATTAGGAATTCTTTAAAGATTTTCTCTTATAAATCGTATCGTTCCATAAACGCTTGCCAAAATTCCTATTATTATAAAGCTTAAAGTAAATAAGGGTTTTGTGCCAGCTTTATTATCCAAAAACAAACCGGCCAAGACTCCAAAAACAATCGGTATAGCGATTGTAAATCCCAGACCTGTCGCTAAATTAAAAGATTTGCCTAAACCGCCCCAATCAATACTGCCAAGGGATGCAAACATTGGTTTTTTGATCTTTTTGGCAATCGCTTTTGGCATCTAATATATTTTAAACTTATCAAATAAAAAAAAGCAAGCCCGCACAAACAAATATTTAAACACTATAATACAAAAAAATCCTTACAGACGCAATACATATTTAATTAGAATATGTAACAGATGTATAGATATTGTTAATTGTTGACTGCTAATTGCTAATAGCGAACAAAAAACGAAAACCCTTCCTCAATTCTATTTCTTTTGCACCAGCCGCCATTTACCTCCAGCACATAATCAACCGGTCCAGGCGATGGGTAACTGACCAAATTTTTATCTAAAGCTCCCGGCTCAGGCGGTAATACATTTTTTTCAATGCCAATAATTTTATTATCAGCAATCCAAATAATGTCAATTGCAAAAAACATATCTTTCATCCAAAAAACGGCTGTCTGTGGCTGATCGTAAGAAAAAAGTAAACCGGTATTTTCTGCCAAGCTCGCCCTATTCGATAAGCCTTGCTTTTTTTCTTCCGCAGTTTCCGCCACTTCTACCCAAAGCTCTTTATCTCCAACCTGAATCTTAGTCAAGCCCTCTTTTTCTATTTCTATATTATCCTGAACTTTTTGTTCACTGACCAGCTTATCATTTTGCATTTTCTTCCACACAAAAAAAATACAAAAACTCACCAATAAAATAGTTGTTAAAATTATTTTTTTATTCACTAATTTAGCAATCGAATAATTGGACAATCGAACAATGAAACAATCAACAATATTGTATAATACAAAAAAGCGTCTAAAAAGGCCCTGTCGTCTAGTGGTTAGGACAGCACCCTCTCAAGGTGCAAACACGGGTCCGATTCCCGTCAGGGTCACAAGCTATCTCTTTTCGGTTCTTTTTCTCCTTGACAGCCTAATGCTTTTCTCATAGAATAACGAAATTATGTCAAAGCCTAATGACCAGATTTATCTAACTCGCGACGGCCTCAAGGAATTAGAGGACGAATATAAAGAACTAACCGAGAAAAAATTACCCAAGTTAATTAAGAGGGTAAAAAGAGCTCGGGATTTTGGCGACCTTTCAGAAAATGCCGAATATGCTAATGCCCGCGAGGACTTAGCTTTTGCCAAAGGCCGGGCTGATGAATTGGAAGAGGTTTTGGCCAAAGCCAAGGTTATCAAGAAACCAAGAAAAGGGAGAAAAAGCATTACTTTAGGCAGTAAGATCAAGGTCAAG
>Ga0180438_10010640_pt1 | contig 11257 bp, 23 predicted proteins | sample SS_ome_12_FD_132455 | JGI IMG/M metagenome (GOLD analysis project Ga0180438, IMG submission 132455) | Hypersaline lake sediment archaeal communities from the Salton Sea, California, USA - SS_3_D_2 metaG | ecosystem: Environmental > Aquatic > Non-marine Saline and Alkaline > Hypersaline >...
GAGGAATTGCTGTGAATGTCGGCATTATGCTCATAGAGAATGACGGGATGAAGATAATCATTCGTCCCGATGGGGATTCCTACATGGCAGCGTGGGATGATTTCGAGAACATTCAGGAATCCTGCTGTGCATTTGGAGATACACCATCCGATGCGTTGCTCGCGTTCCTGCGAGAGCAAGAATTGTTGAGGGAAGAATAATGCCTAGCGTACTTCCCGGCATCAAAGACCGAAAGACCGCCGAGGGCTACATGGGCGAAGTACTGTACTACAACCCCGAGCCCGAACGCATAGCGTGGGTGTTTGGCGACACGCTAGAAGAATTGCGTGATCGTAAGCACATTGTGACATCCGCGCTGGCACACGCAATTGTTGGGAGTGATGAGTGCGCGTGTGTGTCGTGTGCTGTCCGCCCTCGCGGGCACAAGGCACGGAAGGGGAGGAGTGAGTGATGGCTAAAACATTGGCATACAAGGTGACGACACACGACCTGCGACCGCCCGTGCGCGGAGGCGATCCCATCTGGGACGGCAGCCTGCCCCATCGGCTGCCACGCGTCCGCGTGAATCGCGGCATCGCCGAGTGCGGCGCAGGCTGGAACGCGTGCCGGTCTGCTGCCACCGCTCTGCGCATTGCCGGGCTCTGGCCAGATGGCTGGCCATCGCGGCTGTGGCGCGTGCAGACGCGGGCCAAAATCACGGAGCGCGGAGACAAGATGCGCGCGTCAACATGGGAGATCATCGAGGAGATCACGGACCTGCGCGAGCCGCTGGCTGAAATGTGTCTCGGGTGCGGTCTGGATTCGATCATCGACGGGCTGGTCAACGAACAAATCGCATGGCGCGAGGCACTGGCGAGGCCACAGCACGATGCCGACGCAGTGGCGTCGGCGCTCCAGTCGGCGCTGGATGCCCGTGGCATAACCTGGCAATTGCGCAGATACGATAGCGCACGGGACGCATGGGACGCATGGGACGCATGGGTCGCACGGGACGCATGGGTCGCACGGGACGCACGGGCCGCATGGGCCGCACAGGACGCATGGGACGCACGGGCCGCATGGGACGCATGGGACGCACGGGCCGCACGGGGCGCGCTATGCGTCTATGTCGCCAGGTCGATGGGATGGGTGGACGGTGGTGATCCGCTGGCGCTGACGACCGGCATACGCGAGGCCTACCGGAATGGTCTGGCAATTGCCGTGCCGGTGGATAGTGGCGTGGTGGGGTGGGCGATGATGGATGACGCGGGCGCGGAAGGGAAGGGGGCGAGTGATGTGTGACCACGAACAGGGCTGCAACTGCCAGGCCTGCCTCATGCGGGAACGCAATGCGCTGGAAGCCGAGGTCGAGCGGTTGAAGAGCATGATCCGACATTGTGATTGTTGCGGAGGATCATGGGTAGATGGCGGGCTACAAGCTGACTGTCATTGCAAGGAGATCAAGCGGCTGCGCGAGGCTCTTGCGGAAATCGAGCGGCTACCCGGTAACACGTATTGCGGGGACATTGCGCGGCGGGCGTGGGAAGGGAAGGGGGAGTGATGGAAGAAGAACGCGTGTGCGTAAAAAAACTGGACCATGGTCCGTGGCATATACGGGGAGTCGGAGTGTGCAATTGGTCTACCGTGCCCGAGTGGCCGTGCAGCGAGGCGACCATCCGAGATTGTGCTGGTGGCGAGGCATGCGAGGAGTTTATCCGTGCTGCTGTCGCTCTCGCGCTCGCACAAACGGAAGGGGATGACGATGGATCTTGAGCAGGCACAAAACTGTGAGGATTGCGGGGACGCCATAGACGACGAGGCTATCGAATGCGACGGGTGTAGGGCTGTTCTCTGCTTCTCGTGCCTCGCCTCGCATACTTGCGACGCATACGAGGAGGCGGATCCCTCGGATTACTATCCAGACGACTACGACGAGGACGAGGATCCGGACGCGTATGCCATTCGTAGGGACAAGGATCTCGATTCAGATTTAGCTATGGGCAACTACGACTAGGAGGGGACGAAATGCCTCCGACTGATATCCATCCCTGTCCAAAATGCGGCGGGAAAATGATCGAGACAATAGAGGAGATCGATCACGATCGTTTTACCTGTCTGGTTTGTCGATACACCTGGGCGAGGTTTCTCAAATCTGCGCGGCCCGTTATCAAGGTTTACTGTTCGAAATGCGTCGAATGGTTTTCCGAGGAGACGGTCCGAGTCGAAAACATAGAGGAGGGTTTCGACGGGGCGGACGTTCTCACGTTTCATTGTCCGCGTTGCGCCTCTATCCAGAGGTCCAACAGGATAACCGCGAAGCGATAACAAAGGGGAGGCAACGGATTGAAAAAGGGCGGAACACGGCATCCGAAAACGATCGCGCTCGCGTCGTTACTTGGAGTGCCAAGACTTCACGCGGTCGGCATCCTTGAAGAACTCTGGGCGTGGGCTTGTGACTATGCTCCTCAGGGAGACGTCGGGAAATGGCCGGATTCGGTCCTCGCGACCGCGGTCGAATGGACGGGGGACCCTGAGCAGTTTGTTGCTGCACTGGTGCAATCTGGTTGGGCGGACGAGTCAAAACGCTATCGGATCGTCCTCCATGATTGGCCGAAGCATTGCCCATCCTGGCTACAGGGTTTGCTTTCGAGAAAAGACCTAGATTTTGCGGTAATAGATCCGAAAACGGATAAATCGGACTCAGTATCGGACTCAGTAGCGGACTCAGTAGGAACTTGGGATCTTGGGTCTGGGAACTCCGGAACCGGAGTCCGGAATCCGGAATCCGGACGCGCGCCCGCGCCCGCGCGCGAGGGGATCGCTCAGATCGAGACAGAGCAGGCGCCAGACTCCAAGAGCAACGGCAAGGCCCGCAAGACGCGCGGGAAGATCGAGAAACGCGGTGGGTCTGGTGATACCTACCCTGTAGATTTTGAAGAGTTCTGGGCGGCATATCCGAAACGAGAGGGAGGCAATCCAAAGCGCGGCGCGTTCCAGAAATGGGACCGACTCGTCCGCAACGGGGCGACCAGGGAGCAACTGGTCCGCGCGGCGTCCAACTACGCCAGGGAACGGATGGGGGAAGAACCCAGATTTACCAAGCAAGCGGTAACGTTCCTCGGACCGTCCGGCGCCTGGGAGGAGTACGCGGATCCGTCCTGGGTTCCCCCTGCCTCGACGTCGTCTATCCCGAACCGCGTAACGATCGAGCATATCCGACGCGAACCGTTCCCAGATCAAGCCCGAAAGGATCTCGCGATCTGGAAAGCGCGGACGCCCTGGCGCGGACGGCAGGAGGCAAAAAGGGCGCTCGCGATCTGGCTTGAAAGTCTTGGTCTCAACGAATCGAGACGCCTGGAAATCTGTTTGAACTATCTCGGGTTCAGAGAGGAGGCGCGGCGCAATGGGTGATTCTGACGGAAAGCTGCAAGACGTAATAGACGCGGTCAAGCCTACTGAGTTCGGAGAGGTAACGGCCATTCCCTGGGTTTGGGTTGTTGAGTTCAAGAAACTAGAAAGGGCAAACGATGGGAGATAACGAACGCAATCCCTCCGATTTGACGGAGGCTTTCTGCAAACTCCTGGACACAAAAACCGCGGCGAAACTCATAAAGCGCGGAGAGCATAACGCCGAGAACAAGGACGAGCGCGCCCAGGCCCATTGTCTCGATTGCATGAGCACGGGGATCCTAGCGATCGTCTACAGGGCGGGCAAGGTTTTGGAAATGGGGGAGGCCCTTTGTTCCTGTCCTCATGCTATGAGACGGGAGGACGTAGCGCGCGGTCTCTGGGATCGGATCGAACTCGATACCGACGAGGGTCCCCTCGTGCAATGGCGCGCAAAGTATCCGACACAAGCCGAGGTAGAGCGACGCGTCGAGGTTTTGGCGCCGCAATGGATGCCCTCCCCTGTCGCCTGGATCATTTGTCACGCGCGCAACGGACATAGACCGCGGGCGCCCTGGTGGCAAAACATAGGGACCTGGGAGGCGCTCGTCCGGGCGAGAACGCTCTACCCCAAAGACCAAGACTTGATTGAATACGAAAACTCGGCGTTAGGTCGCAAAAGCAATGCACCGACTTCAATCCCGTTCTGAGGCTCGCGCCGACGTTCTGCTCGTTATCGCCTCCGCGGTTGCCGCGGTTTTGTTCCTCTGGTTCTCCGTCCAGAGGTCGGCCCTCCCCGAATCCAAATCTGTCATATCGGAGGCCGAACAGCCCGCGACCGCGGAGGCACCTTTAAACCTGGGAGACGAGATAGAGGAGCAGACCGCGGATAAACCTCCTCCCTATCGACTCGTGCCGATCCCTGTCCATACCGAATGGATTCCTGTAACGTGCTACACTCCGACGAGTGACGCGCGTTTCACGGGCAAGCGCGCGACCTCGTTCGCGAATGTGAATTTTCTGAAGGGCGGAAAGCACTATGACGCTTTGCGTCCATATCCGACAAACTGGACTCGCCTGGAATGGATCAAGTCCGCCGGTTGGAAAGTCGTCGCGGTTCCTCGACGTTGGGACCGCGTCCATACCGACAGGATCCTATATCCTGACGGGACTTGGGGGCATCGTTACGTTGTCGGCGTCCCTGGTTTTACCGAGCGCGGCGAGTATGCGATCCCCCTGGACAGGATCACAAAGCGGCATAGGGTAGACTGCCTCCGGTTCATCCCGGACCGGGAGGCGCGCAAGTATGGCGCGCCCCTTTTGCCGGTAACGGTCTACGAACTCCGCAAGATCGGGCGAAAATAGCCCCATCTCGGCAAATCTTCAGTATTGCAAACTTTCCAGGTTCGGGCGATACTTTCTACAGACCGGGAACGGGCTCGGTCTGTAGGAAAGGGCAAGCAATGAAACAGGGTAGCGCGGCGGGCAAGCCGTACACGATGCGCGAGGCGATCATGGATCGCGCTCAGGCAATGGGGCCTTGCACGATCGACGGTTTTCTCTACGAGGTCCGCGTCCAGGTTAAAGAAAATGCGACCCGCGAGGAGGTTAGCGCGGTCGTCGGCGAATTGATCTCGCGCGGTTGGCTTGAGCGGTACGACGACGAGGCTTTTTGGCCGACCGCAAAGTACACCCGGAGTTAGAGATCAATCGGCCCGCGCTCCGTAACCGGGGCGCGGGTCAACCCTAGACCGGGAACGGGCTCGGTCTGTACTGAAAGGGCGTTGCATGAAACGTAACGGGACAGATTGGAAAAAGGTCGGGGAGGTCTGGGTTCTCTCCGTCCAACTGGAGGACAAGCGACATACAATCGCGAATGTCCGCAAGAACCCCGATCCGTTTACAGCGGATGATCGTTGGCTCTGCTGTTGGGACCGGGACGGAAATGCGACCTCCTGGTCCGAGCCGAATCTCGCGGAGGCGAAAAAGAACGTGGAGCGCGCGGTCTACGGTTCCCTCGTGGACTGCTTCACCAACCGCGGCAAACGCGAGGAACCCAAGCAGGAAGGCGCGACCTACCTCGTCCATACGATAACGATTATGGGCGACGCCGATCCCTGGGAATTCTGTGGGGACGATATCATCATAACGACCGACTCCTATCGGTTCGGCGACGAGACTCCAGGGATCGAGATTTCGACAAAGAAGGGCGTTTTCTATTTCTTCCCCTGGTCCTCGATTGCTACCTACTCGACCCAGGCCCGCAACAACAAGCCGGAGGATTTGTAGATGAACCGCGCCGAGAGAATCGTCCTAAACTTGCGGCGAGCAATGGAGAAGAAATCCGCTAGCCTTCGGAGCGGGGAGACGCTCCGGATCGGCGATCGCGTTATCATTCGGGAAGATATCGACACCTATCCCGCGGCCTGCGATCACGATCCGGACAAGGATCCTTCTCGGGTCCTGTTCATTCCGGACGATCACGATCGCGACTATATCGCGGTCGATAGGTCGGTCCGCGTCGAGTACCCCAAGGGCTGTTGCCTGCCGATCGTTCGCCTCGACCTGGACGAGGACCTCGACAATTGGGCGGATGCCTATCCCGAGCCGGAGCCCGAGGTCGAGCTGATCGATGACAAGACTGGCGAGCCCCAGGCCCGCTATTCCGTCGGCGCCATCTGGACAGACGAGCAGATCCGCGACCTCATGACGACCGCGGCGGAGGGAGGCATTAACTACTGGGCGGAGATCGAGACGATTCGGCGCGAGGATATCGCCCATACCGATCCGCTCGCGGATGATGGTCTCTCCGTGGAAGCGATCATTATCGAGCGCGACAAGGAGGATCCGCGCGCCGAGTTCAAGGCGACAACGATCGGCTTCTCCGCGATCCGCAACGCGATAGACGAGATCATCATCTCCGGCAAATTCCCCGCGCGACTCGTCGGCATCGTCGCCGCGCGCGATATTGAAAACGTGGACGCCGAGGTCGCCGACGCGGTCGTCCAGGTCGCAACCTTTGGCCGTTTGGTATACGGATAGGGGGGTAGATCAATGGCTTGGATCATTATCGACAGTCGAGACGGATACCGCGGCCCGGTATCCATGCACGACCCATCCGACGAGGTAGCGGCAATGAACCTCCGCGAGCCCTCCGGCGATCGGTTCTCGGTCGAGGAGGTCCCGGACTCGGAACTCTCCGACGACGACAAGGTCGCCGAGATCGTCCGCAACCAGGACGAGCAGGAGGCCGAGTCGGCGCTCCGCGCGATCGGCGAGCCCTTCCACGTCCTGACCTGGGACGACGACGAGGGGCGGGAACTCCGCTACATCGTCCCCGCGCGTTTCGAGGTCTGCCAGTCCTGCCGCGGGAAGGGGACGCGGGTCAATCCCGCGATAGACGGGCACGGGATTTCCTCCGAGGAGTTCGCCGAGGACCCGGATTTCGAGGAGGCATACTGGCGCGGCGACTACGATATCCGTTGCGACGAATGCAACGGTCAACGGGTCGTCCCGGTCCCTGACCTCTCCAAGGTCCCCGAGATCCTCCGCGAGCGTTACGAGCATCATCTGGCAGGCGGTTTGGCCGCGGAGGCGTCTATCAGGGCCGAGGAGGCCGCGGAACGGAGATTTTGCGGAGGCTACTAGGCCGAACGGCTCGCGCCCTCTACAGGGCGCGGGCCAATCCTGCACGAGTCGTCTGCTAGTGGGGCAGGGTAAGGGCCGCGGAGGCCCAGGCGAGGCGACGACGATCGACGGACCGCAATTATGAAAGGGCTACCTATGCGGAAACCGTACAAGTACACCGATCGCGATCCCTCGCACAAATGCGAGGATTGCGCGCGTCCGATCAAGCGGAACGTGATCGCCCGCAAGACGCGACGCCCGCGGAAATGCTATCGGTGCTGGCTCAAATCCAAGGGCAGGGCGATCTAGTGATGCGCGCACTATTGCACAAGGACGGGCAACGGGTCCGGATCCTGGACGGAGGCAAGGGGCGCCGCGCGATCGTCCGCGTTTATCTCGTCCGGAACGTCGAGACTCAGAAATACGGGCGCCTCCGGTTAGACGGGCCGACGGAGGAACACGTTCGGCGCTACGTCCGGGATTCTGGCGCGGTTTCGATCAACGTTCCATCCGGCGGAGGGTTCGCCCGTTTCGGAGTTCTCGCGACAGATTCCGAGGGCCGACGCTCGACGGAGGCTAACTGCAAGGGACAAAACGCGCGTTTCCGCGTCATAGATTCGGACGCCCTCGGCAAGATTCGGGACGCGGAGGCCGCGGTCGTTGCCGCGCGCAAAAACTTGACCCAGGTCCTCCGGGACGCTTTCGAGGACGCCGAGAAACTCAACAAGAAAAACGCCGCGGAACTCCTCCGCGACTGTGAGGGAGTGGACTATCAGGAAACCGACGACAAGGGAGAGGGGTAGCTTATGCAAAATCAGAAAAAGGGGCTCGCGCGGATCGCGATCGACGTAGACCCGGCCCTGCATAAGGCAGTCAAGGTCCATTGCGCGAAAAAGGGCGTACCCTATGCGCGTTGGCTCCGGGAACAGATTCGGAAGGGTCTCAAGCGCGAAAGGGCGAGTTATGGCTCCTAAACTCGGACGCCTGGAAACGCTCCGGCGGGCTCGCGATAGTTTCAAGCGCGCCCAAGACGCTAGCCTTCCTCCGATCGAGATCGAGACCGTTAGCCTTGCATTCTGGTCCGCATTGTCTTGCGTCTCCCCGGACCTCCTGGATATCGTCCTCGCCCTGGCGGACGGACTCCGCGAGAACCTGGACGGAACCGCCCATCTAGATCCGGTCGCCGAGCGCGATCTCGTGAACCGGCTCCGGAGATTCAACCAATGGGAGGAGTAGGGGGGCCAATGCCTCGTATCCGTTCCGGGTTTACCTCCCTGGTCGGCGACGACGTTCCCGTCTACTGCTACCGTTGCGGCGCCCATCTGAGCGGGCCGGAACGCGAGGAGGGCAAGGATTCGCCAGAGGCATCCGGCGGGCTCTGCCTATCCTGCTTTCGATCTGAGCGTCTCCGGGGCCTGGAGAGGCTCGATAGATCTGTCCCTTGCCTCTCGGCGGATCGCGAGCGCCGGACTGTCGTCTCGATCCTCCAGATCGGCGCCGCGGCCCTCCTCGTCCTGGGGCTCCTGTCTTTGGGGCTCGGGGCTGGACTCGCCGCGGCTGGAATCCTCTGGCTTGGTTCGTTCGTTTGCTCGGTCCTGGCTTGGCAGACTGCGCACGAGGGGGAGGGCTTGGAGCAATGACGAAACCCGAAACCCTCTCGGACTTGTTGCAGTCGCATACGACTCGCGGCGACTGATTCCAGTCCGCGCCCTCCTGGCTCGCCCGGATTCCTCCGGGCGGGCCTCTTTTGCTCTCAGATTGACAAAATTCGGGCATCCCTGTACACTCCTCGAAACGTAGCGAGGGTGAACTATGGGGATTTCTACCTATTCCGGGGGATTACCCCTCGGGGTAAACGCGAACGGGCTCCAGATCTGCAATAGGCTGGAACTCAACGACGCGACGAGTCCGACGAAACAATCGAGCCCGATTACCGTCTCCTCCACGCCCATAGAAATCCCAATCCCAGACAACGCAACCGAGATCCTGATCCAGGCGACCGGCGCCGATCTCCGAGTCGGCACGGATGCGACTTTCTCCCTGGGATATGTGACCATTCTTGATACAGAATGGGCGCGGTTCCCGGTTACTGCCGGGGGGTCTATCTGGGTCGTCCGAAACGCCGCGGTAGACGTAACCGTCGATTTCGCGATCTCTGGACAGCAAGCATACGGAGCCCTGGCGGATCCCGCTTGTAAAGTCGCCTTCATGGCCGACGAGGTTTCCAGGATCTCTATGGATCTCGTCGGTTCGGAGTACAGAATCCGGAAGATTCATTCCTCTGTCCGTCGCCCGACGGATCCGTATCAGCAACAGCCGGGACTGTTCACTCGTCCCCTATGGATACCTCCGACCGGAGGCGCCTCGGCTTTATTCGGTTTCGACGCCGCACGAAATACCTTCACGCTTAACGTGGGCACTAAGCCCATGAACGTCGGGACGGGTCCGTTTACCCTAATGTGCGCCCTTACGTCCTATGCCAATTCCCAAGTCGTAACGACGACCGATAACCCGTTCGACTTTAAAGGCATGGGATTCATGGCCGGAGTAATCAACCCCGGACAGGTCGAGTTCTCCGACGGGGTAGGCTTTTGGCCTATGGGCGCCCATACCTCAGGAGTCGTAGATCTCTACACTGCTCGCCGAGAGGGCAACGGTGCCAATCAGACAAAGGGCTGGAAGAATCGAACCCAGGTTTTTAGCGGAGCGAGCGCGGTAGATGTTGGCGTTTCCAATCTCTCAATCGGAGCCCTGTTCGACGCTGCTCTCCCGTTTTTCGGTGCTGTTGCTTGCCTGATATTCTGGGACGAGGCTCTTTCGGATCGAAAGCTAGCCCTGTATCAAGACGAGATCCGCCGGAGGTTCAATCTACCATGATTCGCGTCCTGTTCGATTCAATGACGAAAGCCAAGGCCTACGACGACGTCCTCCAGGCAAAATACGCGGACCTGGAAGCCTATCTCCATTCTGGGACGGTTTATCCGCTTGCAGAATCGCACGATGGGAACGGGGTCGTTTCTGTGTTTTACTCGGACGACGACGTCCCCGCGGATGCCGTTTCGGCGGGGAGTCGTAGCGTTGCCGCGACTCTTCTCGCGTTTGTCCGTTCGGTCCCTGCCGCGATCGTAACGAATGCCCAGGCCGAGGTCTTGGGCTTTTCTCATATCCCGGAGGAATAGATCACAATGGCGAGTAGCATCCGAATCTACAAGGGGGGATTGCCCCAGGACGTTAATGGATTTCCGATCCAGAGGGCGAGCAAGATCCTCACTCAGGACGGACAATCCACGCCCGAGGTTTCTCCCGTTTCTGTCAATGGCGGAGACGTTGACCTCGTCGCGCCGGACGATTCCGTTCTCCTAACCCTGACCTCTCGGGGCGGGGACGTCCCCGTCGGAGACAATCCGACTATGTCGGGATCCGGTTCCGGCAATGGTTACTATACTCTCCAGGACGGGGATACGATCGAGATCGAACTCGCCGCGGGCCAAACGATCTATCTCAAGCAGACAGTCGGCGCCAACGTCGATTTCTTCTATTCGATCCTGGACGACTGATCCAGTCCAGACGATGCCAATCAAGGGCAGGACGCATAAGTCCAGACGAACGCGAGACCGTTTCGAAACAGATCTCCGCTACGAACAGAAGCGAGCCGACAATCCGGCGCTCGCCAGGGCCAAACGGATACGATCCTCGAAACGTTGGCGGTCCCTACGTTCCTACTATCTCTCGCGGCATCCTCTTTGCGAGGATCCCTATGGGATGCACGAGGCTACGGGCGTAGCGACAGGAGCGTCCGAGGTTCACCATTTGACACCGATCGCGGTCGATCATCGTCTAGCGTTCCGTCTGTCAAATCTCCAGGCGCTTTGCGTTTCCTGCCATAGGCGCGCTGAGTCCGAGATTCTGAGGTCTCCCCCCTCCATCCGGTCCGCGCCGGAGGGGGAGGGGGTCCAGGCTCCCGACGAGGAATCCGCGGCATGATCTCAAATCTACCCCCGACCCTCCCCGGTCCTATTCTTTCGCGGCTCCCCCAGATCGTCGCCAGATCGGCGACCGGGGGGGAGGGGGTACCATTGCGCGGGACGACGAGGGCGCCCGATCTTGGGCGAGACGTCCCAGGCGCCCCTGAGACGCCGCGGAAACAATCGGGCGACTGTTGGGACGTCCTGGGACGATCGACGCGTCTGGGCGCCCCAGAGGCCCTCAGCGGCCCATTTCGCGAGGGGGGGTATTTCGCGAAACCTAGGCCATTTTCTAAGAC
>Ga0180438_10010641_pt1 | contig 11255 bp, 13 predicted proteins | sample SS_ome_12_FD_132455 | JGI IMG/M metagenome (GOLD analysis project Ga0180438, IMG submission 132455) | Hypersaline lake sediment archaeal communities from the Salton Sea, California, USA - SS_3_D_2 metaG | ecosystem: Environmental > Aquatic > Non-marine Saline and Alkaline > Hypersaline >...
CAGCAATTCCCGTTTTAGCATTATCATCGCGTGGCATAGGTTCGTAGTGGCGACTTTAGTCGCTGGTTACACAGCAAAAATGACTAAAGTCATTACTACGAACTCTATAACGGGAATTGCTGCACAATCGCCCATAGGCTTTTCGAAGCCGTCGCACCGCATCGCGATGCGGCTGACGTTCGACCCGAACGGACCATCGCTGATCGCTTTTCATACGGCCTCCTCAGAAAAGTGGGTTTCGTATCCCTATCTTATCTGAGAAGCCAGCTTCCAACTAGCCCGCCTTCCGTGGTCGTCCCGCACGCCGTTCAGGAAGTGCAATTCGGTTTTCAAAGATCAGTGGTGCGGTTTTGTCGATTGTTACCGGGACATATCCGTGTCCAAAATAGAGATTGCTTCGCTCCCTGCGCCTGCCCTGGGCGCAGCCGAAGGGGTCGCTCGCAATGACAGACGGTCGCCGCATTCAACCGACAGCTCCGGGACATACCCGAAAAGTCCCTCCTTGACAAGGGGTGTCAGTACGGGTATAATCCAAACACTGGCAGACTACCAGGTGTTGACCTTCCCGGGCAGGTTTGCCAACCAACAGAGATTCCTCGACTCGCTTGGTCCTTCAGGACAGGCTCAGGGCAAGCTCGCTCGGAATGACGCGTCACGGGGGACTACCAGAAAGGAGAAAAGGGGAAAGATGCCCAAGCAAGAGGTCAACAACGTAGAACTGTATTACGAGCAGTGGGGAGCGGAGGAGGCTCTGCCCTTCGTCCTGCTCCACGGTTGGACGGCCAGCAACTACCTCTTCAAAGACCTGGGGCCGGCGCTGGGCCAGCGCTATCGGGCCATCGCACCGGATCTGCGGGGCCACGGCCAGTCGGCCAAGCCGCAAGGGGAGTACACCACAGAGGTCCTGGCCACCGACGTCCGGGCCCTCCTGCAAGCCCTGGGAATAGACCGGAAAATCGTCCTCTACGGCCAGTCCATGGGCGGGCAGATCGCTCTGTACTACGCCATACGATACCCGGACACGATGGCCAAACTGATCCTGGACAGCACCTCGGCCAACCTGATGGGCTCCTGGCAGGCCTGGCTCCAGTGGCAGATGTTCTTGCTGTTCTATCGCCTCAGCCCAGAGAAATTCTTTGGCAAGATGGTCGCCGGTTTCTTCCATCAGCCACCGGACGACCCCAACCTGCTGCAGGAACTGACGGCCATGTCGTTGCAGATGCCCAAGGCCATCGCCCTCAACGCCATCAAGCACTCGGCCCGCACCAATCTGACGCAGGAGGTCGGCCAGATCCAGGTGCCCACCCTCATCTTTGCCTCAGCGTCCGACCCCGTGTCCAGCATCCGCGAGGGGACCGAGCAGTTGCATCAATTGATGCCCGGCTCCCAACTGGTGCTCGTCCCCGACTGCGGCCATCTGCCCTTCATGGAGCAGCAGGATTTCGTGGTGCAAAAGATCGTCGAGTTTGTGGGTTGATATGAACCCCTCGGACCCCACGCCCGGCAGCGATTCCCTAACAGACAAAGCCCTGAGGATCCACGAGTTGCTCCTGCCAGAGTACGGCCCCCACCCCTGGCGACCGGGCCGTGACCCGCTGGCCACGCTGGTCGGCACCATCCTCTCGCAAAACACCAACGACCTCAACCGCGACCGGGCCTTTGAGCAGATGCGGGAGAGGTTCCCCACCTGGGAGGAGGTGCGCGACGCCGACCCCGCCGAACTGGTGGAAGCCATCCGCCCGGCCGGCCTGGCCAACCAGAAAGGGCCACGCATCCAGAACGCCCTACGAACGATCACAGAACAGCAAAGCCAGCTCAGCCTGGCCTTTTTGGCGGACATGGAAACCGAGCAAGCCAGGCAATGGCTGACCTTGATCAAAGGGGTTGGCCCCAAGACGGCGGCCATCGTCCTCTGCTTTGCCCTGGGCAAGCCGGCCTTTCCGGTGGACACCCACGTCCATCGCGTCACCAAGCGGCTGGGGCTGATCGGCCCCCAAACGACCCGCGAGCAGGCCCACACCGTGCTGGAGAGACTGCTCCCGGCGGAAATCTACTACCCTTTCCATATCAACCTGATCGCCCACGGGCGGCAGGTCTGCAAATCGCAACAACCCCGCTGCCAGGTCTGCGTCCTGCAGGGACACTGCGACTACTTGGCCACCCAACTGAAAGAAGCGGAGAGGAAAGAGACCCCATGACCGAACTGCTCCTGGTCCGCCACGGCCAAACCGACAGCAACCTCCAGGGGCGCTGGCAGGGGTGGGACGGGGTCCCTCTCAATCAGCAGGGGGAGCGGGAAGCGGCCCTCATCGCCCGGCGGTTGGCTCAGACCGGGGAGGCCATCGCCGCCCTCTACGCCAGCCCGCTGCGGCGGGCCTGGCAGACGGCCGAACGCATCGCCGAGGCCCTGAACCTCAGCCCGGTGCCCCACGATGGCCTGAAGGAGATCCACTTTGGCCACATCAGCGGCATCACCCTGGACGAGTTTCGGGAAGGCCACCCCGACCTCCACCAACGCTGGACGGACAAGATGGACCTGGCTTTCACCTTCCCTGGCGGTGAGCAGCGCGCCCAGTTCTTCCAGAGAGTGGGGGAAGCCATGGAGGAGATCGCCGAGCGCCACCCCGACCAGAAGATCGTGGTCGTGTCTCACGGGGGGAGCATCCGGGCCGGCCTGGTCCATTACCTGCCCGCCCAATTCAGCCAGTGGTGGACCTATGAGCTGGGCAATTGCTCGCTGACGCGGTTGGAGGTGAGAGACGGGCAAGCCAGGCTGCTGGCCTTGGATGACCGCGCGCACCTGGTAGAGTGAGGGGCAGAAGAAGCTACAACTTTATGCAGAAGCCAGATGATCCTGACGATTACGAGCTGCGTAACGAATACGATCTGTCCAAGATGACTATCGTAGCAAAAGGCAGATACGCGCCTCATCGGCGGGTAGGCAAGAATGTGATTTTGCTTGCCCCGGATGTTGCGCAAGCATTTCCGACCGATGAAGCCGTCAATGAAGCCTTAAGGCTCGTTATGCGGATGGCAGAGATTCCAAGCAAATATGAAGCGGAAGCAGTTTAGAAAATGCCCTGTGTGCGGTGGAGAACTGGACGTGCTGAGTTCTGTTAGGCCGCTGCCTTCTCCGCATAGAGAATGAACCACTCGTCATCCTCGTCGGCCGGGTGGCCATCCCAACCACCGTACACCCGCTTCAGCTCCAGGCCAGCCCCAGCCAAAAGGGCGCGGTATCCCGCCAAGGTGTAGCCCTGCTCGCACACGGCGTACTCTTGCATCTCTCCCGTCTCCAGGTTGAGGACGTAATAGCGGTCGAGAGCCGCCTGCCCTTCCTCGCTCCAAAACTGCTCGTGGAGACACAACTGGGGGTAATCGCCGAAAAGGCCGCCCTCGCTGACCTGCCAGTCGGTGTATTCCTCTTTGTCCATATAGTCCATGTTGTGCACCTCGGCCACAAAGCGGCCGCCCGGCACCAGGGCCCTGGCCACGCGCCGCAACAAGCCAGCCGCATCGCCGTTGTTGAAGGCGTTGAGCTGGCCGAAGAGCAAGATCGCTGCCTCGAACTCCTCACGAAAGCCCATCTGGCGCACGTCCTGCTGCACAAAAGTGCAGCGCAACCCTTCTTCCGCCGCCCTTTCCCGGGCGTAGCCGATGGCTGCCGGGGCAAAGTCCACCCCGGTGACGCGGTAGCCCCGCCGGGCCAACTCGTGGCTATACAGCCCTGGACCGCAGGTCACATCCAGGATGCGGCCCCCGCGGGACAAATTCAGCTCCCGCTCCAGCCCGTCCACATGGACGAGGATTTCGTCCACAGGTCGGCTGGCGGCGGCGTGGGTCTGATCCAGATGCTCCCGTAGCATCCGCAGGCTGAAAGCCGGTTCGTCCCAGGGCAGATTCTCGCCATCCACCCAGGGGACAGCCGGCAGCCGGCGCTCCCCAAGCAAGGCCAGTGCGGCCCGAACGTTAGCGGCGAAAACGGTATCTTCCATGACCCTCTCCCCAAGATAAGACAAAGTCTGCTGCAAAAGATTCCCTGGCACCCCAAAGCAGATAAGCCACCGTCATTCCGAGCGACCGAAAGGAAGCTGGTCCTGAGCGAAGTCGAAGGACGCAGCGACTGAAGGGAGTCGAGGAATCTCCATGCTGAGGCCGCTCTCGCCATTGCAGGTGGAGATTCCTCGACTCGCTGCGCTCGCTCAGAATGACGGGGCAAAGGGAGCCTGAGCAGTAACTATTGCACATTATACTCGGTTCCGCCCGCTGAGTAAAGTCACCATCCCGTTTCCAAAAACCGGGCCAACCGTTGCTACGTGACTTGCTGAGCCAAGACTGCATGGCTGGATTCCGTGATGCGCCACTAGATATAAGCCTGCGTCCCCGGTTCAGCGCAACATCTAGTGCACCGAGACACCTGGCTACAACGCCCGAGGGAGAGCCTTAAAAAAACGAGAGAAGCCCCGATTTTAAGGGAAATCCTATTGATAAAATCCTCGACTTTTGGTACAATATAGCATGACCGTTGAGCAAGGCGAATGGGTTTGGCTGTCCTTATTTTGCCAATGGCTCCTCCCAGGTCGCGCCGATAGCGGCACTATTGCGCCGCAGGCAGTCACTCTGCTGCCAGATCCCCCGTATCTCGGCGTTGTACCATCCCAACTTCCGCCTCACACCCCACGGTCCACCTGCAATCGCCAAGACAGAACCAACTAGAACGCAGCCATCATTCCGGGCCAATCCGCGACATCTCGGTCAGGACGCGCCAGGGCATCACCGCCTTTTTGGGATTTCGGGTCTTTGGGAGTTTGCGTGGTTAACGTATTGGAGTCCCGAACTTGTTCGGGTTCTTCGCGTCACCCCCAACAAGTTGGGGAGTCCGATACCCCGACCACACGAAATCCCAGAGCCGGGATTTCTAGCCGAGAAGGTATGGTTTTTCTTACCCTGAAAGTCGAATTCCGTCATTCCTTCGACAAGCTCAGGACAGGTCTGAGGAGCGAAGCAGAGCCTGTCCTGAGCAGAGTCGAAGGGCGAAGCCGAAGGAAAGAATCTCGTTTTTGTTAAAGCATCGTTCTGTTACGCAAAACAACGAGATTCTTCGCCTCCGCGGAGTTTATCCTGAACGAAGTGAAGGGCTTCGGCTCAGACTTGTCCTGAGCGTAGCCGAAGGAATGACAACCCATCAGTTCGGCCTTGACAGAGTACTAATGTCATACAGTGAGCGAGGAGGAGAGGATGAGAGCCGACCAGATCTGGCAGGCGGCCCTTGGTGAACTGCAACTGCAAATGACCAAGGCCACTTTCGACACCTGGGTCAAGAACACCCATGTCATCTCTTATGAGGACGGAACCTTTATCATTGGTGTCCACAATGCCTTCACCAAAGACTGGCTGGAGAACCGCCTGCTGACCACCATCAAGCGCACTCTGGTCGGCATTGTGGGGCGCAGCGTCGAGGTCAAGTTCGCCGTTTGGGCCAAAGAGTCGCCCGAGAGCGATGAGGCGCTGCCTCTGTTGCAGACTGGCGCTCTCTTGGCTGACGAGCCTGCTGCCAATGGCTCGCCGACTATGCTCAATCCCAGATATACTTTTGACACTTTTGTCGTGGGCTCAAACAATAGGCTGGCCCACGCCGCCTCGCTGGCCGTGGCCGAGAAACCGGCTGAGGCTTACAACCCCCTATTCGTCTACGGTGGGGTGGGACTGGGCAAGACCCATCTGCTGCACGCCATAGGGCACATGGCGCAGCGAAACTGCGGCGAGGTGCTCTATGTTTCCTCGGAGACCTTTACCAACGACCTGATCAACTCTATCCGCAATCATACTACAGAAGGGTTCCGCGAGAGATATCGCAACATTGACGTCTTGTTGGTGGATGATATCCAATTCATCGCTGGCAAAGAAAGCACTCAAGAGGAATTCTTTCACACTTTCAACACCCTGCACTCGGCCAACAAACAAATCGTCGTCTCCAGTGACCGCGCCCCCAAAGCCATCCTCACCCTGGAAGAGCGTCTCCGCTCCCGCTTTGAATGGGGCCTCATCGCCGACATCCAACCACCCGACCTGGAGACACGCATCGCCATCTTGCGCTGCAAAGCCGGGCAGCAGGCCATGCCTGTGCCTGATGAAGCCATAGACCTGATCGCCCGCCGGTTTCAAAGCAACATTCGCGAACTGGAAGGGGCCTTGAACCGGGTGATCGCTCACGCCAGCCTGATGAGGTGCCCCTTGACGGTCGAAGTGGCTGTCAACGCTTTGCAGAACTTTGGTCCCGCCCCAGGTTCCCTGTCCATTGCTCAGATCATAGAAGCCGTGGCCCAGTTCTACAATCTGGAAACAAAAGATTTGCTCGGCCGTCGGCGCAGCAAGGACATTGCCACAGCACGCCAGGTGGCCATGTACCTGGCGCGAGAGGAAACCGATGCCTCCCTCCCTCAAATCGGCCGGGCTCTGGGAGGGCGCGATCACACGACGGTATTGCATGGCTATGACAAGATCCATACCCAGGTGGAGGAGGACGACCGGCTGCGTCGCGAAATGTTGGCCATCAAAGAGCTGCTCTACAATCACTCCAGTTCTCCCTCCACCAACTAGCTCCCGGTGAGAGGTAGGCCAGTGAGTGGCAAAAAGGTCTCGGCCCTCTCGGCGTTCCTGGCCGTCTTTGCCTGGCTGGGACTTTATTTCCTGATGGACAGCTTGAGCCCCAAAACGCCGGCTCGTTCTCTGTTTTTTCCGTTGCTTTTCGTGGCCCTGACCACAACCTTTGTGCCAGCGGCCTTTTATCTTAACTACCGCTTCGCCAGGCCCAAAGGCCAGGCAGTAAGCAACTGGCGGCCCATCCGCCAGAGCGGGTGGGCCGCCATGTTCCTGGTGCTTTGCGCCTGGTTACAGATGCTGCGTGCCTTGAATTGGATCATTGCCGCGTTGGTGTTAGCGGTCTTTAGCCTGATCGAGGTCTTTATCCTGACCAGAGAATAAGTATCCAAAGGAGGACACAAATGCCCATACCCAATACAGCCCAAGAGGCCATCGAAATCCTGCCTATTGCCTTTCAACCCGACAAGGCCAAGGGGATGAATGAGACCTTTCAGTTTGAACTGACCGGTGAGGGCGGTGGCACCTGGGTGGCCAAAATAGCCGACGGCCAGTGCACCGTCACAGAAGGGGGGACAGACAAGCCCAGCGCGACCATCAGTATAGAAGCAGCCGACTATTTGGCCATCGCCCAGGGCAAACTGGATATGGCTCAAGCCTTTATGAAGGGCAGGATCAAGGTCAAAGGCAACATGGGCCTCATCATGAAGCTGCCCGACCTCTTCAAAACAGACTAGAGCTCGAGGGACTTGCCCTGGGCCTCCATCGCCCGCAGTTGCTCCAGGGTGTCAAAGGCGTGGCGCAGGTGGGGGATGGTGATGCTGCCACCCACCACCAGGGCCACGTTCAGCGCCTCGTGCAATTCGGGGTCAGTAACCCCGATCCTGACGCATTGGATCAGGTGATAATCAATACAGTCGTTGCAACGCAGCACGGTCGAGGCCACCAGGCCCAGCAGTTCCTTGGTCTTGGCATCCAGCGCACCATCCTCGTAGGCTTTGGTATCCAGATTAAAGAAGCGCTGGATGCCCAGGTGGCCGCTGGCCAGGACCTTTTGATTCATCCGCTCGCGGTAAGCTTGAAATTCCTCTAATCGCTCAGACATAACCCGACCTCCCTCCGCATCTGCAAACCGGCCGCAGATGGCCCACATCCCATGGGCCAGTCCTGTACCAAATTCTTGCATCTACCCCTGCTGCGCCACAAGCAGCCCAGGCGCTACAGGCAGTGATGCGTCGCATCCATAAATGTACCCCCAATAGCGGCTTTTGTCAAGGTGACACAGCTCCTTGACCTGCCAACAGCAAAGGCCCAACTTCACATTACGCTTAAAGAAGTGTATAATATAGGAGACAGGAGGACAGGGTGTCTATGAACGAGTGATGCCCAATCAGCCTGATGAGAAAGGAGGATAGGACCATGGCAAAGGTGGAGAGAAGCATTACCATCAATGCCCCGGTGGAGAAGGTCTTTGCCTACATCGAGAACCCAGAGTACACCATTCCCATTCCGGTGCTGGGCAAGCTAGCCGAGGCATTGGTGCTGAGGCAAAACGAGCGAGAGGCCGATCTGGCCATGGCCAACATCAAGGACAGGATGGAGGGCTGAGGCCCAACAAGCCCTGCCAATGGAAAGAGAAGCGCCGCCAGCCCGAGGGTGCCATCTCGACCATGGCCTTAGTATGTAAACCGTACTAACCTCGAATTTCTTCATCGCTCCCCCAGGGTGAGAGCGGGCGCGGCGTTGCCTTGTTGCCTTCCTTCACAGAAGGCACTCGCATAAGAAGGCACAAACAGGTACCTGCTGGGCCGATCACTGGCCAGGGCTTTGACATAGCAATCGGAACACAACAGCCTGGGAATATCTGCCCGACGAAAAACATCCTTTTTGTACTCCCCACAATCCTTACACTGCTGTTCCATCGTTTTTCTCCCTTTGTTTTAGTCTTGCTCGCTCAGGTTGGCCTACCAGGACGATGAACTGGCCCCCAAAGGGGCCCTTGGACCCAATACGGTTTACTTACGATAGCGGAGGCGGCTCCCACGCCGCCGGGCATGGGAGCCCAGCCTGCTAAGGAAACCGTGTTGCTATTAGACCGAATCAGAACCTGAACAACAGACAGGGGTTCTCCACGCCAGCACCTCACCCCCTGCTTTTTCGGCAAGTGACACCTACTCTATAGCCCATATCGGTCGGCCAGCTCATGACGCTGCAAAGCCCACGACAAAGAGCATGGCTACCAGGATGACAGCTATACCGGCCAAGCCCAATCCGTATAGCATGATGTATCTCCTTTGTCGGGAATCTTGAATGGCCCCTACGTCGCATCATCATGTTATCATAAAAGGGTTAGAATCCGGTTAGCGATTGGTTAGAAAAAGGAAAGTTCTGGTTGGCTATCTCTTCGACCGCATCAAAATCAATGACCAGTTGCCCGCTGGTGGCCCTTTTCGTGATCTCGGCCATGCGCGTGATGAAATCGTGCAGGCTGACCTCGGAAGGAAGGTGTTCGACCAGCCGCTTGACGACCTCACGCCGGACGGGAACCAGTTCCAGACCTCCGTTAGCCAGGCCGTAACCGGCCGTTTTGCCGCCCTCGAAACGATCCTCCACCACGGCCTCAATAACGTCCAGCACCGGACGATACACGTTCTTGATGCGGCTGGTAATCACGGCGGCAGGGGCCAATTCACTGTGATCACCCCCCGTGCTGATGACGAGTTTTCCCAGTTTTTTCGCCGCTCGTATCGCACCTATCCCAGAGCGACCGGCAGCCTGGTAAATCACGCCAGCACCCATGGCATACAGCATTTCGGCCAGATACTGCCCCATGGCTTCGTCATCGAATCTGTCCACGTAAATAGTATTCAAGACAATGTCTGGATTCACCCTCTCGATGCCTTGCGAAAAGGCCGACTCGATGTGACAGATGATCGGAGTTCTTATCCCACCGATGAACCCAACCCGCCCCCCCTCCCCGGCGACCAGCGCTGCCAGCGCACCCACCACATAGTCCGTTTCATGTTCTCGAAACACGGCCGACCAGACATTCTGGCCCTCGGCTTCGGTATCTATGATCGCAAAGCGCTTTTGGGGAAAAGACTCGGCTACTTGAGTGATGGCCGGACCGTTATGGTAGCCGATGGCTATGATCAAATCGTAATCAGCTTCAGCCCATTGCTGGAGCAAAGCGACGTTCTCTTCTAACTTGCCTGAATCCGCCGTTTCAAATTCAATGCCATACTGTTCGCGAGCAGATTCAAGTCCGGCATAAGCCGAGTCGTTAAATGATTTATCGCCCCGTCGGCCGTGGCCAAGCAACATGGCCACCCTCAGCGGCTGCGCGCTTATCACGGGTTCGGCGGTGATGTCCGGCGCAATCGAGGCGAGTTCCACCTGAACCTCAAATGCGATCTGCCGCAACCAACGAAGCTGATAATAAAAGTTGACATTGATGACCTTTTGCCCGACGGCCCTGGGAACAAGCTTGAGCTGGACTTGGGCAGGTGACTCTGAGGCCGGTTCAAGCTCAAGAGTCCTTATCCGTGGGGGTTCCATGTCCATATCTTCTGCCCACACAGAGATGCCAAACGAGAATGTCTCGTGTGACTCTGGCAAATGAAATTGGGTAGAGGCGGCCTTTCGGGCCGTTGCAGGCACATCTCCCCACCCCATAGTCGCCGTCAGAGTGTACGTTTCACCCACGCATAGCGCACGACTCTCTTCATACTCGTCTATGGCAGCCAAAGCCCATGCCTTTCTCTTTCTTCCCAGATGGCGCTGCTGATCTGTCTGGTTACGCTCCTCATTTATTTCCACTTCGATCACCTTTCTTGCTCAAGTTGAGGTGCGACGCACTTGCAGTGATGTCCAAAAGGCTGCGATTGGACTTGATTGGGCGCTGATTGAGTGCTTCCCGATGACTGCAAGTGCGTCGCACCTCGGCCCCGCTTCCTTAACTTATGACATTGCGGCTACCCTTCCCCGTTTCTGTTTGATCCCCTTTTTTATTTTATTGCGGTCTGTCATAATTATACTACCCAATGTCCTTTGTAGCAAGTCGCCATGCTCCTTCCTCCGCCCCATGGCCATTTCATCACCCACCAGCGCAGCGGCTTCTGACAAGAATGACCTTGTAGTGCACCTGGTGTGATCATTTCGCGCTTGATGCTCGCATCCACCCCATCCTGGCGGACATACCCTCATGTCGGGCAATGAAAAAGACCCTTAGGGTTTGCGCAAACCCTAAGGGTCTCGGCATGAAATCACCGTTTACGTGGTCTGCTTGTCTTCATAGTCAGCCGATTTGTCGGCCAGGGCGTGGGCCGGGCTTTCAGCAACATATTCTGCTATCTCTGATCCCCCTTCGGGTTCGGCTGAGAGTTCGTCCAGATACCACCACCAATGGGAGCGCGGCGCGCGGCGCACCATATCCCCGTACACATCCAGCGTCTTGACCAGATATTCTCTTCTTCTGGCGATGGATGCTGGATGTCTTGCATGGTTTTATTATACCCTGACCTTTTTGAAAAGAGTGTGGCCAAAATCTGTGGTAAGTTGTAGAACCGAGTGTAAGGTGAAAGCAGCGAGTTGAAAAACATCGTCCTTTGAGGGATAATCGGGTGGTACCATCAACCGATTTTCCAAAGGAGATA
>Ga0180438_10010643_pt1 | contig 11253 bp, 18 predicted proteins | sample SS_ome_12_FD_132455 | JGI IMG/M metagenome (GOLD analysis project Ga0180438, IMG submission 132455) | Hypersaline lake sediment archaeal communities from the Salton Sea, California, USA - SS_3_D_2 metaG | ecosystem: Environmental > Aquatic > Non-marine Saline and Alkaline > Hypersaline >...
AAGTACCCCTCATGGCTATAATCTCCGAGCTTTTCTTCCAAAAAGTAGATACGGAGTGGGACCATAATCTCGATAATGCGAAAAAGAAGGCTTACGATAAAGGACTCAGACTCGCAGATGCAGGGTTGAGTTTCGCTGACTTCGGCACTCGTCGGCGGAGAAGTCTTGAAGTTCAGATGAAAGTCGTTGAGGGGCTGAGAGACGGTGCTAAAGAAAAATTCGTTGGCACAAGTAATCTTCTTCTTTCTATGTTGTACGGACTTCGGTGCATTGGCACAATGGCACACGAATGGTCTATGGGGATGTCGGTTCTCGAAAGTCTTCGACAGGCAAACTTCTATGCTCTACAGAATTGGGTGCGTGTTTACAACGCCGACCTCGGCATTGCACTAACCGACACCTATGGACTCAAAGCTTTCCTAACAAACTTCAGCAGAAGACTCACCAAACTTTATGATGGTGTCCGACATGACAGTGGAGATCCGTTTGAGTTTACAGAGAGAATTATGTCTCACTACCGAAAGTATGGTGTAGACCCTGCTACCAAAACAATCGTTTTCAGTGATGGACTAAATACTGATTCGGCTATTGAGATTTTCAAGAGATTCGAGAATAAGATCAAAATGGCTTTCGGTATTGGGACTCACTTCACAAATGATTTTGAGGGTAGTCCTGCTCTTAACATGGTTATCAAACTATGGAGTGTTTTCTATGTCCCCGTTGTGAAACTGAGTGAGACTCCGGGGAAAGTAATGGGTGATCCCGATGCCGTTCGGGTAGCCAAGTGGACATTCCTTAATACTCCATTGGATGAGAAATGAGAGATATACTCGAAAACTTGGAATCCGCAGCAGAACGTTGGGCAGAAGATAATATCAAGGATGGTAAGTTCTTCTGTGCAGGATGCGAAAAGTGGCACGACTTAGATCATGGAGTGCCTTCAACAAATTCACCTTATGCACTTCCGATCTGTATGGAGTGTGCAGGAATAGATGATGCCCAAGAGAAAATGGTACAAGACAAACAGTCCACTGACCGACATGGAGATTCTCCAAATCGGGTTCGTGAAGATGATAGTGTTTGAACAGCAAGACGGGAGACTTGGGTTCCGAGTCGGTTTTGCTGAATTAAACACTGATTACGACAACTCTCTAAAGTTAGAGTTTAGCAGTTGTCTTTCCAGTACAATAAAATCGAGAGATGAAATGAAGAGACAAGCTATTAGGAACGTAAAGATGAGACTTCGTTCCATGATTAATGGTTTGGAGATAATGGAACAAGGCTCTGTAAAAGAAACACAGCCTTCACTACTTTAAGTTAAGAAAGGAAAGAAGAATGCAAGACGCAAGAGCAGAATGTGACAGAGTGGCGAAGTGGATGAAAGATTATGCCGACAGATATGGGATAAAAGGATTTGTTGTTGGTATGAGTGGAGGTATTGACTCTTCTCTTATTGCCTGTCTCGCTAAGGATGCTGTAGGCAAGGATTCCGTCATGGGACTTGTCGTTCCTTGTGATTCAAGAGAAGACATGGCAAAAGATGCAAAAGAGTTAATTAAGAGACTCATGCTTGCCAATTCCAATTCTGTCGATATCTATGAAGTATTTGATGCTTTTGTTGAAGTTCTGAAGAGAAGCATCGGAGAGCTTGATAGGATAGTATTGGCAAATCTCAAAGCTCGGCTTCGCATGGCAGCTATCTATGCCGTTGCCAACAAGTACAACTATCTCGTCGCGGGGACGGGGAACCTATCTGAGTTGGCTATCGGCTATGTTACGAAACATGGTGACGGTGCTGTGGATATCGAACCTGTCGGCAACTACTACAAGCACGAAATCTATGCGATGGCAAAGATGTACGAAGATGTTATCCCCGAAAACGTGTTCAAAAAGAAACCGTCTGCCGATCTATGGACAGATCAGACTGACGAAGGGGAAATCGGTATGACCTACCCTGAGTTGGATGTCGTTCTTGACGTGATTCTCAATCAGAGGTTTGGGCAGCTTTTGGATATCCCCAAAGGCAGGGTTGAAAGAGTTGCTCAATTAATGAGGGGGGCTGGTCACAAGAACAATCCTCCTCAAAGGTGTCCGAGAGATGGAAGTTAAGAAAGCAACTGAACCTAAGAAACGGAAGAAGTTTAGACCGTTTCAGATCCGATGGAAGGAGCCTCTTGGAGATCCTGAGTGTCCTTACCTTTACAGGTGGACATTCATTTTCTTCAATTTCTCGATTCGCATCCATCATTGGATTAAGTCTGATGATCGACGATTCTTCCATGATCATAGTTGCAACTTCATCTCGATCATTTTGAGAGGAAGGTATAAGAACGTTATCCCTGACGAGGATAGTCCTGACGGGAAGAAAGAGATTACTGTTAGGGCAGGTTCGATGTGGAAGTCCAATGCTCTCCAAAGGCATTACTTGGATATCCCCGAAGGTGGAGCTTGGACGTTACTCCTGTGTGGTAGGCCGTACCATAAGTGGGGCTTCTATGTCAACAACCATAAGTGGAGACCGTTGAGATACTTCCATAAGTACGGCATTATCCAAACGAAAGATTATCAGTAATTTTTCAATTTTCTGCTTGACAGCGAAAGTTGAAAGGATATAATACAAAAGTTGAGTATGGCAGTGGCAGATAAACGAGCCACATGGACCCGTACAGGCAGGAATTGAGTTCGTCTTGTTGGTCAGAGACATTCATCCCTGACTGCCATATTCCTTTACAAGTGAATAACAGCGGGTAGCTCAGTGTTAGAGCGTCTATACCATCCTTGTTGAAAGACATTGATTAGGTTGTCTTGGGTGTGTCCGATGGTTGCAAACTGAAGATGTATCTCAAGGCGATAAGGATTTGTGGGACAGCAGGGGTAATCGCGACTCTGCCCCAGCGATGGACACATGTAGAAGGTCGGTGCGTTAGATTCCACCCCCGCTGACCGAAAACAAAAAAGCACAGTAGCATTTCGTTACTGTGCTTTTTCTTTTAGCATATTAGCTGTTATTGAGGAGGCGGTTCAGCAAGTGGCTCCTTTGCTGTCCCGTTTTTCTTCTTGGCATAATTCCACAGGTTAGACAGCCTTTGTTTTTCTCTTCTAACGATATCCATTGTAGTCTTACTTTGGATCTCGTTCATCATCCCTGTCTCTCCTGTTTTACCGAACAGTTTTTCTCTTGCCTCTTTTGTCATATTATCCTGAGCAAGCTCGACAGTTTCTATGACCTCTCGTAGCCCCCTCTTACTAACGAAGATGGTATACAAGAGGATCCCGACTACGACAAGTGCAATACCTCCACCTGCGAGTGCTAAATAGACAAAATACTTTTCGACAAAAGATGCTACAGCAAGAATAACGGCAGAAGCACCTGCTCCAACCAAACCAATCTTACTCCCGTACACAAAGAATACAACTGCAAAGATGCCTATTCCAAAGATGCAACCTACGATCACCCATCGAAGAGTTCTTTGTATAGCTGAGTTTTTATCCTCAATAGCTTTATCCCTCTGTTCAATGGCGAGATTCTTTTCTTCTTGGAGAACATCGATTTCGTCTTGCATAGCATTAGCTTGTTCTTCTGCTCTGCCCAAGAGATCTTTAGCAGTGACAAGTTTCACAGTGGCTCTGTCAATGTTGTTAGTTTGCTCTACAATCTTTGTAGAACTTGTTTTGATCTCTTCGAGGTGAGGACTCACCTTAGTTTTGTTAGAGGGAGAGACTTTGCTCTCCGCCATCGTTGCTTCTTGAAAGATGTCCTGTGCTTGGGCCTTTATCTCTTCCGTGGACACTTTGATTTTTTCTGTCCCTTCATCTACTGCGGTTGAGGCATCCGATATGTTCGTACCAGTCGTAAAGACAGCAGGATCTTCTTTTTTGATCAGATTCTGACAGCCGGTACTACATAAGAGGATTACCATCATCAGCACAATCGTCATCGTCGATAGGAATTTCATTTTCTTCTCCTTGATTAACGAACACATTAATGTGTTTCTCTTTATCCAACACATTTAATAATTCGATCAAAGTCCATGCGATTCCTGCTGAAATAAACCCGCTGAAGGGCCAAAAAAAGTAAATTCCTCCTAACACATAGGTTAGTATGCACACGACGATATCAGCTATTAGAGTGGTCCACATGGACGTACAGGTAGTGCAATACAGCATTTGAGGCATCTTCCAGTGGATCTTCCGTAAAATCATCTGTATTCTTATTCTAATGGGCTTTACGGGCCAATCGTTTCCTTTTTCTACAAAAACGATAGCCATACAAATCCCCAGAACAACCGACAAAAGTAAACTTAGTAGAAAAAAACCGATCATTCTTCATTTCTCCTCTGTAACTTATTCAATCTTTTATCCTTCAGACTATATCCGAGTTTATCACTTAGGTTCACATAAAGGTCGTTACCCACCAAAGGGACTATTTCTGGCTCTTTTCCTTCCACAAGCATACAAAAGTATTTGATCCCAAGTTTGCCAAATTCTTGAGCTTGTATCATATGATGATGGGCATCTTCCCTATGGTAACGATATGCTTTATACATCCTCCCTTTATTATGATTATGAAGATGGTGGATTAGGACCTTTCCTGTAAAACCTACTTTAAGTTTTTCTCTATGTATGTAGAAGTAGTACGCATGTTCTAACATCTTCATATGTGAAGGCCATGGGATGTCCCTCATCGTCTTAGTTCTGGTCACAAAGAAGTTGTTCACATAGTCATATGTCTCATATCTGTCCCATTTTCCTTTCGGTACTTTACAGTGAAAGTACAATCCCTCATCTTTCTTTTCTAATATTGCCGCTGCCTTCGGGTTTCTTTTTTTCCAATTCGGGTATCTTCGAGCCTCTCCTCCTATGATATTAAGATCGGAATTTTCTATGATATTAAAGAAGATCTCGATCTTCGTCTGAGGTAGAAAAACGAAATCATCTTCAAGGATCAACATGTACTCTGTATCAGTTTCTTGAGCCAATATGTTCCTGCCTTCACTTAAGCCTATATCAAAAGGAAGGGAGAGATATTTGTGAACTCCTTTGAAGGGCAGAGGTCTTAAACTGTCATCGGCTACGAGGATTTTCGCTGAGGAATAAAAAGTACGAATAGAATCTATCAGTCTTTGCAGGAAGAATGGTCTCTCAAAAGTTTTGATGCAGAACGTAATTTTATCTAATCCTTTGAACATCTTATCTATAAATCGGCAGCACGAAAAAAATAGATGAAAAGCGAAAGGATATGAAGAAAGATAATAGAGAAGAGTAAGAGGAACTCTTCAGAAAGCGAGACATAATGCACAACCTACGTCAATGGCCGGAGGAATGGGAAGATCACTTAATACAGGCAAGTTCTTTGTATTTCTATGATCGTCCTATTATTTACGTAAGTCACTTCCTTAGCACATCCTGTTGGATAGACTCTTATGGGGGCAACCATGTTGAGACTTATTTCTTGGGTTTGATTTTAGAGATAGGCAGAACATTCTACACATGTGAGGTTCTTTTTAATAAAGGTAAGATACTATTAAGGATTTTTGCTTCGGGACAGGAAGTTTCAGGGATCCAATTTGTAGGGGGGGAGGGTACGACTGATTGCTTTTATGCCTTGACCGCCTTTGATTGCCTGCAAAAAATAGAGCAGGATATCATCGATGATTATTATAGAGGTGGAGATAATGGAGATGATGGTGGAGGGGATGATGAGCCAGAGATTTTCCCCTTCGATCCAATAGATTCAGAAATGCCTACTTTTACTCCGGCATGTGTTTGAGTCCCCATCTCTTTTTTAGATATAGCTCTACCCGTAATCGTTCTTTTACATTGAGACACTTATTGTAGAAGATGACTTCTCCGATGTGCCCGATAAGATATCGAGCAACAAGTGGTCTTAGATTCCTCCCCTGCTTGTAAACTCCGATAGCCATGTTTTTCAATTTGTTTGTCATGGTGCATCTACCGACAGCAAGACTCTCACCATCAAGACGAAATTCTGCGAATCCTTTAAGAGCTTGAAACCCAAAAATATGAGCAGAAGAATCTATCGGGGTAATATGGGTAAAATTATCAGCTTGCTTATAGGTAGTTCTTCCAAGTGCGAAAAGAGCAGTGCCATCTGGTCTAACTTGCACTCCTAACTCATTACCACAACCACTGCCGAGAAGAGTTCCTCCCATACCATCTCCTTCGTCAACATTCTTGCTGCTGCCAACAACAAAAACAGAAAACTGTTCGAAAGTAATAAGATTATCTGGTAATTCTAAAAAATCACTCCCGTCAAAACGAACAGCCGTTTTCCCGTTGATACCTTGGGGGTCTATAAAAGGTCTCATATAGCTTTCTTGTCGAAGTGTGATTTGGAAACTGCCCTTATCTTTCCATGATTCAAAGACATACGGATTATCCTTTATCTCTCCGGTCCCCCATAAATCTACAATAGCTTTCTCTTCGGGACTAAGTTGGGTATGTGAAAAAGTGTCGTCATCTTGTGCATCAAGCCACAACGTGCAGCCTGTAAAGTCGGTTGGTTTTTCGAATATCATATCTAAAATTCCAAACAATGTGCTATAATTTCTTTAACTTTAATATCTTCTGTTTTATACCATCCACTCGGCATATTCTCAAAGTACTTAGAAAGATATCGGCAATATGAGTTGTACCAATTCTTCCTTGTGCTTTCTGCTGATTTATTAATTGCTTTCCGAGTAAGCCCTGTTTCTCTTTGGGCATACCTTTCTGCCTCTTTATTAACTTCGTCTGATTCCTTCTCGTTCACCATTATAGGTCCCCAATGCAAAAGCTTCCTATCTGATGAGAGGGACCAGTGATCTATATTGTATTTCGATAGTTCAACGAATTTTCGGCTAAATTTCACACACTGAGGATCAAAACCTTGGTTTTCAAGTTCTTCATCGGACATTGCTTGTTTGATGATATTCTCATCTATTGCAAGAAGATCTCCTGAGTGAAAACGGGTTCTTGCCAGTATATCAATGTCTCTTAGCCTGAAGTTGGGGTTTTTTAAGTTCTTTACGAACGATCCCCATACATACATCGACTTAATGCCTTCCATCTCTTGTATCGGGTGTACAATCTGAGATAGAGTAGGCTTTACGTCTTTAATGCGAGGCATACAGTTGTTGAACCATGATCCCAAGATAAATCTCCTTGCTTAAATATCGTACAATATTGGTATTCGCTCTTAATATTTGCATTCCTCCCCATGAATAAAAAAAAGGTATTTAGCCGATATAGGATAAGTACAGAGAGAGCAGGAGTTAGTTATGAAGATAAGATATGCTTTTATTGTTATAGTACTGATGGTAACAGTTCTTGTTTTGGGACAAACCCGACGACCAAAAGAGATGGAATATGTGAGAAAAGAAATTTCCATCGAAGAGAATCAGGACATGACTGCAACTGTCAGGGTTTGTGATCCAGACGGGGATTCAGTGGAGGTTACTTTTGAAGATTTACCTCCGGGGGCAATAATTTCCGATACATATCCATTGATTGATTATGTGCCGGATCCGAACGATTGTGATTCCAACGATCCGAATGCTTACTGTGATTCGTGTGTACAGGGATCAAGTTGGTATGCAAGAGATATTATATGGAACCCAGACTATACCCAATCAGGAGATTATAAGATATACGTCCATGCAGTTGATGATAAGGGGGCGGATGATTGGGTTGTGATACTTATTCACGTAGCTGATAAAAACCGTCCACCTCAACTGTAAGAAATTAAGATTATGTGAACCCTTGTATAGGAGAAGAAAGAAATGAAAAAGATTTTGTTAATCATGATGGCTGTACTAATTTCAGCAGGACTTGTCTTTGCTGCTTCTCGTCATACTCAGCAAACTGCACCTGTAAGATATCAAGTGACAATTGCTGAAGGACAAGCAATGACAAAGACAATTTCTTGTTACGACCCTGATGGAGACGCTGTTACCATCGAGGTTGTAGACGCACCAGCGGGAATGAACATTGCCGCTCAAGTGACACAACCTTCGGGATATGTAGATCCCGACCTGCCGCCAGTACCTGCCGACGCACCCAATGCGGTATGGTACACAAGAGAAATGACATGGACACCTGACTATCAGCAAGCCGGATCTTACACCGTTTACATCCATGCAACAGATGCTAATGGCGACGATGATTGGGTAAAATACGAAATTACTGTTACTAACACTAACCGCCCACCTGTGTTGTAGTAGCAATCACTTCCTCAGAGAGCCACGGTACATCGGGTGCTGTGGCTCTTATTTTTTTCGAGAAATTTGCCGATAAAGAAGTAAATACAAATTGCTGAAATAGAGAGGTACGCTATGCAAAAGAAAATTTACGAAATCATCCAAGACGAAACAAAGATTCCGCTACTGGCTAAGGAGATGGCGGATGTCTTCCAAACCCAAGCCGATGATGAGAATGTTGACTACAGTTTTACCATTAATAGGAAGACGGGTAAAATATACGACGAGAAAAGTTGTTCTAACACTTTCTTTGAGTTTGATCCTGCTCCCGATTCTGAACTTCACCAGTTGAAGAAAGCTCTTTTCCACAAAGATCTGGAAGAGATCCAAAAAGGTAGTGATGAAGAAGGGCAGTTAATGAACGACGTAAGAGAGTTCTTAGTAAGGGTCTGTAAATATGTCACAGATAATCACCAAGAACAACTCAAAGAAACTGTCCGACGTGTTATTCTGGGAGGACGAGTTGATGAGGCAGTAGCCCCTCTCTCTACCATAGAAGTTCTTATGGTGGACATCGCAGACTACGATTCAGTCCCTGACAGCAATAAATACCTGCTGAAAATCTCAAAAGAAGTAGATGAAGATGGCAACATGGCAGAGGTTAATACTGATGATATTGTTCTCTTCCTCCAAGAACAAGAAGAAGAAACTGGAGAGAGCATCCAATCTATTTTCGAGACGGAGAAGTTGGCAGGGAATCCTATCTTTGATGGAGTTCTCAGAGTAGAGAAAGGACGGAAATTCCTGACTGAAATGAGATTATACATTTTCGTGGACTATTCGCTGAGTGACGAAGCTATAAACGCTGAGACATAGTTCTTGACAAAAGGCGAAAAAAGTATATAATCCCCCTATGACTAAACACGCAGAATATCAGACTTTTCGCTGTGATCACTGCACAGGACCAAAAAAGAAGGCTCATCATGGGAACCTTCGTCCAAAGAGGATGCGTCCGAGCTATCGCAGAATAAGTAATAAAGATCTGTACGAACTTATAAAATGCGAGATCAGGCATCGACAACAAATCAAAAAACTCCATGTGACAGCAGAAGAGATTGCTGAAAGATGTAGAGTAAAAGTTCATAGGGTAAAAAAGGTATTTATGAAGCTAAACCAAGAAGGCTTAATGACAAGAGCTTTCAATCGTCCACCCCATGACTCTCGTAGAGAACTTGGATGGGGTCACGATAATAGTTGGGGTGCTTCAATCTACTATATTAACGAACTTGCACCTGTAACTCAGAGGCCAGAGTAGCAGCTTCCCAAGCTGACAGTCGGGAGTTCGAATCTCCTCAGGTGCTTTAAGCGGGGGCGTAGAGAGGCTTAGAAAGGATGAGCCTCGTATGCCGGTATTAGTAACGACAAAACAAACAGAGAAGGATAAGATAGAATTATATTGTAGCGGAAGAAAAATCGGGTGGGTCAGTGGTAAAGACGAAAGAACAACTCTCGAAATGGCTAAGCTTGTTGTAGTGTGGTTTGCTTCTACGTACAACCACGATAAACATGGTGCTTTGATGGAAATCAAATGATGATCGAGAAGCAAAGAGTGGGCAAGCCTTCCCGAATGGGAATGAAAAAACACTACAAGATGGGGCATACTGTAAATTGTAATCATTTTACAGGGCAGAAGAAAAGCGGGACGAAAAGAAAGAACAAAAGTACAAGAAAACAACGTAGGCTTAGACGCGGTACACATGTTAACAAATATGTTTGAGAGGCATATTCTGAAGATGTTAGAGAGGACTCCTCCCTGTAAACATCTCGGTTGCTATAACCATGTTACTCATCCATGCGAAGGCTGCGGAAGGATACAAGGAGAAATACCATGGACGAAAAACCATCTAAAGCATATCTTATAGCAGACACCCACTTCCTGCATGACAAGATGGGTTTTTATTGTGGTCGTCCTGATGACTTCGGGAAGAAGATTATAAATCAATGGCAGAACACGGTAAAGCCTCATGATCTTGTCTATCATCTTGGAGACGTGATTTGGGGAACAAGAGATCAACTTACAGCGATCATGAAAGATCTCCCCGGAGTGAAGATTCTCATTAGAGGGAACCATGATAAAAACCACTCGAACAATTGGTTCCTCACGGCAGGTTTCGCTGCTGTATTAGAGAAGGCTCAGGTGAGTGGGGTCATACTTTCCCATTGGCCCGCCGTTATGAATCAGGCAGAGATCAACAGGGGACTCATCAACGTCCACGGACACTTCCATAATAACCCTGTGAGAAAATGGGAGAAAAATTTAGTAGAGCGAATAACTCCGTCGCACTACCTATTGAGTTTGGAAGAAGTGCATTACCGACCAGTGCCTCTAAATGATGTGATACGAAGGAAGTGGGTAAAAAATTCTCACGAACTTGTATTGAAAAGCGAAAGCTAATGTATAATATTGTGCCAAGAAGTAGAATCTTTTTAATAGGAGTTTAGATAATGCAAGTACGAAGAAATGGGCCAAAAGTAATTGATGCTATGGTCGGGAAGTTCAAAGGCATCATCTCAGGGTTAGACCAAGGAATCCAACTCTGTGACGCGAAAGAAGAATCCAACTCCACAAAAATCGGGAAGCTCGAAGAACACAATACCTTTTTGGGACAGAAAAGAAAACAGGCGAAAGTCTTCCGAGATAACCTTCATGCGATGTTAAATGAGGAGAGAGTTGAGGCTCCCGAAGGATTTGAGGAGGAGATAGAACAGGTCATCGAGGATATGGACAAAGAGATGGCTGAAGAAGAGTCTCAAGAAGAAAAAAAAGAGGAAAACTAATCTAAACACCGAAGTTTTATAAATGAATTGCCCTTTGGTGTAACGGTAGCACGTTGGTCTCTGGAACCAAAAGTACAGGTTCAAATCCTGTAGTAGGCTCCGAATGCCTGATTGGTGATAATGGTTAGCATAACGCATTGGTATTGCGTGGGAAAGGGTTCGATTCCCTTATCAGGCTCCAGTTTTACCCAGATCCACTTAGAGAATTAAATGAAAG